>Ga0307513_10010887_pt1 | contig 11358 bp, 8 predicted proteins | sample 15_EM_MG_FD_202174 | JGI IMG/M metagenome (GOLD analysis project Ga0307513, IMG submission 202174) | Populus trichocarpa ectomycorrhiza microbial communities from riparian zone in the Pacific Northwest, United States - 15_EM | ecosystem: Host-associated > Plants > Roots > Unclassified | place... | reverse complement strand
TGGGCGGCGCAGGCAATGACCGGCTCATTGGCGCCGATGGCGTTGACACGCTCTCAGGCGGCGCCGGGGACGATACCCTTGGCGGCGGCGCCGGCAACGATCGTCTCGATGGCGGCGATGGCGCCGACACGGTTTACGGCGACGCCGGTGACGACAGCCTCTCAGGCGGGGCCGGCAATGACCGGCTGTATGGCGGCGACGGCAACGATACGCTCTCGGGCGCGGTCGGCATTGACCTGCTCGACGGAGGCGCTGGAAACGATACGCTAAGTGGCGGCGACGGCAACGATACGCTGACCGGCGGCGCTGGCGACGATACGCTGAGCGGCGGCAATGACAACGATACGCTCCAGGGCGGCGATGGCGCTGATACGCTTTCCGGCGGCGCCGGGGATGATGTCCTTGGCGGCGGTGCCGGCAATGATCGTCTCGATGGCGGCGATGGCGCCGACACGGTTTACGGCGACGCCGGTGACGACAGCCTCTCGGGCGGGGCCGGCAATGACCGGCTCGAAGGCGGCGCCGGCAACGATACGCTGAATGGCGGCGACGGGAACGATACGCTGAACGCCGGTGACGGCAACGACACCCTGACCGGCGGCGCCGGCAACGACCAGCTCGATGGCGGCGCCGGGAACGATCAACTGAGCGGTGGCGCAGGCGACGACACGCTGAGCGGCGGCGCTGGCGATGATCGTCTCGATGGCGGCGACGGAAACGATACGCTCCAGGCTGGCGACGGCGACGACACCCTGACCGGCGGGGCCGGCAACGATCAGCTCGACGGCGGCGCCGGGAACGATCAACTGAGCGGCGGTGCAGGCGACGACACGCTGAGCGGCGGCGCTGGAGATGATCGTCTCGACGGCGGCGATGGAAACGATACGCTCCAGGCCGGTGAGGGCAACGATACGCTGATCGGCGGGGCCGGCAACGACCGGCTCGACGGCGGCGCCGGGAACGATCAACTGAGCGGTGGCGCAGGCGACGACACGCTGAACGGCGGCGTCGGCAATGATCGTCTCGATGGCGGAGCGGGCAACGATACGCTAAATGGCGGGGTCGGAGACGATGTTCTGACCGGCGGCGCCGGAGACGACGTCTTCATCTGCCAGGCCGGTAGCGGCCATGACACCTTCGACGGCGGCGCTGGCGGCAATTGGGTGGACTCGATCTTTCTCCAGGATGGACCGTCGGCTCCCCTTGGCCAATACGGCACCGGCTGGTCGGTCGAGCTTTCGCACGGAGCCATCGTGGAAACGGCTACCGACAGCCTTACGCTTTCCGACGACGCCTCGGGCACGATCCATTTCGCCAACGGCTCGACGGCGGAATTCACCCGGATTGAACGGATCGAATGGTGATCCCACAGTGATCCCATAGGGCACGACCGATAGCGCCCCAATACAACCCCGGCGCGAGCGATCGAAGGCTACTTTAAGCCAGAGCGGGATCACTTCCGGTGGCGGTGCCACAGTCGGTGGCCGCTCTCGCTTCTTTGCTGGCCCGCGCGATTTTAAAGGGAAACCGGATTCCACTTTTCCTGATCGCGCGCTAACAGGAAATGGTGGGTGTCGATCGTATCGAGCACCGCTTTGAGGCTTTCCTCCAAAGTGGATTTCGACGTATTGACATGCGCTTCCGCCCTGGCATAGAGCGCCTCGCGGCTTGTCAGGATGTTGCGCAGCTCTGCCATGGCGTCGGGGTTGCCCGCCATGGGGCGCTCATCACCCTGGCCGCGCACGCGCGCCATGTGCTCTTCGGGCTCCGCCTTCAGCCAGATGGTGTGGAAGTTGCGTAAGAGGTAATTGAACGTCTCGGGCTGCGATACGATTCCGCCTGCCGCCGCGAGCACCACCGCATCATGGGTTGCCACGACCCGTTCCAACGATTGGCGCTCCAGATGGCGGTACCCTTCCTGGCCGTACAGCGCGATCAGCTCGTTTACTGGCATGCCGCTCGCCTGCTCGATATCCTCGTTCAACTCTAGAAACGGCAGCTTCAGATGCGCGGCGGTGAGCCGCCCGAGCGTGGATTTACCCGCGCCGCGCAGGCCGATGAAAGCAATCCGCTGCGCGCGGCGCAGGCCGGGATTTTCCGGATCGAGAATCTCCAGCACGCGCTCGCGCTGCGCCCGTGTCGCACTGCGCAGGAGCGATGAGATCAGGACGATTTCCGAGGTCCAGGGGTCTTCTTCCGCCACCAGCCATTCGATGCGGAAATCCAGCGCATGGGCGATGCGCAGCAGCAAGGCAATCGAGATGTTCCCCTGGCCGCCTTCGAGCTGGGCGAGATAACGCTGCGACACGCCGGATTTTTCCGCCAAAGCGCGGCGTGACAGGCCCATTCGCGCCCGCGCATTGCGCACCCGCACGCCAACGGACGCGAGGAGGCGCTCGATCGTGGCTTCGTCCAGGACGCTTTCGCGAGCCGCCGAGGTTACCTTGCCGCTGAAGGTCACTATCTCGCTCATGAGCGGAACTTCTGATTCATGCAATGCATTATATTGCATGCCTCTCTGATTCGCCAAGAGATCCCGATATCGCGCGCGGCCTACACCTCGCCGCGATGCCCCAGGATGATGGCCTGCAAGATATCGGCGGGGGGCTTGCGCGGTTTCATCGCCTCGGCATCCACGAACACCGCGACGAACTCGCCCTCGAAACACAACGCACCGTCCTGACGGGCCATGACGCGATGGGCAATGGACCGGCTGCCCAGCCGCGCCAACGACACCTCGCATTCGAGAATGTGGCGGGGCGTAACCGGCGACCGGAAATCGAGCGTCATATGCACGAAGGGTGTGCCGATATTGCGGTCGAGATTGAGCGCATACCAATCGAGGCCGACATGGTGCTCCCACCATGCTTCGATGGCTTCGAGCGCAAAGCGCGGGATCTGCCCCGTATAGGCGATCGAGGCGGGATCGCAATCGGCCCAACGGACGCGAATCCGGTGGATGAAAGGCGCGGGCGCCGTTGCCTGCGCGGCGGGCTCGCCAGTTGGCTCTTCCAAAGGCTCAGTAGGTTTCGACATGATATCGCCCCGCCTCGCGCATGGCCTCCCGCGTGGACTGCCAATCCAGGCCCGCATGTTGCGCGACGTCGGCGAAAGCGCTCTCGACGCCCGCCTCCATCGCCTTGAGCCCGCAAATGTAGATGTGGGTGGATGGGTCTCGCAAAAGCGGCGCAAGCCTGGGCGCGTCCCCCCGGATGCGGTCCTGAACATAGACCTTGGCCTCGTTCGCGGCCCTGCTGAAGGCGAACGCCTTGGCAAGGAACATATCCGGCACCTTCGTCAACGGCCCGAAATAGGGCAGCGACTCCGGGCTACGCGCCCCAAAATACAGCGTCAACGCGCCCTTCACCTCGGGCATCGTCCGTTGCCGGCGCATGGTGAAGGCACGGAAGGGCGCCGAGCCGGTGCCAGTGCAGACCATGACGATCTTGGCCTGCGGATCATTCGGCATGAGGAAGGTCGCGCCGAACGGGCCGGTCAAAGTCACCCTGTCGCCCTTGCGCAGGTCGCAGAGATAGGCCGAGCACACGCCATCCGGCTCGCGCTTGACGGTGAGTGAGAGGTTGTTCGTATTGGGGCGCTCCCCATCGCGCGGGCTCGACACCGAATAGAGCCGGGGCAGATGCGGCTTGCCCTTCGCATCGGCACCCGGCGGGATGATTCCGACGCTCTGCCCCTCCAGCACCGGAAAGGCTGTGGCGCCGAGATCGAGGATGATGTGGCGCACATCCGAATCGGCATGTTCGGCGGTCAACCGGTAATTGCCCTGTATGGTCGCCTGGATGGGATGACCGAGCGGATGGAGATTAACGGTCGGCTTCGACGCCGAGGCAGGAGCCTTCGCCCGCCCGCCCGTGCCTTTATGCGCCTCGGCCAGCAGCGCGGCGATTTCGCTATCCAGCGCCTCGATCGTGGCTGGGCTAGCGCCGTTACCATGCTCCTGCTGCGGCGGCAATTCGGTCCATCCGAGTTGCTCCGACAGGGCATAGGGCGCGCTGACCAGGCGCCAATTGTCGATTGATCCGGTCGGGCACGGCGCGATGCATATCATGCAGAAATTGCATTTGTCCGCATCCACGACGACATTGACGTCGTCATGGGTAATGGCGCCGATTGGGCACGCCTCTTCGCAGGTGTGGCACCGGATGCAGATTTCGGGGTCGATCAGATGCTGCTTGATCATCTCGGTCATCGCCGCAATTCCATCCCAAGCGCTCCCAGTCTGCGCGCATCACGCCATGTGGAGCTGCACATATTCGAAATCACCCGGCTTGTTGTCGATGCCGACCCTTGGCGGGGCGATCCAGCCGGCGAATTTGCCCGGCTCCAATTGCGGCTTCATCAGCGATTGAATGAAGTCGCCGTCCGCGGTCGAAGGCAGCCATTCGTCGCGTCTGGCCTGGCAGGTCTCCCTTGAGATCACCGCGCCATCGGGCGCGATGCCGGCTTCGGCAAAGGAGCCGATATGGCGATTGAAGCCCTGATGCGGCAGCTTCATCTTGAATGCGACCCCAGCCTTGTCGATGATCGCATTCCATCGGGTGATGCCGCCGGAGGCATCGCGCGTGTAGTCATCGCGCAGGCGCATGTTGATGGCCGAAAGCGCCGGCGCATCCTCGAAGACGATCTTGCCGTCCTGCATCATCGTGACGGGATATGTCGCATCGCGCAGCCGGTGGTCATCATCCAGCTTGGCTTCCTGATAGCGGCCCTTGATGCCGGCATTGAAGGCATTGGCGGCATTGGTGGAGACTTCCGAACCGAACAGATCGAGCGACAGCGAATAATGCAAATTGAGCTTCTTCTGAATGGTGGGCAGGTCGATCACACCGAGCGCGCGCACCTTGTCGATATCGTAGGGATCGGTGATGCCGGCCTCGTTCATCGCCTCGCAGGTGCGCTGGATCGTGCGCCCGACGCCGGTTTCGCCGACGAACATATGGTGCGCTTCTTCCGTCAGCATGAAGCGGCAGGTGCGCGAGAGCGGATCGAAGCCCGATTGCGCCAGCGCCTCAAGCTGCATCTTGCCGTCGCGGTCGGTGAAATAGGTGAACATGAAGAAGGAGAGCCAATCGGGCGTGGCCTCGTTGAAGGCGCCGAGCATGCGTGGGGCCTCCAGTGAGCCGGACTGACGGCGCAGCAGGTCGTCGGCCTCCTCGCGGCCGTCGGTGCCGAAATATTTGTGCAGCAGATAGACCATCGCCCACAGATGGCGGCCCTCCTCGACATTGACCTGGAACAGGTTGCGCATGTCGTAAAGCGAAGGCGCGGTCTTGCCCAAATGGCGCTGCTGCTCGACCGAGGCCGGCTCGGTATCGCCCTGGATCACGATGAGGCGGCGCAGCATGGCGCGGTATTCGCCGGGCACTTCCTGCCATGCGGGCTCGCCAAAATGTTCCCCGCAAGGGATGGTGCGGCCCCCGACCTGCGGCGCGAGCAGAATGCCCCAGCGATATTCCGGCATCCGCACATAGTCGAATTTCGCCCAGCCCTTGGGATCGACGCTGACGGCGGTGCGCAGATAAACCAGACTCTGCTGGAAGCCATCCGGCCCGAGGTCGTTCCACCAGGTGAGATAGCCTGGATGCCATTTCTCCAGCGCCTTGAGCACGCGTTTGTCATTGGAAAGCCCGACATTGTTCGGGATTTGCGTGTCATAGGCGACGTTGGTCAGCTCCGACATCGTGAACTCCTTCGCGTTTCCTTGGCTAAGCAGGCATTCCTTGGTGGCCTAACGAATGCCTGCTTAGATTCCTTTGTTTTCGCAGAGTTTTTATCCAAAACCGGAAGGCCACTTTTGGAAACTCTGCCTAGAGCGGGATGATTTTAGATTGGCTCGGCTATCCCGCTCTAGACTCTTGTTTTGACGCTCGATTTTTCCGAAAAGTGGTGTCCACTTTTCGGATCTCGCTCTAGGCATCACACCCGGCGCATGTCGTATTCTCCGCGCAGGCCGGTGCCGTAGCGCTTGAGCGCGCCATTCTCGCCGACCGCGTTGGGGCGTTGAAAAACCCAGTTCTGCCAAGCCGTCAGCCGGCCGAAGATGCGCGTTTCCATAGTCTCTGGCCCCGCAAAGCGGAGATTGGCTTCCATCGCCGTCATGGCATCGGGCGAGAAACTGGTGCGCTCCTCGATGAAGACGCGTATTTCGTCCTCCCAATCGATCTCGTCCAGGGCGAATGTGACGAGCCCCAGCGTATCGGCCTCGGCCGCCGCGAGCGGGGCGTTCGTCTTCGCCCTGGCGCCCTCCACCCTTTCCGGCTCGCCGAGAAAGCGCGTCTGCAGGCGGGTCAAATCGTTCGACATCGGATAGGCGCCGAAATTTGCCTCGGTCAGCGTCAGCGTGGCGACCGGCCGGTTGTCGCCCTCGAATTCGCCCTCGGCCATATAACTGCGGTCGACGGCAAAGAGGATCTCGGCGAGCGTCCCGGCAAAACAGGAGCCCGGCTCGATCAGTGCGACGAGCGACCGCGAGGTGAGGTCGATGCGCTTGTGGACGCGCTTCCAGTAAAGCAGGATCTCGGCGGCCAGCCAGTCGTCGCGATTGTCGAGAAGCACGCGCTCATGCGCCACCACCAGCGCGGGATCGCCCTGCGACTTAAAGACGATGAGGCCCACTTCCAGTTCGTTGATCCGCAAATGCAGGATCGCGTCATCGAGTTCGCGCGCGCAGCGCAGCATCCAGCCGTCGGCGCCCTGGGCATGAAGCGCGTCACGGGTCGCGGGAGGCGCATCCTTGGGGCCAAAAATGGTGATGGTCGCCGTGCGGAGCGCGCGGTCGATCATGACCTCGACCGTGGAATAGGTTGCCGAGCCATCCTCGCCGAAGCTGCGGGTCAGCGGCGTCAGCGCGACGCCGGTTTCCGCCTTGCGCGGCGAGCGATCGGCGAATGCCCTGGCGCGCTCGGCGACGATCGCGTCGAATTTGGAATTCGGCACGGCCTCGTCGACTAGGCGCCATTCGGCCGCGCGCTTGCCTTTGACGCCCTCCTCCACCGAGCAGAACACGTCGGCGAGGTCGCGGCGCACCTTCCTTTTATCGGTGACGCGCGTCAGACCGCCCGTGCCGGGCAGCACGGCGAGGAGCGGCACCTCGGGCAATGCCACTGTGGAAGATCCGTCATCGGCGAGAATGATGTAGTCGCAGGCCAGCGCCAGTTCATAGCCGCCGCCCGCGCAGGCGCCCTTGACCGCGCAGATATAGGGCTGCCCGGACTCGCGCCCGGCCGCCTCGAACGTGTTGCGGGTCTCGTTGGTGAACTTGCAGAAATTCACCTTATGGGCATGGCTCGCGCCGCCGAGCATCCGGATGTTGGCCCCCGCGCAGAAGACATTGCCCTTGCCCGAACGCAGCACGACGGCGCGCACTTTCGGGTGCTCGAACCGCAGGCGCTGCACGGCATCGGCAAGCTCGATATCGACGCCCAGATCGTAGGAGTTGAGCTTCAGATCGTAGCCTTCGAACAAACCGCCCTTCTCGTTGACGTCCATAGTGAGCGTGGCGATGTCGCCCTCACACGCGATGCGCCAATGGCGGTAGCGCGATGGATCGGTCTGGAAGTCGATGCGTTTGGTCATCAGACCATCTCCTTCGGGGCATCTCATTGAGCATTATATTGCGCATCATCGTGGCGTGTAAATGAAGAATATTGCATATATCTAGCTATCCGAGAGGCCTCGTCGATCAAATACGCATTTTAATGCATCTTTTCTGGGGGCCAGCATGGGACAGCTCATGCGACCATCCCCTGGAACTGAACGGCCTCGATACGGTCCAGCCGGGCAATGAAGTCGCTCACCGCGCCCAGCGTTTCGTCCGGCCGCTCCAGATGCGGAGAGTGCTTGCACCCGTCGAGGATCAGCGTGTCCAGCGGGGCATAGAGACCGCTCCGCAGCGCCTCGATTTGCGCCAGCGTGCCATATTGATCGTCCCGCCCCTGGATCGCGAGGACGGGAACGCGGATATAGGCGATGACCTCCTCGATGTTCCAGGTCCGGAATCCAGGCGCCAGCCAGGCGTCGTTCCAGCCGCGAAACGTGTTGTCCACGTTGGGGTGATGTCGGGCTAAACGTTCGCGCAAATTGGACGTTTCGTACTGGACGTTGGTCTTCGCGATGGCGGCAAGGCCATCCGGCTCGGTGAAGAAATGCGGCGAGATCAGGCAGAGGCCGCGAACGCGGAAATCCTCCACGCTTCCCGAATGGATCGCGGCGATGGAGGCGCCGTCGCTATGACCGAGAAGCACGCCGCGCCGGAAGCCGATGGCATCGAGCACGATGGGCAGCACCTCGACGGCCTCGCGCGTCATGTAGTCAAGGGGACGCGGCAGCACGGTGGGATCGGACTTGCCGTAGCCGGCGCGCGAATAGGCGAACACGCCATATCCCGTCCGGCTCGCGAGCTTCTGCGGAAAATCCTTCCACAGCCCTGTCGAGCCCAGCCCCTCATGCAGCAGCACGAGCGTCGGCGCGGCATCAGGCGCGGGGCCCCAACAGCGGCATTCGAGCCGCATCCCGCCCGCCGTGATCCACTGATCGTCGCCTGGTTGCCATCTCATGGCGCCGTCCCCTCCATTTCCCGCAGCTTGAAGCGCTGGATTTTCCCGGTCGCCGTTTTCGGCAGCTCATCGACAAGCTGAATCCAGCGAGGATATTTCCACTTGCCGACCTTCTCCTTCACATGTTCCTTGAGCTCGTTCTCCAGATCGGGCGTGCGCTCGCGGGATTTGAGCACGACAAAGGCCTTGGGCTTCTCCAGGCCGTCCTTGTCGCGCGCGGCGATCACGGCGCATTCCAGCACGGATGGGTGGGAAATCAGCGCCTGCTCGACCTCGAATGGCGCAACCCAGATGCCGCTCACCTTGAACATGTCGTCGGTGCGCCCGCAGTAGATGAGCCGGCCATCCTCGCGGAGCTGGTATTTATCGCCGGTCCGGGTCCACCGGCCCTGGAACGTTGCCTGGCTTTGCGCGCGCTTGTTCCAATAGCTGTCCGCCGCCGAGGGGCCGCTGACCAGGAGTTCGCCGATATTTCCAACACTCACGGCGTCGCCCTGCTCGTCGACGAGGCGCAACTCATAGCCTGGCACGGCCGTGCCGGAGGTTCCCAGCACGACATCCCTCGGCCGGTTGGAGAGGAAGATATGCAGCATCTCGGTGGAGCCGACCCCGTCCAGGATATCGACGCCCGTGCTCTGCGCCCAGCGCAAGCCGACATCGGCCGGCAGCGCCTCGCCCGCCGAAATACAGCGCCGCAGACGGCCAATGCCTTCCGGCCGCTGGCCACCAAAGGATGCCAGCATCGCAGCATAAAGCGTCGGCACGCCGCAGAACAGGGTCGGCGTGGTCTGCCGCATCACCGCCGCCACATTGTCAGGCGTGGGCCGGCCGGAAAGCAGGATCGTGGTCGCGCCCACCGCCATGGGGAAGGTCATGGAGTTTCCCAGGCCATAGGCGAAGAACATCTTGGCGGCCGAGTACACCACGTCGTCGGCCTGGATGCCGAGCACATGACGCCCATAGGTATCCGCCGTCGCCTGGAGGCTGCCATGGACATGACGCACGCCTTTGGGCGCGCCGGTCGAGCCCGAGGAATAGAGCCAGAAGGCGCATTCATCCGCCGATGTCGCGGTTGCGGCGCACGGCGCCGATAGCCTCAGTTCGTCGGAGAAGGAGAGGTATGCCGTATCGCGCTCTTTCGCGGCGCCGCCAAACAACCGCCCAAAGATCGAGCCGCCGCTCAGCCCGGCCTGCCGGTCGACGACGAAAACCGCCTGGAGATACGGATTGTCCGCAAGAATGGGCTCCACGGCGGGAAGCAGCTCGGCGGAGACGAACAGCGCCCGCGCGCGGCTGTCCATCAGCATGGCCCTGTACAGCTCGGCTGATAGCAAGGTGTTGAGAGGAACGGGGATGACCCCGGCTTTCAGGCTGCCCCAGAAAATCACCGGAAATTCGATCTGGTCGAGGACGAGCATCGCGGCGCGGTCTTCCGCCCTCAAGCCATGGCGCTCATACAGCGCAGCCACGCGGTCCGATTGCTCGGCCAGCCCGCGATAGGTCAGAGTGCGGCCACCCTCCCCGGCCTCGATGAAGGCCGCCTTTGCGCCAAGCGGCCCGGACCGATGCCGGTCCACGAAATACAGCGCGGCATTGCCGCTCGCGTCAGTCATGGCTCTCCTCCCGGTATCCGGCCTGCCTCTGTTGCCGAGGCATTATTTGCCGGTGAATTCGATCGCTCCTTCAGGCAGAAAGTAAATGATATAGGCATCGCCCCCGGTCATGGTCGGGTGGTGATCGGAGCTAAGCAGGCATTTCTTGGTTGCCCAACGCAGACCTGCTTAGGCGGGACGTGCGCGTTGAACCGCTCCTTCAGCGCCGCGTCGTGAGGCCGCCCTTCGATATCACCCGCGACTTGGGCAATGAATCCGAGAAATTCCTCGTGACCCTCCGCAGTCATGGCCCCTCCGCAATTCCGATCCGGCGTGATGCGCAATAGTGCATCTTCGCGCAGAGATATGCAATATAATACCTTTACTTGGTTGCATATTGACGTAAATTATAGGCGTGAGCTGAGGCGGAAGGGGGGCGGATAATGCGTTTTTTCGTCCCCCCTCCCGCCACGCAGACGCATCGATACAAGCCGCCGAAAGCGCGGCGCTTTAGGGAGGAAGACTGTCATGGGACGTTTGACATGGTCCATGTTGGGCGCTGCGACGCTGGCCTGGGCGGTGGCCGGATCTGCCGGAAGCGCAGCCGCAAAGGTGGAAAAAATCGGGCTGCTGCTGCCCTATTCGGGCGTTTACGCGGCGCTCGGCAAGGAGATCGATGAAGGCTTCATGCTAGCGCTCGAAGAAGCCGGCATAGCCAAAAGCCTGACCATTTCGCGCGAAGACGACGAAGCCAAGCCGCCGGTCGGGCTGGCCAAGGTACGCAAGCTCGTGCTTGAGGATCAGGCCGACGTCATCGTTGGCATCGTGTCGTCGGGCGTGCTCGCCGCCGTGCGCGACTTCGTTGATAGCTCCAAAATCCCCCTGATCGTCGCCAATGCGGGCAATGACGAGGCGACAGGCGAAAATTGCAGCAAATACATCACCCGGCTGTCCTTCTCCAACGCACAGGTCAACCGGCCGATGGGCAAGTGGATGTATGACAAGGGTATCCGCAAGGTCTACACCCTCGCGCCCGACTATGCCGCTGGGCGGCAGATGATGGAGGCCTTCTCGAAGGCGTTCACCGCGGCGGGCGGCGAGATCGTCGGCGCGGACTACACGCCATTTCAGAAGACGCAGGATTTCGGCCCCTATCTGACCAAGGCCCAGGCCGCCAAGCCGCAGGCGAT
>Ga0307513_10010886_pt1 | contig 11358 bp, 15 predicted proteins | sample 15_EM_MG_FD_202174 | JGI IMG/M metagenome (GOLD analysis project Ga0307513, IMG submission 202174) | Populus trichocarpa ectomycorrhiza microbial communities from riparian zone in the Pacific Northwest, United States - 15_EM | ecosystem: Host-associated > Plants > Roots > Unclassified | place... | reverse complement strand
TAGGTTTCAAAGCATCCCCATGGCTATAGAGGTCAGCAGGATGAAAAAGGCAGATATCTCAGAGGGCAGATGTCCGCCAGAGTTGGGAAGGGTCTCATTGGGGTCCGCTCGCCGCGGGGAATCGAATCGTATAGGTCTCTAAGTGTCCGCATGCCTATAGCACCCAGTATCTGCCATTTTGAAAGTACTTGCCCGGGGAACTCAAGTACAAAGGTTTGGATAACATTTCAACCAGTGGTTGGGCACCGTCGGGACAGGGTGCGTTGGAATCCGCTGCACGAGGGGAATCGAATGGTATAGGTCTCGAAGCGTCCGCATGGCTATAGAGGTCAGCAGGAAGAAAAAGGCAGCTACCTCACCGGGCACTGGCCGATGTCCGGCAGAGTCTGGCAGGACCTGATTGCAATCCGCTAGAGTCTGGCAGGGCCTTATTGCAATCCACCAGAGTCAGGAAAGGCCCCAATGGAATCCGCTCTCTTAGGAGTTATGAATAGTGTCAACCTCGATGGAAGAGCATGTCCTTCTCCGAAGCTTGATAATATTCAATAGTTCAACTGATTAGCTCACGAAGCCTGATACAAGGTGTAATGAACTTAGACAGCTTTTGCGAGAGTTGTTAGCAGTGATCAAATAAGGGGTATGTTTTGGGTCGTTACCGGGACAATACATGGTTAGTCATCCTATGTTTAGATCCTCTTTCGTTTGAACAGCTTTTACCTGGTGATAAAGGAGTCCGTTGTCAGTAGAGGCCATTACAGGCAGGGAGAGTTCCCCAATGCAGAGCCCTATGGGTCACTTACCTTGGGTTTCTTCGGGAGATTAGGGTGTGAAATGGACCATCCAGGTGCACTGGGTGGACAGGATACGGGTTGTATTGCACCCAACGGACTAGGATGCAACCCTTCTGCTGGGGCCATCTGAGGGCGGACTAGGCGGACAGGAAGCTACAGATGGATTTCCTGCGTCCGGACGCAATGCCTATCCGTCTGGAGCAAACGCTTTTTTTGCTGATGCTACCAAGAGAAAAAAACCTATAAATGCAAACCCACCGCCCGCTTCACCTCTTCATGGGAAAAATCAAACACTCCGAATCCATAGGAAAAACCCCCCTCGCCTAGCACCTAAGATAATATACCCCTGACACTTAAGGAGACAATTCATAGAGACATACAGGAGAGAGACCCAAACCCTTCCCCATGCTCCCCTAAAACAAAAGAAAAGACGGCTGTGCTAAGGCCCTTCCAGGGCCTGACGGGGGAGGATAGTGATCGGGGGTAAAGGAAAACCACTGGATTGTGGGCCGACACTGTAACCGTAGTCAACGGGCGCATCGGTAATTGCATCGTTCAACCAAGGCAGTGGGGCAGCCACGGAGGCAGTTCAATACCATGACTAGGCGCAACCAAGAAGGAGTGCGTCGATCGGAGAGGATAGAGAGGCGAGCTGAGCAAGCGGGGAGAGGGGATGCCAGCCAACGACGATAAGCAGTATGGTGCCAGCAGGTCAGTAGCAGTAGGGTGCCAGCCGATGGAGACCAGTAGGGTGCCAGCCAAGGAGAGGAGTGTAGCAGGACAGTGCAAGCGGACAGAACCGGGAGGGGGATGCAGGAAGGGTGGCGAGCGGGCTAGCCACCACCTACAAACGGGCCAGAGCAAGGACATTTGGACAACAGTGAGACCGGGACGAGACTATGATGTTACTAACCAAGGCTTTCCCCACCAGAGGGACAAGCCCAGCAAGCAGAGGCCTACTTCGACCGAGAGTCCGAGACCGTAACGCCGACCTTGAACGAAGCGAGAACCTTTGCGACCGTGCAAAATGCTAAGCGAGGTGCAAAGCAAGTGCTGGGTAAGGGGGAGAACCGCACTTCATGAGTGGGAGTCAACGAAGAACGGGAACCAGAACCCCAAGGAGTGGGGCCGAGAGGCCCAGGAGAGGAGGGGAGGTGGCTTAACGTCAACTCCTAGGCAGTAGCCATCATGGGAGAAGAGAGGTGGGTGGGGGAAGCTGACGATAATTTCTCGTGGTGTTGAGATTTGAATCGCTGGAGGTGTTGTTGCAATGGTTCGTGTGGACATATCCCTTGGTCGCTTTTTTTTCTTCTTTTTTTTTTTTTGTAATCATGCGTTATTTGTGTCTCGGTACAAAAAGCCTTATGCAGCGTGAGCTATGAAGAGAAAACAACCTATAAACGCAAACCCACCGCCCGCTTCACCTCTTCATGGGAAAAATCAAACACCCCGAGTACATAGGAAAAGCCTCCCCGCCTAGCACCTAAGATAATATACTCCCGACATTTAAGGAAACAATACATAGAAACGTACAGGTAGAAAGCCCTAAACCCTTCCGCAGGCTCCCCAAAACAAAAGAAACTGCCTGTTCAAAGACCCAAAACGCGGGCTCAGGGGGGTGGATGCAAGATCGTCGACAGGGGAAAACATGGAAACTCTGGGCCTACTATAACCCCTTGCGCGGTCGTGCAGGTCATTACATCGATCCAAGGCGTTGCACAATACCCACGAAGGCAGTGCTATAGCACGACTAGGCGTAACCGAGGAAGGGTCAACCGATCGGAGGATGACCAGTAGGGTGCCAGCCGGTGAGTAGCAGTAGGGTGCCCGCCGGTGGGGAGCAGTAGGGTGCCAGCCTGGGAGGGGTTTAGCAGTAAGGTGCCAGCTTATGGGGCAGTACGGTGCCAGCGGACGGAACCGGGAGGCGGGAGGAGCAAGGATCGCGAGCGGGCTAGCCACAACAGACAAACGGGCCATGGCAAGAGCTTTTGGGACGATGACGAAACCAACCGAGACTGTGATGTTACTAACCGAGGCTTTCCCCCTCAGACGTACAAGCCTAGCAAGCCGAAGCCTACTTCGACCGAGAGTCCGACACCGTAACGCCGACCGTGAGCGAAGCCAGAAGCTTTCTCACCGTGCAAAATGCTAGGCGAGGTGCAAAGCAAGTGTGGGGTAAGGGGGTGAACCGAACATCATGAGCGGGAGTCAACGACAAACAGGAAAGAGAACCCCAAGGAGGCGAGGCCGAGGCCACAGAGGAGGAGGGAAGATGGCTTAACGTCAACTCCTAGGCAGTAGCCATCGTGGGAGAACAGAGGTGGGTGGGGGAAAGTGACGATGATTTCCTGTGGTGTTGAGATTTCAATCGCCGGAGGTGGAGGAGAGATGGTTTGTGACATATCCCTTGTTCGGAACCAGGCACCTTATATAGGCATCTTCCCACAACCCTAACCCAGGTGACTCATAATCTGAGTCATGTGCGAAAGTTATTACATCATATAACGGCACAATTATGAGTCATGAAACAATCAACCAATCATAATATAACGATGACTCGCGAGTGCGTAGTCATGTAAAAACTATGAGTCAAGTGACGTCATAGTGTGGAATTCAACATACCTTATGACTCATAGGTATGAGTCATGTGAAATCTGCCTTGCTTAGTCACGATTTGTGACAGGTTCCAGGTCGCCGTTGTTGTCTAGAGAGCTCTGGGGAAAGCCCTTCGCTTCAAAGAGGCTATGGTCGACTTGAGCATTGGCCATTGCACAAAACCAAGGAAGTAGAACAATACCGGGCTCGGTATTACCCGGTGCAGTCGATGCAATCACAATATTTTTCCTGATCGTGCTCATGATACTAATGAAGGATGGATATGAAGAGATGTAGAAAGATCGTGCTTTTATAGCAAGACCAAAAGGTTTTGAAGTAGGGAAAAACTATAAAATCATTTTATCAAGACCAGCTACTTATAAATTAAGTCAACTCGAGCAATGGTTGATAGAATATAATTAAAGAGCGTATAAATTATGGAAATTCAGAAGTCAGAATGAAGTTATTGTTAACTATCTGAGTCTAGAACTAAGCCCCACGCTATTTTGCCTTTTACCACATGCCTGCCTGAGTCACCCTGCTCAAATATTTCTAAGCTCGAGACCCGACCCTTAATCTCATACCCTAACTCATGCGCCTGTATGATAACACGGGATTCTCTTGTTCTACGTTCCAACATTTCTGCAATCCCTTCACCTCGTACCAATTTGACTGCCTTCTTCCCACCATTTGCCCACTCGAATCCACACATCTCCAATTGGTACTATTGTCCTATCCGTGGTGACCGGCTCTTGGCCCAAGGTTTGTCTATCACTCATTATCAGCTTTCATAGTTCTAGTTGGCTGCATACCTGCAGCAGGTGAGATCCAGTAACAGCTTACAGAAAAAAAAGTCCACCTTCATTCTGCCAAAGGAAATGGGAAAAAGGTCGATTATTTCATCAGGGCCAAATGTCCAGGTATAAAATTCATTCATTGGAGCTTCCTCGATTGCGGCTGTTGTCATCGCCTTACGTGTAAATAAAGGAAACGCGGCAAAGGTAGACGGCAGTAGCAACAAGATGGTTATTATATGAGATTCTTGTGAGTATCTATGTGGAGGATAATTACATAGCATAATTACCAACCTAGATATAAGGGTTATAAGCAGAACTCACTTTTAATCACTCGGAAAGGCACTGAGTGCCTTTGTCACTGCATGGTATTCAAGTATTAGATCCTCACCTTGGGTTTGCTTTCAATAGTTGCGACAGCTTTGAGAGACCTGTACTTGCAGGTTTGATTCAAGATTTGGTTGCCATGTAGGAGCGAATGCGCTGTATGAGAGTGTTCAATTAGAACTAGTCAACTAGCGTAAAAGATCAAATTTGGTTACCTCAGATTATGATTGAACAGGGTATATCAACCCCTACTAGATTTGGACTAATGCTGTCCCCAAAGCAACAGCGGTGAGTACCAATTCATGTAGCTGCTACCGAGCCTAATCCTAGAGTGCGGCTATTTTCAGAAAGTAATTCACATGCAACCATACACCACCATACGCACAAAATCCAGACGCCTAAAAATTCATACGCACAATGGTTCCTACGCATGCATGTTCGTATACTCAATTGATAGACCCAAAAATTATGCGAGCAATAAAATGGATCACAGAATGGAAGCCAGCTTGGGTACTTAGGTTAGCTGGGCCAACTTATAACCTTCATTCATATGACTACCACAGCTGTACTTTTATATAAATATTATTCGGGATCCAAGAGGATCTGTTACTGTACGCGGAGAGCTAGAACCATCTCAACTTCATGTCTTCCAACCAGAATCTTCCACGATGGGCAGCCAATAGGGGCTCTACACCTCCGGGGCAAGAAGCCGTACCTCTTTTTTACGGTTCCACGAAAGCCCTATACGCGAATACTCTCCATCTTTATCCCAATTCTCGGTAGAATCCAGCCTATATGGGAGCGAAGGACCGGTAACACCAACCCTAAGACCTCTGACTGATGTGGCCTGCGCACCTCTTTCAAGTTCCACAACACTCTTGCAGTCCAATTGCGTAGCGCTGCCCCCTGGAAACCAAGATCACGCCCAGAATCTGTTTCATCCGCTAGCAGTGACTTTGTCAACAAGCGAGACAGTTACATTTGAGATATTTGGAAACTTTTATCTCTATATGGAGGAATATCATGAGAGTTGAATGGAGTGGTGGCAAGGCACACCAGGGTATATAGCCTATACTGCGAAATATGCTGGCAAGAAAAAGATACGGTGGAACTCAGATCTTTGAGGCACCGAGCTGTGGAAATATTTTCAACAATGTGCCGACCATTTAGGTAGTGCTATTGGCACGCCGCGAGTAATGTGCATTATGTGCCGAGAGGTTCTAGCTCACCCAAGTGGCACGGGGACTAGCTTGATGCAAGACCATAACAGGTCCGCTGCTTGTCTCAAATCGAGAAAGATTAACGGATATGATAGGCGGGCTGGAAGCCAGCTTGGTATAGACGTTCTTACACTATTGCAAAAAGAGACTAAAACTGGAAATAGGAGTAGGATTATTGATCTGGCCACACCAGCAGGATTCAATCAGCATGATTTCGAAGAATACTTTCTAAAAACGTTTTTAGCACCGAATCTCGCCTTTAATTGCTCAAACAACCTTGCCTTTCGTTGTGTCATCAAGTACATTTATCCGGGAGTCAAAATCCCCAGTCCAACAACATTAACACAGCATTTGAAACGGCTGGGAAAGTCTACAGTGAATGATATTCAAACATGTCTACCTGCTGCAGGAAAGATTTCTCTTGCTGCCGATACACGGACTTCACCGAACCAACTTCTTTTTTTAGCAATTGTGGCGTATTGGATCTCGGATAGCTGGCAGATGGAGGAGGTGCTGATTGGGTTCGAGGAAATCATGGGTTCTCATACGGGGCCGATATGGCCAGGATAATTAATGACGTTCTAGCCAGATACGGGATTCAGGATAGAATTCTGAGTTTCACCATCGATAGTACCAGCAATAACAGAACGCTCACCGAAGCCTTAAACAATGCTTGGAGTTTACTATCGGTTGAATGGTGTCAATTGGAAAATCATATTCCATGTATGGCCCATGTTGTTCAGCTTATCCTGGGTGGATTTATGAGTTCGATCAAGGTGAAATCGTGGGATGATCATATGCCGTCTGGCTTTACGGCGGGCTATATCAAGAAGGTTATAAGATTGGATAATGGCTTTCACAAAACAGTAGAAAAGGTAATGTGTCTAAGATCTGATACCTACCACCTATATTATAAATGCATACGCACAAATTCATACGCACAAATTCATACGCACAAATTCATACGCACAAATTCATACGCACAAATTCATACGCACAACGGTATATGCACAAATTCATTATTCCAAATTGAATGCGCGCCAATGTGAAAGTAGAACTAAGTTTTTTCCCCATTGTTCTCACCTAAGATACCTTTAGTCAGAGATAATGCTCATAATGGTTTATAGCATCGGAAAATGAGTATTGCGGTTGGTACTTCACCTCAACGGCGTCAACACTTCATCAAGGTACAGAATAACCGGGTTAAGATCCCTACTACACTACTTTATAATGTCAAAACCTGGTGGAACTCAACCCTAAATATGTTGGAGAGATCTGTACGGCTACGGGAATTCACCAAGGACTGGTTACAAACCTCTGCCAAGTTTACGCCTCTCTGGTCAACCCTGGAAGAGTGGAGGCTGCTTGAATACATCTTGGAGGTACTTCAACCGATACCATTTTGGACTTTGTGGATGTCAAAAACACCCGGCATCACCATTCATCAAGTGTTTCAAGTGTATCAAGATATCTTTGATCATTTGGAAATGCAAATTTCCAAGTTAGAACCAAAGCGGATGCAATGGAAGGTTGATATTCGTGAGGGCCTAGTGAAAGCTAAATTGAAGGCCGCCTCTTACTATGGTAAAACGGAAAGTCCAAGAGGTCTTCTGTTCGGCATTGGAACTTGTCTAAATCCCTATTGCAAACTCAACCTTTTTCGAGAATGGGATCTTGATGCCAGTGGGGAGACTGAGTATGAGAAGTCATATAAAAAGTGGTTCATAGCGTATTATGATCTGTACTATGCACCAATAAATAATCAGGCACCTGACATGTCCATTCCATGGAGTGGTCTGAACAGTCGATCCAAACATCTTTACTCTTCGAGACACAGGGCAGTTATCCTGAGTGAGGCACTAGCGTACGTCGAAACCAATTGTGAGATTGAGCCGCCCGAGCCAGACGCTGAGGTTGCGGATCACACACGTGAGGCCTGCGCAGCTAGGATCTTTTACAAGGCAAATATACTGGAGTGGTGGAAGGTTAATGCGGGAAGATTCCCGAATTTAACTCGGATGGCTAGCGATAATCTCGCTGTTCAAGGGTGTAGTGTTGGAGTAGAGCGGATATTTAGCATGGCAAGAGATGTGATTCCCTATCGGCGCTGCCGACTCAAAAGCAGTACAATTCGATCTTCAATGCTGGTGAAATCCTACGAGAACGAAGAATTAAGAAGAGAGCTAGCAGGTCACCATAGTAAATGGGAGGCAGAAAAACTCGAAGAAATGGCTGCTGCGCAGGATTATCGTTATTGGGCTGATAGGAGGGAAGAAAGTATAGAGAACAATAATGGATGTATCTCCGATGATGATAAATCACACAAGAAGGACACTGAATGGTCTTTCGTTGATCAGGATGGCAGGCGAGCATTTGGAAGAGAGCCAAAGGCTATACTACCTGAGCGTGGACTGGTTGAATCTCAATATGCACTGCCTGGACCACCTCGAAACCAAGGTGTAGATCACTTGGGAGGCTCCGAGGAATCAGATCCTGAAGACAGAATCTGGAATAGTACAGTCAACATGTATGTTGTATACGACACTGATGAGGAGGAAGGATCAGAAGAAGGTAAGGCGGAGATTCCTGGTGAAGGACTGAGCGATCTTGAAAGTATCGACCAAGAGGGTGACAAAAGTTCCGGCTGCATAGAAGGCTCAAGAGGCCACCTGGAAGAGGATTGTTCGGAGGATGAGGCTCTATCGGGAACCACTGATTCACTACAGGTTATACGTGTAACCCGCCGAAGAGACCAGACAGGAACTAATACCACGATTCGAGTTCCACCCAGGAAGCGTGCCGGAACTGGGGGGAAAGAAAAGAGAAGATCCCGTTTCCACCAAGTTAATTTCGTGTAAAATAATTATAAACTCATAGAATTTGACTGAGTAATTGAGAAGGCATTTTTACTATCCCCTAAGTTATCCTAGTGGCCAAGACATGCCGAGGAGGTGTCAAGTCAACAATGTATACTGTAGTGAATGACGAGCCGCCATGGATTGATTGGAAAATGACCCATATAAGCGGAGGAGTGCATGTGGGATCGGGCGGACGCGGTCCATTTTCTGACCCTCGTCCGCCGGATCACACATGCATACCCTCAAGTAAATGTAATAGTGAGTAGACGGATTCTATGTTTGCAGAGGCGGAAATTCAAGAAGTCTGAATATATTGTCCAATTATTCGGGTTCTTACGATAAGCTACAGGAACAGGAGTATCGTCATGAAAATCATACGCACAGAAAAGTCATACGCACACAAATCATACACTCAGAACAAATCATACGCTCGGAAAGATCATACGCACACAAATCATACGCATACAAAATGATAGGCTCAGAAAAATCATAGGTCCAAATAATACACTGGTAATAGTGTCGTAGATAATACGCACAAGTGCCAAGGCTAGTTGCATTGGCTCTAGTTGGTCGAGTTTGTCAGGTCATAGCGTGATTTGTCTTCCCCTATATTGTTTCTGTTTCCCCTTTTCTCTCATAGACACAAAAGCCATTCAGCCTGCCGCCCTCTGAATCTATGTCCTGCGCTGCGCCCTCTTGAACCCAAGTTCCTCCTTGCCCGAGTTCCCCTCCGCCCAAGTCTCTCCTCACCTACCATCCACTCGAGCACATTTGGATACCTTTACATCAGCAAAAAAAAGCACATGCATCTGAGGCGCCCTCACTGCATCCTGTGCGTCCTGTGGGTCCTGAGTTCAGTTCCAGCGTCCGTACGCTTCCCGTGCGTCCTGAGTCCGTCCCCAACGCCCGCAAGCCACTATTGCGTCCTGAGTTGCGCAGCAACACTCCCTTGCATCCGGACTTGGCGTCCCCCCTGTTCTCTATATCCCAGCGTCCTGACGCTTTCAATTCGCCAGCCCCTTCTGGAAGCCGTCAGGATTATCATACTCCTACCCCTAGTCTCCTGGCGTGAACCCTGTGCCAGCCCTGTGCCCGCCAAAGTCCTGTGGCGTCTCTCGAGAGTAGTCATCACTGGCACGTTTAACTCATGTATTAATTATATATTTTCTTCATACTAGTACACACTATATATACGGCTTGCCATGGCACCCGATACACGCCTTCGCAAATATCCATCATACCCCCGTTTGTATCACTAATAAATCTCGTTAAACGTCCTCAAGTCGATACGGCTGTTCACGAGCCAGCACCGGTCTCCCTCGGGAATGAGATGAGCCAGGCCGAGAATTGTTCCTATGTCAACAAATGTAAACTCTCACGCATCTTCTCTCAGCTGAACCGTAACAAGACTGTGTATATCAGAGAGCCGGCCTGAGTTCACAGGGCTCAACATCTGAACGCCTGCCAACCGCCGCACAGTGTCTTGGCTGCAGTGCCTGATTTTAAAGAGCACCACGAGCTTTGCCGGGAGACGACCCCTCAGCGCACCATACATCTCCTCGCTTCCGGCCTGTACCCAAACCCAATCATTCCGACTTTCTTGATTCCGAAATCGTTGAGTTCCTGTGCATTGTGCCCGATAGATGTCGTAAACATCTGGTTCCTGGAATGCCAAAAACGGGAGTTCGAGTTGTGTTAGTAGTTCAACAGGAAGTAGTTGGAGTATTGCTGGTTCTACGGGAAGGCGGCTTTCAGGGGCAGGTTGTGTCGGCTGTAAGGAATCAATTGCAAACAGATCCGGTCGAGAGAGATTCCTAACACCTTGCAAAAATCAAGGACGTCGGACACATAGTCACGACGACCTTTCAAGATCCTTCCACGAGGGGCCGGCGTAGATACAGTACTCGTTGGTTTATCTAAATAGCCCAGGACGTCGTCACGGAGATTGGCTCTGCGACGTCGGAGCGAATGCAGGTTTAAAGGTCTCATTCTGATTGCATGCTGACGACAGTAGCTGTGAAGAATTTGTCGCTCGACATCGTTCTTATTCGAGCGTCTCTCTCCGTCCTTTATCTGTTCCTTATGCGGAAGCTCTCCGAACTTGCTGGAATACATTGGGATATTGCCAAACTGGCGTGTATGATCAGAGAGGTGACTTAGCAGATGTATCTTAACAAAGTTGAAATGGGATTCTGTATGGCTCATGTCCATACGGAGCTCGTTTTCCTAATCCCCATCGTCTTCGAGGCGCCGGCGCCGCTTGGACGGTGCCACTCACATGTTGCTCTGGGCTCGCTGATGTCGTAGCTCCTTTCGCTGCGTGTCAACCTTGGGCCATGTTCGTTTAGAAACTCCAAACTCCAATAAGATATCTTTCATCCTGTGAAACCGGTCGAGATATTCCTCTATATAGGCTATCTTCTCGGGGGTGTGGCTTCGGTATTGCGCCATCATATTGAAGTCGACCAGTGCCCGGACACAGTCTAGAGCATGTTTGAAAGGTATTACTTGCCTGTTGTCGGGCTGGCGCAGTGCTACAGCGAGAACCCCCAAAAGAAACCGCCCAAGGTTCCTCATCTCTTTTCCTTGCCACTGCGTGACCTCGCGATAGGCCTTTTTGGGCACAAAAAATCCTGAGTATGGCGCTAGCGCCTTCCAGGTGTCGTCAAAGGCCTGGAGCCGGGCGTGTTTCTTGAGAAAGCCTGAGATCCAGTCCATCAAGTGCTTGAATAACCCAAGATAAACTGTATGAAGCAAATCTGGCTTGTGCAGA
>Ga0307513_10010885_pt1 | contig 11358 bp, 5 predicted proteins | sample 15_EM_MG_FD_202174 | JGI IMG/M metagenome (GOLD analysis project Ga0307513, IMG submission 202174) | Populus trichocarpa ectomycorrhiza microbial communities from riparian zone in the Pacific Northwest, United States - 15_EM | ecosystem: Host-associated > Plants > Roots > Unclassified | place... | reverse complement strand
AATAGATGATTTGTTTGATCAGTTGAAGGGTGCTAGGGTGTTCTCTAAGATAGATTTGAGATCTGGATACCACCAGTTGAGAATCAAGGAACAAGACATACTGAAGACGACATTCAGAACTCATTATGGCATTACGAGTTTTTGGTGATGCATTTTGGGTTAACCAATGCTCCGGCTGTATTTATGGACTTGATGAATCGGATGTTTCGGCCTTACCTGGATAAATATGTGGTGGTATTTATTTACGATATCTTGGTGTATTCAAACTCTTACTTGGAGCATGAATAACATCTAAGGGTTGTGCTACAGACTTTGAGGGAGAACCGATTATATGCAAAGCTGGATAAGTGTGAGTTCTGGTTCAAAAAAGTAGTATTTTTGGGCCATGTAATTTCCGCAGAAGGAATATTCATGGATCAAATATCATAGTTCTTTGATACCAAATGTCATAGCCCGACCTAACCTGCCAAATATTGTCCGCGTTGGGCCTTACCGCCCTCACAGATTTGTTCTTGGTGACCATGCATAGTCCCAAAACAAGTCTGACAAGTCAGCAACCTGCACTACTAATAAGGTCAGCTACCAAATCCTCACCCGCCGATGTGGGATATTACCATCCACCCCCCTTAAGGAGCCCAACGACCCCATCGGCACAACCGGACAGCCAATGAGATCGGTTTTGATACCAAAATGTAACATCCCCATATCCGGGATTAAGCAACAATCTCATGTCAACTGATACATAGAGTAATTAAATTATATATATGTGTGTGCGCGCGCGCGCGCGCAAGGTGTTCATATTAAATTTTCCTGTAATTTTCACTAAAATTTCAGCAGAGTCTCACTTATATCGAGAGGTCCCAAGTTATTGATATTTAACATATTTACACTTCTAATATTTCACATCCCATAACTCAATCACGACCCAATCGTCTTGGATCTCAATCCTACAAACATTATCGTCATCACAACCATAATATTTATAACATACATTGAGCAACAAATATCATTATAGAGGAATAAATGAGATAAACACGTATACATGGACACATTCATATGAAATTCAGAGTTAAGATTATCTATTCAAGTTTAAACATTGATTATACAAATTAAGTTATATAAAAGTTGTAATATTACAAAATACAAGGGTATATTCCATAGAACCTAGAATTACAAAAAGTGAACATAAGTTAGAATCTACTTCTATCATGCATGCGAGGGTCCTGAAATAAAATACATATTATTGAAAGATGAATATCACAATAAATATAACAACACAAATATCCAACAATTTAAAAAGGCAAACATACATTCATATTTTATTCACTTCTCTCATCTAGTTTTTATTGGAAACTCTTTCTCATTCAACTACTAAAAACCATTTCCTCTTCCATTATCAACCTCCATTCAAGATTTCATAAGATCAACCATGATTATTTCCACTTAACAGATTACCGATACCACTTTCACTGGTATCATCATCACCTCGTAGGAGTCAATACAAGGTGATCCCCTTCCCCGGGATCCTAACATACACTAGATATATGTTAGCCAATACATGGTGATCCCCTTACCCGGGATCCTAACATAAACTAAATGTATGCTAGCCAATACATATTGATCCCCTTACCCTGGGATCCTAACATACACTAAATGTATGCTAGTCTTCCCTAGGATCCTAACATACGCTAAATGTATGCTAGTCCACGCCCCATATCACACTTTTCATATTTCTATTGTCAGCGATAATTTCATTGCTTAGCAATTCACACAACAACCTTCCACCTCGAATACACATACATTCATAATACTATCCAAAATATCGATATCATTACGCAACTTTCCTCCATTCATATAATATCCAAAATTCATTATTTCACTTTTCACATCAATAACATATTAAATTATGGAATTTAACTATAAAGTATATGTGCAGATCACCTACCTACAATAGAAGTCTTACTTGTGCTCCCCTGCTGCTACTGTTGCACCACATTTGTGGTCCCTCCTGCGAATCACATGTTTATCTAATAAATTTTTCTCATTCAAGGATATGTTTTATAATAACCATATAAACAACCAATAAGTCTTTCTTTCAATCATTTCTTTATATTTTATGTTTTTCTCATTACACCAATAATATTGTCGTTCTTTGTCCAACGATAGTTATCTTTCCTTTCTTTATATTTGAATTGTTACTGTTTAAATCTCAAACTGTTACTGTCTAGACATTGGATTGTTACTTTCCAACCGTTACTGTCTAGAAATTGGACTGTTACTGTCCAACCGTTACTGTCTTGAACCGTTACTGTATAAACATTGGACTGTTATTGTCCAACCGTTATTGTCCGACCTCTTCTTATATTTTTAACTATATCTAGAGTTCTATAACTCCATTTCAAACAAGATTAGTCTCGTTGGAAAGTTAAGACATGAGGCTACAAGTTCTCTGAAGGAAAGAGAACCCAGTTCTACCCCCAAGATAGTCAAAATTGCTCATCAACTAATCGGTCCTACTGCCCTACAGGGTCTGTCATGACCCAATCTCGGTTGGTGACCCATAACTGGAGTTCTATAGCTCCAAATTGAGCAAGATCAATTTTCTTAGTTAGTCAACATCCAAAACTATAATTTTTATGAAGGAACCTATTCCTAATTCCTTCATCCTCCTACCCGAAATCTCATCGAAAGTCGGGAGATAAGCCTGTCCAGATTTATCACCCCTTCCATTCACACATAACATTCACAAACTATATTTTCTGGGTAAATCATCATGGTTTCATGTCCCCAATCATATACAACACATGAATTAACTTAATTTTAACATTTATTACATTTTTCCCAATTCAAGTCTAAGAACCCTAATCTCTAATTCAACATCAAGGCATTAATTCATAATCAAATTTGAAACAACTTATAAGATTATGATTAGAACATCTTACCCGGTAAGAATCAAGGTTTCGATCTTCAACCAATCGAAGATTTTCGACTCCCCCTTTTTCCTATGGATAGCCGACACTCCCCTCCCTCTTTTGTTCAAATTTTTCTTGTTAATTCCTTGCTTCTAAGTGTTTATTCTACTTACAAACTTTTAATATTAGATAGATTCTTGAAATTTGATATTTCTCTCTTGATTTGCAAGAATGGATACAAAAACTCCTTCTTTTATTTCCTTATGGTTGCTGCAGATTTTTGGTAAGGAGAGGAGTATTTATACTCTATAATTTTTTTTATTTGCACTTAGACCTCATTTCCTTTAAGTGTTTTATTTTCTTCAATTAAATCCAACCCTCAACATTACCGGGTTTATTTATAATGTCTCGAATTATTTCGCCTGGACATTTGTATTAAAAAATTTCTGAATTCATATTTTTATTTAACCATATGCATGAATTTCTTCACTTTTATTTTTCATGTAGTTAATTTGCAATTTAAGCAATCTTTATTTTTTTTCGGGATTTACATTCCTGATCTAATAACCTGACCGGTGAATATAATGAATTAACCCATGCCAGATCAAGCCTTTATTTGGCTTACAATTGCTATTTCTTTTATTATTTTGATTTTTTTAAATTTTATCTTTTCAGTAGTTGAAAACTAGTTTTTGATTTTTTTTAATTTTTTATTTCTAGTTAAATGATTTAAATCATAAATTTAAGGAGTATGCATGTGGTGATATTTTATTTATTTATTTTTATTTCATCGTAACTTTGATTTTTATATTGAAAAATGATTTTTTTGTTATTTTAATATGCTTGAATGGTCTTCATATTTTTTTTTTCTTAATTTTTTTTATCGTACTCTCAAAGGAACACAGTCTTCAAGCTGTAAACTATATGAAAATGATAACGTCATTCTCGAAGACGCGAACAGCCTAACAAAATAAATTACAAGCAGTTCTCTTCTTCTTCCCTTTTCGGAAGAAAGTCAACACCTTGCATAAAAATGGCGAGTCATACGTCTGCTCTGTTAAGACAAGTTCAAGTAGCTCACCAATTCGATTACGACTCCTTGCTCCGCTATGCCTCTGTCCATGTCCCTGGCTTCCCTTCCTCTGCACCTTCATCTTTCACTGTCAAACAGGTTAGTACACTACTACTCAACTTTTACCAATCGTTTTTTTTTTCTTTTATGATTTTGTGTGTGAGATTTTAGTTTGGACATGGACAATCGAATCCTACGTTTTTATTGGAAGTGGAAAATGGAGGTTTCGTGAAACGCTACGTTGTGAGGAAGAAACCGCCTGGTAAATTGCTTCAGTCTGCTCATGCTGTTGATAGAGAATATCAGGTAACTAACTTCTGTTCTGTTGATTTTGATTGAATGGAGATTTATGAGTTTGATTCTGTTTGGTTACTGAGAAAAAAATTGAAGGGAAAGTGAATTTTGTTTGCTCTGTTTTTTATATGTGACAGGTTCTTCGGGCGCTGGGAGAAAGTACAAAAGTTCCAGTGCCCAAAGTGTTTTGTTTGTGTAGGGATGCGAGTGTGATTGGAACTGATTTTTATGTAATGGAGTATTTGGAAGGACGCATTTTCATAGATCCTAAGCTTCCGGTATCTTTTTTTTTTTTAATTTCGATTTCGTTGAGTAATTGTAATATGAGCTTGAGGGGTTAAGACTTAAGAGTTGTGATCACGGGTCATCATGTTTTGATTCAGGGTTTGGCACCAGAGAGGAGAGGGGCAATTTATAGAGAAATTGCTAAAGTATTGGCTGCTTTACATTCTGTTGATGTGGATGCTATTGGTTTAGGAATATATGGACGTCGAGACCACTATTGTAAAAGACAGGTGGTGAATTTTTCTGTCAAGATTGCAAGCTTGTTGCCTTTGTTTAATATACCTACTGGTGCCCAGCACCATAAATTGAGTTAATGTGGTGTTTTGAATGGGAGTGGGGTGTTCGAAGGACAGTTTAACTGTTTCCTTTCCACACAATGACGGTGCTTATGATTTTTTTTTATTTGGTGCCTCTTTAGGTAGAGAGATGGACCAAACAATATATTGCATCAACATGTGATAGCAGGTATCCGAGTAATCCAAAGATGTTGGAGCTGGCTCAATGGTTGCTGCAACATATTCCTAGTGAAGATTCCTCAAGAGCATCGGGAGGAATTGTTCATGGAGACTTTCGCATAGATAATGTTGTATTTCATCCCAATGAGGCATGTTGCTGCAAATGCTTTTTTATATATATATATCAGCGAGCTAGTTGAATATTTGATTAAAGTATCTGACTGCACTATAACATGGTATTGAGATTAAAAATGCAGCAAAATTAATGCTTTAGATGATCATATTGTGAGATCTGAATGTTTTAAATAGTATCAGGAATCTAATGAGACTCTTAATGTGCAGGATCGAGTAATTGGTATTCTTGACTGGGAATTATCCACGCTGGGAAACCAGATGACTGATGTTGCGTACAGCTGTTTGGTATTGACCCAAATTTCAAATTTCATTTTTTTTATGGAAAGAGTATTTTCCCGTGTTTTTTTTAACCTTACAGTGCAGATGGCAGTTTTTCTTTCTGGATATGGTCTCAAAATATAGAGGATAAATACTTTTTCTTTAGCTTTTAAGCAACAATTTTAAGTTGATTGTATGTATCTTTTTTGGCAGGCTTACAATGTTGATATTAACCTTGAAAATCAACAAGCGGGTAAAGGTTTTGAACTTACCGGAATTCCAGAAGGAATTCCTTCACAGGCAGAATTTTTGGCAGAATACTGCTCTGCATCAGTAAGATCCATTGTGAAACTTTTATTTCATAATGTTTTCCTTCCACATTGTTCAAATATGATTCTTTGTGAGGAAATTAAACTATATGGACATGTTTTCTATGTGGGTCTTGAAAATTGAATCTAGTAGTTGATTCAAAAAGATGTGAGTATATTTGATTGAAAGAAAATATGAATTTATTTGTGGTTAATGCAACTAAACTGAGCATATCTGTCTAGTAGATTTTACAAATGATGCATTCTGTGCCAAGATCTGTGCGTGTGATTTATTTTTATGACTTTCCAAATGCACTTTTACTGCTTGCAATTTGTATACTGAAGGAGATTGACAGACAGCTGTGAATTCTATTTCTATCTAGGTCATGAATTCTGTTCAGGATTGATTCCAGGCTTTCCCGCATGTCTGTTCTCTCCTAGATTTGTTGACCTTCAACCTATTTTTGAAGTTATCTTTTAAAAGCGTCATATACACATTCTGTGGATTTTTATTTCTTTTGGGAAGAAATCAAGGTAACTACAAGATGTGCGAATTAGTTGTTTAAGAAACAGATCTAATGATTTGTTGAAAAAGCTGATAATGCAGCTAACCTGTAGGGTTTGAGATTATATTTTCAATGCTACGTGCTTTATAATTCAGTCCTCTTGACTTTCTTGATGCAATTTTAGTACTTAGAAGTAGGAGAAATTGACAGGTATTTTTGAATGTTCCGTATCAATGAATGCTTGTTACTATTGATTCTTGCATGTTTTACCCTCCTGCTACTATGAAGCTACCCACTACTTGCTCTTGCCTTGTTTTATCAATGCTCATGGTAGATGTTTATTTGATGACTTAAACTGGAAATGTTGCAATTTAGGGAAAACCATGGCCTGCTTCTGTGTGGAAGTTCTATGTTGCCTTTGCTATGTTTCGTGGGGCAGCAATCTTTGCAGGGATATACAGTCGATGGCTTATGGTAATGTTCAAAGGCAAAACTTGATATTCTTTGTGTTAGGCTTGTGGTAAAAGCTCTATAATTGGAAGATCAATAAATTAACATTGTGGTAAAATCTCTATCAGTGGTACGTCAATAAATTAACATTGTATTTTGTCCCCATGATACTGCAGGGCAATGCCTCAGGAGGTGAGCGTGCTCGAAATTCAGGAAAGCAAGCTAATGATCTTGTAGACTTTGCATGGGCTTATATTGCAAAAAAATCTGTTCTTCCTGATCACCCTGCATCAGGTAGATGCTTCTCTTTTTTATTTTTCTTGGCCTTTTGTTATTTTACCTATAAAAGTTATATTTAAGAACATTATTCTTCTATGGGTTGCATAATTCAACTTTGATCCATCATACTACATGGTTAAACATTGGGTAGATGGAGGGCATGCCAGTGATATCTCTATTGATATTGTAGGTTTTCAGTTGCAACATTATCATTATCTTTACCTAATCTATTATTTAGTGTGCTATTCTCTTAACTATCCAGTTCTAATTGCACGAGATTGCATGAAACAATTTGGTGACGGGAATGCAAGTGGGAGATTTGTTCCTAGCAAAAGGGTCCTAACATTGAGGAACAGGTTAATCAAGTTTGTGGAAGATCATATTTACCCCATGGAGAATGAGTTCTATAAACTTGCTCAGTCTCCTTCACGTTGGACAGTGCACCCAGAGGAAGAGAGGTTAAAGGAGCTGGCAAAGAAAGAAGGATTGTGGAACTTATGGATACCTGTATTTCTGCTTCTACCTTTTTGAGCTCCATGTTTCTTTTTAGTCTTATTACCTTTTCTAACTCTACAAAAGAATGATTGGAATCATGAGAAACATATGTACTTTTTTGCAGTTCGATAGTGCTGAGAGAGCTAGAAAATTACTATTTGATGGGAGTGGTCATATGGTCTCTAATGGTGAGCATGATCAGTTCCTTGGTGCGGGTCTCTCAAACCTTGAATATGGATACCTCTGTGAGATCATGGGGCGTTCAATTTGGGCTCCACAGGTGTTAAATTGTGGCGCACCTGACACAGGAAATATGGAGGTAAATTTTATTTTCTGATTTTATAGGGTCTGGGAACAATTTATTAGCATGCATGCTCATCTTCTACGAATAATTTTGAAATATTGTCTCAAACTCAAAAACTAGGAAATATAATTAGAGTGGGGATGGGGCGAGTTTTTTATGTGTATTTTTTTATGCATCCTAAGTACATCTATAACCATCATCAACATCCGACCCGTACCCGATCAAGTCGAATCAGGTGAGGTATTTTCCTCCCGTTGAATACCTTCGGTGTTGTAGTCAATTCAACTTTTTTGTCTTTAAAAATTAAAACTCTTTGAATTTTTAATAGCACCTTGCAATATCACATCGTAATAAATAATCTCATGTATCCAATGATTTTTTTCTTCATGTCACATTTAAAATTTTAATATTTAACTCTTTTATATTTGGAAATCACATATATGACATTGAATTAAGTGATTATTATTTTTTAATTGATTTATATCATGTATTTCAAAATGAGTATATCAACTACATAACTTATATCATATATCACTTAGTATTTGATAGAAATGTATTTTGTATAATACTAAGGGATACTAACATACTAATATATTCATAATTATTACTCATTAATTATCATACATTTATAATTATAAATTAAACTTCAACTTTAAAAGAAAATAAAAAATATAGTATTGTAATAATAATTATATATACTTAAAGAACTTATTAAGTAAAATTTAGTTAAAAATTAAAAATTGAATAATTAGATTTGCTTTATTGGGTTTATAATGATTATATATATGTACTGACAAAAAGAATTACTAAATAGTAAAGATATTAGGTTAAGTGATGGGGTAGATGGAACCTTCACTTGACATCTGATCCAAGTTAAACTAGGTTCGGTTTTCACCCGACCTGCTTGGCCTCAGTTTAACTAGGTATAAACTCGACCCAATTGGGTTAGGTGATGGGTGAAGTGAATTGCCATCTCTAAATTATAGTTACATAAAAAACATACATGCATATATACATACCTGTTCATGGTTTGGGTAGCTCAATAGGCTATCTCAGGCCCATATGTTATTGGGTGTGTTTTAGCCTAATGGCATGATCAATTAATAATTGGTTTTTAAAATCATATTCATAAATGAATATTTGACTTGGTGGCTTGGCCCGATTAACAATCGCATTGGGCCAAGGCTTGACATTTTTCCAAATAGGCAGCCACTGGCAACCATCACCTTTCGTTTCTCTCTCGTGTAATCTCTCTCTCTCAAGTTGTTCTACAATGCTTGCAGTGATATGAAATCTCTCACCATAGATTTGGGGACAGGTTTGAAGTTTTGATGGTATGTGTCATGTGTGGGCAAGTGGTGTGATATTCATGGTGTTGAGAATTTTGTTCGTGTTTGGCCAAGTTTACTAATCTGAGATTATACACAAATCATTTCCTGCAAGTCGTCTTTTGTGTTCTTGATGGGAGAATGAATGACCTTTGGTTTTATTTGTGTTGGAAAATGGATCAAAATTTCTTGCAAAGCTAATACCCTCTCCTTTATCACCTCAGTTCTTCAACCATTTTTTGGCTAATACCATCCCTTTTATCACCTCAAGTTCTTCAACCATTTTTTTGTTGTTGTTGATGATGATGAACAATTAAAGCATCGAGTCACCTAAAAAAATCATCCCTTCTTTTCCATAAACATATATTTTTTAATAAGCCTATAATGCGGCATATAGCGTGGTTAAAAGTTAGGGTTTTCAAGTTTAAGGTTACAAACCTAAGTTGTAGATAAATTTAAAGAAAACTTTATAGTGTTTTATTAAAAGTCTGAATAACAGTCTTCCTTTAAAAGTAAACTACACATCCCAACATCCCAATTTATATTAGTCTAGAAATCCTATATAGGAAAGAATTTCTAATTAAAATTTATCTAATTAATAGAATCTATTTAGTATTAGGATTTCTAAGTAGTAAAATATTAATTAAAGAACAAATAATTAAAATCTAAAATTAATTAGGAAAATAATTAAAATAGTAACTTAAGGCTTCATAACTTAAGGAAAATAATTAAAAAGGATAAATGTCTGACACATTAAAAGTTCTGAAAATACTCATATTATCATGTAAATCGATAACATATGACCCTCCTGGAATTCTCTCTTTACAAAGGAACATCATTACCTTATCTCCTTCTTTAAACACTTTATCACGGTGGTTCCTATCAACAACTTCTTTGTATTTGGTATTGGTCTTCATCAACTTCTGCTTCACATCCTTCATAGTAGCTTGCACATCCATAACTATCTTCTCGGCAGCCATACTAAACCCAACACCCTTCTAAACTAGCACATAATCTAGCACATGCTTAGAACACTGAAGATACAAAATCTTGAATGATGATTTACTCGTGGCATTATGGCTTGCACTGTTGTATACAAATTCTGCTTGTGCAAGGCATTATTCCACTGTTTCAGTTTGTCACTGCAATGCTCCTTATCAAGTTTTCAAGTGTCCGATTCAGCGATTTTATTTTCCCATCTGTTTTGTGGATGTGCTATACTACTGAATTGTAATGAAGAACCATAAGATTTCCACAATGCACGTCAAAAGTGACTAAGAAACTTACTATCTCTGTCAGAAGTGATGGTCTTTAGCACCCCATGTAAACGAATCACTTCTTGAAAAAAAAGCCAAGCAATAGCAGATGCGTCATTTGTTTTTTTGCAAGGAATAAAATGCGTCATTTTGTTAGAACCTGTCAACTACAACAAATATAGAATTCATCTCCTATTGTGTACACAGTAATCCAAGTACAAAATCTTTAGACAAGTCTTCCCATATGTTTTTAGGAATAGGAAAAGGTATATATAGACCTCTATTTTTGCACAAATTTACCAGTAACTCATTTTAAGTGAAGCCAATAATATTTGTCAATGACTGTATCAGCAGTCTTCTATCGCCCCAAGTGACCAGCCAAACCTTTTCCATGCAAATCTCGAATTACCTTCTCTCGCAACGAAGATCGAGGAATGCAAAGTTGATTACCTTTCATTAGAAATCCATCATAAATGAGTCATCAATGAGCAGATTCTTGCACTTCTTCCACACCTAACTGAAATCCTCATTATGCTCATACAATTCTTTTAAAAAGTAAAATCTAGTGACCTCTCTCCTTGGAGTAACCAACAAGATTGCTCTTTAACTCAAAGTATCAACAACTCTATTATGAACTCTAGTCTTATATACAATTTTGATTGAAAATTGTTATAGGTAAGTGACTCATCTCGCATGCATGTCATTACTTATTCTCTTTTAATAAGTAAAAATTTCAGCACCCCATGGTTAGAATACAATGCAAACTTCTTATCAATCAAATAATGCTCCCACTTCTTAAGAGTTCAAAAAACAACATAGAACTCTATCGTATGTGGACCATTTTAATCTAGCATCACTCAACTTCTCATTAAAAAATGTCATGGGTCTTTTCTCTTAGGACAAAACTCTACCAATCCTGACACCACCAGCATCAAATTCAACCTCAAACAATTTGTCAAAATCTTTGAGTATCAAAACTGGAGCATTGCTTAGTTTTTCTTTGATTAAAGCAAAGCTCTTT
>Ga0307513_10010884_pt1 | contig 11358 bp, 15 predicted proteins | sample 15_EM_MG_FD_202174 | JGI IMG/M metagenome (GOLD analysis project Ga0307513, IMG submission 202174) | Populus trichocarpa ectomycorrhiza microbial communities from riparian zone in the Pacific Northwest, United States - 15_EM | ecosystem: Host-associated > Plants > Roots > Unclassified | place... | reverse complement strand
AGGAAAATGAGAAGGGAGGGAGTGTGATAAGTCGAGTTGGTCGTAGGGACTTCGTGAATAACTTGTTTTTCTTTGGTTATAAAAATTTTTAAACGGGGTTTTCTTCATGACAGCAAACGCACTGACACTCATGCTCTTTCACCTGACACACGTCCCAAAGGGTTCGTGGCAGGCCGAGTTCCAGGTCATTGACTCCCACGCCAATCCGGCCAACTTGACGGGGAGGCCGTCGATGACAAACATAAATACGGCTAGCAGCACCAGCGATCAGCTGGGCCACCGTAGCGGCCGGACCTGGACAGTAACCCCGAGAATGATGACAGTTAATCCAAACAGCATCGTCACCGGATCGAATCCTATGGCTTATCCTGACGATGACAGGTTTCGGTCCGCTCCATTGAACATCAGGGATCCTACCTACTCGGTTGGTTGGCAAGAAGGCAATCAATTCGTTTTCGGAGCAGGTCTTGAGTTGGTTCCGAGCCAAAGCGCTAGGCTCCCCATCCAAAATCCCCTACCAGATGTGAACCCTCGGGTTCGAGCAAGGACTTCGTCACGACTTTGGATTGGTCCATAAGTCGTGTGATGTCTCGTCTAACTCAAGGTAAACACGCGGGATGAACTGTTTCAAAGCATCCTGTTTCCTCTGCCTAATACAGGCCCCTCATACACGCCTTGTAGTTTATCTATCGGAAATTCTATTGTTCTTGTGCCTGCATGTATGTTGATGTGGACCACGCGGTTTGAATATCTATCTATGCTGTGTGCCATGCTTGGGAAGTTGGGACCTGCATGGTGAACACAGTTTGCGGCGTCACTGCATTCAGTCGTGACATTTGTGATTTCACTGACATCTGCTGAGTCCACGCGCAATCAAATCTTACAACACCTACTGGCGGTATGGGTTTTCCCTTCAATGTTACTTACCGAGCGACCATCGCAGTGACTCTGGGATCTCAGCACACGCTGCCAAGATCATGTACACGCAACATCCAACCCCATGTGATGGAACCGCAGACCACCGCATGAAGTCATCAGGTCCGTCCAAGTCTCGGCCCGATAAAAGTCGGCAAGACTCAGTCGTCCCCGCAGTTTCGACGCGGAAAACGAAACAAGTTCCGTATCGAGGATTGCTGTGTTGGATGGATGCTCGGGACAATATATGGTGATATCGTCCAGATTCGGAAAAAAAAAAAAAGGGGGGGGGGGATGTGATTGCTGTCGAAGGGTGCAACACGGTACCACAACGTGACGGACGTAGCATTGAAGAGAATTGTCTGAAATAGCGTTCAGTGCTCGGGATGAAGGGGTGGATGGCCAATCGTCGAAGCACCAGAGTCTGAACGTTCACAAAAGCAGAAAAGCTGTCCAAGTCATGGCTACCGAACGCCTGAGGCACAAATCATCGATGCTCCTCGTGCAGTAGGCGGCCCACCCGGGTTTCTTTCACGTGAGACGCCAGACCAAGCCCGTGCGGCTTGGCTAGTGCCTCCAGCCTGCGACCAACTTTTCCAGGTCTCACCTCTCCAAGGACAAGGGTGTGGGTGGAAGCGTGGGACCGCGGTGCTATTTCAGGAGTGGCAGACCAATGAACACGCTTTGAGAGTCTCGAGGTCATAGGTGAGGTGAGCGATGATCATTCCCACGGGCCGCCTTTCGTATGACAGGCGGAGGTGGATTCGTGCGTGGTACATGTCTCCGGAGGTATGTTACGGAGTAGGTGTTTGATCTTGGCTCGATCCCAAGCGATCACCAAGATCCGAGAGGTTTGCCCCTACGGCGTGAACTGTGCAGAGGTTAGAGCCAGTGGTACGTGTGAGAGGGGGAACAATACTCGATGGTGTGGATACAGGCCCCCTTGGCTACCTACATCTTTGATTGCTGGAGACGTCGCCATCGTGGCAGGTATGAGGGGTCTCAATTGATCGGACCGAATTAACCCAATCTGGACCTGTAGCAGAGCGCTTCAAGACGGACTGAACACCCGACACAAACGTGACCACCGTTATGTAGGGGATGCGCCACGCCCCACTTGTGTACTCTCTACCTTAACATTTGGTTCTGTTATGCGACATAAGGACCAAATTCAAATCATTCAAAAGTGCACAAGGATAGATACACCTGGAGAGTTCACAACATTACACAGAACACGAGCGGCACGACAATGGGACGGGTATCTACCATACGCCCGCCATCATACAACCGAGAATCAGAAAGACTTGCTGCTGACCTGATGATCTAACGTCAAAAATTCAGAACATTACTCCACGGGCACGAGCACGGACCTACTCACCACAGAGACCACCGAAACCCCCGCCTGTCATATATTCCTCATCACAAGTCATCGTCAATTGCACCTACCAAGGGACTGTATTCCGCATGCCCGACGTGCCTCCTGAGCTCCAACATGTCCTCTGGGTCGGGCTTATACCACCCATCGATGATCCTAATGGTCTTGAGTTTCTTCCCTCTCGACGCCCTCGCTTTCACCATTTTTATAATATTCCTCACATCAAATCCCACCCTGTGACTGTCACAGAGAACGACTTCTTCTAATTTGGGACAGACCACAGCTTCCGGCGAACTCTTGCTGGGGTACAAGGTGTAGATGAAGATGTGTGGGTTATAACATCTGTAGAGCACGAGGGCGCGTAGTTTTTTCAGAGGAAGCAGCGCCCGGTAAAAAACATCCCTGGGCAGGGAACGCCCGTTCCTGATTCTAAACCGTTCGGTCCTCGAGATGTCAAGCTGAGCGAGAGATCTAAACGCCAAACGGGTCTTGTCGCCTTGGGGAATTGTGGGGATCACGATGACTTGCCCATTCGGTCCACTGAACGTCATGCATGCACATGATTCATCGATGGATAGTTTGATTGCGGTGAAGTTGGAGAGGTTATCGAGGTTATCAAGAGACCTTGGGAGTAGGTTCCCGACCAGGGAGTTGAGTAAGTCTGCCTTTAGTACCAACTCCGCACCGACCGGGATCAACAGGTGGTCAAGTAAGACAGAAGGCGGTCCACTATTACTGATTTTCATCCTCTTTAGGCACGTCAGCGACACTAACTGCCTGCTCTGAGCGCCAGGGGTTGGGGTTGCGAAGTGGAGATCGACTTCGCGGAGGTGGGGAGCGTTTTCAAAGAAGTCAAGAAGTTGCGTGACGGAGATCTCGTCCGGCGGCGTGTTAACCAGCGCGAACGACGTGAGGTTGACCATGTTCTTCCAAGGTAATTCGGTGTGGACGCAATCCAGAGATAGCTTGCGCAACGAAGAGAGATCTCCGTTGAAGAGTGAGGATGTGAACACGAGGTATCGATCTGACACGCGGAGAGTATCGCCGCATACCCGCATATGCTCAAGAAGAGGAGCGGGGCCGGTCAGATGAGCGATGATGTCTTGTAGACCTTCCGGGGTTCCATTGATGGACAGGGATTTGAGTTGTCCGATAACTTGCGGGATGATCTTGAAGAGATTGTGGGGGTATCCACCGTCGTCTCTGTACAGTGACAAGTTGATGGGGGAGGACTTTGAGCGTTCGAGGTAAACGAGAGCTTGGTCCTCGCCCATCGAGTCGAGATCAATATTGACCCACAAAGCGGGCCGTGATGTGAATACCTTCCTCCAAGCCCGGCATACATGGGTTAGGGCGATTACGTCTTCACCTCTCTTGTCTACATCAAAAAAGTCCGGAATAAGAGAGAGGATTTCGGGAGGGATCCGGTTTATGGGTGCGATGGTGTTTCTCCATGACCGAATAAGGTGGAGGATTTCGAAAACGTCCTGCTCGAGACTATCGAACTGGAACACGACGTGGCATCAGTAACAATCCACGCGTGTATTTCGTTCGTTCGCTCGTCTGACCTCGGCCGCATCTGGAGTCGCCGCGATCCTGTGAATTCGAACTTCACTTCTCCGATGACACGTGTTTAACCGTTCCAGACGTACTTGGTGAAGAGATTCACATCTTGTAAGATTCTCTTGGTTGCACGTACGTGGTGAGATATCGGAGAGGTATGGATGGCAGTGGGGGGGGACATGGTTGTTGAGAGCCAGATCCACCAAACCCCTGCTCCTTTCCAGCCGCGCCATAGGGCAAACCGGTTAATATCCGGGCCGGGGTTCCTTCCTTTTATATCCTGTGTCAACGCTCTGGTCGACAAGACCAGCGACACAGTCCCAAAAAGGAACGATATATAAGTCACAGTGATTACACCGCTTTCCTCCCGCCAGTTCGGATTCATTTTGTCTACCTCATCTACAAGGCTGGGTAAGTAGGAGCGCGACCAAACCCGGTGGCCCTCCGCTCGGTAGCTCCAAACTCCGCGCTGCACGCGCCGGTGATTTAGAGGATTCCGGAACTGCCGGCGGCAGGCCCGCGGTCGTTGTGTGCTTGGGAAGAAGCGACATATAACAAAGGCCACATATGAGAAGACAGGATTCTGGTAACACACTGATACATCACACTGCGATCCCGTTCGAGGTCTCGTTTGAGGCACCGGAACCCCAGATATCTTGAAGGGGTAGGCTGAAGCGTGTCCCCACGTTTGACCACGGAGAGGACAAGTCGTATTTTGAATAAGAACGTTTGAATAAATATCAAATATCAGGGTATTATCATTCGTCATTTGAGGGCATGAAGAGGACGCGGGGTATCAGGTACGGTGATCAAGAAGGGTTCTTATAGCATGTAGGCTGAAAGTAGCCGTGTGAGCATGATCACCATACAGTGGATTTACGCTACATGCACATACCTATCACCACGAGGAACGGAACGAGAGTGAGGGAACCTAAAGATCCGCTCCAGTCCTCCGAATTAGCAGAGGTGACCGCAGATGGACTCGGACGGGAGGTGGAAGTGGAACTCATAATGGAACTGGTGTTGGAAGGACGCGGGTCGGTCGAGTAGTTCTGGTTCGGATCATTTGAGCTATCATTCGAGTTTGAATCGTTCGAACTATCATCCGGGTTCGAATCGTTCGAGTTATCGTCATTCGAATTATCATTCGAATCGTCCGAGTCATCAGAATCATCGTCGCCATTGTCGGGTGTACTGGTCGGTCGAGGACTCGTAGAAGTGGAAGTCGGTTTACGGATTGGAGGTTCGAGTGATGGTGTCGGTCAAGTAGAGGCTGCACTTAGGGTTACCGGCACTGTCGCGGTAGCAGGTGTATCCAGGAGCTGCAATAAGGAAGAAAAACCCAGGTGAGCATTGGTAGACGTGGCGGCGTAAGGGAAGAAACGGGGACAAGAACATTCACGGCAACAGAAATTCTCTCCGGCACAACGGACATATATTCCAGAAGTAACGCATCCGCTACCACCACCACTAGTACAAATCTTTCCATTCTTGCAACATCCCCTTTGACCATTCACAACGATACAGTAGTAACTGGCGACGTAGCTCAGTCGCATTGACCCCCCCCCTCGAGCATTCAAAAGAGAGGACTCACCCTGGTTCACAGCATCCTCCGCCCTTGCAGCAACTCGTTCCGGATGGGCAACAAGAAACACCTTCACAGCCATTCTCGGTTCGCTTGCAACAACCAGTACTGTAACACCAGCTCCCGGATGCACAACATTCTGCAAGGACGGCGAGTATCAGTACCAAGGATAGTAATCGATCATGGGTTGGTGCGTACTGCGTCCTCCACAACATCCTCCACCAATCGGACAACACCTTATTCACCCGGAAGTCGCATCAGCGACTCAAAACACGGACACTGAAAAAAAAACTCACCCTCCGTCATTGCATATCCCGTACCCCCCCTGGGCAATTCTGCCTGGCCATTAACAATCCACGAATCACCTTAGTGTCGTCGACCGTGTTATCCGCTTTGATGGGACTCCCAACGTAGGGCTTCAACATCGTGTCGGGGTCCCCCGCAGACGCGAAAAGATCCGGAGGAGCAAACTCAGGTTGTCCATCGACGGCGACAACGACTCGAACACCGGCGATGAGAAGAATCGAAGCGAATCGGAACAACAACATTGGAGGTTACGCGTTAGCAGGAGACGTCGACAGTCGTATAGGCCTGTGTGGAAAGGCAAGGAAAAGGCAAAATCGATGACCTTCCGAGCTTGCTTTAATAACCTCCTAGGCGTTGCGGTGTTTCGGTGATTTCAAGGGATGGATCAACCTGAACAGCGTCGGCCGCCCTGACCTGACGCCCAACTTGACCAAATTTGAAGATTTAAAACACGGTGAGAATTCGATTGCAATTGTTCTGGGAATCAGAATCCGGGTTGTCCGCGGTCAGGAAATGGATCCCGATAGAACCTTGTAGGAACGATCTTTGCTGCATGTCCGCGATCCCCGTCGAGAGATGGAACACTAGGTCCATAAATGATGCCTTTGAATTACTGTGCATAGGTATGAAGCCTGGAATCCCGAAGATCAGGTCGCGTAAGGGGAGGAAGAGGCAGGGGGAGTTGACGGAGGTTCGCGTCGAAACGGGTCTCGCCAGGCACAGCCATACAACACATTGCTGATTCATCGACGTCAACGGTGGGAGGGTACTGTTACTCACAACACCACATTTCCAAGGCCGCTCGAATGGACGTGTCTTGTATGTATCGCGGAAGCACCGGAAACTTGAACGGATGTATCCCGGCTGTTGAGGTGAAACGCTCGGCGGGTCTTCTGTCAAAGCCGGTTTTGACAGGGTGCGTCCATTGTGGCAGACGAGGGTACGGACGGAGAGGTAGAGTGATCGCAGTGGCTGAGCTTGGAAACTGATGCGGAATGCTATCGGATGAGATGGGGGAATGACAGGAAGGATTAGGGGCTGTGAGAGAGGAAAGACCAATATTGTGTTTCGATGATAGCTACTCGAGACATCCCCAGAATCAACACCCTAGCGTCGGCGACTTGACGTTTGGTTGGCGCTTGCTATGATCCTTGGATATGAAGTGATTCATCGTTGTGTCGATGTCAGGGGCTCGTAGAAAATTTGTGGGAAAAGACCTCCTGCGGCTTGGGTGGCATAGACGTGGGTGTGAGGGTGAGGGGGTTCGAGGCGTCCTTACGTGTCCATGAGGTAAGAGGGAGACAGGAAGCGAGTTGTGTGGGGCGAGCGAGTTGGATGTTACAAAGCGAGCGGGAACGGCTGAGGGTCCATCGGAGAGATCGACGCGCAATGGGGCGGGAATGGGCAGGGATAACCGGCATTACCAACACCTTGTCAAACTGCGCCACTTTGGACTCCGCTGCCCTGTACCCGCCAAGAGTCCAAGCCCGACCGACCATCGATTTCGCATAACGAGATGCGGACCGACAGCAGTGGTCGACCCACTGGAGCGTTTGAGTGGGTCGCTCACCCATAATCCCGTGGGCCCACAGCCAGTCCGAACTTCAATCGGTCTCAATGGATCGTCGCCACCGTGCGGAGCCACCCACTGAATCAGCGGGATAGTTGTGGAGCTCTGGCTAGTGGCAGAAGAGAGATAAAAGGATGGGAGTTGATGGGTATACGGCCTCATTGCTCACTACCCAACACTCAATACTCAACACTCAACACTCAACACTCAACACTCAACACTCAGCTCTCCTCTCTCATCTGTATCGAATATGTCCTCTCAAACCAGAGTTTTCGGTGGCAAAACTTTCAACGCCGTTGGATACGGCGGGATGGGTCTCTCCATCGCCTATGGTACTGTCGGTACGGACGAGGAACGCCTCAAGGTAGTCTTCACGTTTCCTATCCTCGTCATGAGTGGCTGACTTACGTCTCTACCACAGGTTTTGGATGCCGTTTACGAATCTGGGTGTACCTTCTGGGACACCGCCGACGCTTACGGTGATAACGAAGACTTGATTGGGAAATGGTACGTACCCCTGAACTTCAAACTTTCACCCCCTTCCCCGCTCACAGTTCGCGCTTTGGTTGCGTAGGTTCAAGAAGACCGGAAAGCGTGACGAGATCTTCCTTGCTACAAAGTTCGGCCTCGGCCATGCAGAAGCCGTGAGGACCGGGATGGGGAAAGGCGACCCAGAGTACGTCCATCAGGCTTGCAACAAGTCTTTGTCGAGGTTGGGAGTCGACTACGTCGACCTCTACTATCTCCACCGCGCAGACCCAAGTGTTCCGATTGAACACACTGTCGCCGCGATGGCCGAGCTCGTCAAGTGAGTATGAGTCCATCTCGCCATTCATAAATCAGGATGCTCATCCTCTCTAGAGCTGGCAAGACCAAGTACATCGGACTCTCGGAGATCTCAGCTTCCACCCTTCGCAGGGCGCATGCCATCCACCCCATCTCCGCCGTCCAGATGGAGTACTCCCCCTTCACTTTGGACGTCGAGGACGAGACCATCGGGTTCTTGAAGACTGCGAGGGAACTCGGGATCAAGATCGTCGCATACTCTCCTCTCGGAAGGGGTCTCATCACTGGCCGCTACGTAAGTAAATTGTTCCCGGGAAATAGTAAAACAACTCAATGAATTATTCGCAGAAATCTCCTGATGACTTTGAGGAAGGTGACTTCCGTAGATACGTCGCGAGATACTCCAAGGAGAACTTCCCCAACATCCTCAAGCTCGCGGATGGTCTGAAGGATATCGGCAAGAAGTACAACGCTACCGCCGGTCAAATCGCTTTGGCGTGGGTGTTGGCTCAGGGAGATGACGTTATCCCCATCCCCGGTACCACCAGGCTTCAAGTACGTCTGATATTTGGATAGCGCCATAAGCGGGACAATTTCTGAGACGATATTATCTTTGCAGAACCTCAAGGAGAATATGGACGCTGGGAAGATCAAGCTCTCTCCAGAGGACGTTCAAGCTGTTAGAGAGGTCGCGGACAAGGCCGACGCCGCTCAGGGTGATCGTTACCCTGAGGTTTACATGCAGGCGTTGTTCGCAGATACGCCTCTTCCCTGAGTTCTGAGTCGGGTGATGATAATTCCCGGGACGTTTACGTCCAGGGTCTTAGGAACTTTTATTGCTGAAACCAGGATTTTACGGTCAAATCAGCACAGCCACATTCTGGCAATCACATGTTTACCCTCCTTATTGTTCTGTCTCGGTCGTCACGCGTCTTGGGTAATAAAATAGATGTACGATGTGCCGCCCATTCCCCATTCCCCACCACCCCGTCATGACAACCTGTCCCCAATACTGTATCATCGGGGAGAACGATGTCTCTCTCTCTATCAGCGCCGCTTCCGAAGTATCGAAAATCTATGCTTCCATCATATACGACCTCAATATCCCTTGTATCTTTGACCAAACTGGTCTCCAACGCTCCTATGTTGACATCAAGGTTCCTACTTCGAGTGGTTTCTACACCTCCCGAATGAATCTTGTTGTCTCGTACGGTCTCCCATCTGCCGTGCTTCTCGGTTCCGACTGGATACTTCCATGCCAGCCATCCTTATTGACCACCACCCGTTCATATCTGACCCTGGACTCGAGATTCTCCAGGCACTCCCCCCTCCCCATATTTGGCAACGGACCAACGGTTCGTTCCTCCGCATTCAAGCGGGACCTCTCTGACATTTCCTTCAGTCACAGATAACCTGGCTCGAGTGATTTCGACCTCCCAGCCTGAAGCCCGTGAGGTACTGTCATCCGTGCTGGAAGGTTGCTGTAGCAGTGCCGCATTTTTTAACGATCTGTTTTTGGACCACCGTGTTGAACCGTGCTGTGAAACCGAAGAAGAACGACGGGATGCCATTCTTCATCACCTGCTGAACGGGATGTGTATTTTACGACCAGATGTTCCCTCGTGTAAATCGTTTGGTCGCAACCTCGCATAGACGATGCACCTTTCGTACAACATTTGTACCCTATTACTGTCTGCGTATAAGCGCAAACATATGACCGTAAGCACATTCCGGATATGTTGTGCCTCCATCGACTTGAAAACCGACGGATCCAGCCGTGGGCGTGATTTATCTAACAAGCTGCAAAAGCGCCTGACACGTTGGGGTCCGCTGCACGATTGCGAGGATGCGGTGAGAATGATCTCGCGCTTCAATTCGTTCGGATCAGGATCCCTCCTTGAGTTGGCCTCTCTCCACAATGTTCACCGTGATGTAAGCATTTCCAACAAAGATGCGCTTTGCGACTTGATCGTCGGTCACCTTGTTTCGGGTGAGTGCCAAAACACCAAAACTGCATTGTGCGCCTCTGTCTGTTCTGTCCTGCTCCCGTCTACCGAGCCCAGGACACTGACAAGTCTGGTGCCACGCGTTTTAGATGCTGTGATTAATATGGGTAGTAAAAAGACTCCGACGTGCGCTGCATTGTCTCGGGATTTCTCATGCTTCAGACGCTCCTATTGGTGTTCTGCGGTCTCTGCTGGCCCAAAATAGTGACTCATTTTCCCTGAACAGACGGCCAAACCTACAACGCGACAGATTGTTCAGATTGAAAGACTTCGGGACTACTTTGACTGACATCGCCAACGCTTGGCCGCAGAGAATTCCCCATGCCGACAAGGCACGCATTATCCGTGATTTCCGCACTGCGACGTCCTCGAGTACACTGAAATCCATTACTTGTGCCTCCTGCGCTGAAAAGGTTCGCATAAGAGACGCGTCAAACGAGCTTGTGTCTGATCTTAATCTCGATCTTCTCTGTAGTCCCCCATCTGTCTTTCCTGATCAAACCGACGTGATTCCCCCCCTACCGTACACGGAAGGTCCCCTGGCTGGGGTCATGGTTGATCCGAGCGGTGTTCGTTATGACGAAGATGGTGCTCTATTTCTCTCGATGGGGGAATGGCAGGAACGATTAGGGGCCGTGAGAGAGGAAAGACCGAGACCGGGTTTCGATGATGGTTATTTGAGACATCCCCAGAACCAATACCCTAGCGTCGGCGACTTGACGTTTGGTTGGCGTTTGCCATGATTCTTGGATATGGAGCGATTTGTTGTTGTGTCGATGTCAGGGGCTCGTAGAAAATTTGTGGGAAAAGACCTCCTGCGGCATGGGTGGGATAGACGTGGGTGTGGGGGTGAGAGTGTTCGAGGTGTCCTTACGTGTCCATGAGGTAAGAGGGAGATATGGAGCGAGTTGTATGGGGCGAGTGAGTTGGAGATTACAAAGCGAGCGGGAACGACTGAGGATCCATCGGAGAGATCTACGGGCGATCGGACGGGAACGGGCAGGGATAGCCGGCGTTAGTGTTGCCGCAAGCCGAGCCAAGCCGAGCTGAGCCAATCAACTCACATCGGAAGACTGAGCTCGACCACCGGAAACAACCGATGGCCATGTGGAATAATTCCTAAACACACTGGGGACAAGGGGTCACTTACCTGGTAGGCAAATGGTGGGTTTGTGCTGAGTTTGTGTTAAAATTGCCCAACTGTTACCCACCAGGTAAGTGCTGGGCAAATTTTAAATTTGCCCACCTCCTT
>Ga0307513_10010881_pt1 | contig 11359 bp, 5 predicted proteins | sample 15_EM_MG_FD_202174 | JGI IMG/M metagenome (GOLD analysis project Ga0307513, IMG submission 202174) | Populus trichocarpa ectomycorrhiza microbial communities from riparian zone in the Pacific Northwest, United States - 15_EM | ecosystem: Host-associated > Plants > Roots > Unclassified | place... | reverse complement strand
ATCCTTTAGGAGAGCTCTTTTCCTAGCCCTCCACTTCTTAATGTTGACTGAGGCCAAAGCTCTCTTGACTGTATCAAGGGAGGCATGAGGAGCAACATCATTGCGCAATTCTGATAAAGTCTGGTGGTGTGCCTTCTTAGACTCTCTGACTAGGCGGCGACAAGTTCTGCTAGTGATAATTTTGTGTCTTCCAGGTTTTGGGAGGGTGTTTGCATCACCCCTCTTTTGGAAGTGATTATGGAAAGTTTGAATTGTACTCTTAGGACGATGTAAGAGCTCTCCAATTTCTGAAAAAGAGATTTACTTTTTTTCTCAGAGCAACAATTTGCCCTTTCTCAAACTCAGTGAGGTAGCCTGTCTTCTGGGGAGGCATTGTGGTTGAGGGGTGGTTGATCGGAGAGGTGGGGTTTTTTGAGGTGTCGCTTGGTAACCACCGATCGGACGGATACTTTTGCCCTAGTACTTTATATTCTCTGGCAAAAATCTTACAACTTTGACCCTTCGCTAATGACTAAGCCTTTTGGATTAATATCTGAAGGATCCATTGTAGCCTCCACGCTCTACCCTCGGTTACCTTCGTGCCTTCAAATATGCTACCTAGAATTTGAGAAACAACTATTCGCTAATACGATAAAGTAACCTATTGTAACTTTCAGTGTTTTACTCATTACCGAAAATTCATTTTTTTAACTTTGAAAACCATTGGCAAAAAACCAGCGCAAGTACCCTACCCCCAACGACAATGAAGCCCACCGCCCATCATGATTCAACGAAGGACAAAAAAAGAGAGGGAAAAACTACAACTACATCCCGCCAAGCCTAGCCTCGATCTCTTCCATCTGGGCCTCCTTCTCAAGCGCGATCTCATCCTTAGTAGCGTTGTAGCGCACGTTGCCAACCCGGTTGTACGGGTTCTCCTCGCTCTTCTGAAACTCCTTATGGATCATCTGCTTTATCGACCCAAGCCTAATCCCCCCCTTATGCTCCTCGAGCATCTCCGGCAGTCTACGCTCCTCGTATGCGGCGTGTGCAAATTTATAACGTTTTTCAGGATGTTTGTAGATAATGCCTTTGTAGGCGCCGGTAACTATGTTCAAAGCGTCGAGGGCGTCGTCGGCATTGCTAGCATTGAGGGGTCCCAGCGAGTCGATCTCTGTGATCTGCTTAGCGGGACCGGCTTTGGCAGCCTTAGGCTTCGGGGACACTGCAGCTTCCTCCTCTGCCAGTGCTGCAGCCGCAGCCGCTTTTCTCGCAGCCGCGTTGCGCTTCTTAGCTTCAGCCGCCTCTCTAATAGTAAAGTCTCAGCAACAGATTGCGCAAATGTGATCTTGGTGAACTCGCTTTTTGGCATTATTCTTAGTACCCTTCTCCCAATCCAGAGCCTCGGCTACCTTGCGTGAAATTCGGGCATCGGCCTTTGAGGCCGCTGTGGCCGCCTTCTTCGCGTTTCCGGCCGCCTTTTTGGAATTCTCGACCTGCCTTCTAGGAGGCATTTAGCTCGCTATGAGGGGAGTGGTTTATTTTGCAGGTGATTTTAGAAAGGTTTCCCAGAGGTGATGTTATCGTGATGGTTGTAATCGTGTGTTCCGGAATGAGTTATACAAGTACTGTACCGGTACTTGTAAGTGAAGCAGGTGGGGTTTTCAGGCCGCCCATCTGGTTCAAAGAAAAAGAAAGTACCAGTACGATAGGGATTCAAAGTTATTGTCAAGGAACTCTGTGCCCAGAACACTAAGCGAGCTGTTGGAAAGTTAAAACCTACTTGTAAAGGCGCGCCAACAAGATCTTTGAGTTAGGTGATAGAATAGCCTATTGGCTTCAAACTAATAGAGAGAAAATTAAACCCATTTTTTGATTTGATGGATCTATTTCCGCTCCCGGCTGCAGGGCATGGTGTGATGAACTGTAGCTTGGAGGCAAAGATCCTAAGAAAATGCATGAAGACTTTCCGAATTGTGACATGTGTATCATAGAAAAGCTAGCCTCGCTGAATATCGATGCCATCCTGCAGGAAACCACAATCTATCGCAGGCGACGGAAGCTGAGTGTACTGACCGATGACTTACTCGCGGCGAGAATAAGTCCTGAGACAACGGGCGCAACCACGCTCCCCCGCGAAATTCAACCACAATGATAACTGCAATGCCGACAGATTACAATTACAATTACAACTATAAGGTTAATGACTGTTAATACTATGGCTTTTCATATTTGTCTCCCTCCTCTTTAGGAGCCTAGAATCGAGTAATAGGACTTGTAATTTTGAATGTGGCATTGACTTGAGTTCTTGTTGTGTGGTGATGGTTGAATGTTGTAGGTGATTCTGGTTGAGCCCAGGACTAATTCTCGCCACGAGTTGGGTTGGGGATGCTTATGGCGCGGCTAGGTCGGGTGAAGGGGCAAGAGGGGGAAAAAGCGAGGCTTGGCATGGGCGCTTTGATGCGGATACAGGTGTCTCGCCTGGAGCGGCTTTTGATGCTGGTGAGCCGTGCCAAGCCTCAGCAGTCCAAGTCGGGTCGGCGACGCTCAATACCGAAAATGCTCCTTCAAGGTGATGTGCTAGCCTGTTGCCAGGGGGTTGTTGTGGTACTGTAGAAAAGGAGGCTCCCACTGTCCGGTAATCCACTTTACCCTTCAAAAATACCTCCGAGCTCATCCCGACCTTTTTGGCCCAACTCACTCGGCAATGGCAGAAGTCTATTCAAGTTCCTGAATTCCCAGCAGATCAAGGTCTTTCGATTGGTCTCTCCCCTAACCTCCGAGACACGCCATTTCTCGGTGAACATTCTTTTTTGTGTTAGGGAGTTCACGCGAGACGGGGCCTTTCAGAAGGCGCGAAACTGCTTGCGCCGAAGCTGCTCGACGACTAAGATCACCACATATTCAATCCAACCCTCCCGAAAGCACAGCAGGTGTATCGCTATGCTGTGGAGTTCGATAACCCCCCCCTGTTCGCTGGTCTACATTGTGCATCCTTCTTGGGGATTGTTGGGATTTTGGCTGCTCTGGTTTTCAACAACACGGGTATGCACAGCCGTGGCGATATTCAATGACTGAACGACGGGAAAACATTTATTGGTACGAACAAGTATGGTAATGAAAAGCCGTTGAAAAACAAAAGATGAAATGACAAAGTGTCGATAACGGATGGCTGATAGGCGAATTACAGGTGATCGAGTTGAGGGAGAGATGAACGTACGATGAATAGAATACGACGAATAAGGAAGAATAAGGAGCCTTTTATCTTTCTCAAATCGCAACCCTCCTCTTCGGCATACTTCCTGCGCATGCCGAATCACTCAACACATTTTCCACTCTGACGTTTTGTATTTCTCCGAGTTACTTCCGAGGGTATTACTAAGAGGAACGCCGAGGGCAGAGGATCTGGCGGAGGATGCGGTTGGTGTTTTGCTATCATAGGTGCCCGAGTTTCATTGTAAGTGAGTAGGTGTTTGATATTGTCGCGCTACATATTCAGGGCTGTTCTGGATTTTGTGTGAAGCTAACAGAAATGAAACGAAGGATCAGGTAAAGGGGCATAACAAATGGTGGTGGTTGTCTTCCTGGTTTTCGGGTAATGGTGAAGCGTGTGGCAGGCACCCAGGGGGGCCCACGTTCAACAGGGGGAAGGTTGCGATATCAACCGAATGGATTGTGGAGGTAGCACACCGTTCATGTGGGCTGCTTGTAAAGAGCGCGGGGGAGTAGTGAAAAAACTGCTCGGATGAGACGACGTCAACTCCGACAAACCTGATAACCACGGCCGGGAACTACTCTGCTAGACTGCTTACGATGGGCACGAGGGAATCCCGACAAACCAGACAACAAAACACTATTTTATGCTATCATACTAACTATGGGCACAAGGGAGTGATAGCGCTGCTTCAGCCCTAGATCTGCCGCCCCCAGCCCGCCTAGGCCCTAGGAGCTACCGTTCTCTTTACCCCCCTCGAGCCCGGATGGCCCATGTGCCGTTTCCGCGGTGACCGTAACAACTCCATCAGCACCTCCGCGACTGCCATTGCCTCGGTCCTCTTCCCTCCGCCCGCCCTCTTCCCGTAGCTCAAGCCCACCCTGTCCTAATCCCTTTCTTTCCTCGCCTCCCCCAACAACTCCTAGACAAAAACTTGGCCTAAATACTTCTTTTGATAAAAGGAAGTACCTATCTAAAAATCTACGAATTTCCTTATGTACCCAAGTCCGGATTCACCGACTTCTCTTCATGGTCTCGGGCTTAGCGTGGGGGCGGGGGGTATTTTATTGTATCATATTGAGATAAGCTAGTATAGCTTGGAATTTCCATCACATTCACTTCCCCCCCCCCCCCGTTTTCCCATTATATATCCTCTTTATATATTCGTTGTTTCTTTAATTTTTCCGCAATTCCCATCTCCCCTTTCACTGCCTCTCTGAACTGTAGACGTGAGGGTTATTTTGGTATAGGTAGAGAAGAAGATATAAAGTTCAAGTATTTCTAATCCTTGAGGAGCAACCTAAGGTCTAGCTGTGAGCTAAGGAGTGGTGGTGGTTTATTTCTACTGAAGCTACGGTTCACCAAGTTCAGGTTTATGTCACTACCCTGCAGCCGCAAACTTAAAGCTGTATTCCGAACCCAGCTCACACTTCCTGCCACTTACCCGTCCCGGAAAATCTAATGTAGCATGAAGCACCTTACCTCCCGAATCAAAACCTGATTCCATGATCCCCGCAATATAAACTCGAAAAAGGTCTCTATTATGCACCCAATCCCTTCTTCATGCATAGTTCTGGATATAGTCTATAGATGATTCATTATTTTGGATTTTTTATAGTAGTGCCCCAGGTTGTGAGCCTGCAAACATGTTGGCACTTGCAGCAATCTTGATGCAAGTCCCCTACATTTTTCTTGTTTTGCAGTGCCTCCTATAATCTCGTATATTCCCATATTGGAACCAACTAGTATCCTACAGTAGCTTAGAGTTGCAAAAACCTTACCATGCTACTGTGTGTATAAACAGGGTAAGGCAGGGTTACACCTTTTTTCCCCTCACTTACTGTACTATGAATATTCATTTTGTTTATGTTCTGGGGCACAGTACAGTATAGTACCATGCAAGTGCGTTTCGCTATGAGTGTTTTCTATATGGTGGTTTCTCCTGAAATCATTGACAGGAGATTTGCTCTGCAATCTCGATAAGCTATTTCCAGCGGTAACTAAAAGCTTGGATCATGCATTCTTAGCTTAGGCCCGGATAAAGGGTTATTCGTCATGCCAGTAGTCCGCAGCACCCGAATCCCTACTTAGGTTAGCCGGACAGTTTGATGAATTTATGCCCCGATCATGAGAGAGTTGGGCAAATGCGAGAAATGCCGCGGCTTTCAGCGACTCGGCACCCTTGCAGCGTGAGTACTCTACTCGATACCCAAGTGCTGTACAGTACTTAGCGGTCGCAACGACTAGCAAACGAGTGGCCTCAATCTCATCTGAGCCGTACCTACACACGAGAATGCTTTCCCACCTGCATCGACCTTGGGAAGAGCAGTGCTCCGATGATTTAAGTTAGGAGGGATGTAAAAGTCGGGCGACAAAAAGCTCGGGCCGTTGGCTATATTACACCAAAAATTGCCATTTTCAGAAATTCATAGCTCAACGCCCCCTAGGTAACAAATATCGCGAAGCTGTAAGAAGCATGGGAACAATCATTTCGCTCTATCACCGAAATTTCAAGCCTGTAAATTAATAACTCATGATTTTCTGTGCAATAGTGTGGTAAGATCGGAAAGTGACTTGAGATTTTGTATGAGGCCGTACAAAAGATTCATGACAACCACTTTTGATGGAGGTTATCTCTGATTTCTCAATTCCATAAACCTTCTACCCAATTTTCTTTCTTGAAAACTACTCTCTACCTGTTCCCTGATTTGATTTGGCCTAAAGTGGAACCACTGGATGTGTTGGGGGGGGGATTAAATGGTTGGTAAAGAGTGCTCGGTTTTGGTGTAAAATGACCCTTGGCCCGAGTTTTTTGTCACCCGACTTTTAATTTGCGATAGGGTTTCGGCTGATTCATGGATTAGGCATGGGGTGCTTGTCCTGTAAATATACTGAGCTAGTTGATTAAATGACGGGCGCTTGAGGATGTTCGTGCATCGCAGCGAAAGGTTTGTTGGGTGCATTAACTTACTGCACTGTATTGTGCAGCAGGGCATCACCTAAGCGGATGTAGGATTTTCTGGTCCTGATTTCGGTTAACTGAGGGGGGGCGCTGCCGACCCAGGTCTATCGCTTCTGGTGCGCTAGGCAGGGACAAGATGTTGTTGGCACAGATCCGAGGGAGATTGATCAGACGGCCCTCGGGTTATCCGTGAGGTTGCACAAGTGACCCCACTTTTCATCGGCTCTCACGGATTCCAGCAGTCGACCAACTCCATCCACCATCCCTTCCAATATTTTAACCTGGGGAGATAATAAAATGTCTCAATCTTTCAGCCATAACATCAACTCTTTGAACACCTACACTGCTTTTAACGTGTGGAATAACTTTCCAGTTGCCGATGACCGATCTAATATCCTAGCCTGGCTATCCCCACTAGATCCCAAGTCACGGCATCAAGATATCCAGGATCGTCGAGTCGAAAATATAGGGAACTGGCTCTTGAGCACTGAGGAATTTAGGAGCTGGCACACCAGCAGTGGGGGAGATGGATCAGATAACGCAGTTTTGTTCTGCTATGGGGATCCGGGGGTCGGCAAAACATATATTAGGTAACAAAGACGAACTTCTTGGAATAGCAGAAAAGGGAAAGCGCTGACTAGCTGCGGTATTAGCTCGCTAGTAATAGATAGCTTGCACGATCAGGCCGGAGGACAAAACGCTACCGTCGCAGGTTTTTATTTTGACTTTGCAGTCCAAAACGACCAGTCCCCCACGAACACGATGGGCGCCCTGCTGAAACAGGTGGTTAGCGCACTGGAGGGGTTCCCGGAGGAGGTATCGCAAGCATACCAAAAACAACGGAACGCCCTTGGAGGGAAGGGACCTCAGCTTTCGGAAATTGTGAAGATGCTACAGGCTGCCTCTTGCAAAAAGCGCACGTTCATATGCATTGACGCTCTGGACGAATGTGTGCCAGAGCATCGAGTCAAGCTTCTCGATTTGCTCAACGAAATTCTCCGAAAGTCTCCTGGCATTAGAATATTCGTGACTGGGAGGCCACACATTCGACCCGAGATCCAAAGGCGTCTGACCGGAGGGGTGACAAGTCTATCAATTAGTACCAAGAGAGATGATATCATTAGATATCTTCATTCTAGGCTAGAACAGGACACAACCCCAGATGCGATGGATAGTAGTCTAGAGGCGGACATTCTAAAGAAAATTCCTGAAGATATATCTGAGATGTATGTAGAAGAAACCGCACTAGGCAAGGCACCTCAGGCATCCACTAATAGATACATGTCTAGATTTTTGCTAGTTTCGCTCAATATCGATGCTATCCTGCAGGAGCCCACAATCTGTCGCAGGCGACGGAAGCTCGAAAGGATGACCGATGGCTTAGGGTTAGAGAGCGCATATGGCGCAACTCTAGGTAGGATAAAGGGACAAGGGGAGGAGAAAGCGAGGCTTGGCATGGTTGCTTTGATGTGGATCTCTCACTCGGAGCGGCCTTTGAAGGCCGATGAATTGTGCCACGCCCTAGCAGTCGAAATTGGGTCGCCAGATCACAACATTGACAATGTCCCTTCGATAAGCACATTGCTAGCCTGTTGTCAAGGACTTGCTGTCGTAGAAACGGAGGCTTTCACGGTTCGGTTAGTCCATTTGACTCTTCAAGAATACCTCCGGGCTCATCCCGAGCTTTTTGGCACAGCTCACTCGAGAATGGCGGAAACCTGCTTAAGTTATCTGCATTATCAGCAGACTAAGGCCTTTTCCACCAGCCCCTCCCCCGACCACCATGTCACACCATTTCTCGAATATTCCTCTCTATATTGGGGAGTGCACGCAAAACGGGACCTTTCGGATCACGTGAAACAGCTGGCCCTAAAGCTATTTGACGACTACAACAGCTACACGCCTACCAAAATCCTCTTGCAAGCACAGAAGATTTATCGTGGTGCTCTTGATTTCGATAAAATTTCCCTGTTCAGTGGTCTGCATTATGCATCCTTCTTCGGGATTGTTGAGATTGCAGCAGGATTGGTAGAGATGGAAAGTTGTGATATCAACCAAATGGATTGTGGAGGTAACACACCTCTCGTGTGGGCCGCTAGGAATGGGCACGATGGAGTGGTGAAAATGCTACTCGGGCGAGACGGTGTCGAGCCCGACAGAGCAGATAACGAAGGCCGAACACCACTTTGGGGTGCTGCTCATAGTGGTCATGAAGAGGTGGTGAAAATACTACTCGAGAGAGACGACATCAAGCCCGGCAGAACAGATATCGACGGCCGAACACCACTCTTGTGTGCTGCTTACAGTGGCCACGAGGGAGTAGTGAAAATGTTACTCGGGAGGGGCGGCGCCAACCCCGACAAACCAGATAACGACGGCCGAACACCACTCCTGGGTGCTGCCTACAGTGGGAACGAGGCGGTTGTGAAACTACTGCTCAGACGAGACGACATCAACCCCGACAAGCCAGATAAAGACGGCCAAACACCACTCAATTGGGCTGCTGGCAACGGGTGTGAGGTAGTGGTCAAAATACTGCTCGGACGAGACGACGTCAATCCCAACAAAGCAAATAACGAACGCCGAACACCACTCTTGGGTGCTGTTCTCGGTGGGCACGAGGGAGTGGTGAAAGTGTTACTCAGACGGGGCGACGTCAATCCCGACGAACCAGATAACGACGGCCAAACGCCACTCAATTGGGCTGCTTACACTGGGCTCGAGGGAATGGTGGAAATACTGCTCGGGCGAGACGGCGTCGACCCCGAAAAACCAGATAACAACGGCCAGACACCACTCTGGATCGCCGCCTCCGAGGGGCACGAGGGTGTGGTGAAAATACTTCTCGGACGAGACGACGTCAACCCCGATAGGCTAGATAACACCTGCCGAACACCACTCTTCATTTCAGCTTGTCGTGGGCACGAGGGAGTGGTGAAAATGCTGCTCGCACGAGGCGTCAACCCCGATTCACCAAATATCTACGGCCGAACGCCGCTCTATCGTGCTGCTTGGAATGGGCGAGAGGGAGTGGTAAAAATACTACTTAAGGAGGATGGCGTCAACCCCAACAAATTAGATAAGGATGGCAAAACACCACTCGATCGGGCTACTGAGAGAGGGCACCAGGCAGTGATAGCTCTGCTCCCTCCTCCAGAATTTGCCACCCCCTTCTCTTCATAAGGACCTGCAGCCAAGCCCTCCAAATGTGGATAACCGGTACGCGTTCCCAGCATGGACCGCAACAGCTTCACAGCACCTCCATCACAGCCATCGCCCCTCCCCCCAAGCCCCGCCCAGCCTCCTCCCCTGGTTCAAGCCTGCGCCTTGCGCTAGTTCCTAATTTCCCATTCCTCCTGGCATTTGCCCAAGAACCTCATCTTCAACATTTCTCTCTCGGCCAAAGGAGGTAACCGTCCAAACCTCTGCGCAGACTTTCCTATGTAGCCGAGTCGGGATTTGTCAATTTCGATTTATCGCCCAGAGTTTGGCGTTGGTAGGGGATATATTTGTCGCATTGCGAGCCAGTATGGCCCGAGATTTCCATCATATTTACTCCTTTCTTCTGCCCGTTACGGGTTGCACATTCTCCTGTATATTGATTGTCAGCTTAATTTCTCCGCAGTCCCCTTCTTTCACCTTTCCCCCTCACCCCAACTGCAGACCGAAAGTTGTTTTCGCATACTGTAAATATAGAAGTGGATATAAGATTTAAGTATTTCTGGCGGTTCGTGAAGACTGATGGAAAGTGAGATGTTATGATAACTAAGGCCTTAGGGTAATTTGTTTCTGCTAAGGGCATAAATTAACAACCACTCATACTCATACTCGTACAGATATCGGTAGAAAAAATCGGGAAACAGAAGGGTTCGACAGGGGAGGGAACCGGGGTGTGAGACATATCGCGATCGGTAATTAAAATCTAATAATACATGAAAATCACCACCATGTGTGCCATGCATTCACACTTATTACAGCCTGTATTCCTTCAGGAACACTATCTACAATATTGAAAATCTTCTTGATAGTGACCCTATTCCATTGAGCAATCAAGGCTTCTTTGACTTCTCTTCATCCTATAGGCCTTGGCTTGCGATTGTTGATATGGCTTTTGATAAGGTTTCAAATGTTTTCGATCAGGTTGAAATCTGGAGATGCTGGCGGCCATTGGAGACAGGGTATGCGGTAGTAATCACGATATGATTGGGTGAGGTGAGCGCGATGTGAGGGTCTACTATCCTCCATTAGCCAGGGAGTAGACCGTGTACGGCAGCTTTCATGGTTCCAGAAGGGCCAAATTGTTGGAACCGTTACGGGGTAGCTAACACAGTAGGATTCTGAGCTAACTAGGCCAAGGATATTTGAGACAACGGATTAACAGTCAGGAAGGCTCGTTGGTAATCGTTTGATAAAGGTAAAGTAATAAAGTGTAGTCAAATATCAAAGAGTTAGAATATAACTCACTAACTTTTATATTGTTAAGGTCTCTTCTCCGTTGCTTGGTTGTTCTTCAACCATCGGGGAAAAGGGCTACTATTTATACTAATGTTCATGCTACTTCGACTTCTTTAGTTAAAAAGTATCTTCTTAACACTTCAGTTCGTCAGAACAAAGTGCAAACATCGTTTGACCATGAAAGCTTGCCCAACTCGACTCAGAGAATCTCCCGAACTGCGATTTCATCTGAGGGTGTCCCCACTCCACCAGTAGTCAGTCTTCGATCTCTTCGCCATGATAGACTATATATGAATATGCGGTCCAAATGCCTACATACCAATAGTAATGTGGAATATGGAGTAATCAGTTCCGATATCCAGCTATTAAAGCATTATGCAGCTAACGCATATGCAAATAGAAAATAAGAGGAGTAGTATTCTCTAAACATTGTTCCAATCAGTTAAATATATCTTGAAACATGCTCTCTTATTTAGTATTCCGAGTCGTCTTCCAGATGCCTCTGTGAAGCTCATAACTCCCGGAGCTTGGGTTCAGATATATAGTCATCCTATGCAGCCACATACCTCGCTCTTAATTCTTAGGTAAGCTATTCCCGCTAGGGTAATATTAGCTCCCTCCTCATACTCGTGCCAAGGTTGCGGCGTGCGGCCGCAACCCCCGCATGTTCGCTGGCTCACAACCGGGGCCACTCTAAAGAGTGCCTGACAGCTCAACGCAAATTTACAGCTCAACGCAAATTTGTGGCT
>Ga0307513_10010879_pt1 | contig 11363 bp, 9 predicted proteins | sample 15_EM_MG_FD_202174 | JGI IMG/M metagenome (GOLD analysis project Ga0307513, IMG submission 202174) | Populus trichocarpa ectomycorrhiza microbial communities from riparian zone in the Pacific Northwest, United States - 15_EM | ecosystem: Host-associated > Plants > Roots > Unclassified | place... | reverse complement strand
GCCCCAAACCAAGCAATTCTTCCCATTCTTTTCCACTTGAAAGTTTGATATTAAGAGGTAATGAGCTCTGTCTTGGTTCAATTAATATATATAATTCATTTTTTAATTTATGAGCATATTTGTGTATGGAAGAAATTATGGATTTAAGGAATTCTTGCTTAAATTGTTTAAATTACATTGAAAACATGTTAATAAGCATAATTAATTGTTGGGACAAGTTACAATTGAAGCATAATTATGTTTTCTTCTAGATTAAGAAAGCTAAAAACATAAACAAAGTTATTTTGATATTAATTAGTATTTTCAACTTAAGGATACAAAATAATGTAATGAAAAAGTAAGGCATTGTATTTTAATTATTAAGTTTTCACTAGGATTAAAACTGATCAATCTAGAATTCTATATGAACTGGTCGACCATTTAGTGATACCAATTTAACCGGTTGACCATTTGTTCATACGTGATGAAGACCTGGAAATTTGCAGGAACCGGTCGATTGATTGGCTTGACCAATTTGAACCAGTCAACCGTTTGAGTTGTCAAATGAACAATAATGGCTATAAACAACTACTCTTTGCTAGAATCAATTATATAGCTTGCTAATTGAATAATGTAATATAAAATTTAACTATATATATATATATACACGCAAGCTATTTAAAGAGCAAAAATAAATTCAAACCATTAATCCTAAATCATACTCATATTTGTGCATTAGAACCTTCATATTTTTACACAAGAGTATAAATTCTCATACTTACTACACTTAAACACCTTCATACATTCTAAGTGCTATTGAGTGAGATATAGAGATAGAAGCTTCAATTATATTATCTACTATTTGAGATAGTGTTGTTATATTTCAAACAATTGTAATCCTTCAATAGTTTAAGTAAAAAACTCTTGGTCATTGGTGAGGTTCCTCACCAACATGAAAAATCTTGAAGATGGTATTTCTTCAAGTGGTGAAAAAGGGTTTAGTGAGGATTCATCAAGGACATTGTAATATTTGGTTTGGACTAGTAAAGAATACAATAATTAAGACCGGTTTGGTGTTTGAGGTGTGGATGTAGGCTTGTCGAACCACGTTAAAAACCGAGTTTGCAATTTCTATCCTTATACTCTTTACTTTAAGCACTTTAGTTAAATTGTTGGTTAATTATGTTTATTGTGTTTAATTAAGTTAATTGCAATGTGAAACACCTAATTCACTCTCCTTATGTGTTATTATTGTCTTAATCCTAGAACAACAATTGGTATTAAAGCCTAGTTCTTATTTATATAAGTTTGCTTAGACTTTGAGTAGCATAATAATTAGTAGTTTTAATATTTTAAAATGAAGGATCATCAACATCTAGGACACATTTCTTTAATGGTAATGACTATGTCTATTGGAAAGCTAGGATAATTATATATCTTCATTATATTGATTATGATTTATGTCAATTTATTGAAAATGGACCTCACAAGCCTACTAAGATTGAAAATGATATAATGATTTCTACACCTAGAAGTGAGTATACCGACGGTGATAAGAAGTTTTTTTTTTCTATGGATGATAAAGCTATGAACACTTTGTATTGTGCCTTGAATAAAAATGAGTTTAATAGAATATCATCTTGTAAAAAAGCTAGGGATATATGGCATACTTTAAAATTAACTCATGAAGGTAATAATCAAGTTAAAGAATTCAAAACTGATATGCATGTACATCAATATGAGTTATTCAAAATGTTTCCAAAAGAATCCATAAGTAGTTTGTTTACAAGAATGACAATTATCACTAATAATTTGGATGCTTTTGGTAGGACTTATACTAGTGTCGATATTGTGAGCAAAATTCTTAGGTCCTTGCCAAAGACTTGGGAAGCAAAGGTGACGGAAATCCGAGAAGCTAAGAATCTTACCAAACTTGCAATGAAAAAGCTCATCGGTTTACTAATGACTCATGAAATCATAATGGAAAAGCAAGAACTAGAAGAGATGCCAAAGAAGAATTTGGCATTCAAAACCATACACCATGTTGATAGTGATGATGATGATGATGAAAAAGAAGTGGATGAGGACATCGCACTAATCATAGACAATTCCAAAACTTCCTAAGAAAGAAGCAAAGAAATAGAAAATTCTCAAACTTTAAAAAGGATGGAAATAAAAAAGAATCTAGTAAGAAGACACTTGGATGTTACAAGTGCAATAAAACGGGACATATAAAAGTTGATTGTTCTCTCTTTCAAAAGAAGAAGAAGAAACATAATCACAAGGAAGAAATGAAAGCAACATAGAGTGACGACTCAGATTCTAGTTCAAGTGATGAAGATAGCATGTTGCAAACGTTGTTTCATGGCAATTGAAAGCGATAATTAGATACTTTCTTCGGATGATGAATCTGACCTCTCTTATAATAAATTGCATATTGCATTTGGGACATTGTATGATGAATACAAAAAGTTAGGTTCTAAGTATAGTTTATTAAAAAAAAAACCATGCATGTTTACTTGTTGAGAAAAATACATTAGAAAAAAAAACATGCATTGTAGTTAAAGATTGTGATAAGATGAACCAACTTGAAGAGGAAAATAAAGCTTTAAAGAAAAAGGTTGATAGGTTAAAGACTAGAGTAACTAAATTTACTCAAGGTTCTAAGATCTTAGAAATCATTCTAGCTAGTCAGAGATGTGTCTTCAATATAAAATGATTAGGCTATCAACCTAAGAAGAATAAAATATATTTCAATAACTATTTTTTAAAAGTCAAACAATCACATGACCCAAATCAAACATACAATTATTGTAGAAGCATTGGTCACTTGATTTATGCATGTCCTATGAAAAAGAGCAAAGTTATTTATATGACTTGGGTTCCAAAATGAATCACAACTAACCACAAAAGACCCAAGAAGGTATGAGTACCAAAAACCTCATCTTGATTTTGTGTGTGTAGGAATTAAAGGAATATAAGGACTAGTTCTTGAATAATGCTTGTTCAAGAAATATAACCGCATATGATTTATTATTTTAAAGCATAATAAAGATTAATGGTGAAAAAATCACTTTTGGAGACAACTCAAAAGGAAATATCATTGGAGTTGGCAATATTGAAGGTAAGTCCTCTCCTTTAATAGAAAATGTGTTTCTTGTAAATGGTCTAAAACATAATTTGTTAAGTATTAGTCAATTGTGTGATAAAGGCTACAAAATCATATTTAACCATGCATGTTACTTAATCCTTGAAATGATAAAGTTTTATTTGTTGGTAATAGAAAAGAAAATGTTTATAATATTAAAATTGATGCATGCATGAGGCTAGAAACTAGAAAGTTGTCTTATTGCTAGCATTAATGATAATTTTCTTTGGCATATAAAATTAGCTCATATAAGCATGGATATTTTTTTTCTAAACTTGTAAAAAATGAGCTTATTAAAGGACTCCCTCATATTGCATTTAAAAATAAAAAGTTATGTGATGTTTACCAAATAGGTAAACAAGTGAAAACATCTTTTAAGAGTAAGCACCACATTTCTATTGAAAGACCTTTAGAATGGCTACACATAGATCTATTTGGACCAACTAGAGCTAGAAGCATAAACGATTATAGATATATGTTTGTGATTATAGATGACTTTACAAGATATATATGGGTTTTGTTTTTAAAATTAAAAGATGAAACTATTTTTGAATTTGTAAAGTTTTCAAAGAATAAACATAAAGAGTGATTATGATGGTGAATTTATAAGTGATTTTTTGAAATGTTTTGTGAAGAAAAAGGATACCACCATAACTTTTCAACTTGTAGAACTCCTTAACTAAATGAGGTTATGGAAAGGAAAAATCGGTCTCTTCAAGAAATGATAAGACCAATGTTAAATGAATTTAATACCCCTAGATGTTTTTGGACGGAAGTCATAAGCACCTCTTGCTATGTTTTAAATCGTTACCTTTAGACTGGAGTTGAAAAAGATTCCTTATGAGCTTTAAAGAGAAAGAAAACCCAACATCTCATATTTTAACGTTTTTTGTTCAAAATGCTTTATTCTTAACACCAAGGATAACTTGGACAAGTTTGATTCAAAATCCAATGTTGGTATTATTTTTGTTTTTGGATATTCCTCTTCTAGTAAAGCTTATAGAGTTTATAATAATGGAATACTTTGTCTTGAAGAATCTATGCATGTTGCCTTTAAGGAAACTCAAAATGATAAAATTGATGAGATTCTAGATGACATAAATGAAAGTGTTCAACATTTAAATCTTAATGATAAGACACCTATAGAGAACAACAATAAAGAAATGAACAAGGATCAACCAAGCATAAGTCATCAATAAGAAATGGTAAGTAACTCTTTTGTACCACTAAAAGAACTAAGGTATGTAAGCTCTCATCCTTCTAACTTAATTATTGGTTATCTATTTAAAGGAACCAAGACTAGGGTATCTTTTAGGAACATCAATGAGCATTGTATATTTGTTTCGTATATAGAGCCTAAATCTTTCTTAGAAGCTGAGAAGGAAGCTAAATGGATTTTAACCATGCAATATGAGCTAAACCAATTTGAAATGAATGATGTTTGGGAACTAGTTCCTAGACCTAAAAATCAATCCATTATAAGAACAAAATGGGTTTTTAGGAACAAAGTTGATGAACATGGGACAATAATGAGAAACAAACCTAGACTAGTTGTCAAAGGTTATAATCAAGAAGAAGATATTGATTATGAAGAAACCTTTGCACTCATGGTTAGACTAGATACCATAAGAATGCTTTTAGCTTTTGCATGTCATGCCAATTTTACACCTTTTCAAATTGATGTAAAAAATGTATTTTTAAATGGTTTTATCGTGGAAGATATATATTTTGAACAACCTCAAGGTTTAGAAAAATTTCATTTTTCCAATCATGTTTTTAAACTCAAAAAGGTTTTATATGGCTTAAAACAAGCACCAAGAGCATGATATGATAGATTAAAGACTTTTCTTATTGAAAATGATTTCAACATTGATAAAATTAACACCACCCTCGTTATAAAGAGAAAAGGTAAAGATACATTGCTTGTACAAATATATGTTGATCATATTATATTCGATGCTATTAACAAATCTGTTTGTAAGAAATTTGAAAAATGCATGCAAGATGAATTCGTAATGAGCATAATGAGAGAATTGAACTTTTTCTTTGGATTGCAAATCAAGCAAACAAGAGATGAAATTTTTATCAACCAAAGCAAGTACATTAAGGATCTAATAAAAACATTTGGGATGGAACATGCCAAAAAAGTTGACATGTCTATGGAAACATCAACCAAGCTTGCTATGGATGGAAATGGTAAGAACATAGACATCACCAAATATCAAGGTATGATTGGCTCACTCTTATATTTAACTACAAGTAGACCCGATATTATGTTTTGTGTTTGTCTATGCGCATATTTTCAAGCATGTCCTCAAAAATCCCATGTAGTTATTGTTAAATTCATTTTTAGATATTTGCATGGTACAATTGACTTAAGGATGTGGTATTCGAAAAGAAGCGAGTTGAATTTGATTAACTATTTGGATGCAGATTTTGCTGGGTATAAAGTTGATAGAAAAAATACTAGTGGAATATTTCACTTTTTAGGATCATCCCTAGTATCTTGAGCTAGCAATAAGCAAAACTCAATAGCTCTATCAATAACTAAAGCGAAATATATTATGGCGGGTAGTTGTTGTGCTAAGATTTTATGGATGAAACAAACTTTAACAGACTTTGGACTAAATTTTGATCATGTTATTGTCATGTGTGATAGCACAAGGACTATAAGTCTACCTAAGAACCCTATATAACACTCATGTACAAAACATATTCAAGTGAGACATCACTTCCTAAGAGATCATATGTTGAAAGGTGATATTATACTTGATTTTGTTAGCACAGAACATCAACTTGTAGATGTTTTTACATAGCATTTAGGTAAGGATTTCTTTTATGAAATTATAAGGAATCTGGGCTTTATACATGCTAATGACATTCGAGGTTTTATGCTTGTGTGAATACATTATTAGAAATAAGTTGGATATGTTTAAACGATAAAAAAAAGTATACCCTTTTTAGCATGAAAAATCTATTATGCTGTAAAATTCTTTGACAATGCAGATTTAGGATGGACCGGTCAACCGGTTTGTCATACCAATTCAATTGGCTGATCGATTGAAACAAAGAAACAAAGGGTTAGCTACTAGATGAACAATAACTTTTTGAAATTTCATTTGGTTTAGATTTTGAGACAAGTTGGATAAAAATGGTACATGTTAATCTATTTATAGTTGTCGAAAGAGGTTTAGGAAGCATGTTAAGTGATTTTGGGATAGATACAATATTTGATTATATGGGTTGGCAAAATCTTTTTCATTTGAATAAACTCACCTATCTTAAGCTTATCAGAATGTTTTTTTTGTAAATATACGAATCAATGTGAAGCCTAGAATAGTAAGTCATTTGCAAAATAAGCAGAATGAATTTGACTGTGATACTTTAGGCAATATTTTGGGCAATAAAATCATTGGAGATTTTGTGTATGAAGTTTAACTTCATATATTTCCTAGAAGGTCCTACAGTTTATGAAGTTAAAATCATACCAATCATTGGAGATTTTGTGTATGACAAAGTCATAGCACAACATACTGATCAATTGAATTTCGCTCTAGGTGTTAAGGTTAAGAGTTATGATTTGCTTTTACGTCCTAGAATTCTTCACTACATAATAGCATATATATTTTGTCCAAAGAGAGGTATTATGATGAGGTCACTTTTATGAATATGTGTTTGATAGATTGTATGATTAGAGGACGTCGCATCAATCTCCCCTATATTATGATGAATATTATCATTACGGTCCATAATCAGAAACAAAAATCTTTACCATATGGTTAATGTTTAACTATTGTTTTTGAGTATTTTGATATCTTGCTCACCAATACAGATAAGAATCCATGCTCAAAAGCAATGGAAATAGACACCATGACACTTAACAAAATGGGGTATGTCTTGACGAATGACGGTGCTTGGATGTCTAAAGACCAGATTGGTGCTCATGTTGAAGAAGAGCATGCTGAGGAAGAAAAGCAGAATATTAGTGGTGATGCTGAGTTTGTTGATATGTTTGAGACGCCACCTAGAGCTTCCTCTTCAAAAGATGTTGGTACAAGCTCTTGGCAATCAAGGATGGAAGGTCAACTAGAGCATATTAAGGGTGAGATGCATCATATTCGAGAGGGTGTGCACGATATGAAGGATATGATGGCTAGTTTTCTCTTTCGCTACCCACCACCCTAAACGATTATACCACAATCATTTAATGTTTTCATTTTTTTTTGTTTTTATTGCTTTTCATTTTGAACATTATGCAATGGTTTTATGTCTTATTTCTCTATAATTGTTATACTTTCCCAATTTTCTTTTCGTTGATGACAAAATGAGAGACAATTGGGGAGATTGAGGAAAGAATTAAAGAATAGTTATAAAACATGATTTATGATTAAGGGGGAGAGAAATATATATATATATATATATATATATATATATATAAAATAAAAAATGGAGATTGTTGACCTTTGGGTCACATATTAATATTTGATGTATTTTGATGATAACAATTAAATAGAAATGGACTAATGATATACTTGGATGATATTAAGTTTAAACATGTTTATATAAAGATCATATGAATGAAAAAATCAATCAATAAGTCCAAGATGCAAAACAAGTGAAGACTTGGTTTTTAAGTGTTCATTTTAGTGCTTAAATGTAAATTTTTATATCATACTTGATAGTAAAAATTAAAATGAATACACACACTTCACTTTGCATGCATTTAAAAAGGATTGATAAAACAGTTCTAAGAATTCACTAGGATTAAAATTGATAAATCTAGAATTCTACATGAACCGGTCGATCATTTGTTGATACCAATTTAATCGATCGATCGTTTATTCATACGTGATCAACACCTTGGAATTTGTAGGAACCAGTCGAACGATTGAGCTGTTAGAGGAACAGTAATGGCTATAAATGACTATTTTTTGCTAGAATCATATATATAGCTTGCTAATTGAAAACTTTAGTACAAAATTTAACTATACACACACACAAGCTATTTCAAGAGCAAAAACAACTTCAAATCATCAATCCTAAATCATACTCATATTTGTGCATTAAAACCTTCATATTCTTGCACAAGAGTATAAATTCTCATACTCACTACACTTAAATACTTTCATACATTCTAAACGCTAGGGGTGTTCAAAATAACCGATTAACCGAGAAAACCGATAAAACCGAAGAAAAATTAACCGAAAAAGCCAAACCGAAATGAAAAACCGATTAAACCAATTGTCAAAACCATAAATTTTAATAGGTCCGGTTCGGTTTTGATTTTGAACCAAAAATCGAAACAAACCGAACCGGACCCATTAAAAACCAAAAGTTACACAAATCTCTGAGGTATAAATAGTTAAATTGTAACCTAACCCTAATAGTTAATATAACCTTCCTGTCTCTCACAAAAAGCCGCCAACCCCCCCAATTAATTTCTAATCTTCCTTTCCCAGTTTCCCAATCTTCCTCTTAATTAATTTCTAATCTTCCTTTCCTGTTTCCCAATCTTCCTTCCAGTGGGTTTGTTAAATGAGCTTTCAATGTAGAGGTCACATTGTTCAACTTCACATACGAAAATTGATGTCCAGTGATCTTCAGCGAAAACATAGTAAAGAAAATAGGAGTTAACAATTGTTTCTCTCCCTTGCTTCTGTATATTTATAAGCCTCTGTAACTTGAAAATTTATAGTAGCTTGTACTTGTTATGTATACTCCATAGGAGAAGAACAAAGCTACCACAGAGACAATATCTTTGCGCATCTTTGTCACTTCTTGTATCTTTTTCTTGTTTTTATCTTTCCTCCCTTTTCATTCTTAGTTGTCTTTTTTGTGGTAAGTATTTGTGGTAATGGTTAAGATCGATGGGATTAATGGCAATGGAAACCATGGAGGAGTTGTTTTGGATATTAAAGATAATTATCCTTCATCTAGCTCCATCAAGAAAGTTTATGTCTTGAATTTCTGTGCCTTTCATGCAAAAGGTGCTGCAAGATCCATCTTCTTTCTGTGCCTGTGTTTTCTCTTTGCCATATGAAAAATCTAGATGATGGGATTAGGTTTCCCGGTTTTTTGCCAAAAAAACCGGATTTAACCGAACGGACCGGTTCGGTTAATATTTTACAAAATTAATGTAATTCGGTTCGGTTGGTTTTTTTAGTCTAAACCGAACCGAACCGAACCGTGAATACCTCTACTAAACGCTATTAAATGAGCTATAGAGATATAAGCTTCAATTGTATTATCTACTCCGTAAGAGAGTGTTGTTATATTTCAAACAATTGTAATCCTTCAATAATTTAAGTGAAAAACTCTTAGTCATTGGTGAGGTTCCTCACTAAGATGAAAAATCTTGAAGATGGTATTTCTTCAAGTGGTGAAAAGGGGCTTGTTGAGGATTCATCAAGGACATTGTAATCTTTGGCTTGTACTAATAAAAAATACAATACTCAAGACCGGTTTGGTGCTTGAGGTTTGGATGCAGGCTTGCTAAACAACGTTAAAAACCAAGTTTGCAATTTATATTCTTATACTCTTTACTTTAAGCACTTTAATTAAATTGTTGTTTAATTGTATTTATTGTGTTTAATTGATTTAATTGCAATATTTGTTATTATTAATAAAACATCTAATTCACTCCCTCGGTATTATTATTGTCTTAATCTTAGAATAACACTATTCATTGCCATTTGTTATATGCAATTTGATATAGTTCCTAGTCCTAAAATTATTCGCTTCATTGGTGATTAAACTTGTGAACTCAATGTCCAGTTGTCCAACAGACTTGTGTAGATTAGGTTTAGCTCAGTGTTTGGGCTGACAGCACCAAGAGTCCAAGAAGCAAACATTATCTAGAAATTGATGGACTTTAATCTCTATGTTTAAGGCATGATAGAAAACCAAGCGAATGATAATCTTAGAACCATGTTGGGAAGATGTAATTATATTAAGTCCTTGTTTATTTATGGAAAATAAATTCTTTAAAAATAAATTATTTTTTAAAGTTTGACAATATTATGAAAAGTAAATTAAAAAATATTTTTTTAAATGTTCGACTACATCTTGAAAAATAAACTGCAAAGTAACACTTTTTCAAAAAAAAATTAATTAATTTTTTCAAGTTTATTAAAAAATAAAAACTAAATTTAAAAAAAAATCTAATTTCATAAATTATTTCACATAGAACAAATAGCAATAAAAAAATAAAGATTAAATTTAACAAATAAAAAAGTTGAAAGTAAATTAAATTGAAAGAAAAATTTAATTTTATAAATTATTTCAAATAAAAAAAATAGCAATAAAAAAACAAAAACAAAATTTGAATGATAAAAAAATTAAAGAACGATGAAATTAAAAAATATATAATTTTATAAATTATTTTAAATAAAATAAATAGTAATAAAAAAATAAAAATCAAATCTAATAGATAGATAAAAAAATTTCAATTAAAAAAAATAAGAGAAACAAATAACAATAAAAAAAATCATAATTAATATAAAAATAAAATTAATTTAAATTATAAAAGAAAAAATTTAAAAGAAAAAAAATCAAAACAAATTATATACCAATAAAAAAATTAAAATTAAATTTGATACAATCAAAAATAAAAAGATATTTTTTTTATAATTTTTAGAAAGTATATTCCTTCTAAAATAAAATAAAAAACTTTTTTAAAAAGCTAAATTTTTTATAAAAAAATTTTTTATTATTATTAATTAATTTTTTTAATAATAAATAAACATAGAAAAATCTAAAAAATGATTAGTTGCCATGAAACATAAAATAGGACCTAAGTAATCACCATAACTACGTTTCTGAAGTTCCAAGTTATGTTTACAATAAAATACGAAAAGCTACAACATCATATTCTAACACATTTTGCAAACATTTCTATCAAAATGGTTTTAAATCAGAAAAAAAAAATGCAACGCCCATCAAATATTGCTAGGCTTCACGTATGAACTAGTAAAGAAACCCATCGTCCGGAATGATGACCGCTATCATAAGTCAGTCGTCTCCTATCTCTTCTTTCTCTTTAAAAGAGAAGCAGCACGGAGAAACATGCGATCAACCTCGTCAAAGGATGGTGAATCGACATCTACCCCCGTGGGGATATCCACATCTTTCCCCGATGTCACTCCCTTTTTTGAGCCCAGAGATATTTGGCGCAAGTGCTCCTCAAAATCTTCAGGCTCTCCGTCTGCTTCAACTGAGAACTTTTCAAACTCTTCCA
>Ga0307513_10010878_pt1 | contig 11364 bp, 11 predicted proteins | sample 15_EM_MG_FD_202174 | JGI IMG/M metagenome (GOLD analysis project Ga0307513, IMG submission 202174) | Populus trichocarpa ectomycorrhiza microbial communities from riparian zone in the Pacific Northwest, United States - 15_EM | ecosystem: Host-associated > Plants > Roots > Unclassified | place... | reverse complement strand
TTAACCTGTAAAAACCTGTTGGCTTGCCTCAGTATCTCAACATGCTCAATAATGACGTGTCTCTGCTTACCGACACCGAAGGCGCCTATCTTCTGTTCATCTGGATTACCCTCGGCTGCGGAGGCGGTTAGTGTGGATAGTGTGGACGCGTAAGCCACGTAGTGGACGCGCGTACCAATCTTCTTCAGGCGATTCCAATCCTCCTCCCTAAAGACAGCGCCGTTGTTGCGGAAACGCCATTGATGTACCTGGGAGGGAGACACATAAAGACACGCCCTTCAATACAAGCAAGGTTTACACACAATTGCCTCTTTGAGATCAGGGAGTCGTATGTCGCGTGCAGATTTCTGGTCAAGAAATGATTGAGTTTCGAATATGATTTCCGCTGCTGTAGCTCCCGCGTCGTCGGCGTTCTGTAAGAGCTCTCTGAAGACAGTGTGTTCGCCAGAATACCGCGCAAGGACTTTATCGATGAGAGCACGTTGGTTGACTTCAACGGCCTCATCACGGCCACTAGCAAACTAGATAATAGGGGTCAGTAGCATATCCCCGCAATGTAAATTGGGCACACCAGAGCGTCTCGGCTACTCATGGGAGGGAGTGGTGGCTTCTAAGGTGCTTTGTTTGGAACTTGAACCTGACCTAATGTCCTGCTCTACCACAGGGGTGTGTTTCGTTCTCATAGTCAATATCCTTCCCACTTTTGCCTCTGTAGGAGTAATGGAAACACCACAACGGCTCGTAGAGGCCAATTTTGCCAATTTTACCAATTTCAGTCCTTCTCGAGGACGTATGGGTGTTGTGACAATGTTCACCATATGCATTCTATCCTAATCACCCCGTGTAATCATCCCTCCCGTTCGAAAATTAATCCCCTCCGGGATGCATGTGCTCGAGCACGATGGACCAGGGGCTTCCTAGACTGCCCTCGTTCATCAAGCTTGAACCATCTCTTCGAATTCGACATCAATTCTTTTTTGGCGGTTGCTTCTTCCACGAATTCCCACTCACATTGACACGCCCCCAGCCAGGGCAACTGGTCCCGGCCTGTGTCTATACAGGGTTGTTGTTGCTGCCGATCGTGTTTTTTTTGTGCACACTCCTCGCCGATCTCGTCAACCATATACGACCTCTCAAATCGTTCTCGTCTTGGCTCACTCTCCCTTTTCGTGATTTCTTACAGCTGGAGGATGTCGCTGAATATGATGCTACTGATCCTGTCCTGATCAAGGTTCCCAGCTGGAAGCGTTGGGCACTGATCATCCTTAGCAGTTTGATGTGGCTGCAACAATCCGTTTTAGTTATTCTAGTTCTGGTTCGTCGTGACCACATAAATGTCAACCCCGGGCTAATTATAATCCTTGCTTGGGTGAGTCGCTAGCGCCGAATCAGGTACTTCTCTGATATTCACCAATCTTAGTTCTATATGACCATCCGGCTTCTCATTCACCCCCCACAAACAGCTCCCATCGGCAACATCCTTTTCTACGGGAGCCGAGCCATATACTCCCTCGTAGTACTTTGCAACTTGTTCCTTGAAGCGCATTCACAAGGTCATCCTCCCACCGTCACAATCGCCACCGGTTTCATTACGGCCTTGGTCGCCTTCATCGCTTGCTGGATAGCCGGGACGTACCCATTGCGCGCAATACTTCCCGGTCCTGGGGTTGGACAACCGCACACTACTCCGAATTCTGATACTTCGGGACCTGAGGATGCGACCACATTTTGGGATTGGATCACTTTTTCCTTCGTCTCGGCACTGTTTCCCTTATCTGCCCAACGCACTCTCAATGCCACAGACGTCTGGACACTGTCGCCATTCTTCCTCCATGCCAACCTATTCAACAAGTACATTCGTTATACTCATAGGCATCCGAAGCACTCTCTTCTACGGTTTCTCCTCGCTTCAAATTCCCTCGATATCATCCTCGACATTGCCATCGAGCTGTACAAGTCTGTTGCTGGATTTATCCCACCGTACGCCATTAAACAAATATTGGCTGTTCTAGCAGATCCGTCTCAGCCGGGTGCTTTCGTTAATGCTCATTATTGGGCCCTGGCTACCTTCGTCGCCCACCTCACCTTTGCTCAGTGTGACCTATTCCAAGGCTGGCACACAAGGCGGTGCTATGAGCGTACCAGAGGACAGATATTTTGTGCGCTACACTCCAAGGCGCTGAAGAGACGGGATTTGAGTGGAAAGGTCAACAAAGAAGGCGAGAAACAAGAAGAAAAGAGTGCCGACTTAGGAAAGGTGGTTAATTTGATGCAAGGAGATGCATATGCCGTCGCTCAGCGGTTTTGGGAATTCTCGCCACTCTTTGGTGCCCCAGTTCGTTTGACTATTGCCTTAATCTTCCTCCAATCGTGAGCGCTACCTCCGCCACGGTCCACAATGCGTTCTCACTATTTTTCTAGCATCCTAGGATGGACTGCGTTCGCAGGGGTGGCAGTAATACTTTCAGCCTATCTCATCAGCTGGCCCCTCCTTCGCTGGAACATCCACGTGCGCATCATACTCCAATCTTTCTTGCCCACCTAACTAGTGTCTAGATCACCCGCTTTTCGTGGAAGGCACGCGACCGTCGAATGACGGGTGTCAACGAGCTGTTCCAATCGATTCGCTTCCTCAAATTTATGGGCTGGGAAAATCATTGGGCTAACCGGGTCAACGCGGCTCGAGAGGACGAGCTGCGCTGGAGGGTTACGGAGAATATCTGTTCCACGATGCTAGCCTTCATCTGGTGAGTAGTCTTTTTTAATTGTCTTCTAGCCTCTCACCGCTGTGATAGGACCTGGATTCCCTCTGCAACTGCACTGGCTTCCTTTATGACTTACACTCTCATCGCTGGCGAGCGCCTTACTGTCTCAAAAGCGTTCACTTCCATATCACTTTTCTCGCAGCTCCAGGAACCCATGACCGCACTACCTGGTCATATCTTCGCTCTCTTCCATGGTGTGTCCTTTGAGCTACTGCAAATATTGGTCTCAAGCCTCGGTTTTAGCCTATGTGTCAATGCAACGTATTGAAGCATTCCTGCGTGAAGAGGAGGTACCGGACTGGGCTTCATCCCTCAAGCGAGAAGAACACAGAGAGCAAGAGAGCAAACTTGGTTATGAAAACGCTTCTTTGGAGTGGCACCGTCCTGTAGAAGCAGACCAAACCTCGACCACGTCCTTCAAACTGCAAGATCTAACAGTTCATATCCCTCGTGGTTCTCTGACATTAGTGACCGGTCCCACCGGTGCCGGAAAGACGGCATTCCTCGTAGGCTTGCTCGGAGGTGCGTATAGGCTAGTACCTGGAATTGGACCATTTTTCATGCCATCCCCTCAGAAATGCACTTAACCAAGGGTGTAATTCACATGGATAAATCACGGCACCAGATCGCTTACTGTGCCCAGAGTCCTTGGTTGGAACATGCGACTGTTCGGGACAATATCATTTACGGCTCGCCTCAAGGTTACGACGAGCAGAGATACGAAGCAGTTGTTGAAGCGTGTGCATTAGTTCAAGATCTCTCCATCTTTCCGGCGGGCGACATGACCGAAATTGGAGAGAAAGGCGTAGCCCTATCTGGTGGACAGAAGGCGCGAGTTGCCCTTGCCCGTGCACTGTACTCCCCTGCAACCACGATCCTCCTCGACGATCCTCTCGCCGCCGTTGATATGCACACTGCGCGTCATTTGGTGGAGAGGTGCTTAACAGGAGAGCTTATGCGCCAAAGAACGGTCATTCTGGTGACGCATCATGTCAGCCTGTGCCTGTCGATTCCGTGCTATCTGGTAGAAATCTCTGGTGGAAGGATAATGAAACAGGGGTCAGTGGCGGACCTCATGGCCGGAGGCAGCCTATTGGAAGTGCTAAAAGAGCAAGATGCGTTGGCACATGAGGGTGAAGAAACCAAGGTCAAAGAAGTCGAAGGCAACGAAGCGGACGCGATTGGGGATGATAGCAAGACAGCCACACCTTCGACCGCCGAAGGTGCCTCAAACAAAGCGGTCCCTTCATGGCGATTTTCCGACGCTCAACTCGGCAAACTAGTGGAAGAGGAGGCAAGGGCGGAAGGGCAGGTGTCGCTCAAGACATACCTCACTTATGCTCGAGCAGCAGGGTATTGGACTTGGGTACTCACCCTACTTCTCGTGCTGGGGCTCCGGCTCATCAACATCGCTAATCAATTTTACTTATCGAAATGGGGTGAAGCCTACGACAAAGTCTCCCCTGTTCCCTCTTTAATTCTTAACCTGTTCAGCACATATCAGACGGAACAAGACAGGACGTCCTTCAATGTGTCGAAGGTCCCCATCGTCGACGACTTTCCTCCGCCAGACCAAAACGTTAAACCGTGGCTCTTGATGTACCTGGCTATCTCAGTCGTAGGAGCTACAACTGTACTTGCGTACATATCTCTCGGATATTACTCGTCTCTCCAAGCCTCAAGAACACTGTTCCAGAGGATGCTTCACCGCCTTTCTCATGCTCCGTCGCGTTTCTTCGATATCACCCCCGTCGGTCGCATTCTCAACAGATTCGTCTCAGATATCGGAGCCGTGGATGGAGCCGTCAACAACTCTGCCCGGGGTGCGCTGGCTGGTGTTCTCTCATTCGTCACTTCATTCGGAGTAATCATCTGGGTCGTGCCATTTTTTACGCCAGTCGCACTCTTCATTTCGTGGCTCTATATCCGGCTCGCCCCGCCCTACGTTCGCACGTCTAGGGACTTACGGCGATTGGAGAGCATCTCCCTTTCACCCGCCTTTGCCGGATTCGATGAGCTTCTGCGAGGTCTCATTCACGTAAGAGCCTACGGAGTTGAGCAGCGTTACCAGGACCGATTCTATAAACGAGTCGATGTTTTCCAAGCGTTTGACCATAGTTACTGGTGAGAAAGCTCTAATTCACCCGTCTTTTTTCGTCTCCTGATGGTGTCTTAGGCTAGTCTCTTTTTGGTTGAGATGGCGATACGATTGCCTAGGCTCTGTGGTTGTGTACCTTACGACGTTGTTCGCCTTGACTGCTCAAGTCTCGAACGGTTATGCGGCTGTGGTGATTGTGCAGGCAGGGGTATTTGCCGAGGCCAGTCGACAGCTTGTCAAGTACGTCGATCACATCTCTCTCTGAATTTGAACACAAGCCTTACGTTTCCAGGGTTCTGGCCCAGGTCGAGCTAGACTTCAATTCCATCGAACGTATCAGCGAGTATCTGGAGGTACCTCAAGAGGCTCCAGCCATCATTGAAGGGAGGAGACCGCCCGCGTATTGGCCATCGTCTAACTCCGGGATCATCGTCGAGGACTTATGGGTTCGCTACTCTCCAATGTCACCTGATGTATTACACGGTCTGTCATTCGAGATCAAACCCGGAGAGAAAATTGGAGTAGTTGGCCGCACCGGGAGTGGGAAGACAACACTCTGTTCGGCATTCCTGAGGGTGGTTGAAGCTCACAAGGGCCGAATTATGTGAGCACCTCGCCCTGTGTTGCTGTAAAGACGCTAATGTTGGGTAGTATCGACGGCATAGATATCTCGACCATAGGACTGGAGGATCTACGCACCCGCATCGTAAGTCCCAACGTATGAGTCATTGTTGATATTTCTTTATTAATTAGTATGACAGACTGTCGTTAGTCAAGATGTCGCTCTCTTTGAAGGAAGTAAGAATCTTGCTAGCTCGCTTCTTCCGAGCTCCTGAACTGACGACTTGGTAGCCGTGCGTTCCAACTTGGACCCGTTCGATGAACATTCTGATCAAGAATGTTGGGATGTGCTGAGGAGATGTCACCTAGCCGCTAGCCATACCACAACCGAAGGTTCGCAACCCGCGAAACGGATCCAAATTGAGAGCTTGGACGCACCGGTTGCAGTAGGAGGAGGGAGTCTCAGTGCTGGTCAAAGGCAGTTACTTGCGTTGGCGAGGGCTATGCTCCGTCGCACTCAGGTGGTCCTCACAGACGAGGCTACGTCGGCCATTGATCTCGACCTGGATGATCGAGTTCGTACACCAATCTACATAGCACAACTTGTGGTTTCTGATATAGGTCCCCGCAGATTCAATACACCATCCGTGAAGAGCTCGGAGATGCAACCGTCATCACAATTGCTCACCGGCTACGCACTATTATTGACTATGACCGTATTCTCGTCCTGGGTCATGGTCAGATTCTCGAGTTCGATTCACCCCGTGTATTGATCAATCGGCTGGATGGTGTGTTCGCGGGGATGTGCAAGGGGAGTGCAGATTGGGAGAATTTGAAGAATTTGGCAGAGGGAGTCAGGCGTAGAGAGTAAATGTATCATCCTGTCTAGAATGCGAGCAGATGCTCGGAGGAGGAGACGTAGAGGAGTTTTTAAAGGAGACGTAGAGGAGACGTAGAGGAGTAGACGTGAAATAGGCGTAGAGTAGACGATTTTGTAAATACACGTGCCATTCTAAATCCGTGGGACGGATACAAACAACCGGGTCTCGGTCTAAAGTGGACAAAGCCCCCACCTCCCTTCTCCCCCCCACCTCTCTTTTCCCACCTTCCCTCCCTTCCCTCCACGCTTTCCTCCTCCTTTCCATTATTTTTAGATATTCCAGTAAATATCAGTCTGTGGATATTTGCCAGGAATGTCACTCCCGATACGCGTTGTCAAGAGCCATGCTCCACTCATCCGCCTTGTCCTCTATTTCCTGCTGGGCCTGTGGTCCTCTCTTCTTTTTATATTCTGCGTCGCCAGATTGGCCTACACACAAACACCGAGGAGCGAGAAATCCCTGATGAACGGGTGGTCGTTTTATGGTGCGTCTGATTCATGTTTGGGCTCGTACTTGATTCTCCATTCACCAATACCTCCCAATTTCTATCGTTGGCATCTACTCATACGCTATTCCTTCTCCAGATTCCTCTGTGGTCGAGCTGCTCGTGTGCTCCATCCTCGGATTTGGCTTCTCCATATTCATGTGCGGTAGTTTGCAGTTCCTTCGCCAGACGGAAATATTGATCTTTTTATAGGTTCACCACCATCCGCTCCCGTAGGAAGTCGGAATACAGCTCGCGCAACTCGTTCGAAGTTAGCTTCCTCTTCCTGTTATGGATGCTCTGGCTTGGTGGAGCAAGCGCGGCCAGTGTGCGTGTATTTCATATTAGGAAGTGCCTCATTGCGCCACCCCACCTTTTGGATATCCGACTGCAGGCTGACAAACACGCGTAGGCCGTCTGGCCCGATTTGAGCCGGTGCATCATGTATTCACCTTGCCAGGTCCTTCAAGCATTAATGGGCTGGGCGTGGCTCGGTTGGCTCGTCCTTACGTTTTTGTTCCTCCCGACCCTCTGGATCGTCGCCGCAGCTCGAAACTGGGGTGACAACTTCTTCGATACTTGGAACTCCGACCGTTCCGTTAATTTCCAGTCAAGCGGTGGTGGTGGCTGTCCTATCGCCGACATCGGCACCGACACCGGCCTTCCCCCCGGGCCTGGGCGCGTCCAGCCTCCTTCAGATGGCCGTCACGAAAGGTCGATACAAAGTCGAGTAGAGCGCGAGGTTCGAGCGAGGGAACAAGTTTGGAATTTCGAGAAGGAAGCCGCCAAAATGCGTGCGCGCTTGACCTCTTGGATCGGCCATCGAAGGGAGTCTCAAGACGCCCGAGCAGCCGCCCAAGTGGACCTCGAACATGGTGGACTTTACATTTACAGCACACAAATGGCTGCCCGCAAGAAGCAAGAACGCAACAGCGTCCCACCATCACCACCTCTTCCACCGAATGGAGCACTGAGGCTGAACGTAGAGGGTGCGGCCCACACCGCTCCTTGATGATTTGTGAATCCCTTGTATCTCACAGGATACGGTGTTGAGTTTACTCATTGGTCTGCGTGAATACGGAAAGGATGTTCGTGTTTCAATCGTTTTGTAATCTGTTACAGGCCTATCCCGTTTGTTTGGGCATACCCGTTCCTTGCGTAAAAGAATACGAGATCAAATCCAATATACCATAACATACCCAGATCTCCAATATGCACCGGAACGATAGGGAATTAATATATTGTAGGACAGCGGCTAAGTGTACTTCACTTCAGACACCGTGCATTACGGAGTCCACTTGGGAGCCAGGAGACACAGTTCTTGGTGCTACTGACGTTGGTAACAGCATGCACTTCCTTTAGTTGGCTCACTCAGACTGTCGAGCGAAATTCCAGAGCCACTGGTGGGTGTTTATTAAGTATGTTAAGTTGTTTGAGTTTATTCTGCGACTCCTGATACAACTGAGCAACAAACAAAGATGGAGTACAAATCCCTTAGGGCGCGTTTAGATCACGGGTTACATTTCTCACCAGACCCGATTTGGTGTTCAGGTGAAAATAGGATAAATGATGTGGGTGTGCACATATCCGATAAAGTCAAAGATTAGTGGGCAGGATTGCGGAGATATTCCAACAAGATCGAGGGCGACGCCACTCAGGCCCAGGGCCATCGTGTAGCCACCGTGTAGCCACCATGTAGAACTCCTCTCCAAGTGTACAATACATTCAGAGTGAATCGTTGCAGCGACCGTGCCTGTCGCCCCCGGAAACTAGGTTACACAGTCCGTTTGCAACCTCTCCTTGGTCGTTGTGTGCTAGTGTACTCGGAATATGTGTTTGTGGTATCGTTGATACGTCCAAGACTTTCGATAGCGGCCTCCCATAATCTCCCGATGCAGGATGCAGGCACTATATGATGCCAGTGTGCTGTCCACTGCTATGCCAGGACGAGGTTATCAACCTCGTGGCCACCCTGGTGCGCTCCAGCGACGGTGTCGGCCTAAACTTTGCGTCTCTGGCGACGCCGTTCCGCAATCAATATAGCATGTCGCCTTGAATAGTCGAAGCACTCCTTGCAAGCCCATTTCCTTCCCAGGCCTTTATTTGCTATTTACTTTCTTCGACTCCTCGATGTCACTCCTTTTCCTTTCTCACGGCTCCCCTTCCATTCGAAGCAGTAAATGCTCTCTTAATCGATTGGTTGAATGAGGTCTTCGGGGATTCTTGGAGCTGTCGTCAACGGACAAGTTCGGATCAGGCGACAATGTGGGTGCGAGACCGTGTGCATGGCACAGCGACTTCTCGATAACAGGGACGAGTCGTGTATCGGTTGTTGGACCAACTTAGCCATTCACTTGGGCAGTAAACCCGTTTTCCCACTCCAAGCGTCGATGTATTGCCAGCTTTCACTAGGCGCTCATCGCTATGGTCCATCAAGTCGGGGCAACAACAGGATCCCGAATGTTCACTATGCCTCTGGTGCTGCTTTCAAGAGGTCGTGCGCAAACTGAACGGCATCACTTTCGCCGCGAGCAAATTTCATAGACGCGAGTCCGGAGAATGTCTTTGCCTTCGGCTCCGATGTGTACATTACGACTCAATTCACACCGCGTGAATATTCTTTAGTTTGGGCAAGAAACCGCCCGACGTTCTCGGAGGCTGGAAAGTGGTTAACAAAGGCCGAAAGCAGCATTCAAATTTGACTTGCGTTGGCTAGAGGCCATTGGTGCTTGAGAAAGTCCTAGGATATCCTTATCGTGTCATTTTGAATCCGCTCTAGTCACTCATCCTTTTTGGAATAGCCAAACTCCGCCTCAATCCTTAATGGAGCAGGATTTATCCCTTACTCTATGGCAGTGGGAAAGGATATACGACTCGTGACGACTTGTCACAGCACCTAGTAGCGATAAAGGTGGCTTGTGTGTGGTATGTTGCTTGTAGGTGCTGATGCCGAAACGTTCTGACGTTTGATGTCGCAGTGGCAAACACATTACGAAGAACCATTGGTACAGGCACGCCAGGACATGCAAAGCGCGCTCGGCGCTAGGTGGGAGACCCAAACTTGAAAAGGGTCGGATCGTAATGGAGCAAGCGGCTGCACCTCAGGTAGGGCCGTCCATCCCGAATCAGACCCAGGATATTCCAAACGAAAAAGGTCCGTGCGCCCCGCCACATAGAGGAAGAGATCCAGTGAGCCGGACGGCGGACAAGAAACGCAAGGCCTTGGACGGAGGTGAAGACGAGAAGGAGAGAAAGTCCAAGGTATACACTCTCCCATTGTCCGCTTGTGCGCCATTGCTTACGTGTGATTTTTTTATTTTACAGAGAGTCAACTGCGGCCACACATGAAGCACTACTGCTTGCAGGAGTATGTTAACGTTTCCTGCTCTCAGGAAGGATTCTTGTTGCATAATGAGCACGGCTCTATTCTTCAAGGAATGGCTTTAGCGTCATGCATTCTGCCGATCGTCAGCTCCATCAGTTTTCTTCGTGTTGTTCCTCTGGGCTAGTTAGTCGGTGTATATCTGAGTACTTTCCTTGGAGTGTAATAGCGGTGGCGATGCCCCATTACAGCCTTCTTTCTATACAATATAATATCTGTGTGGTATCACCCAAGGTTGCTATAAGAGTACTCCACTCTGCGTGTGTTGTTTGCTACCTTCCTTTAACCTCGTGCCCAAACCAAAGAATTGACTGGGCCATCGATCGATCGACCAAAAACCTCTCTCCACGCACCCACTGCATACCGATCAAACTTTCCGTACCTTTTGGAACACTCAATCCTGCCTGCCAGTCTCAGGCATGATATACGGTCACAACGCGCGTATTATCGACCAATTGATAGCACCATAATCATATTATGTAACTCGTGTGCCCATTTCGCACAGATATCAGCCTATATTCACACTATGTGTGAGCTCCTAAGTTGGTTTGAGGCCATTTCCTCTTTATGATTCTATCTAGTTTATATTGATAGCTAATCATGTTTCTCTACAATATCAGTTACCTGGTCGTCGGTTCCTGGTTATAGATGTCTGCGGATCACCGACCCAACCATCATCCGTCACACACTCAGCTTCATCAATGCCACTCGACGTTTCACTCATATATACGGAGATATAAGCGCAGATCTGATGGATGATAACGACCGCATATAGCGTCAACGCCCTACGTTTGTAGTTGTCTAGCAATAACCATAACCCGAACCCCCATTACACCACACCCATCTTAACGTGTAACGCAGATGCATTTCTTAGCACGAAAAATGGGATCTATAAAAAAAAGTGTTTGCGGAGCCATTGATCCCAAGTGCTGAGGAAAGGAAAGCACAGAATATATATATATATGTATCACCTAATACATGAAGAGGATCCTGCTAGATGACTATTTGTGACAAAGTGAGAAGCCCGTGGAAGAGGCTGGAATAAAAATGACCAAGCTGCTAAGTAAAGAGCTACCAATATACCAAACGACAAGTATAAGGTGCAGCAGAATAATATAAAGATGAGCGTTATGCCGTGTGGAAGATTTGGGCCCAATCCACTCCAAAGGCAAAGTCATCAAAATCAAGTGAAA
>Ga0307513_10010877_pt1 | contig 11364 bp, 10 predicted proteins | sample 15_EM_MG_FD_202174 | JGI IMG/M metagenome (GOLD analysis project Ga0307513, IMG submission 202174) | Populus trichocarpa ectomycorrhiza microbial communities from riparian zone in the Pacific Northwest, United States - 15_EM | ecosystem: Host-associated > Plants > Roots > Unclassified | place... | reverse complement strand
GACTCTACTTAACACCAACTCCATTTTAACGATCAGAAGCAACATTTTGCTGTCTCTGTGTCTGTGTATGGGGCTACAATGGTGGGTTTTGTTCCATGAATTCTCACGAATTGGCCCAATTTCGCTCATGAAATTCTCCTACAAAATCCAACCATCAAACTACTTAAAAGGACCAATTTGATCCATGATACAGATCATATCCCGCCATTCGAAACTTAATACACTTCAGAAATTATCTAATACTTCCTGACATTGTTGTCCTTTTTTCTTACATTACATAAAACCAGAGCTCATCAAATTAATTGTTCTTTTGTTACTATAAAGATGGCAAGTTTAGTCCCTGTTGTCTTTGGTTCAGGATAGAAGGCTGGAAGCAAGTTACGATAAATTAAAATCAAGAGGTTGTTGACTACTAAGACTTGAGATCTTAAATTCACAATATAATGCTTTTTTAAAATATTTATTAAAACATATTTTCTAGATTGTGAAGACGTTAAGATTTAGAATTCAAAATATATTTATTAAAAAATATTAATGTTCAGATAATTCCTTCGTTATAAAAAATAAGATGAATTAAAGCAATAAATGGTCTGATATATGACTGAATTCAGCCTGGATTATTGGAAAATAAATAAATTGGCCTATCATAATCATAAATGGTCTGATTGGATAAGAGCAAGCAAGCGCACAAATGGGAAAAGATTAGAAAACAAGATAAGCTAAATAAGTAAAGACCTGATAGGCCCATAAAGCAAAAATGAAAGCCAGAAAGAAATAATCTAGCACTTTAGATTGGCCCATTAAGGCCCATTAATATTACAAAAAGGCCCACCCATTCCTCAAAAACAAACTAAAACCCCCGCAAACTTCACTTCACAGAAGAAGGGGATAATCAGTCAGAAATGGCGACGGTGATGCAGTGGTGCGGCGCAGTAGCGAGGAGGGGGATGGTGGGTCATAGATCAGCATTATTCTCAACATCATCAGAAACATCAGTATCAAGCAGTGCAGCAGCGATGGCGCCAAACCTTTGTGGAAGAGGGGACAAGAAAACGAAGAGAGGGAAAAGATTTAAAGGAACGTATGGTAACGCGAGGCCAAAGAAGGAGAAGAAGATTGAAAGAATTAAAGATAAAGTTGAGGTGCCCAGGTCCACCCCTTGGCCTCTCCCTTTCAAGCTCATTTAATAAAAAGTATATAAATTGTTATTTCTAGCAGCTGCCCCCCTTTTCTTTTCAGGATTTGAGGTAGTTAGCATCGTGTACATTGGATGTGGGCTTTTGATGAAATTGTGTTTTGTAGTGTTTTTTCGAGAAAAAAAAATCTGTTTCTTTTGAGTTCGGTTCAAACGTTAAATTTGTCTTCTCTTTGGTATGTTTTGGAGGGTTTTTTCTTCAATTTTATTTGGATTCCTGTTAATTCGAGGGACTTGTAGAACTGGGATTTGAGGTTTTTCGGTGTAAGGAGAATTTATCTACAAGTGGATTGATCTGTTCTTTGTTTTAGAGATAGTTAAAGTGGCGAAGAGTCTGGTTGAGCGCAAATGTAAGTCAATTTAGCCTGGAAAGAACAAAAAAAAAGGTGGTTATGTGGAGAACTGTAAAATGGACTTAATAAGATAGTTATCAGACAATTCAGTTTCTCCTTAAAACGAGTTTATTGTCTTGAAGATGAAATTGGATAGTTTTAGTGATGGTAAATATTAGTTTCTGATACTTATCAATGCAGATTCCTCTTAGTGTGAAAAACTTAAATAACTTAGGTTCGAACTTTTTTGTGATTGAGAGAAAAATCTGATGACAAGAGGACTGAACTGATCATGCTCAGTAAGATTGTATCTGAGTGGATCTAGAATTCTAGATGTAGCATGTAGTAGTCACGTGGAACAGAACCTTGGCACCACTGCTTTAGCCTTGATGAATGCAAATTCCTTTTTTTTCTCTTTTGCAATTGGCTTAGTAAATCCAGTCCTAGCTCTGCTAGTGGAGCAACTCCAGAGAGCAACTCCAGTGGCGAAATAAATTAACTGCCCGCAGAGCGTGAGCAATTGTAATCTCTAGATTTTTCATTCTAGTGAGATGTGTCTAAGTCGGTGAGCATAGACATGAAGATAGGATGGTAGAACAAAATGACTAGATATACAAGTCTTAACAGAACCTCTCTTGATTTCATTGTTTTTGCGATTGAAGACAGTTTTTTGTATTCTGTTTACATGTCTCAACCATTCCCGTTGGCATGTATAATTGGATGGAATTAAGATAGAGTTCAAGTGTGCAACCATCTGAATTAGATTTGCCCTTAGTTTGATAAGTTGTCAAGACTTGAAGTTTATTGTCTTATCCTGGACTAGGACGAACTAGTTGCATCAGAAGAAGCTACCCTCGGAACAACTTTAAGAGAGCCTAACTAGACAAGATTCTTAATACAGTCTGCTTTTTTACCTTCATTACTTCCAGCTTCCTCCTGCAATTGCTCTGAGAGATTTAGAAATAAGTCCGCTACTATTGGTATCCCCAGTATCAGAAACAAGCAGGCGAAGAGCATAGTTAGAGTTCCCATACAAAAGGCCCAGTCGGCATCAGCAACATACCTGCTTGAATGTTTTGCGAGTTTGAATCCACTAAAGATTGCAAATAGGAGCATCAAAATAGCAACAATCGACAGGGTTATTCGCATTATTGTTGCATGTACGGCAGCAGTACCCCAATGCTTCACCTTCCACATTCTTGCCCTTGCCTCTTCGTCATCCATAGGACAGGGCAATAGAAATAACTGACCCAGATGTAAGAAGGTTTGATAAAGGAGCTTGCCCAAATTTCAGCCTAGAGAAAAATGTTAGTATATGCATATAAAAAGCCTGTGTTTCTGTTTGATCCAACAGATAAGTAGATCATGCGTTCTTTACATTTTTCTGCAGCATTGCACATCCATTGCCTCTTGTGTCACCCAACAAATTGGAAAGCCATGTTCTTCTCATTTTATTTTTATGCCAACTCTCGAGACGCACCAACTTCTTTTGGTTCTTGTTTGATGCGTGACATGGCTAAATTTTTTGGCACCGACCTTGTGATGTAGTAATTCTTAGCTATCGCAAGTTATTTCCCTCTCATTGTTGGACAGTTTACAAGATTTCAAGGCATAATTCTTATTTTTTTATGTTTTTTATATTATTTTTATATGCTGTTATTGAAAATAAATTTTAAAAAATAAAAAATATTATTTTAATATATTTTTAAGTAAAAAATACTTTAAAAAAGAAAATAACATTGATATCCCCTCCCCCCAAGCTCTCAGCTTTGAGCCTCTCCTTTGTAACAAAAAAACAAAAAACCTTTCCTAGGTCCCCTCCTCAAACTGCTGTTAGACCATCACTAACCAGTTTCAGACGATCCAGGGCCACTAATGAGAATATTAACAATTACTACTGGCTTATCAGGAAGAGAGAATCGTGTTTTAACTAATGTACTGTTTGTTTTGAAAACGCCTGTCAGTAGGCTCAAGCAGAACGTACGAGTTTTTCCAGATTCAGCAAGTTCACGCTCCATTCTAACCATACCAGGAATCCAGTTGCTGTCCTATGCTTCAGAGTTCAAACACGACAAAATATGAAAAAGAAACAAATTAAACAAGTTATTATTCACTTTAAGGATCCAATGCCTTAGCAATCCAGTTATGCACCATCTCATGAATGCTTGGTACTTCAAGAGCACATATCCTTTCTTCATAGAAAAAAGCCAAATACATAAAATGAAAAATGGGAACATGCATAATGTCCAATTTCTGCCTTGACTGAATAGCACAAAGCTGATGCTGGCTTCTATCACATTATCTCCGGCAGCAGTCATAGATCATCTCAATCTGCACAGGAGACAAAGTTGCAGTTGTTGTAAGAACAATAGAGCTCCTCCAACTTCAATGTTAGAGGAATGCCAAGGAGAAGACAACTCAATCCAATACTTAATGCTAGTTCTTCAAGAAGCAAAATGCCAAGTGAAAAAAAAATTTTAGGAGCCAGCAAGAGGAGTTACTATATACAATCTCCCAATTCATAAGCACATCACACCCGCGAGACTCCAAACAAAACCACATGCAGGTTGCCCAGCAAGCCTCATTGATCTCTTTTTTAATCTTTTGATCACTATGTTGCATAAAGTAATTGGAACAGATAAAAATTCCACCAATACTAATTTGGAGAACAAGAAGATGCCGATCCCAGATACATTACCATCAGACCAGATTGGGAATTGGATCAATATAGATACATCCAGGTGCAAGTTTCTTGAGAAACTAGAGCAGGCAATAACACTATATGTCAAGAGAATGATTAAAGTGCTAACCTTTACTTTTCGCCATGCAAAAAGAAGTGGGTTCTAGTCATTATCTTCTCGGCCATAGTTATACACTATCTCAATCTGCAATACTACCAAATTATTAGAAAGGGAAAAGGCACAAAGCACAAAAAGCATAGCTACTTCGATGAAGTTGTTAATGTTCATGCCAAATATCCACCAGTGATTGATCACCTATCAAATATAAGCAACTGTTCAAAGATGCACTCAAAAAACAAAACAGTGGAATTCCTTCTGGAAGAAGCCCAGGCGAACCCAAGGAATGTGCATTTTTAAGAATATAGGTCAGCCTGATAAGATGATACCTAGCACCAAGGCATAATGTTATTCTTAAGAACCAAATACACCAGTCTTCCAGTTTTCTAATTTGGACCAATCTGTGTTCACTGGGCTTAACTTTTACTAGGGTCAATCACATATAAATCCCCAATACAAAGCTTGCAATGATGGACAATGTTCTTTACTTTTCACATTAATAGAATTTATCCAATTTAGCTACTAAACAAGAATGAGATATTAATGCTCAGCTATCCAAGATTTTATGTGCATGCATGTACTTACACGATGCAGATGCACAACACAAGAAGCCAACGAAAAGTAATTGACTACAAAAGTTCCATGTTGTCTGCCACATGAACTATAATAAATTAAATAATTAATCATGATCGTTACCCCTTCAGGTGGAGTCGGGTTCCGAGTGAACTTGCTGCCGCCAGGAGCCCAAGGTACTGTACACAAATAAGATCAGGACCTGAGAATGCTATCTTTAAGCTTAAAAACTAAAGCATTACTGTCACAAAAAAGCTTCATAACTTCTCAAAACCACATGAATCAATTACGTCCACAAAGGGGAAAAAGTTATTCAATTAATTTAACACCTTGCGACTTCCCTCCCTTTAAAGTCCCCTCTTTTCACATTTTCATTGCACATTGGAACCTGTCATTCAAAAGCTGCGACTAGAGAAGATGCTACTCTTTCTTTTTGTTTAACTATCTGTTAAGACCCAAACTTGACGCTGTCCAAATCACCCTCTTTGCTCACACAATTTGCCCACCATTTTAACACTTGTCTTAATTCAACCCTACCTTCCCAGGAAACCACAAACCAGTAAACAAAAAAATTAAATACCAATATAAGGATCAGGGTGCCGCCACTTATTGTACTGGGCCTCGCCATCAGCTATCATTCTATCAATTGTATCCGGATCTTCCTACAATTCCAATTACAGTTCCAAGAGTACGCAAAAAAAAACTCAGAATCCCTGAATAAAATGCCTAATTAAAGAGTTAAAAAAAAATTAACAGTCCGAATTAAAAAAATATAAAACCAGATTAAGATGCCAAACATAATCCTAGGCATTCCAATTTCCAACGAACCACGTGTTTGCTTGTTTCGAACCTCGCGCGCAGAAGATCGGCCTGGTCACAGAAATTAAAACAAAATGGAGAGTTAATTAGTAAGAAAACAGAGCAGCAAGATCTAATCGAAGAATGAGTGTGAGCGATTAGAAATGGGTACGTCTTCGTAAAAGAGGTGGCGATGGACTGCCCAGTTAAGAGTGTCTTTGAGAGCACGGCGGTAGAGGATTCTCACTCTCTCCTTCTGTGCTGCTCTTCGACCCAGGTAGCCCGCTGCTGCTGCTGCTGCGACGCTCATCTCTCTCTCTCTCTCTCTCCCCTCCAAAGGCTTCTTAGTTTCTCTCTGCAGAAGCTATGAGGAGAATCAAATGTCAGGCAAGCGCTGTGAAAGTAAACCTACAAAACGGCATCGTTTTCTGAACAATTTAGAAGCTAGAAAGTACTCTACTTTCATTATTAGACCTGGGCCTCGAGATGAGACCTTGCAAGTTTTTGTATACTGCAGGACCACGTCCATCAAGAATTTTCTGAACTCAAGGATCCGGCCCACCCTATGAACAGATGCGACCGTTTGTTTATAATTTTACACGCATGTATTTACATATCTTTTTTCATCATTTTAATCACATATCATGAGTGATTTTTGATACCTCAGTAAATTTTTGTATATATTCTTTTCAAAAAAAATCGATTGAGAAAAACACACGGGTATAGTTTTTCCAAACTCTTGGATGTGTTGGATTGTCAAATCCAGCGGAGTGGTCTGGTATTTTGTCAGGCCAACAAGATGGGGCTAGAATGCATCTCCTGTGGGTTCAAGCCCAAGGTTTTTGCAATCACACCTGGACGTGGTTGAGCGCTCCATCTTCATCTAGGTCTAACGTGTGGCCGGATCCACTACATTCATGGATTCAAATATTATGTATAAATCTAATGTCACAGCTCCATAGATTTTACATAATCTTAGAGGAATTATTTCTTAACAAATAAACTTAATTAAACAAGTCTACACTTCATCAATACCTTTAGGTGTATTAAAATCTCTCATAACCCATCATGTCTTCATTTCTTAGCTTGATAAAATGGATGGAACACAATTCATAATATAAAATTGATTTATAAAGGTGAAATAACTTTTCAACTTCTCTACTCTAGCAAAATAACAAGATTTAGAAGCTGCAAATACCCCCTAAAACACTCAGGTAAAAGTTTCACGATCTATTCATTCTCAATATTTCTAGTACATATATTTTCAGAATCTATCTCTCTAAAATATTATTATATTTTCTCTTTCTAAAAATTAATTTACTTAAGCATCGAGAATCTCTAAATCTACAAAAAAAAAAACATTTTACAAGTACCAGCTCTCAGCCACCTTAACTAGAAAAAATAGATTACATTACTAGAATCAAGAGATTAACTAATTATCTAACACATAAGTTTTGCTTTTTAACTGTTTAGATATTTTGAGACATCATTAAACGAGAAATCATTGGATAGGAGTAATTTCAAAATATTCATTTTGAGATTAATTTTTTAGAATAATGCATTATTTGTTGATGTTATTAAAATAACTCATTCGAAATGAACAATCTTTTCCATCCAATAATTACGAGATAATATGCTCCCATTCATTCATTTCATTCATGTGGAGCCACATTATCATTATCATTATTGATTTCATATGAATGTGAGATAGCGAGAGAATTACCTTGAAAATATTCAATAATTTTTACTTTCAATTTGCGAGGGCAATACAGTGACAATTGGAAAGCAAATCATTGATTTTTCCGTTGAATACGTTCCACCCAAAAAAGCTGTTGCTGAATTTTGCTCTAACCCTAACTAAATTATTCCTTCAAAGTTTCTGGTCGATCTTGAATCTCACGAGAAGGGATCCGCATTCCGACAGTATATTTAAAAACTTGCTCTAGAAATTTTACCATCGACCAAGTTCAAGCGACAGGCCCAAGGCCGACACTTGACCTTCAGGAAATTATTTTTTTAAAATAGAAGGATTTCAAATGCACAAACATGAACAAAATGAGCAAAACAAAACCCGCTTCAACTTTTAACACGATTCAAACTCCTACAATTTTTACAACTCTAACAATCACAGAAGTTATTTGTTTATGATTTCATTCATGAAAACAATGATAAAGGGGCCTATCTAATTCAAGAAATCACAGCTCTCGGTGTAGTATATATATGTGGCACAAAAAAGAAGCCTATAAAAGGGATGACTTGCTGTATGTCCATCCCAAAGACCTTCGCTTTGTGCTTGAGGTCGGGGGAGTAAAGCTAAGCCCAAACATCTCCTTGAGAGCTTGTCCCTGTTCTACAAATCTGACCAGCTTTGCAACAACGGCAGCACTTTCCATTACATGGTCAATGTCCTTTGTGTTGCTCCATATGCGGTTAGCCAACTGCAGCCTTCTTCGCTTTGAGCTCAGCCCAATACCCCACTTCTTGTAAAGTCTGTTTCTCTCTTCTTCTGAAAACCTCTTGTTCATCATCTTGCTTAGCATCCCTCTCTCACGATGAAGAGCCTTGATGCTGTCTCCCCGGATGAACATAGTTAGTGTTACAAAACTTAAAAGCAAATGTATATATAATTCACTAAGCAGCCTGAAAATTTCAGCTCTAATCAAACTGCTTTTCTGGTAGGGCAAGGAAAACAAAAGTTTGCATCCTTGAGCTATAAATTTGTAAGAAAATTACTTTCAAATCGAAATATGTCATGCTTCAGAAAAGGCAATGGAAGTTTCTTTTTTTCCTCCCCCCCCCCTTTTGATTCTCTTGGTTTATTCACAGATCATGTGAAATATACATGCTTGATGCAAGTATATTTCACAATACAGGTGAAAACATATGTGGATATATGCATGCATGGATAAGAAAGAGAGATTACCTTGAAGCTAATGTGAGAGTCCGACCACCTCCCACACCCTGATTACCTTGAGAAAAAGTTTCCTTGAGGAAGGAAAGTCTCCTAAGCTCCACTTCCATGTATATGGAATCAGTGGGATCGCCTTGAAAGAGCAAGAAAAAGTAAGTTCGGTGGACCAATGAGACATTGCAAGTTTGCCAGAGTTCCAGTATTGCTCTCTGCTGTCTCTCAAATTCAAGAGGCCAATTGCGAGGAGTTTCCAATGGTTCATGCATAGGATCCAACCCTACGTCCTTTGAACTTTTATCATATTCACCAGTCATTGCCTCTGTCTCCTGAACCTGCCACATGATCAAACCGAGCCAAAAGTGAATCTTGAGAGAAACTCGATCACTAAGAACTAAAGACACAACTTCAAGCAATGACAATGAAGACAGTAGTATATAAGGATGTTCTCACCTGAGCATCAACTAGTTGCTTCTCATACTCCTCCTGGGCCATCTCCTTCAATCCTGCAACAAAAGTGTGGATGCTAGGAATGTCCTCATCTGCAGAAGTTCTGATGCTCTGTGCTCTGAAGTCATCTGTGCAAGCACTTCCAAGAGATGACTGGGAATCATTTCTCGACAACATTGTACCACTGGTACCGAAATCCAGCGGGGGAATTTTCCTTCGAGATCCTGCTGGCCTCCCGGTAATTTTTTTCTCGAATCCATTTGGTGGTGTGCTCTCAATTTGTTCTGCCTTCTCAAATCCAGGAGAGGAGCCACTCATGAAATTCTCTCTACAACTCCTGCTCCTTGTTAAGTTGGGGCTTCTAGAAGTCATCAAATCAGCTACTGACTGTGGAGATGATTCATCAGGGTAAGGACTCACAAGAGCATCAATTGTCCTTTGCACATGATGCAGTCTCTGCTCCAACACATCATATGTAAATCCATTTTGCATGTGACTTCCTTCTCTATCTCCATTAGCAGGAGTAGATATTCCTTGCCCTATGGCTCCTTCCCTGAATGCTGTCAACGTCAAAGTTCCTTCATTTTCACCATTTGATACCGAATCGTGTTCAAAATTGCTCCTGATCCTTGTTTCTTCCATTTCAATACACTGAACTTCCTTGCAGTAGTCATCAGCATCTTCTGCAGCATCCTCCAGACTCTGAGATGAATTGTATCTGACAATCTTCTTTCCTATTGACATTGGAGGAGAAGTGCCATCAGATAAACCATGGTCATCTGTATTGTCATGAAGGTAAGGTTCCTCATCATCATTGCTCCCAGTGTCACCATCATAACGAGCATTGTTGAACTTTCCAACACCTCCATTCAGATAATGAGGACCACCCATGCCTGATGATTCAGATACTGAACATTCATCTTCCCAAGCATCTCCTGTTTGTGGATTATGATGATGACTGATCCCATTCTGAATTGAGAGTATGGAGCAATATTTAGCAATTACCAATTGGAGTAATATCATCAAACATATAGTGACACTCTGATTAGGAAGTAAATATACCTCTTTTCTTGATTTTTGACCATTTCCAACCACTCGCAGCAAATCCTCTAAACGAGACTGAGCAAGATCCCTTTGCTTAGTCAACTCTTTTATCTCCTTCTCCATCTGCATGGAAGGAACCATTTAATCGGATGAAGTCAATGCATAACGTGGCACTCAGATAGATGATACAGCATCTTTCTACACTATACGTCATAAAATATCTTTAAGTCTTTTTCATCATATAAGCTCATTTATACAGCAGGGAGTAGGGCATGCTGACTAGGACCATCTATGCATTGAGAAAATTATATACTGGTTTGGGCCAAATGATAGCAATGGGTTGGGGTGGGTTCTTGTGTACCCCGCACCCGGAACTGCCCCCAACCATCAGATGTGCACTATAAAGAAGCTACCAACGCATTATTGATTGAGAGTTAATTGTCATACTTCTGCTGGTGGTAAAATTTATCTGCAAAGTTCAAAACTGAAATAATTGATTCTGAATTGAAAAATCAACAGCGTCTAGTGCCTAAAGACTTTGGTTACTGTTAAAACTTTTGTTCATCTTTCACATAATTACCTTTTGAATTTGAAGATCTCTCTTTCTCAGTAGTGATACATAATCACAAGTTGAGGAAGCAGGGGCAGGACTTCTTAACTCACTCTCCAACCTAGCCACTTCTTTTTGCAAATGCTTAACCAATGCCTTATCAGACATGACCACATTGACCTGTGCTTTTGTAGTAACTTCCTTTGCACAACAAGCAAACAAAAGAGTATTTCTAGATTGCTCAACATGGCTACGTGCAGGGCTCAATGTGCAGATGATGGCAGTTCTAGCATTGCCACCCAATGCAGGCTGCAATAACCGTGTCAGCTTAGAATCTCTGTAATTGATGTGTCCCTGTCTCCCCTTACTGCACAAATCATAGCACCAAATAGCTGAGATATGAATAGTATAAATCTATAAATTGAAAAGATTTCAACTTTCAATTTAGAACAGTGGCAGGGGAAAAGGAAAAGGCAACAAAGAAATCAGTGGGAATAGAGAAAGATAAGATAAAGGCAGCTCTGTCATGATTCATGAGCAGTTCAAATAAACAGACAACATTAACGAAATGGTCTGAAACCTGTCTGTTATCACTCGGTATAGTTCTAGAACAGCTCACTGTGAAATACATATGCCTCCATGTGCATGTGTGTGCATGTCTTTGTACTTTCATGACATACCAACATGGTTAATAGCCTTCGAGTGCATGCATGAGA
>Ga0307513_10010876_pt1 | contig 11365 bp, 12 predicted proteins | sample 15_EM_MG_FD_202174 | JGI IMG/M metagenome (GOLD analysis project Ga0307513, IMG submission 202174) | Populus trichocarpa ectomycorrhiza microbial communities from riparian zone in the Pacific Northwest, United States - 15_EM | ecosystem: Host-associated > Plants > Roots > Unclassified | place... | reverse complement strand
AACTTCGTACGGGGATTTTGCATAGTGGCGATGGCATCAACGGATGCCTGATCGAATTCACGGCTGGACTTTGATTCGCTTGCTTTTGTTTCATTGAAGGCAGGAGAATATCGCTCAGAGATGGCAGGCGTGTGATCTCGCTCGTCCTCATGAGATTGCTGCCAGTGGCCATGCGGCGGGTCAACTTCGAGAAGGAGGAGAGGCGCTGCGGGATCACAGCCTTGAGGTTCTTCGATCAGGAAATCAGGAACCCATTCGGTTCGACTGTTTAGATCGGTATACACCATGTCGCGATATTCCGCGGTGTCTGTCCAGTATTCCTCAAGATCGTTTTCTACGGGCCCGATCTCCCGACTCGCAGACATGCTAGCGCCATATTTACTCTTGTGGATGTCATAAATCTGGTGCTCCTGCGCTTGTAGATTGTCCTCCTAATAGTCGACGACAACGAATCACGGAAAAGTCATATTCGCAGCAGCACGGGCCGTCCACCTCAACTCACCTGCGATCCACCAGAAGGCTCGGGGCTGGTCTGCACACGACACTCTGTGACTTCGAGTGTACGGTCCAAAACATCTCTTTCCCGATAAGCTGGAGTTTCACTCAGTTTGCCTAATGTCACCATAATGTCTACGTTCTGGGACAGATGCGCGGCAGCTTGACTGCGAATATCTGCCGGAGAAACAGTAACAAAGCTCTTAGCAACGGAAAATGGAGAGCTATGCATGTCGGGAATCCAGAACTTGACCTTAGATGCTGTGGTCGGACAGACGTCTACATCAACAAGACCTCCTTTGACTGAGGCAGTTTCTGCTGCGATAGCTTGTGGTGTGATAATAGGATTGGCTGAACCCAGAAAATCGCGTCTGCGGAGCTGCGAGCGGCCAGGATCAGCCAAACGGTGGTTGGGAGTCTTAGCATCCGGGAATGAGGGTACCCATAACCGTTCGATGTTCTTGGGAACAACTGGACCTGCATCGGTGGGGCTGTTCGGAAGAGCTTCGGTTTGAGTAACGATTGCTGAGGGTCGTCTGAATGGCTGTAGCAAGGAGAGCTTGCACACTCGTGCCGGGATGGCTATTTGGTCTTTCTGCGCGATGTCGCGTTCTTGCCTCCAAATCCTGCCAACAGGATCGGGATCGGAAGGGTCGTCCACAGTATCAACGACCTGGCCGCAGCGATAGGGCAGGAATGGGGGAATATGTTCGTGTAGTTGTGGAGATTCGGGCTGAAGTGGCTGTGTTTGGCCAATGTTTGCCTGGAGCGAGCTGAGAAGCGCACCCCTAGGGGACACCGGGAAAGGGGAAGATGGAAGGGATACTGAAGTTGAAAGGTGGTTTGATATCATAGGTATATCGCATGTGGTAAGGGTGCTGAGTTGAGAACATTTCGAGTGCGACCGAGCGGAGGTCAAGGTCGGTAACCGTGGGTGGGTGGGTCGCGGTGTACTAGTCACAAGACTGGCGAGCCTTGGAGGGGGAGGAGAGAGTGATGGAGGTGCGAATGCGAAGACCGATTCCTCGTCTTCCTTTCTCGGAGTCTGGGGCAGCTGAAGCTGTGAAGGAACCACGGGAATAGATGACGGTTTCACAGAAATGTGCTTAGGTTGATCTGAAGGAAGGTCTGAAAGAGCCCTGAGAAGCCAATCTGGCGCAGGACTACTAAGCGGCATTGCATATCTGTCAACCAACTAAAGAGTCGCATTAGATCCAGGAATGGGAGACAAAGCTCAGAACTGACCATTGCTTCCGAGTCTTCGCGGGACGTTCCATGGCCCAATTTACGAAATGCGTGGTTTGGAGTGTCGCCAGTCTCATTCGCCTCCAACGCTGAGCAACGCTCCACCATATCCTGGGTAGCACCGCTACCTCGATGGGGGATCAGACGAAAGTCGGAACTGACATGCTTGGTCCTTTGGTGATATCCTTGGAATAAAGAAGCGGGTTTTTTCGATTTGGCAAAGGTGGCACCAAGAACCGCCTTACGCGGAATAGGGCCATGAACGGATGAACTCGGGTCCCTTGAGCGGATCCTTTCTACAAGTACGTCCATCCGCTGATTTTTCCCTTCGTGCTTAGATCGCTTGCTCGACGACACGTGATCGGACGCGTTTGAGCGCGTGGAAATGGCTAAGGTATAAGTAAGGACGATATAATTGCACCCAGGTTGAGAAAAAAACGCACTGCTAGCTCCAGAGATAATCGTTGTGTCGGAGACAATTGAGCGAGGTGCGGGGGGAAACGCAGTGCTGTACTTTCTCTTCCCAAAGCTCCCGGATATCTTTCTATCATACGTTGTGGGAGGGTTGGCTGCTTTCATGGACATGGCGGAGATGTGGAAGTGGTTCAAGAAGCGAAAACGTTGTGTCCAAGCTGGAAGAAAGAAAAGACATATGCCATGTCTAGGATTGGAGCCAAAGAATCCCCAGAGTTCAAGTCGACGACCCATATCCACGAAACGCCGAGACAACAATAACGCGTAAACAATGGCAACCTAAACACGACCACGATGGGACGAAGCGAAAAACGTAGACTTCCAGTCACAACTCTAACACACAAGTCGATGCCAAAATCACTCACCACGCGCCCGACCATTCGCAAGTTCTATACGGTGTTGAAGCAACGCGCGCGATTGGAGACGAAACCAAGAACCTTTGAAATCTCCAGGGAACTGGAGGAAATAGGACAAGAAATGGATTCGCTAGGTGGTCTAGAACAATATCAAGAAGTGTTTGTGGTGGGCCAGTCAAAAGAGTGGGGTGGAGGATAGCACAAATTCCTTATTCCTGGCTTCGCGAACTCCATTTTCCGGTGGGGGCAGGAGACAAAGGCACACTAAGGTATGTATACTTGCCTTCCGTTCAGCTGGAAATTCACGTCTAGTTATTGGAGGTCAGCGCCTTGAAACCAGACAACTACAGGGGCATCCCGTGGATTCAAGCGAAACCTATTGATCTTCACTTCCGACATCCCTCAATCGAGGAGCGAGACGTCCTCCTTTCCGACGAAACAACCAATGCTTCCTGTTGGGACGTTATCTCTCTCAGCTTGGTCATAAACTTCGTCCCTCAACCGAAATATCGAAGTCAAGTCCGACTCTGGTGTGGATTTCCTCTCTTCTGAAGATTCGATGAAGATGCTGCGGGTGGCGCATACATTTCTAAAGGCCGACGGCCTGCTTTTTCTCGTGGTAAACTCCATCAACGTCGCCACTCTACTGGTTTCTCCGTCTTGGCCCTTCACAGCTCCCGTTCCCTTGTGTTCAAAACTCTCGTTACTTGGATATTAACCGACTCGACGGGACCCTCACCACGATCGGTTTCGACAAGGTGAAGGAAACATGGAAACCTAATGGGAAGGTCGCATACTGGCTCTATCGGAAGAGTCCTGTAGCAGGGGATCCTACCCAATATGCGAAGAAATCCGTTGTCCGTGAGGGGGTATCAAGAAATAACGTCTGTATTCTTTTATGGGAAGAGTGGTGCGACTGTAAGGCTACAAGCAAGAGGATAGACTAAGTCCCCCAGTACGCAGTTCTGATTACACGTGCAACGGGGTGTGCATACCGTTGGCACGTGATGGTTGGTTTTTGTGTGTGTATACAGTAGGATGATCAATTTCAGTACAACAGACCAAGGGCCCCCAGTCGCTTAGTTGTTTTCGCTGAATCATGGAATAGCCAACCGCTCTACTCTGAGGAGATGAACGAATGAAGGGGATTCTCAAGAGGGTTAATTTCTTGTACTTTAGTTATGGAATCCATGTGCATCGATCGCTATGGGTAATTTGTCGGCTGGAGCTCTGGGTCACATCCCGTGTACAGTGAGTGGAAGGAAGAGAGAACTGCAAACTGCAAAAACTGCAATGGACGCATCACAAAAACTGCCCGGTTGACGAATGGTGACAAAAACCACAGCACCCAGGATTCCCGCGTGGTCCCCCACCGTGGTACTAACTGGGCGGCACTCCGGTTAACTGCGCAGATCGGACGGGATGCGGTGCTTTCGAAGTCCTATGGCCGTGGATGAGAAAGAGTCTTTGAGGACAAATATATACAGTTAACAATTTGTGTGATGACCAGCTCGAAAGCACTAATGCAATCACACTCATCTCTGACCACCACATTTGAAACCGGATTTCGTGGACCCCACGCCGACACGTCAATCCTGATCCTTCTAATAGGTTGAGATGACTCTCAAAACCCCAGGTCTCGTTCATCATGACCCCCTTTGGGTATACATCCTTTCGCCGGCATCCGTTCGTATCTCACAGAGTCAAGTAGACTACGACACGTTGCAGACCCATTGTTCGACGCGAACGAATATGCCAATGCAATCCTTGCGGGCGAGCAATACAAGCCGTCTCAGTCGAAACAGACAACGAAGAGTGTTTCCACCACTAACGAAGGAGCTAAGGAGGATATACATCAGTGGCTTCAGCTAAGTTGAGCCTTGGTATAGAAGATATCTTGAAACAACTCAAGACTGTTGTGCGTGTCATTTCCTCTTTATCGTCCGTTCTTCAGCCGAACACTTGCTAGGTAAACGTACACCACGAAGCGCTGCTCAATCGAGCTGCAAACACACAAAAGCTCCAAGGGTCACCACACTCTGGAAAGGGTGGCTTGAGCGATATCGACGGCTCAGTGGAGAAATAGGTGACGATCTTCTGCTATCAAAACCCCCGGTCTGATGCGTGTCTCCTGATTATAGACTGCGCCAAAAGATTCGCGTACCCTATCAAAATCTCGCTGGTCATGTGAAAGACTGCAAGTAGCTTCAGATGTTCTTCAGCGAACTGCACGATTCGTCCTCTTGGCGAGAAGGCCAGAGGTACAAATGACGGAAGTAAACAAAGCGAGTGTCGATGGATCTACGAACGTTGCTCGTTCGCATAGTATACAGGTCGCAAACGAAGTCACAGCTTCGAAGGCGGGAACACCAATCAACGAAGATGGACAAGTGTTCGGACCCGAGGGAGAGCAGGGAAGAAGCATAATCAAGGCTGCCTCGAGTATTGCTGAAATTTGTGTGTTCTTGTCTCGTTTCACCATGGATTCTTCTCAATTCCTGCAGACGCCTTAGTGGAAACTCCCACTGAGCGAAGAAACGACGACGTATCTATTGGAAGATGCCATACCCAATATATCTCTATGCTCTGTCCACGCTGTAATCACCCACTTACCAGCTGTAGAGGCGGCTCGCGCGAAGGTCACTGCTGAGATGGAGAATATGGTAGTCCGAGGGTTACAATACCTCGTAATGCTGCTCATTCTCGCATCGAATCTTGCTGATGAACTGATTTAGAATCAATCGCTGCTTTCTTCCTCACTCCAAACGGCGTTAAACCTACGCATCCTACCTATAGTCATGGATAGTGTCATTTTGGACCTTGCAGACGTTGTCAAGACCAGGATTAAGCAAGCGTTTGATATGGCTCGCTTTGCCAAGGACGCAAACATCAAGGGTTAGTTTGTGCGCCCCGTATTGGTCCGGTGCTGGTCCTATGTAGGGCCGGTAGACCCGCCGACCTTCATGTACAAATTACGAGTTCGAAATGAGCCAACCAATCTCACGCCGTCCCAATGGACAACGACCCTGTACCCGCGATTGGAGGCACTGATGGGGGACATGTCACAACGCTGTATCAAGGTACACACTCTGGAGAAGGCCCTGAAGCTGAAGAAGGATCCCATTTCTCAAGTGGTTTTCTTGGATGAAGCCATGGACGCAAGCGCATATTCGTATACACCTGGAACCGGGCTAAAATCATGATAGGTAATGGAAAGTATACCAAGTGCGTCCTTCTGGACGACCTTGGTACAGCTTTGGAGAGGCAATCCAAGGATGCTGCGAAATGTATGCCTCTCTTACCTCTTGTATCCAAAAGATAACGTGAAGCCCAGCGTCAGCATTCCTTCAACAGACGCTCACAACTGGGTACCCTCGATTCCTCCGCCTCTTCCACGAATTCTTTGCCAGGATCGCAGTGCACACAGACACTGTATTCACTCAAACTCAGCCAAGGTTCCTCTCATTATTCATCACAGGACGTATCTCGTGTCTGACTGTACCACTTCAGCCCAGAAACAGTGCTTGTCCTGCGGGCTGTGTCTAATTTCGAAGCTCTCTATCTCTCGCGATCTACAAATCGTATGAATGAGGCAGTGGGATCAGCATTGTCTGGCGGTGCTCGAACTCCTCCGACGGTTACGGACGGTGTGAGGATTGCTCGAGTGATCACAAACCAGTTCGTTTCAGCCCGTTCTTGTGTGAGCTGTACCCAAGAATGCTACAGGCCCGTTGGAACTGCTAATTACAAGGGTTAGTGCTTTAGTAAGTTGCATAGGGCCTGCAATTGGAATGTTGATTGATGCTTGGTCATAGGTCGTGCGAGACAGGTCGGTACAACACTCTTAGGCCTGGGTCGTCAATAAATACCGACACGTAACGAATCAAAGCAAACGAGGCTGAACAAGCGAACAAGGTGCTGCCATCACTCCGAGTCGCTCCACTGCGGCTTCTTGCGCTGAACACGCACAGGATGGCGAGGCTGGGTGGCATACCCGCCAGGGTGCGATCGCGAAGATGGACCGATTACAGGCATTGAAGGATGAGCAGATCCCATATGGGGAATAGAAGACGCACCATAGGGTGGAATTTCTGCGATCGGCTGACTATGTGGCGGATCGACCGGGGTCGGAACGTGAGAAGGCTGAAGATGTCTCCCCCTCTTCTTCGGCCATTTCCATATCAATATCAATCGGAGATCCCGACCCAGAGAATGAACTGGAACGCCCACGACTGGATATGCTCCCGCGTGTGCGACCGGCTCGCCATCCTGAGGCAATCGAAAGTGACGTCTCCTGTCTGAAGGTGTCGGGATTAGCGCCTGAAGCACCGGCTTGGTGTGGCCCTTCTCCTTCCGTCGGTGTATCGACCAAGGCATTTGGATGGACTCGTGCATGGCGACGCATGTTTGACATGACACTGAAGCGACGACCGCAGTCTGGAAAAGGACACTGAAAAGCTGGAGAAGAAGACACAAGGTTATAATCAAGCGACTGCTTGGAAGGGCCCGTAGAGACTGAGGCACCCACGTTGCGCCCCGGTATGTATGTTTACGTGAATCTAGGGAAATATGTTCAGTGTCTTCTGTATGTAGCATGGAGGACGACCATACCTTGAGGTCGCTTGGGCGTTTGAAACGTTTGGAGCAGTATTCACACTCGTACCGGCCTGCGGATTTAGCCTTCGTCACAGTTTCCCCCTCCGACTGCGTCCCTTGCAAAGAAGAGGACGATCGAGAAGGGTGGAGCCGTCCTGTTGTTCCGGCATAGGAATGACCCTGAGGTATCGCTTGGCCTAAGTGGTGTGCTCGATCCACTGGGCGCCCATAAAGACGCGGGGACGGTGTGTGAGGCGAGGAATGAAAAGAAGTGGTGTGCACGAAGCTTTCCTGTTGATGATACAGCGCTGAATTAGCGGATTCGTTGGACCGACTCGACGGTGGGTCGTAACCATCTGAACGCTGCCCGGACCAAGACCTCGCTCCTGCATGGAGTTGTCTATTAGCTCGCTCACTAGGGTCAGTGACCGGCATCGGGGACACCGCCCGGCCGGCCTCATAAAAAGCTTGCAGAGCCGGCAAATGCGGGGTCCCAGCGCCGACGAATGAAGGAGCGTTGACGGGTCCCTGATCGTCAATGGCTGTCCTACGATGCGGCGCTTCGGTGTCGGCGGGGGCTGCTGTGGTTGGCATTGGTAGAGAGGGGTGGCGATCGTGCAGCCGACCTTGGCGATTAATATAGGAGGCGTGACGCGTGTTGGCTGCTTCTGATAATGATCTGCCTCGTCCTCCCGGAGGTGCAGTAGCTGCCGAAAGGGGTGGAAGGGAATACACCGATGGAAGGGAGTTGCCCAATTGGAGGGTTGGGACGCAGGGGACAAGAGAGTGGGGAGAGTGCCCGCCGGAGTAACCTTGCTCTGGCCGATAATCGTGAGTTGACATGGGCATCTTTAATAGTGTCAAAGGCATCGTTGGTACACCTCTTATGCGAAAAAAGAGGGAGAGTAATCGACTCACTCGACTGGATGCAGGACTTTCTGGCAGCGGCACCTCAGGAACTAACGGATGCGATCGAGAGCTAGAATGGGCAGCAGAGGACCAGACTTGGGCGAGGTAGAGTAGTGCGGCTGAGACACTAGCGTGCTATGATCATCTGCGACACCAGGGTGCATTGCCGGACCGAACTGCTGGCTGGTCGTCCTGCATCATATTCCCCACTACCACTTCCTCACAAACTACATGGGTGGCACGAGTCGCAATATGTGCGCCGAAGAGCAGTTGGCAGAGGAGGTCTGGGACGTAATTGACCAAGGGTTGACACACTGGAAGTCCACACGCGACGGGGAGGTTTCAGTTGACATGGGAGAGGCGGATGAGTATATTGATTTGGCGAGACAAGGTTCTTTGATCATTACTTCTTGTTCTCGTTTCGTATTCTTTCCCGTGCGCGATTTGTAAGAGCTCGAGTGAACGAGTGTACGATTTAGACCCCGCTCTCGCGTTCGACAGCACCTCCTACATGTACAAGCACTTGATAGCCAGGGTCTCATTCACGATCGAATACCTACATACGAACGAACCGATACGAGGATGGAGCAGAGGAAGCCAAAGCCAACGGGGCGGGCAAGCAACAAGCCAGGGGGGCGCAAGTGAAATAGTGAATACGAGGAGCCGCAGGTCACAAATCACAAGGGAGTAGCCAGTATGAAGCAGTACGTTTCGGGAGATGATAACAAACACCTACAACCATTTCGGGGCGAATGTAATGATGGATCAACGGAGCAGAAACATCACAGGCAGCCGGTGCACAGGCGGGGCAAAAGAAGGGGATCGAGGCCGTAAATCGTGAAAGTTTTCAATAAATTCGAGAGACTTTTTGCATAAGGAGGATGGGGGTGTTCGATGAAGCAATTTGGACGAGAGTTTGTTTGAAGGGACGATGGCGGGTGTGCTTTTCGTGAATGAGTCGTAGCCTGTGATGCGGAAGTTGTAAAGCACATCGAATGCTAAAAGGAATACACAAACCACTTCAAAAAAGAGATGGCAATACGCGTTCAGTATTGTTGATTGTAGCCGCCGCCGCCGCTGTAGCCGCCGCCGCTGCCGCCATAGCCACCACCGCCGTAGCCTCGGCCACCACCACCGCCGCCACTGCCGCCGTAGCCACCCCCACCGCCGCCGTAGCCACCCCCACCGCCTCCTCCGCCGCCACCCCGAGCGTTGGCGATATTGACTCTGATGCGGCGGCCGTCCAACTCTTGGTCGTTGAATTGTTCGACAGCACTTTCGGCCTCCTTTTCAGACGAAAACGTTACGAAGCCAAAGCCACGAGAGCGGCCGGTTTCGCGATCGCGCATCACGATCGAGTCCGTGACCTCACCGACCTCGCTGAAGGCGGTCCGAAGGGTATCATCGGTCGTATTCCTGTAAACAGAGCGGACGAGGTGTGGGGAAAGGAAAGCAAGCACGAAACCAGCAAGCCGATTCGATCATGCCGGACAGGACGGAAAAAAAATGAAAACAGGGCGGTGTAATTGCCATTTAAGCTATCGTACACGGAAAGCGAACAGGACAGACCATGATAGATTTCTGCAGAACCGAAGCAGCAGCAGCAGCAGCAGCAGGCCAGGAGAACCGATTGTTTGTGTACGGAGCGCGAGCAGCGACAAGCGACGAGCCCATTTGAGGGCCAACAGCGAATAGAATACCGATCGAGAGCGATGGGGGGTTTTACCGAAGGGTACGTGTGCGATCATGCCAAAATATGAAAAAAAAAGCATGAGCTCGTCAGAATCATACAAACACGGAGCACAGCAGGAACAGAGAATGGATGAGTGAGCAAGCACCCGGGGGGTTGGTCATCGTGGCACCCGAAACACGCACCCTACGTAGATTTTTGACATTATTGGAGACGAGGTGAGTACTAGTCGTACAGAGAAGTATCAGATCCGATCCAGACACAGCAAACCCGTCGAGCGAGACGAGGGGCACAGTGGGAGAAGGGATCAAGTTGGGGTCCCACAAAGACGTAAACATGTCACCAGTCCTTCTTGTAGCTTTGTTGATGGCGGTACTCCGTATGCCTATGGTTCATTCCTCTACCACTCGAGGCATTCTGGTGGCTCTGAAGGAGCTGCTTCCTGGCTTCTTGCATGTACTTGACGACTAGAGTCTCTACAGTCTTCGGATCAAAGACCGTTGGAACCGATGCGAGTATCTCGTCAAGCACTTTCTTGTACACCTTCGCTATAAGGAGGTAAATGTCGAATAGGTCGTTGTCGTTAAAGCAGTACTCCCACCCGTCGATGGATCGGTAATGTAAGTTGGGGCTACCAACCCATGCATAGACATTGGCAAGTTTCCAGTACAGTGCAATCGGGTGCGTCCTGATTATCATGCCGTAGTCGGAGCGCGATTTCGGAGTAGGCGTGGGTGTGGGTGTGGACTGGCAGTTATCTTCAGTGGGTGCCTGAGGGGAATATATTAATTAAGAACGAAATCGATGATCAAAACCCTTACCTGGCTAATTGGAGTTCCTTCCGCTGTGTCGGTAGAGGTAAGGGTCACCACAGGCTGTTCCTTACCGATCGACTGTTGCGAGTCACTAGGCTGCATTGCGGCAGGCGTGAACGTGGCAGACTGAGAGTGTAAGAATCCGACTATGTTGACAATTGAGTGAAGCTGAGATGCAACCAGACACCACGGCTTGCATGGTAATCAAGTCCAGTTCCCCAGTGCCAAGTAATATGTTTACATGTGATCGCAGGTTGTGGAAATCCTTGGTGTAGCAGAAGAAGAACTCGAGAGTTGTAGCTCCAATCGCATGCTCTGTCGCAGTCTGCCACTGGGGATGTCGTCAGCTCATCTGGGTCCAAATACAACAGAGAATTGAATACCTTGGATTCACCATGCGCATACCAGAATGAAAGGGAAGGTAGTGACACCAGCATGTCGAGCCCAAGAGTTGTGGCCAGGCCAGGTATAACCAACACGGCTTGGTTGAGAGCAAAGACACGCGTAAGCACCGCGACCGACCGTACACTTGCAATGAAACCAAGGATGAGCACAAGTAGAACCGCCGTATGGGTTATTCAAAGCGATGGCCTGGTTTCGGTGGCTGAACGCAGATGACTCAGTGCCACATTGATACCACCATTAAAATTGGATAGTATGTGGATAGGCTATCGTTTGCGAACAGCCAGCTCACGAACCTCTGGGCCGACGCAGCAAGACCAAGAGGTAGAGGCGAGTCGTTCGCGTTTGCCTGGCAAGGTCGCAGACGCGTTGATCCAGGACCT
>Ga0307513_10010875_pt1 | contig 11366 bp, 4 predicted proteins | sample 15_EM_MG_FD_202174 | JGI IMG/M metagenome (GOLD analysis project Ga0307513, IMG submission 202174) | Populus trichocarpa ectomycorrhiza microbial communities from riparian zone in the Pacific Northwest, United States - 15_EM | ecosystem: Host-associated > Plants > Roots > Unclassified | place... | reverse complement strand
TAAATTTCCAAACTTATTAATTCTTCGATTATTGATCAATTAACTCTCAAATTTAATAATCTCATTGTCAACTATATTCAATTTTTATTATTTGTTCAAAAATTGGGTTATGACACGGTTAGTTGTAAGTTTTGGGACAATAAATATTGACGATGTTGCCTACGAGGTATTCAACAATGTATTGGTTTATGATATTATAATAGATAAATTATTTATTAATAATAGAGTTTAAGTAGTTTGAAGTGATGTTAAATCAACGAGTACAGGATCAGATGACCTATCTTAATGAAAAATATGAATGACTCATTGCGGATTATGAAGAACTCTGTCGAGTAGTAATGGAGATGAGATCACACATGGGTGGTCCATATTCTCCTCCCTTTTGGCCCCACGGTCTCGACGACGACTATCCTCCTCCTCCTCCTCCACCGCCATCTTTTTTTTAAATTTATTGTATTTAAACGTACAAATGTTTAAAGTTGTAATAAATATTTAATTTTTATATTATTTTAATTTCTTCTTATATATTTTATTTTTAGTATTTCAATTATTTTCTACTTCTGTTCAATATATATATATTTTTTAAAATATTTTAAAATATTACTAACGGGGTTACCAACGAACCACATCCGTCGGTATATTCTAGAGAGTTGGAAAAGAATTACTGCAAATGCCACTGCTATCATTAACTCTCCAATGAAATTACAGATGGTATTCCATTGATGATATGTTATATTTACCTATGGATATACTGACGGATAAATAAAAACACCAATAAAATGAAGAGGCTAATTTTTTTTGGCATGTTTTGTCTTTTAGTAAATCCATCTGTAAATTTATTACCGACAGACTTACCGACAAACCTCAAATGTCCGACAAGAGTTTTTCTAATAGAGCGTTTCTGTAAATCCATACTTACCGACAGACTGTGAGTGTAAATACCAATATAAATTTTCGTTGATAAAACTATTAAATCTATAGTGGTATTAAACTCGTCATTTGACCATTTTGGTACATCCTTAATTATAAAAAAAATTCAAGTTCAAGAGGGTTAAATAAAGTAATACTTTTTTATTACCACCTTTTAAATTTTAGACTGTTGAACTTTTCTTACATAGATCATAAAAATTGATGGTGGAATTTTCCTTATCGAAGCAAAACTTACGGTAACAACATTTGTAGAAGCAACATTCTTTTGAATATAACTCATATTTCCTTTAATTACAATCACAAAAAATAAAACAATAAACTTTGATATATTTTATAGTAGAACTTATAAAGAAAAAAAATTTGTAAACTAAATAACAACAGATAAGTTAACGTATGCAAATAAAATTAAACCAAAGAAATAAACAAAACATTAGCCTTAAGATTGTTGATAAAAATTAATCATTTTGTATAATGCAATGTGAATATATGTAGAATTATAAGCATATAATAAACTAAAATAATAATAAAAATTCTAGAATTATTATAAGCACAGTAAATTTTCCAATTGCCACATCACAACGCACAAAAATAACTCCATAAAAAAGATTGTGAGTTTATGTTGAATTTGAATCTTTATCAATTACTAAATATTTTGAATAATTAGTTGAGAATATATTTATAGCATGCTTTCCTAATTTTCAATATGATGAACAATAATTCCAGAATTAGGGGGAGAAAAATGAAAATTGTTACATTTGTTTGGTTGAATTCAAAATGATCGAGACATTTTGCACAAAATAAGCATAAAAATTATAAATAATCAAGCAAAAAGTAACTAAACTTAGATTAGTATAATTGAAGTACTTGTCGAATTAGAAAACAAAAATAAAATAAAATGAAGAACGTTGTTGACAGTGATTAAACGCTCTATCCTTAAGGCTAATTTACCTGTCACTAAGTGTAAATGGTTATCAACACAAGTAGCCTCCAAGAATTCTATTAACTCCTCCTTGAAAAGTTGCACTCTTTGATGAGGTAAGTGAACTATAAAATAGACTCAAATTTCTCTCCACAGCACAGTAACCTGAAGCTAAAACTAGACAATAGAAAAAAGCAAAAGAAAACCAGAAGAAGTAGAAAAAAACTGAAGCAGGCAAAGGGTTGCATGCAGGTAGTAGAATACTTTGCTCAAATGTTATATTAGAAACTGCCCCCAACCCCTTTTTATATAGTACGTAGTCTTAGGATTAAAACTGCTAAAGGAATTAATTTTGTTTAATTGAATTAATTATCATCATTTTTAATGAATTACAGATGGATTTTACCGACGGAAATATTCCCCCAGTATATACCGAGGGAATTATAGTGGGAAAACAAATCTAAAACAAAGCAAAAAAACGACGACGTGTCATTTATACCAATGGAATTACAGACGGCATTTATTCCATCGGTAAAATTAGTCGGTAAAATCGTTGGTAAACTGTGAACATTGTTTATCATGTCAATTACAAAGGGAATCACCAATGAAAAATTCCATCGGTATTTTCCAGAGAGCTCTGGAACTGTTCACTTCCTAATTGCATTGTTAATTACTGTTCTTTACAGACAAAATCACCGACGGATTGAAAAGTCATCGGTGTTATTTGATGGTTTTCTGAAAAATTTTGATTAAATTGAAAATTTAAATTAAATATTATAGACAAAATCACCGACGGAATGATTAAAAATATTAATATTTAATTATCAGTCGGTAAAATACCTCAATGAAAAGTCTTGAATCCTTAATTTCACAATGGACGGGGCTCCTTTGTTCTTCTTCTTCTTCTTCTTTCCCATATGTAAAAAACATCAACTCCTTCTCTTGTCCTCCATGCTCAGGTATGTATTTTTCTCCTTTTTTTTTTCATCTCAGTTTTTTTTTTAATTAATATACTTTATGAATTTATTTTTCTCTCTTCCTAGCTTCATTTGCAACCACATTAAGGTAAGATTTTTTTTTTCGTGTTTTTTTCACTATATTTGTTATTTTATTTTATTTTTAATTGTTTTTGTTCTTAATAATTGTATGAATATTGTTATAGAAATTTTTTTCTTATGAGATCAATTTTTAGTTGATTTATTTATAATATTTTTTAAAATTTTAGCAATCACAACTTTATTTTTTTCATATGAATTTTTTTAGTTGAATTTATTTTTTCGTGTTATTTATTTTTTGCAAACTTGTTTAAGTTGATTTTCTTCTTCTTCTTCTTTTCCAAGCGTTTTGAGTATTATAGAGTGTTGATTTATATTAATTTAATTATTTTATAGTTTTGTAAAATGGATTTTTTTAAATAATTATCGACGGAATTACATACGGTATTTTTTCGAGAGAAATACTGATGGAATGAAACAGGTAAATTTTTTTTCGCACTTTTTCCGTTAGTAAATCCATCGGTAATAGTATTTTTTTATTATGAACAAAAAAAAATACTAATAAAAGATTCACTGACAGAGCATTTCCGCTGGTGATTTCGTTTGTAAGTTAATTACCAACAGAAAATTCCATCAATAAATATAAAGATTGTGGTAGTGCTTTTGTACATAAATACCTCAAAAAAATTTATCTAATAACCAAACATTCTAAACTTATATAAAAAAAAAAACTAGGTGCAAAACAAGACTTAAATTGATCAGACAAATTCAGTTAAGTTTTGTTCATGAATGGACAAAATATAATTTTTAGATTAAAAAATTATTTTATAATTAACCCGAATTCAAATTGAGCGAAAGCCTTTTGTTTTAGCCTAAAGCCCATATTACTTAGTTATTCTTTTATCTATAAGTTTGGGTGCCTTACCAACCCAATTTTTACTTCCCAGTACATTACTATATAAATCACTTGAAAAACTTAAAAATTCTGTTAACCAAGAATTATTGAAATTAATTTTTTATTTATCTATAATTAATTGTAAATATGTTAATGTTCTATATTGAAATACTTGTGTTAAAGAATAATGTGAGGGGATACTATTTTAAATTTGAACCATGCCTATTAATCATATTAAGAATCAATCTAATTATGTAATCGAGCTTGCAATAACAAGTGATTTTAAGTAATTAGATGTGAGTCTGTCATTAGAATCTGGTCTAGGTCCAAGAGGACACTAAACCAAAATAACAATCCAAAAGGGTCATAATTTTTTATCTGATTATTGGATCGTACTCAAATTTTTACAATAGTTTTCGGAGGTTGTTTTCCCTATCATAGTCATTGTGTCTCTATACGGACCGTTGAATCTTTAGATATAAAAAATCTTGATGGGGACCCCGATTTTGATAGTTTTTGTGATTTTCCTTGTTTTTTTTCAGATTCCCTACTTATTTCGGATTTTATGCTTCTTTCCTTTGGAATTTTAGATTTTTATTTTCTTTTCCTAGTTAGGGTATGATTTTTGATCTATTTAAAACTTTGTAAACCTCCTAAAAAGAGAGACTCCATTATCATTATTTTAGAGAAAATAAACTTGTGAATTTAAGATTCACATATACAACCCTCTTCACTAAAAAAAAAAAATATTGTTATTTTTTTTTTTTTGTTTTTGCATGCATCACAATCTCTAGCAATTCCTTCGTAATGTAGAGTTCTTTACCTAAAGGCTTAACCATGCTTGACCTTTATCTTTTTCAAGAAATCGGATCATAGAATAGAATGGAGAGTTTATTTTCCTAAGCAGTCCTTTTATCGTCAGCATGCAGAACACCTGAACATAGTCGAAGCAATAGGCCTCCATAAATTGCGCAGCTCGCAGCTCGTAGCTCGTAGCTCGCAGAAAAAAAAGGGACAAGTGACCGATGGCTCTTAATTAATCACCGAAGCATTGCCCGTAATCCGTGACTCTTTTGGCCTAAAGTTTCAGTACAAATTTTCAACAAACGAGGGACCAGTGACCGATGGCTCTTAAAGTTTCAGTACAAATTTTCAAAAATTAATAGGAAGATCATATAGATAAACAAATGAATTGCCTAAAAGTGAAACATTTCCATTGTTTGATTGAAATAACTTTTCAATATAAATTTCAGTAATTTTTTTTCCTAAGAAACCAACTCGTCTAATGGTCTAATATAAAAACTGCAAATTAATAACAATACGTATAATCTACACATAATTATATTAAATATAAAAAATAATAGTCCATTAATAAAATATTTATAACAAATGTGAAATAAGATTAACAATTTATGGAATGATAATAACACTAGAAATTAACATCTTGAAGACAAACAAATGAATTGCCTATGACGATTTTCCATTACTTTATTGAAATAACTTCGAACATAAACTTCAGTAATAATTTCTTTTTCTAGAAAATAACTTCTCTAATGGTCTTATAAGAAGTGCAAAATTATTAACTTAGAAGAGTGGTAATAGAGAGAAATATACTACACAGCTTGCTAAAAGACTCGTTTTTATCTGTCAACGGAGAACTTCTGTTCATCTCCTTGAAACCCTGCTCGCAAGTATCCGAATCCGTCATTGCCGTGCTGACCAATGTGTTCATGTCATCAAAGGATCTAATCCTTAGTGCATGAATTGCCTCTTCAAGATTTTCAGTTCCCTCGATGTATTCTTCTGTGCATTCACTCAAGATACCAGAGAGTTGGGTGTCATTACCAGCATTAGACTTCAAGACCTTAAGGAAGGCTAGAGTCTCACTTCCATGGGCTATGCTAATGTTTAGTGCAATATTGGCAAGTCCTACGAGATCTGATGTTTGGCTCCGAGGATCAGATCTCAAGGCAGACACACACATTTCGAAGTAAAGGGTGTGATTGCATGTAGCAGAGATCAAGTCCCGGATTCCATCTTTTCCGGCGATTTGCAATCTTATTGAAGTGCCTAAGAAAGCTGAAGAAATTATCATGAAGACGAGAGCTAACAAAGATTGAAAGATTTTAAATGAAGCCATTGCTTTCTCTATGGGACTGTGTGCGCTTTGTAAACAAGTTCGGAACAATACAGAGTTTATAAGTGGTTCGAAAAGAAGCTGTACCAGGCACGTGAGATTCATGCAATATAATTATACAATCTCAGGATCCAAATTCGAGATAATTTGGCCTTTTCTTATGTCTCATTTTAATGCAATTTTGTCGCGTTTCTTTTTTGTTGAACTGAAAAATCTTTTGTTATCATTATCTTTTATTTAAGATCAAGAGTATTGTTGAATTATTTTTTATTTATTAAAATAAATTATTTTCCATCAGATTTTAAGTAGTTAATTTGTTTACATTTGAATTTGTTGGTGTGAGTTGTAATATATGGGTAAATGATCAGAGGAATTATATGAAGAGGGACGGAAATAATTTCTTTCCATCCCAATAGAGCATACTTACAGTACTAACCTGATTTGTATAGCTAAAATAGAAGATTTATTCTGATCTTTTATATATATATATATATATATAACAAATGACTGTGTAAAGCATGATGAATAATATACAAAGTAAATATTTTGACATAATTTAGGTATTAAAAAAATAATAATTTTTTTATAATCTTGTTTAAATTAAGTTCAAAACCTCAATAATAACATAAGAGAACAAATTAATCGCCTGGCCAATTAAACAATCTTTTCTAGTTGTCATTTCTTTGTTGCCTTCATTTGTATGGACAATATTGTGAAAGCTTCTAATTCTACATAATTACAGTGGCGATCATTAGAAATAAATTAATTCTGATAAACATTTGTTAAACTTTGGTCACGGCGTGCAGACAAATTATCCTAAAGAACAAAAACAAATGTCCTTCTGGTGGAGGGCCTTCTAATAGGGTGAGAACTTATTTACATATATTTTCAACCTAATTCTGTTACCAAACAAGGAATCAAGTGATATGATAGCTTAAATAATGGTTCAGCCCAACCATTAGAAAGCTCAACCTTTCCACCAGGAAGATTAAGTCCTGCCTTCAAAAAGATCAAACCTTTCCCCTAGGAATTTCAACCCTATCACTAAAACGTTTCAGTTCTGCAACTCAGGAGGTTCATAGCATAATTTCATAGTCAAGTAAGTTAAATTAAATTTTGTAATCAATGTAGTGTTTTACATTATGTTGAGGGTAGTTGCTTCTTAATGATATTGTTTTATTTCTTTTTTATGTTGAGGGTAGTTACCTCTTAATAAAATTATTTTATTTTATTTTATTTTGAGGATAAATGACCCTGATGAGACTGTTTTATGTAAGAAAATAAAAATAAAACTTTATTTTATGTTGTTATCTTTTTTTTTTTATAGACTTACTATACAAAGCAAAAAAAAAGAGAGAGTTTACCAATGACTTTATAGTATAAGTATTATATAGAAAGGACAATTGTTATAACCCATTTATAACCCCTATTTTCTAACATAGTTTAAAAATGCAAAAAAAAAAAAAAAAATAAAAAAATATATTTTTAATGCAATTCAATCAATTTAGATCATTTTATGATTCTTGGAACTTTCAATTATTTTGTTTTGAATAACAAGTTTATATAAAAAGATAAAAAATAAATAAACAAATAAAAATGATTAGTGGGTGAAATTAATGATAGGTATGGAAGAAAAGGAGGATTATGATAATGAAAAATAAAAAAATATTAGAAGATCAAATAAGTTTTGGAAATTTCGAAGATTTCATAAATTACAAGTTCAAACAAAATTAAAAATATTGTAATTTACTGAATGACATGAAAAGTTTTAATAAATATATTTATAGAATTACCAATTATCAATCTCAATAAACTTAATAAGAAAAGAAAGATATTCCAATTAATTGACGGATTTAATTTTTCAAGCTTTCGCAACGCTATAAATTAAGGTATTCCACTAGAGAAACACATAACAAAAACAGACTAGGAGAGGAGAGAAAGGAAAAATTAAGCAAAATCAAAAAGAAAAAAGAAAACTCTCCCCAGAAGAGAATATAAATCATCAAAACCATCAATATATCTCCTAGCCGGCACCTCATCAAAACTCTTCTCCTAACAATTTATTGCTGATCAACTAGAGTAGACCATGGTAATAGACACCTCGTTGAGCCTGCACGCTGTCCTCCATTATTGATGAGAACTTTAGCATGACTGTAACATCATTTAAACAATGACTTAGCCAGGAGGCACTGATTTTTTGCCACGACATCTTGTTCCAGTCACAACAGTTGCAATGCTATAAACCACCCATGCTGCAGTCCTTCTCATGCTGACGAAGATAAAGAAAGCAAAAGAAAATACCTAAAGCTTCCCCTACGCTGATCTCGTAATATGGAGGTGAACTGCACCTTTCAGAATAGGTAGGAAGAGGAGAAGAAAGCGCATCAAATCCAGCCGGTCAAGCTTCCCAATCCCTGTCAGTGTTAGTGTGTTGGTCCACGCGCCTCGCATATGCCTCTCCTGTTTTATTTTTTTTTCCAGCGGCATCGAGGTTTTTTTTTTTTTACCTATAAATGATTTAAATCACATTTTATTCTTTTTAGTTATTTAAAAAATTTTCCAACTTATAATATAAGTTTCTAACCCAGATAGAATCACAAAAAAATCTTTTTTATAGCTCTAGATATGACCTAGACAATAAACAAAGATTCAATGTGACAAATATACAACTTGTTAATCTAAATATCCAGAATCAACTCAATCAATTTCTCTTGGGTCATCTTAGTTTCAGACCTTATAATAAATTAAATTAGTACCTCAAAAGTATTATTTGATGATGCATACTGATTCGTATCATTTTCCCTCTCCTAAAAAAAATATGAATTTTTACCTTGCTTGGATGCTCACAAGCTTGTAAGAGACATATTAACATGATTTTGTTCTTTTATTATTTTTCTTTTTAAATTGTAAACAACCAAATTGTAAATAATCAACCTTTTTTTTACTTGATTTTAACTTTTGTCATAACTAGGTGTTTAAATGAAAACGGAAACTAAAAGATAAAGGGAACTCATTTTTTAAGGTGTTTGATATACATATAGAAGTTATTTTTTTTAAATAATTTTTATTTAAAAATATATTAAAATAATATTTTATTATTAATTTTTAAAATTTATTTTTGATATTGGTATATCAAAACGATCTAAAAATATTAAAAACAATTAATTTTAAAAAAAAAATTAAAAGCATTGGACCGTATTGCTAAACTCCCCCTTATTTTGCTCCAGAGCATGATTAGTATTTAAAATTAAAAAAAATCGGGTTTACAAAACCATTTTGTGATTATCCAAGTGTAATATAAAAACATAACAAATCTAACCATTTCATGTGGAAAGCAAAATATGAACCTATCATTTGAGTTCTTACACACTAGTGATCTTGCCTTTTGAATTGGCATGATTGAGTTGGAAATTCCATCAAGAAAATTTCTTTATTTATAAATAAACATGAATTTACTTGTCATAATTAAGAGAGAAAAAAAAAAGCAATTCAATTTTTGCATACCAAAATCCCTCACAACAATTTCTTTCAATCTATTGGTGGAAAGAAAAACTGAGAAAGTAATTACTATGTTAACAATGTAGAAATTAGAATCGGTAGTTAATTTTTCTCTGTCAATAAAAATTGAAAACAAACATTTTTTTAGAAATTGTAATTTCAATGTGTGATAAAACGACACCATTTAAGTTTATTGTTAAGTTTCCTACCAATAGTATTAAGTAGAGGGATGATATTGCTTGAATTAGATATATATATTTTTTAAAAAATCTCCAGTCAAGTTTTATTTTATTTGTTTTCCTAAGTTGGAAAGGAAATCTTAGATATGTTTGAAATTAAAATATCAAATAGGCAAAGTTTAGGTATAGCAATTCACAATAGGCAAAGTTTTCTTTTTCACTTTTATCCCCAAACGTTTTTTTTTTAATTACAGCCCCTATATGCCTAAATTAATATTGACCAATTTATTAAGATTTGATAACGAAAGTTAAAAAATTCAACAATAGTAAACCAAAGTGTGAAATAAAGATAAATCTCACGGCTAATCTCAAATTCGCTAGAAAAAGTTTTGTTTAATCCACTTATTATCCTTTTTCTAACTCTATAGTGCCTTAAGTTTTTACAAATTTTGATTTTGATCCAAAGATTCATTAATTTTCTTAACATTTCAATCTTTAAGTTTGAAAGAAAAGAGAGAAAATCACTTGAAAACAATGAAGTAGAAAGAAAATCGTTTGAAAATGAAAATGGTAAAGTAGAGAGAAAGTTGGTGAATAATTATTTTTTAGCGACTAAACTCACCGTATTTGATGTTAATGAATTCTATTCGACAAGAAGAGTTCGATGATTGTGATTTTTTTCCCTATAAATAGGTTTGAAAAAGTAGGTTGAATTCCCTTTTCATTAATTGTTTTTATTAAATTAGCTTATTTAAAATAAAGATGACTATTGGTGTAAAATATCTGCATATGCATCTATTTTTTATTTCTATTATGAAGATTATCTTAGCTTCTCGCTTTAATATTTAATTAGTATTAAACTCTTTTTATTTATCAGTTGATATATTTCTTAATTTATTTTATAAAACATAAATAACATCTTTTCATTTCTCAACTAAAAATTAAACTTCATATTTTGTTTTGATTTGCTTTCTATGAGGTTATTATAGTTTCAAACAAACATCCTTACATTGAGTTGATGTTTGGTTTTTCGAATGTCAATTTTTTTTTATCATATAATTAAATAAAAAATAGTTTTGTTAAAAAACAAAGTTATTAAATCCAGTGATGGATCCATGATCCGAGTCACAGGTTTGACGAGTTAATTCGAGTCAATCCAATATATCGTCATCTTAATTTTTTAAAAGAAAAGATATCATTTTTAATTTTTTTTAAATCAAATTATATTTTTACTGGTCATCTAGATTACATTTAAACAAGTGAATTTAATTGAGTTATATCATAGCAACTTCTAAATAATTTAACTTGAAGCGTCAGCTAGATAAAGAGTGGGTTTAGAAGATTTAAAAATTAACTTATTGATTCAGATTTAACAACAATATAAAAAAATTCACTATTTAAATATTATTTCTTTCGTTCAAAAGAAATAATATTTTTTAAGCTTATTTGTCCCACCAAGCAGTACAAGATCACCGCTTATCTCAGCAAAGAACCTTCTTTTTTCTTTTTTGAAGTTTTAATAGTGAAAGTATCATTGGATCATTTCTTATTATGAATGGAGACTGGTTTTTTTTTTTCAGATGGAGTCTTAAACAGATTTAGACTTGATCTAGTTTGGAGCAAATAAATGGGATTTGATTTTAAAATTCCTTTCTTTGAATAATTCATGTGCAAAAATATATTCCAAAAATCACGAAATTAATTAAAACAAGCATAACAAGAATGTAGGAAGTGATGAATATGAAGATGAAAACCCAGATGTCATTGAGTATGCATCTCTTAATCTTGATCACAATGTGTCTTGAAAAAACAC
>Ga0307513_10010874_pt1 | contig 11366 bp, 10 predicted proteins | sample 15_EM_MG_FD_202174 | JGI IMG/M metagenome (GOLD analysis project Ga0307513, IMG submission 202174) | Populus trichocarpa ectomycorrhiza microbial communities from riparian zone in the Pacific Northwest, United States - 15_EM | ecosystem: Host-associated > Plants > Roots > Unclassified | place... | reverse complement strand
CTTGTTTAAGATGCCTAGTTACATGGAGTTACAAGGTTAAGTTTTCCAGACATTGTGATCGCTCGATCGTTTTGGCCCTGATTCAGCACGGGTAGTTTCCGATTTTTAAGGACACCCCCGAGTACATACCAATACAAGACTTTGACACTCATACTCGGGATGCAATGTTGCCTTGTGATTTGTGATGCATGGTAAGTTTGGCCACGCGCTACCTTCCCCTAACTGGTGTTTCCTAGGCGCGCAAATTATTTGGCAGTACAGCAGAAGCAACGGGTTAAGGGTGCTTCAATAATGGCCTTCATTGTGCGCACAAGAGATCTGGTTAAGAAAAAAATGATAGAATCTGGAAAGAAAATTTCCATAATTGGAAAAGTATTAATTGCGTTTAGAAAATCACCTTCCATAATTGGAAATAAATTACTTGGCGCTTCAAACTAAGACATACGCCACCGATTTCTTATGCGCGCCGACAGAGTACGGTAAGGGATAGAGTTTTGAATGAAAACATTAAGGGTGCGTCTGGTGGCAACCCGAAACCTCAATAATGGCCCTCAATAGAGTTTTGAGATAAAGTGTCATGTCTGGTCAACAACAAGTGGCAACAAGGTTTCAAAAAAATAGAAAAAATCTATTTTTAGCCAAACTGCATAATGGAAGAACCCTAATCCAACCATATTGAAGAGTAGTTTGTAGCCATATTTCATTGCATATTTGATGTAAATATATGATACAAATAATCTGAATACCTGCAATGTCTGACCCAATCACTTCTGCAAACCCCAATGCAGTTGCCCCTTCCCTGCTGTGCACAATTGGACTTATGGGAGGCACCTATGCTGGGTTGCATTCTGCCAAAGTAGTCTGTTGGGCATCATCATTAAGTGGGAGAGAATATATTTCTTGGCTGTTATTTGTGTGTCAGCCGGACATGCCACTGTGACTTTCATTTGGCCAGATTATGCTAACTTGAGAAAACTCCAGTATCCGGTTGCAACTTGTGTTTTGAGATTATTGCACTATTTCAAACAAACGACCGCCAGACGCACTAAAACGCTCATAACGCAGTTTGGCCCACCGAACCATCGCGGAACCGCATCCACGGCGAAACGAAGCATTAGAAAACGCATCATGGAACGAATGCCAAGCACAGAATCATTCGGCTCCGGTAATTTTGGGAGTGGGAACGTGCAATCATTCGGCTCCGGTAATGTCGGCTGTGGGAACATAACGAGTATACTCAACAGCAATGTCACCGTGAACGAAATAGACGAAGACAACCAGATTAAAAAGTGGCTCTCACCGCTAATGCCTCAGGCCAGACACAAAAGTGTGCAATCCGAGGGGGTGGCGGGTGTGGGAGGTTGGCTTCTAGAGAAGAACGAGTTCCGGAAGTGGAGTAGCAGTCAAGGGGAACCAAAGCGAGCTATTTTATTCTGCTACGGCGATCCAGGGGTGGGGAAGACACATATGAAGTCAGTGAGAAAGCCCTCCCAAACAACTGGCTATTGCTGACGGCTAGCAATATTAGCTCCTTAGTTATTGACCATCTGGATGAACAAGTTTATGATCCGAATATCGCTGTGGCAGGCCTATACTGCGATTACAACGCCCAGGAGCAGTCCACGACGAACATGTTGGGCGCAATCCTCATACAGCTTTTCCCGGGAGATGGAACCCGGGAGCCCGCGCAGCAAGCTTTTCGTAGGGCGCAACTTGGGGGACGGGCTGCGAAACTTTCGGACTTGATAAAAATCCTGAAGGCGACTATCGCACTCCTGCAGCGAGTGTTCATCTGTATCGATGCTTTAGATGAGTGCCCTCCAGAAATCCGACTCGAGCTCCTTGAGTCACTGCAGGGAATTGTAAGCGCTTCTCCAAAAACTACACGCGTGTTCCTTACTGGAAGACCTCACGTCCGGGACGAGGTTACGCAATATTTCCCCGAGGCCATGATGACACTTATCACTCCTACCCCCAGGGATATTGAGCTATATCTGGAGATGAGATTAGGCCGAGATCCCACACCCGCCGCAATGGACGAAGGATTTAGGGCCAAGATTATGGAGGTGATTCCAAAAAAGATTTCCCCGATGTGAGTTGACACAACAACTTCAATGAATCCACTTATAGTTAGATATTTGCTAACAGAAAATAGATTTCTTCTTGTATCCCTTAGCGTCAACGCGGTCTTGGAGGAGCCTACGATCCGCAAGCGAAAGAAAAAGTTTGTCCAGATGGCCCGGGGGAATGGCCTTCGAGATGCGTACTCGACAACCCTGTATCGAATACGGGCGCAAAAGGGAAGCAAGCCGACTCTCGCCATGAACATGCTAATGTGGTTATCGCATTCCGAGAGGTCTTTAACAACCAACGAGTTATGTGATGCCCTCGGGGTAGAAATCGGGTCTGTAAACCGAAATTCTGAGGACATTCCTACGATAGAAACCCTGCTGGGATGCTCTTTAGGGCTTGTAGTGGTTGAAGCGTCCACATACACTGTCCGTCTTGTCCACCGCACCCTTCAAGAGTACCTACGCGATAACACCGACCTGTTTTCTAACCCTCACGCGGCAATTGCCGAAGTTTGTTTAACATACCTCAACTTTCAGTGTATTAGGGCCCTTCCGCACAGCCCTTATCGGCCCCGGCTAGAAACCTCGTTGCTTGAATATGCCTCTTGCTACTGGGGAATACATGCAAGAAGGGAAACCACGGAAAGTGTGAACGAACTCGCAGTGAGACTTCTCGATGGATTCGATAAGCATGTATCCTCTAGGATACTCTTATCCCACAGAGGTGACAATCGGGATGGGAGCCGCGGTCAGAGTAACGGTAAGGGGTTTACAGGGCTCCACGGGGCTGCGTATCTTGGGATGGTTGGGGCAGCGGTTGGTTTATTAGGGATGGGGAAATGTGATCTCGGCGCAACTGATGTGGCGGGTAATACGGCAATCTCATGGGCTGTTAGGCAGGGGCATGATGACGTGGTGGAGGTGCTTTTGAAGTGGGAAGATGTCTCGCCCAACACTGCGGATAGAGACGGGGTAACACCTCTCCATCGGGCAGTTATAGATGGGCGTGCGGACATTGTGAAGATGCTTTTGAAGCGAGAGGATCTCACTCCCGGCACTGCGGGTAAAGACGTTCAAACACCTCTTCTGCGTGCAGTCAGAGATAAGCGTACGGGCATCGTGGGGATGCTTTTGGAACGGAAGGATATCATCCCCGACGCTGCGGATGAAGATGGTCGGACACCCCTATCATGGGCGGTTATAAAGGGGCATAATGCCATCGTGGAGATGCTTTTGGAACGGGAGGAGGTCATGCCCGATACTCCCCATAAAAACGGTCGAACACCTCTGTCGTGTGCTGTGGCGCGCGGAGACATTCGCGTAGTTGAAATGCTTCTAGAACGATATAGCGTTAGCCATGATGCGCTGTCAACAGACCCCGCGAGCCAAACAGCACTTACACAGACTTCCAGGAAACAGCGCGGAAGAGTTATAAAGCGGATTTGGAGATGCACCATCGCGCTACTAAACTTCGCTCTCAATTCACCCGTTCGAGCGCTCTTCATATCTTCTATGTGTGTATTACTCCTAGCTATCTATCTACCAATTATCGTCTATCATATTATCTCCTCCTTTTGACATTAAGAGCCATACCTGTACAATGTATTGCCCATTCAACGTCAGTTTTTACTGTCATTCGTGACTGTTTCCTTCCTTCCCCTCCGTTTCATAATACACACCTCCACTCTAATGTACTTGTACTGTAAGAACTGGAATAATTGAACCTCGCGCTAAGAGGTCCGAAATTCCGTCTCTTGGGCAAGAGGGGAGAGCACACACAAAAACTAACCCCCACAGACCGAGTTTAAGATGGAGGAGGGAGAAAAATGTGCCAGACCTTGCCAGCAAAGGCAACTCCAACGTCCTAGCGTGAGGTCCAATTATTCCGGTGCGTACGGTAGTTATGTTTGATATCTCGCTCGGTATAGGTGAAGTACTAGGATATTCCATTGCCTGTCCCACCAAAGGCACTTGGTTCTGTTACACTTGAGAAAGCAGAAAAACGGTAGGACGAGATGAAAGAATATAGGGTTTTGTAGTAGAAAATGTTATGGAAACCTATATTTTTAGATCCCGAGTGATCTTCCCTGTGACTAAGAGAATTGTAAATTGATCAGGTGTAGTTGAGAAAATACAAGTATCATTTTAGATCACTAAAGGGCTGTTTGGCGTGAAAATGTTGGGGTGGCAAACCATGGTTTTGATCCAAACAGTAGATTGTAATTATGGGGCTGTTTGGTGGACGTAAATCACAAACCACGGTTTGCAGCAACCAGCACCAAATTTTTGACTTTTTCAGACATAGGTTATGAGGTTCATCCAACCATGTTTCCACAACCATGGTTTGTAGCTAGCCAAACTTCGCAAAATTGTGGCGGCAAACAGCCTTTAACTTAGTTTCTTACAACAGGATGTTGAGCTAAATCGGAGTCGGGGCTGTACTAAGGTACAAAGGTAAAGTGGGGCGCTGTAGTACCAACCTGGATAACCCTTGAAATCTGCATACTGGTTGTATACACACCAAAACACCTACACCTTAGTTAAACAGCAGAACACTGTAACAACTATGAAACAGAAGGGTATGCAAGAACAGCCATAGGAAGCCGGGTACAAGAAACGACAAGTGAGGAAAGAGTGAGAATAATTACTCTGAGAGATGATACAGAATGGGAATGGACGAAAAATAGGGAACCAGTTAAATATTGATTAAAGGACATGTCAAAAGGTAAGATACAGAGAATTGATGAGGGTTTTACAAACAGGGAATAAAGATATACCAGCTGGTGAAAGAAAATGGTACACGATCTGACTGCTATCAAAAAGGCTGACCACCAATCTACATCAGCAAAAGTATTGTGCTGAATTGTGCTGAATTGTGTGCATTCTGTACGTCTGATGCACCTGACGCTGAAACGCCAATCGCGAATCAAGATGCAACTAGCCTACCACAGAACGCACCGGACGCAACCTGACGCAGCATCTAATACTCAGGATGCCATGTGACGACAGACCACATCTTCCAGAGATTAGAGAAGGGTCTCCCCTTTACTTTTTCCTGACCTTGGTCACAATAGATTTCATGCTCTGAGTGTATTAAATCTATGACTATTAGTGTTCTATTGTTCTAATATACAGGACCGATCATGATACTCATAAGCAACCCTTCATCTACCGGGAACTCGACCTTTCCACAGGACTCAACACCTATCTGAGACCCTGTAACTTCCTGAATAAAAGTGGCGGGGGGCAGGATATTATACCATTGTGAAGCTGGCGTTGAGGCCAACAACCTCGCGCAATTGTATTCAGAATCAGTCAAGCGGTTGTGGTGGAATCTGCCATCGAGTTCATGGACCTTTAGAAAAACCAGTCTCAGAAGGGTTGGCGGGTTCATGGGTTTTGATACGACAGAGATGTCCCTTATACCGCCGTGTAGCTGGTGTCAAGCCCAAAAACCTACCGCAATCAGATCCAGAATCGGAAAACTGGTTGTGGAGGAATCAGCCATCGAGTTCTGGGATCGCCAGCACACCATTTAGTACTGTAACATCATGAATAAATGTCGCGGGAGGAAGGACCTTATATCATTGTGAAGCTGGCGTCGAGGCCAACAATCTCCCGGAATCGGATTAGAATTGGAAATGCGGTTGTAGAGTTATCTGCTATCGAGTTTTCCATTACTTTTGTCCAAAGACCAATCTCGGATGGACAGGCAGGTCCATGGGTTCTGATGCGACAGAGGCATACCTTATACCAGCGTGTGGCTGGCGTCACCCCCAACAACCTCTGGCGATTAGATCCAGAATCGGCCAAGCCTTGTTGTGGAATCTGTCATCGACTTAATGGACCTTTAGAAAGACCAGTCTCAGAAGGGTTGGCGGATTCAGGAGTTTGGATGCAACAGAGAGGTACCTTATACCGCTAGGAAGCTGACATCGATCCCAACAACTCCCCGTAAACAGAATCACAGTTGGTCAAGTGGTTGTGGAGTAATATGCCGTCGAGTAAAAGATAGCCAGGGATACTCGCCATAAAGATCCTCTCTACAGAAGACAGTGAATTCCTGGGTTTGGATGTGATAGAGACGTATCTTATACAGTTAGGAAGCTGGCGTCGAGCCCAACAACCTGCCACAAACAGAACCAAACTCGGTAGAACGGTTGTGGAGTAATCTGCCGTCGAGTGAAGAATCGTGAGGGCTAGTACAATAAACATCCTTTTCACAGAAGACAGCGAATTCCGGAGTTCTGATGTGACAAAGACGTACCCTATACAGTTGGATAGCTGGTGTCAAGCCCAACAATCTCCCGCAAACAGAATCAAGGTCCGTCCAGCAGTTGTAGAGTAATCCCCCGTCGAGTAAGAATCGCCAAGGCTATGATGATAGTGGTATAGAGATCCCCTCTACAGAGGACAGCGACTTCCTGAGCTTTGATACCACAGAGACGTCCTTTATACCGTTGTGTAGCCGGTGTCAAGCCGAACAATTCCCTGCAATCATATTCAGGATGGGTGCTGTGGTTGTGGAGGAATCTGCCATCGGGTTCTGGGATGGCCAGCATGCAACTCTATTCAGCCCTGTAACTAGGTGAATAATATCCCACTGGGGATCAATCTTATACCACGGGATAGCTGGCATCGAGCCCAAGAACCTCGAGGTGTCGGATTCAAGATTGATTGTTTGGCTGTGGTGGAGTGTTACAGCTATGGCCCGCGAGTGTGGATGTTGTGTTTTGTGATGAGAAGAGTGTGTTACGTCCAGTTTGAGGCTAAGTGCCAAGAAACCACCAGGAACTATGCTAGACTTGAGAGTGTTATGGCTATCACTCGCGTTCAGACTGGAGTGAGCTGGCATTTTCGTAGATTCAAAGATGATCCTCTGAAAATAGAACTCTGAGTGCCTGGGCCAGTGTGCTGAGGGGTCATTAGTGCAAATTTAAGATTAAGGGTAAGATGGCTTTCTCAGCAGGCGCCACCACTAACTATATTTACTTGGCCATGAAATACTGCTTGGTCACATCGGGGCTGGGAGACAAAGAAGGCTGAAAGGGGAACCAAAGGTAGTGGTGAATCATGATGTGTGAGGGTGTTGACTCGGAGGTTTAAGGCAGGATGCATGGGAGGCAGGGTTGCTAGGTGGCATGTGTTCGGACAGAACCCAGTATAGGCCAAGGTCTCTGGACGCACCAGACGCAACCAGATGTGGCTGACAGGTACAAGACCCAGAGGACGCACAGGACGCAATACTATGGTATTTGACGCAAACACCCTTTTTGCTGATGTATAAGAAAGCGGAACAGCTATACCTTGAAGTCTGTAAGACATGTAATACACAGATATAGCATCTAAGTGGAGAGGCTATTGGTATCAAGCTAAACTATATATGCAGTCCACACAGAATAGAAAATGTGATGGGACCTAATGTATTTCAACCAGTAATGGGTTACCCCTCTGTAATTGGTAACAAGCTTACATTTTGTACTAAGATAAAAAGTCAGATTCTGCAACAGCCCGTTAGGTCTAATAGTGGTAATATTATGCAGCTATAGAATGAGAATATGCAAAGTTCAAGAGTAAAGATAGGATGTTTTAGAAATGGAATGGCTTTGGAATTTATCACTGTGAGAATATAGGAAAGTATTCCAAGGCCATACAGATGCTGAAGTTCCTACTCCCCAATTCATGACAGAATTGATTGACCAACTCTTAGCTCTGTAGGGATGGCTGCTGCATGAGTCAGAGGTTGTTGATTTGAATTTTGGCAACTATTGGTTGAAAGTATTACCCTGGCGGGAATAGCTTATCTAATATTTGGAGTGAGATACACAGCTTGATAACAAGACCGTGTATCTGAACCCATGGTCCGTGAGTTATGGGCTGGCTAGCGGCATTTGAAAGACAACTCGGGATACAGGATGAGAGCAGGTTTCAAGATATGTTTAACTAATTGGAATGATGTTTAGAGAATGGTACTTCTCTCGTTTTCTACTTGCAGAGGAATTAGCTGGTTAATGTGTTGATAGCTGGATATCGGAACTGATTACTCCATATTCCATATTACTATTGGTATGAAGGTATTTGGACCACATATTCATATATAGTCTATTATGACGAAGAGATCACAGACTGTCTACTGGGAGAGCGGGGACACCCTCAGATTAAATCGCAGTTTGAGAGATCCTGCGAGTTGAGCAGGGCAGAATTTCAGGGTCTAACGGTGTTGGAACTTTGTTATGATGAAGTGAATTCTGAAGAAGATACTTCATAACTAAAGAAGTTGCAGTAGAATAAACATTAGGATAAATAGTAGGCCTGTCCCATCATGGTTAAACAATCATCAAGGAATAGAGAAGAGAGCTTAACAATATAACAAGTTAACAGAGGTTGTAAGTAATATTCTGAACTCTTTGAAAATTGTCAACAGTTTATTTCTCTACCATTACCAAGCGAGTATTCTCGAGCATTCCTGACAATGAATCCGTTGTCTGAAATATCTTCGGCCCATTTAGTTCGGAATCCTATAGTGTTAGCTGCCCCATAACAGTAAGGAAGATTTGGCAAAATACCAATGATATTCACAAAATATATATACAGGTTGTTCATCCTCCATGACACTTGTTTCACCATCTGAACTTGGTGAAACAACAGGGCATACTACTTTCTGGTCAGTAGTCTGAACCTTCTTCTTGGGTACCAGTTGTCCCTTAGCCTTCGCTCTCCTAATCGTGCCTGCTTCCATCTTAGCTTGCTTTTTGAGATCATGGCTTTCACGCTTTTTATACAACTCAGCAAGAACATTTGTATCAAGAAGATAGCCAGGTTTTATCTGGTGGTGAGGTGGCTTGCCTTGCTGTCTGGATTACAGTTATTTGATGATTACTTGGTTAAGAATTGACTGAGTTTGAACCTGCAAGTTTTCTGCAAGTGGATTTTGCTTGTTGAAGTACAACAGTATCAGCTCCAAGGTTCTCAAGCTCAAGTTCCTTTTTTTTGATCTCACGAACATTATTTGCTCTGCCATTTCTTCCTGCCAACAGGCAAAGCTAGAAAAGCTTGCTAGCGGAGGAATAACTGGTGGGGCATTTGGTGGAAGGTTGGGATTTTGACATACACTGTAACAATCCTATTGTTGAGTAGGTGTGCAACAGGGAATGTCAGATGTCTTCTGCAGAAGCAAGTCTGGTTTTCTTGTACAAAGGAGTATGGAGACACTATCTCTGCAGAGAGTGCAGAACTGGTTTGCTTGGCATTGAGGGATTCATGGGAGGATACTATCTGACGAGATGGTAAGGTGGGAGGAGTGTCGTGCTTGATAGTACTATCACAAGAGTTGTATGTGGAGTGATCGGTTGCTGAGACAATCACAATAGTCTCTGGGTTGTTTGGAGCCTAGTCTCTTGTAGAGGAGGAGGGTATGTAAAGAGAGTAGTGATAATCGTATTGCAACTTAAGTATGGAAAAGAACTGAGGTGGTAGCGTGAAGATCCTATCTCTTGGGGGTATTGTTTCTTTTTTTTTGTAATCAAGCGTTTATTGTTTTAGGTAAAGTGACTAATCAAAAGTCTTGGTGATTTCCCCATTTCACACCAAAAATGGGCGAAAGCTCCACTTTTAAATTATTGATATCTCACCAGAAACTAGATCTCCTTTCCCCAAACTTCTGATTTAAAGTCTTTTCATCTGTGTAATATCCCATAATTAATTCCAAGTATACTCATCACCAACTGAAGGTCCTACTGGCTTGTAAAGTTCTACCATTTCTTGAAAGTCATTATTTTCGCTAATTTACAAAGATAATTGCCCCAGCAACCACTCACCAACAATGTTCCCATCTTTGATAAGGTGTACAATAAGAAGGAAGTGTCAGGAGACTCTGTAAATAAATAGAGGATAATCTTGAGATATATATAAAACTACTTAGGTGGTTTCTGAAAAGTTTTCCATCCAGGTTTGCTAGAGAAACTTGGGTAAGAAACCCTTTGGAAGGGCGATTTTTGGTGTGAAAGGGGCCCATCACCAAGACTTTTGATTAGTCACTTTACAAAAAGCCTCATGCAGCCCGAGGTATGGAGAGAACAAAACCTATAAATCCAAAAGTCCAACGGGCAGCTTCACCTTTTCATGGGAAAAAATCAAACACCCCGAAACCATAGGAGAAGCCCCCCTCGCCTACTACCTAAGGTACTAATACCCGAGATACGTAAAGAAACAATTCTTAGAAATGTACAGGAGAGAGACCCAAAAGCTTTCAGCAGGCTCTACAAAACAAAAGAAGTTTTGCCGCAGGCCCAATCGGAGCCCAGGGGGGAGGATTGTGTGACCGCTAGGACATGAGAAAACCAGGTAGCCTCTGGGCCGACAGGAGACCAGTAAGGGATTGTTGCACCCGGAATTTAACTCAAGCCAAGGCATTGGGAACAGTCATGGAGACACTGCGATACCACGGCTGGGCCTAACTGAGGCAGTCCAACTATTGGGGAGGGTCGAGCGGCAGTAAGGTGCCAGCTATCATAGTAGTAACAGTGCAAGCTGACAAGACCCAGAGGTGGAGAGAGGCAGGATCCCGAGGGGGCTAGGACAACTGCCAAACAGGAGATAGCAAGTGCTTTTGGCACGACAACGAAACCGTGGCGAGAACAGGATGATACTAAGAGAGGCTTTTTTTCTTTCATTTTTTTATATCATGTATTCGTTGTTAAAGTACAAGAAACAGCGTGGAGCACTAGCTATGACGTGAACAAAACTACAAACAATCCAATGACTTGCTTCATCCCCTCATGGGAAAAATCAAACCCCTTGACCCTGGAGCACACCCCTCCCCCTCATAGCACCTAAGACGAAAGCAAGACAAAAGAATACATTTTTTTAGACACGTAAGGAAAGACATGAGTAGGAAGGAAACGAGAGCAAGACATAAACCCTTGGATGGCCCCCGAAAACAAAGGAAAAGAATCTTTCAGCCAGAGGCCGAGGGAGCGGAGGGGTAAAACTACTGTTGCTGGAGTACCTAAGGGAATTCCCCGAATCTAACAACTTTGGGGAAAGGTGGGACAGGGGCAGTGTGCCCGTCGTATCGGCGCACCGCAGAATGTAGTTCAAGTCAAGGAGGCCGTACTATAAGGTGACCTGGGGTGGCCGAAGTGAGTTGCGACCGGAGAGTAAATCATGTATAGTGCAAATGGACTCAAACCGGACCCTCTAAACAGGCCAAATGCGATTCCGGACTAGTCTACCACTACAGGGAAATTCATAAAAAAAAAACCGCTACCTTGAAGGCAATTACTTGGAGAACAG
>Ga0307513_10010873_pt1 | contig 11366 bp, 14 predicted proteins | sample 15_EM_MG_FD_202174 | JGI IMG/M metagenome (GOLD analysis project Ga0307513, IMG submission 202174) | Populus trichocarpa ectomycorrhiza microbial communities from riparian zone in the Pacific Northwest, United States - 15_EM | ecosystem: Host-associated > Plants > Roots > Unclassified | place... | reverse complement strand
GTCCAACAAAAACACTGGTATAGTATGAAACAACGAACACAACACGAACATGAAAACATACTCATTCATTAACATCGTCATCAACTTCGGCCATCTCTCTCTTGTGCGAGTTCAACGGAAACTGTTGCCTTGCAGTGGCACCTGGCGTGCTTGGCTCAACTTCCTCCGCGATGGTAAGTTCCTCTGGGCCTTTCCATTTACTTGAACTGGAAAATGGTTCGTCAACTGGATTGGAATGGCTGAGGGCACGCTCCAAGGCTGAAGTAGAAGAAGAAATTTAGGATGCAATGAAATTCTGAAAATAAGAATGGGTACCTTTTTCTCCGCGTTTCTTCAGGCGCAGAGACATCGCGGCTTGCAATGAATCGATATACAAGTCGTACTTGACGATTTCTCGAAGGAGGTATTGGGATTTTTCCTCCCAATTGCTCTGTGCTTTCATGGCACTTGAGGATCGTGAGATATACTAAAATTACAGCATCAAGGAGTGATTTCGCGGTTCCTAAAGGAATGAAAAACTAACCAACGCCATCATAGGTTCCCGAAGTTCATTGTGAACCTCGAGATCCTTCTTCAATGACACTACGTGCTTCCGTAAGGCATCCAACTGCGATTCCTCGTCGTGGACACTGGACACCGTGGGCGGTAGTGGTGCCTTCCATTCATTGATGAATGTTTTATCCGCTCGTGGAGAATATGGCCCTCGAATCGTAGCACTGGCATCCTTCCAGCCATATTTACTCCGCGAGCTTTTTCCACTGCGAACGCTGACCGTATCCGCAAATTCTGGCTCTCTGTGGATTTCCGTCTGTGACGAAGAGCGCTTACTGCCATAGATATCAGCCACCCTGTTCCAGCCATATTCCATGTTGGAAACACCGCCAGAAAGTGGTTCCTTGCTCGTCCGAGCAGCCCAGTAGTTACAAGTCGAGACCCATTCGTTGACTAACTCCTCTGTTCCAGCTTGGAAAAAGTAGACACCTCGATTTGCCAATGTGAGAACCATGCAATGAGGCCTTTTGTGGTAACCCGGAGGAGGTAAAGCATGAGCAAGTGAATGTGCCAGATATATCGTTCCAACTGGTTGTGCATTCGCCTGTGCAGCAGTGTAATTAGAAAGATCAGAAAAAGCTCTTGTTGAGGAAACACCGATAAAGACATACCAGCCAATTTCCGCCTCCAAAAGTTCCCGAGCCTCCCGATGTATGATCGCCAAAAATGAACATATTGAGTTCCCCCTTCTGAATCACGACGAACACATCCATCCAGGCTTTATCCTTTGCTCGTTTGCCCGCCGATTCCCAATATTGCTTCCGACAGAGCATGCCCTCTTTAGCCCAAGGAGCACCCAGTAAAGCCAGCTCTTCATCAGAAATGCTTATCGTGGTCGATGTCGATCCTTCGCTATGAACACTTCGATCATCATCTTCCTGAGCTTCACGGATGATGGTGTGCGATAGGTTGGAAGCAAAGCCAAGTGTGGGGTTGAGGAAGGATGAACTTGAACCATACATAGCCTATCGAATAGTTGAGAAATTGGCAGAAAAATAACACGGGAGCAGTCTCTTACTTCATGAGTGGATGTCGCGAAACTCGGTGATGGGCTGACACGACCATCAATACTACTGTTGCTACTATATGGGCTGGCGCCGGACTGAACACTGAGGATAGATTGCAATCCGCGAATGCTTCCTCTCTTCAGTGTCGTAAGCCGATCGGGCTGTGCACGCAAACTGCGATTTCGCATCATACCACCTCCACCAGGGCTGAGAGAGGAAACGGAGGATCGCGTTATGTTAGCGTTAAGTGGTTGGAGGATTTGCTGGTGTTTAATAGCAGTGTACATCTCCTGTGGAAGCATTGAAGAATCAGTGAAAAGAAGATCGAAATTAACAAGGAAAACCAACGGACCTTGAGGAGAGTTTCCAGGTCGCTCTCCCATGCTCTTCCATGAACCTGGGGTTGACGACTTGAAGTTGATTGCTCATGGCCGTTAGATATCTGCACCGATGGCGTGCTCCCGTTCGCCAGAGGGGTATCAAGTTGCCCAGATTGTGTTGTTGCTGGAGAAACTGGAAGTGAAAGCATGGCCTCTCGGGGTAGACTGTTCCAACTCTTAATGCTATCACTCCTCTTTGACCTTGTCATCATCTCGGTTTCATCTGAGCCCGCTCCGCGAACGCTGCTACTACAATCGTCATACGTAAGGTCAGAGGTAGATAGTCGTGCTGAGGAAGTCGGTTGGAGTTGCATTTGGATGGCAGTGATTGTATTGCGGACGAATTGCGTGCGGGACATCCGACTCTGCAGCTCAGCCACATGAAGATCGGTGTTCAGGAGCAAAAGAGAGTAGGAGACTGCATGGACAATATCTGGAATTATCAGGGAATTTCGGTGAAGGTTCGAGAAAAGAGGATGAAAAAAAAACTAACTGGCACTGCCATACAAGCCACCAGGATTACAGTCCCAGTATCGTCGACTGAACTGCTCCAGGATACGATCCACCTGCTGAGTTTCGGCTTTTAAGTACAGCTTTCCACATAGACGCCTGTAAAGTACATCAGGATAGGAAAACATTGGAAACAAAATTAAAAAAAAAAACCTGAAAGCAAGGTCCAATCGAAGCCCAGCAAAGTCGAAAAAATCGATATAATACCGCAAAGCCACTTTATTGATTTGGCCGCTAAGGGTTTCGTCAGCGAATCTAGTCCATCCTCTGTTGCCAAAAGGAAAAGGGGCTCACTATCCACCCAACCATTCAGCAATCTTTTCCTTGGCCAAGAAGTCTTCATTCTCATTCCAACACCTGCTCGCCAGGTCTTTTCCGCGTGTTTCCATGTCCTCTGAATCGTCCCCGGTGATGACCGGAGTGGGCGATGTTCTGAAATGGGTAGATTCTGGAGACGCAAGATCTTGGTGGGAAGTCGTCCGAGGTGAGGCAACTAAGCTCGTCCTGGCATTCAGTAACGATTCTACTTGAATGAATGGGACAACTGGCTCACAGACACGACTAGAAGAAGCATCATCAGGAAGGGAAATGAGGGACGGTTCCGAACTTGATGCCGTCGAGCGATGGAGCACTCGCAGCCGATTGCCTGTGTTATTTTGGTTTTGAACAACCAACGTGGCTGGAGGGCCACTTCTCGATCTGAGGGGTGTGTTATTGAGCTGCCTCGAGCCGGACGCGTGTGCTGGCGGGCCAATAGAGTACCGCGCAGGGGTATTCAGTGAAGATGAACGTGGGGGTACAATAGCAGATGGAGCAGTAACTGCGGGTTCGAGATCGGTCTCGGAATGGCTTCCAGCAGTTATAAAAGGGTCTAGTGAAAGGGATGGGGGCGATGCAGCTTTCTTATTTTCTAGTCGATTACCTTGGATGTCGCGAGAAGATAAAAAAAGTCCATCAGTTTGAGATGGCACTTGACGCGATGGGGTAGATGGATCCTTGAGCTCCAAGGAAGCTCCTGAGAACGGATCCAGTGTGGAAAGTTCACCATTGAAGACATCTAGGATGCCGTGCAGTGTATTGTCCCTCGAATGGTGATCGTTGGATACCCGTCTATTATTGGGTGTTTTGGGGAGGGTGGGCGAATTAGCAGGTGTTTGTAGAATGGCAGACTTCGTGTCCGACCCACTGACGCTGGCGCTTCGGCGTTTCGTAGCGGTGGGGGTGGAAGTACTAGGTGATGGAGGAGGAAGAGGGGGGAGGGCAGATTTTTTTTCGACGAAGACCATGGACCGGTCCACGCCTTCGCCGTCTCGATAGCTTGACGGTGAATGCCCAATGATAGGCGGCAGAGGTTTTCTGGAAGGCAGTCCTTTTTTTGCGTCGCCTACTCGCGGGCTTGTAGAAAACACATCTGCGATGGGTGATGTCGCAGGACTGCGATGCTCAGTTGGAAGAGCTGGAACAGGAGGTGGTATGAAGGCATTCATCAACGATGGTGTCGTGGAAAGGGACGAAGGGTAAAGTGATGCATCGGTTTTCTGTAATATCATCAACAAGGTGATGACAGCGTCGAGAAATAGTACACCACGCACCGATCGCTCTCTGACTGTGCTCTGACCTATCATCTTTCCCCAGAATGCACTCGTTTTTGCCCGAACAGATTGTCTCGGCGGCTGGATAGCGACACCCGTATAATTAATAAATCAATATATCCTCTATTAGGAGGAAAGAGTTGCGTACTTTTACGGTCCCATTCGCCTTATGCCTATTTGGGCTAGCGAATACCCATTCAGGGCTGCCCGTACCCTCTCCACTCGCGAATGACGGCGAAGCCACAAGCGTGGCACTCGAATATGAATGCGACGACGTGGGCTGGCGCGACGCCTGGTCTGGAAGCGGTGGCGGCGGCGGGTCATCGCGTTTCTTGTCCCTCTTCTGCGTCGCGACCGGTGCTCCACGTTCCTTCGCCTTTCGCAGCAGCGTCGCCAAGTCGGGACTGCTAGATGTCCCGGGGGAACGATACATGGAACGCCTATTCGTCTGGCGCTCGGCTTCCTCTGCGTCCGCTCCCAAGTCATGCGACGACGACGACGGCGAAGGCCCCACAGACGCTAAATTGGAACTTGACCCTCCACCCCCATTACTCGCAGATAACCTCGACGACGACGGTGCTGCTGTCGAAGAGCCAGGATTATGCAACGGGGTGGGAGGAACAACGATAGGCGTCGAGGGCTGCAACGCAATCCTCGATATGGCACGATTGACAGGGGTGGCGCTACTGCTGCTTGGTGACCCAAAACTACGATTCAACCCCGGACTCGAATCAACCCCCAGCGTATTCACGTCGACCCCCTCCCTAAGTACGAACGTGCCCTCTGCCTGGAGAGCTTGTTCGAAGTCGAGGTCTGTGCGCGACACTCGTCGATGAATCTGCCTGTTGCCATTTATATCGTTGGTGGAAGCGACAGGTTGGAGACCAGACGGATACGCCGTGGACGGGCCTTGTGAGCGCAATGGCGCAGCGTGTTGTCGGAAAAGAGAAGCCAGGATGAGGATGAGGGCCCTGGATAACACAAAAAAAAAAAAAAGAGAGAATCTGAGGGATAGTTTATAGTGGGCGTGAGCAACCCTATTGCCACCGCAAACATATTTATTTCAATTGCCTCTTTCGTCAAATTCATATCCAGCTTCATACCATATTATTACAAGTCTATAGCAAACAAGAAAAAGGAAACCAAGACTGCATATAACTAAACACAGAAAACTAGCAATTGTTAGTACGTGAGGTAGTAGATGGTCGATAAAAAATGAATCGCATAAAAAGTCGACATGTCAATCCGTCCGCTATGTATCAGGTCCTGACGTCCGCCGTTGACGCTTTATCGTTATGGGTCCAACAGCAACGTTTGGCGGTCGTGCAGCGGGCATCACTCCTCTGCTCAAACCTGTCAACATTGAGCTCGACTGTGATCGCGGCCGCGTTGTTGAAGAAGCAAGTTTGGGCAGCGTAGAAACTCCTTTCCGTGAAGTATTGCTCGGAGTACCCGATGCTCGGTTCCTACGCAACCAACATTGAAAAGAGGATCAAACGAAAGAAAAATCAAGTAACCCACCTCTTCTTGATAATATCCGTCTTCAACGACAACGGACGGACGACACCATGAAGCTTCTACAAAGCGAATCGTCAATACAACACATACATTATTTTATAGGCCAGGCTTACATAGAACAAACCGCACGCGTTACACAGCGGTTGGCCTTCGGGATCTCTTCTCCAGAGCGGCGTATTCGTCGTCTGACAATTGGTGCAGTGTGTCGGAGTATGATCGCCATCTTCCGTACTCTTGCTCCCCGAATGACTATCCGTTGACCCAGTATTATTCTCTGGCGTGCTCGCTGACGATTTCGGGTCGGTTCCCGTTGGCGAGTTCCCAGGAACAGTCAACGACGAATTCCTCCTCCGCACATCCTGCGCACTCTGTTGCAATGAAATGAACGTCCGTGAATGATGTCCGTTTCTCGCGTTGTGCTGCCCACCCGTGGTGTGATTACCTTCTGTAGAAGGTGGCGTTGAAGCGTTCGATGCATTATAAGGTTCAGGTGACGCATTCGAACTTGAATTGACACCGTTTCCCCAGTCATCGCTGGATGGACTGGCATGGAAGTTGGAGTAATTATTGCCACCGTCACCGACCTGACCGACAGACAGAATCTGTGTAGGGTCGACATGGGTGTACTGATTGTGGCCAAGGTTAGGGTATACCAAACCCATCAGCTGGCGATAATCCAGGGAGCCTTCGTCTGCTCCTCTGACGGCATTGAGTTGAGCGTAGCTTTCAGCCATGACGGCAGAGGCGGCCACCGCTTCCGCCGACAAACCTTCAGTCGAAGGTGATGCGGAGGTAGAGTGATACAAGCTACTGCGGTTCGAGGACGTCCGCGGAAGATAACGTGAGTTGCGGTTGCTGTTGTTATTGGGGTGATAATGTACATTCTGGTGGCTTTGAGAAGATGCAGAACCGGGAGCAGGAACGTCGAAGATTCCATCATAAGGCGGGAAAGAGAAGTTGAAGGCAGAAGAGGGGAAGGGGCTATTGGATTCCAGTTGATCCGGATGGTGGGAAGGAGATAGCTGGGAGGCATCCAGATTAGAGGGGTCAGCGCGGAGGAGACTATCGTTATGGAGGGCATCTGCAGGTCGTTTGGTCCCTGTGAGAATATCGTGAAGCGGAGGTTTGCCGTTAAGTTGATGACGACCTCTAGGGCCAGATCCTATGCCGCCCTTGTGAATGGTGTGATCAAAGCTGGTCTTACGAACGAAACGGGGGAAACTGCGTTGGTCATTCGGCTGTTTCATGGGCACAGGAACTCTAGTGAACCCATGTATACCAGCGGTCGGGAGAGAAGAAGGTATCAGGGTAGAACCATTAAAGCTTGAAAGGTTGTTATGGAAAGAGCCAGGGTCTGGATAGCGATGAAGATCTGACGATTGGTCAAAGTATTGAAGATTGTCGGCAGCAGTTTCGTAAAGAACACCAAGTTGGTGATCGAAAAGTGGACTGCGACGACCGGCTGAGAGAAGAGACGGGACCGGAATTCCAGAGGATTGAGGAACACCCTTGATTGGGCCACGGTCCGCAGTGGGAAAAGCGAAATGGTTGTCGTAGGAGGGATGGGCACCGGGATGATCGAAAGTCATGGCGCTTGTGGTGGATTCGGGGGGGCGGGAGCGAGAACGGCTGGTGGGACGCCAGTCCATAGAAAGGCGAGACCTAGACCTACTCATTGCCCTCCAATCCATGGGAACAGCCCTTGAAAACAGAATGAGAAAATAAGGCAAGCTGAAAAAAATGGAAAAACAGACTCTTGCTCGTCGAGACCATCCTGGGAGAGTCCGTCAAAGCCAACCACACGAACGGGGGCCTTTCCCTTGTCGATTCTGCGGCCCCTCTCGTCGGATGGCGGGGGAAGCTGATCCTCCTCCGATGGTGGAGATGGGGGTGCTGGAGTGGGTTGATCTGGATGTGCAGAGTGTGGCTGATGAGCATCTGCGATTGCAGAAGCATCCTCCTCCTCCTTCTTCTTCTTAAGGGCAAGAGCCATCATACGCCATGTGATGTTTTCCATACGCTGAGCATGGGGTAAGGAGACCTTTGTGCGAGTATACATCTTCCAGACTTGGGTTGCGAGGGGATCTTCCTTTGCAAGATGATCTGGATCAATGTCAGGGTCTGGAGAGGCCTTTAGAACAGGAGAGCCCGAGAGGCGTGGAGAGGTGAATGGACTTGTATGCTGGGGGGAGAGGGGAGGACCAAGGGGAGTAAAGAGATCGTCTGAGAATATGTCTGTGAAGAGGGTGGACTTTGAGTCTGTGCTGGGGGAAGTTGGGGAGATGGGGGAGTAGGAGTGGTGGTGGACAGGATCTCTGAGCAAAGGAGGCGACTGGGTTGTGGTGGTGGACATCCAGAGGGACGGGGGCAGTCCAGGATTCGAACGCTCACCTGCGTACGGCCGGGCAGCAGCCGACTGCGACCACGAGCTGGACGGCCCCGGAGAGGGATAGTGCATGGCAGATGGGTTCCCTAGGACGCCGTTGGCGGAGAGGGCGGCGAAGACGGTGGGATTGAGGGGGGCGGCAAAGAGATGAGACCATTCGAGGTCCTGATTCTTGTTCGACTCCATGGTGGTTGGGTGCAGACTCAAATCAATAGCGTCGGTCCGACATCAGCACCCCGGCCAGAATTTCCGGTCTTGTCCGCATCCCTTGGCAACCATTTATTTTATTACATATTTTACTCTATTTTTTTCTCACCCTCCGGCACAGGCTCCGGTCCATCGTTCCACGCCCATGCCTCCTTCACTTCCCCAAGTGTCACCGCAGTGATCGCAAAGGCCAGAATACATGCCGGACTGTGAATGTCATCGTCAATGCCTCTCCATCATTTTGCACGTCCGCCACTCACCTCAGGTACAACAATGCCGGCTGCGCTTTCCCAAACACATGCATCACCCACATCGTCGTAATCAATCCAAGGGTATAAGCTCCCAGCGTCGCGTAAAAATAGGGCTTCCGTCCTCCAGACCCTGTTGTAATCCGATGGTGGTCATAACGAAGCGCAAGTCCGATGAATGTCCCTGGTATCACAACATCCCCAAGCCCAAGCATCGTGTACCCTCGTTGCCCTCCAAACAGCAACGATTTCGGCCACAGAAGCTTGATCGGCACATCTAGTGTCGTCGCCACTTTCACCATCTAAACAATACTTCATTGAGTACCTCACCCCGATCCACCAAATTAAATTCCCGTACCACATCCGTTCCAAATACCCACCACACGTCATACACAAACAACCCCGAGAGTAAGATGGATCCCGTCTTGAATGAGTCAAGCTTCAGCAGGGACAGTGCATTATGCGAGAACGACAGGGCCAACACGTCCGTCAGCAATACCGACCGCCGACTCGCTCCCCAAAAGGTATAAATCGCCGACGGGATCACAGCCAACGGAAACAAAGCTATGGATGGTGTCCGTAACGACAAACCCACGATCACTATGCAAAACCTGAGCTACCATGATCGAAATAAAATTTAAAAACTTACCGTGCGAGCCTTTTTTCACGGATAATTTCAGCTTGTCAAAATTCTTCCATCGCGTCTCTCCAACAAGGTACCGCGTCAAAGAAACTGAGGACTATTCGCCGACGGAACCAAGTGCAAAGGGGAAAAGTTTCAGCATTTTCTCAGCCCTACCCACATAGTGCGCAAAACTTTTGACAGCGTTACTCACGTTCCAGACACTCCCCACACCTGCTATTGAGAAATACCATCCCAACAACCAGTTTATCCACTTCTCTCCGAGGTATTTCACAATCGTATACAGCCCCACTAACGCGACGGAACCGATCTGTAGTGACATGTATTATTCAGCCTTATGGATTTGCCGCACGAAATGCACCCTTACAATTGGGAACAGCCACGCATCATCAGACGACATGCGTTCTGTCATCTCCTCGTCTTCATCGTCATCTTCGTTCTTCGGGGTCGCAGGGTTTCGTTTCGGAGGCTAGAAATCCGCCGAAAAACAGGAACCCATTAGCCTAAATGTGCTTACCGATTAATTAAACCACTGTTTGACATACCGGAAGCGATCCATACGCTCCGGCATAGATTGAGAACGTAGCCAGGCCAAGGAGGCCTGCGTAGGAAGACAAGAGGTCCCAATCCATGTCTGGCAAGGCCACCACGTCCGCTTCTCAAAATAATTAACAAAATAATGAAACCAGTAATCCCTATAAAGTAATTGGACGTATTTGTCCATGTATGCGTCTAACGAGCTCGGTCAATATCCTAATTATGTAATTCAGGGCCCCGCGCCGCGGCCCCAATCTCCCCTTTTGTCATTTTTCAGTTACATACACTGTTCATCCATGTCATTCAGTTACATACATACACACCCCATGACCGCATTTTCAGACACCCCAACAACACAAATCAAAGCCTCCTTGATAGGCGCCACACCGCAGAAGACCGCAGGGTGGTCGTTTATTCCATCCAGCTCAAATGCTGCGACCCTTAATAAGTTGCAGACGATCTGGCACATATCCCCACTAAGCTCGAAGATCCATCTTTAATTTTTTTGGTCAATCACATTTGCAAAAATCGTTGTCAACTGCATAGTTTTGCCCTCGTTCTTCGGCCAGAGCTTTACAGTATTTCGAAGTACTGGACTGCTTTATTTTGTATTTCATTATTCTTCGCAAACCATAAATACTCAGTAATGTACATTGTTCACCAAGGAGCCGCAAGACCCGTCCGTGCCTAAATATGTCAAAACGTCGAAGCCCCTTTTTCCCATGTGAGTCCCGTCAACCAATGCCGGTGGAGTATTTTTAAATATAACATGTGGTGAGTGATGGCCCTTTCAAGTTCATGCGGGGTAGGCCTCTGTGTGTTGAGTCATAAACATACACTTGGGCGGAGCTGTCAGCATCATCGTGCGTCGAACCGTTGCACAGGTAAATAAATGACAGTGCATAAATGTAAGTGAGCCACAAACACAGAGAATTCCGAGATTTAGATCGCCTGTAAGTAGCAAGGAAGGAAATGGAGAGGAAAACTGATTATGTAACACATATCCCCGTTCTGATTCTGTAATGAGCAAACCAGCTTACCATATGAGATTCGACCACGAGATTGCACCACGAGGCGTTGGTGGCATCCTTGTTCGTTGTCCTCTAGGAATCGAAGGACAGGCTTACCAGCATATTTACGAGGCAGCGACATACTTGATCCACCGATTGCCAAGCAGGCCCCAGTGGGGGCTACAACTAAATGTACGGCCTTTACGCGTCAATGTATCCACTAAGTCTGGGCCCAAGAAGTTGACACCAGATCAAAGTCAATAGCTTTGTCACTCCTGCAGGAGCATTGTTATTCTCCGGCCGAGTTATTGGTTTCGACCTACCGGTAAAGGTAGCTCTGAATGCTGGAGCTATTCAGCCCCTTCTTCTCCCAGCGTTGATGGAAATGTCTTTTGTGACAGGAGCGGGTGTGTAAGACCGAGAAGTGGTACAGACACAAAACACTTCTAAAACCCAACGGTTAAATAAATTAAATAAAGTTCGTACCCCCGTACTGCCTGCATCTGGGTCATTGGCACAGCAGAATACCAGTGATCGGGTATGACTTCTCAACACAGCCTATGTACCATGTCAGGGCAAAGACCGACAAACTGAAAGAGTCGCTGACCTTTACTGTACACTTATATAGAAAAGGTCTTAGTTAGCGGGGTTCGGGATGTTGTCCCACATAAACGTCCATGCCATCAGGACCTGTTGGTAATGCAGGAAGCTTGATAAAAAAGGAAAAGAAGAGAACACCAAGATCTTACATACTACTAGTTGTTGGTCCTAGGTAG
>Ga0307513_10010872_pt1 | contig 11367 bp, 4 predicted proteins | sample 15_EM_MG_FD_202174 | JGI IMG/M metagenome (GOLD analysis project Ga0307513, IMG submission 202174) | Populus trichocarpa ectomycorrhiza microbial communities from riparian zone in the Pacific Northwest, United States - 15_EM | ecosystem: Host-associated > Plants > Roots > Unclassified | place... | reverse complement strand
TTGTTGAATGAGCTTTCAATGAGAAGATCACATTTTTCAACGTCACATACACATCCAAAGAAAATTGATGTACAATGATCTTTGCCTATCTTTGTCACTTGTATCTTTTTCTTGTTCTTATCTTTCCTCCCTTTTCATTCTTAGCTGTACCTCAGACTTCGCTACTTTGAGTTCTTGGTCGAGACTCTTTCTTTCACTCCTGCAACTTGAGGCTCTCCTTTCTAAAGCTGCGAAAGGCGCCCCCCCAGAACAAAGCCCCAACCTTCTTTACCCCCTTTAATGAAAGACCCTCGCCTCGCTTGCTATTCATTTGTGGGTCGGGACCCGAAGGCCTTTTTTTTTCCCTCAATTTCAAGAATCTCCCAACCGATCTTTCTTGTGGTAAGTATTCGTGATAATGGCTGAGATTGATGGGATTAATGGCAGTGGAAACCATGAAGGAGTTGTTTTGGCTGAGATCCTGAAAATTTTAAAGCCCGATTTAATGTAAACCAATTTTAAAAAATCCAAAAAAAACCCATATATGATGGGATTAGGTTTCCCGGTTTTTTCTAAAAAAAATGGATTTAACCGAACCGGTTTTCGGTCCGGTTCGGTTAATATTTCACAAAATTAATGTAATTCGATTCGATTGGTTTTTTGAGTTTAAACCGAATCGAACCGAACCGTGAACACCCCTAGCTACCGCCATTATGTTATATAAAGTGTCGTATGTACATGCGTGACATTGTGGCGTTAGGATCAAGGAGTCATCACCTAGTTATTTAGTTCAGGGCCACTAGGAGATCCAAGTGGATTGATCTTATATAAAACTCTAGGGTAAGAGATTGATTGTGGCTAGGTAAGATATTAACACCCCTAGCGTATCTTACCTAAGGTAAGTTGCATTGTGTGGTCTAGATGTAACTTAAATGTATTGATGAGTTCCTAATCAATGGTCCGTTTATTGCTTAGAATAAATATTTATTTCATGAATAAATCTGGCATTTTGAATTCATTATGGACTCGTATGCCAAAATAAATTCTTGTGAGAAAAGTCCATATAAGTGCTCTGACAGGGTTCACCTATCGTGGAAGACGAAATAGTTTTCCACAAATCGTATCGTATATTATGGTGAAAAATAATCCCAATTAAAATTGGTGAATATCCAAAATAATTCTAAGAATTTACTAGTCAACTTCTAGTATTTAAATGCTAGCTTACTTGTAGTTCCAACATTTATACAAGAATGTTGATTATTAATTCTCATGAATTAAAATTTTTAGGGATTAGTGAAATATTAGCCAAGTTTTTATGGATTTAATAAATTGGTTATTAAATAAAAAAATAGATGCAAAGATAGTTTTTGAATTTTTATTTATATTTAAAAAATGCTAAATCATATATATATATATATAAAGCAAAATATGATTTTTATCTTTTGAGAGACTTGGCTAAATGCACACTAAATAAAATACATTTTTATTTTATTTTTTGAAAATGAGAATTTGTTTTTAGAAATTTTGGAGATTTTGATGAAAAGTGGGGTATTTTAATGTCAGATCAACATCTTACTAGGCAAGTTTACAGTTCCAATATTAAATAAAATTGCTGGAAAACTATGTGAGAGACCCACAAATTATTTTAAATTGGTCCTTGAATTTTGTTTTATAATTTTTATGAATTTATTTGGGGTCTGTTTGGTAAAAAATCATTTTTATTCAAAACAAAACTGTTAAAATAGATCTAATGGTATGTTTGCCAAACAACCCTTAGGCCAAAAATTCCTTAACAAAAAAAGTAACCAACCCAACAAAGCCTTGGTACTTGACGCAAAACAAAACCAATCGGGTTAACTCGAAAACACTTGTTCAACCCTTAATCGAACCGAAAACCATGGTTTGACCTGAAACTAAAGCAAAACAAACAATTAAAGCAAAAACATATCAAAACTAAAAAAGCAAAAAAAAACATAAAATTTATGATAAAAACATATCAAACACCAAGAACACGAAGAACGTTCAAACTGAAACCCAACAAACACAAATCACAAACGAGACAAGTTTCATGCAATCAAGTGAAAAGTTTTGTGTGTAATTATGTGTAGATCAAGAACTAAGCATCCATTTTCTTCAATTAACACTCAAAAGTCACGATTTGATCAAAATCTGTTTAGGCAGTCAAAAGAACTCTAGAATCTATATACATGAATATGTGTTATTGATGTGTTTTAACACTAGATTATTTGCTAAAGATGACAAGCTAACATGTTTGTGCCAAGAATTAACCCAAATCACCTAAAAAACAAGAGGTTAAGGTAATGTTCATGCGAGAACATGAACCCAGAATCTGGAAAATTTCCAGAAATTGAAGAACTAATGCCAAAACTCAAATTTGGCCTTCTAGGTCTCTAAATACACTACTTTTGGTCCCCACAAACCAAATTACCAATACCAAGCATAATTGAATTCAAAAAACTAATAAATAACATCAAATCATCAATAACATTCATGAAGTTTCAACTTCATAACTGCAGCCCTAATGACATCCAACAAAAACATTAAAATTTGATTCTCAACTAACTCTTGAATACTTAGAACTCAAACCATGTTCAGGAGCCAGGAACATACACTAATAAAATAGAAAAGGTATCAAACATCCACTGCCACCTTACAAAATAGAAAAGACATCAAACACTCACTGTCACCTTTTGGCATATCCAAAAATATAATATTTTTATCAAAATCAGTCATAAACATATTGTCTTGACACTTAGTAACATCAATATCAACTCCAAATAAGATTTAAATGATAAAAACAATATTTTTACGTATTAATAAAAACAAAACTAGAAAACATCATAATACTAAAACAAGCTGAAAAAAAAATCAAAAGAGGTTTAAATATTAAGAAAGCATGAATAGGCAGGCCACATAGACTCCACCAATGAGTTTTTACATGGTTTTACCTTCTCCAAGCTTGTTGACTATAGACTGTTATTTTTTCTTCTCTTTTCCTTCCTTCTTCCCATTTCACTCCTTTTCTTTTCAAAGCTTGTTAGACCTTCTATGTTAGGCTTTTAAACCTTCACAATATGGTATATTAACATAGTATTTCTCCATGTTTTTCTCTTTTTTTTCTCCTCTGATTTCCAGGGGTATTTATAGGGGTTTTCTAGGTTTTTTTTGGTGGATTCCCTCTAATATTGATCAAATCTTAGCTCTTTGATCAAAGTGAGAGAGTTTTGGAAAAAAGCTAACAACTGAAAGCTCTTGTACAAGACTGGTTTTGAAAGTGTTGATTTGGTTTTAGGGGTACTTGGTGGTTTTAGACTTGGAAGGCAATAAGCTATTTCTGGCCTTTTGATCTTAAGATGAATTAATAAGAACCCTTTGAGAAGTTTTAAGTGTGAACACATGAAAAAAATAGGTGGTTTTTGAAAAATGGGTGTAAACGTTTTTAGAAACCACCTGAAGTTGGTATAAAATCTGCATGTCTTTTATTTGGATCCAACATTTCTCAATTTGAAGGTTTGTAGCTTCACATTTATTTATTTGAAAGTGCCAAACCGATTAGCATAGAATTTGAAAATACAGAGATAACTGATTGAAAACAAGATGTTGTTGAGTTCGTTGAAGAAAATGGGATGTAAATGTTTGATGAGAGTAACTGGTCTTTGTAGAGGGGATGTTTCTCAGTTGAATGATGGTGGTTATAGCCCTTCAGGTGATAAAAAATGCCACAGCCTGAAAGTGCCTACCCGATTAGCCAAAACTATCGAAGAAGTTAAACAGTGGCTGAACGATGCATCGTCTAGGTTAAACCCTAAAAATTAGGGTTTTTAATTTGAGATCTGAAATATTTCATTTCAGCCCCTATTCTTTCAATTGCTTTTAATTGCATCCATAATTGCCTCTCAAACTCTTAATTGCATGTAATTTCACCCCTGCCGAACTCAATCATCAGCCCTAAAGTTTAACGTTATTTTTATCTTGGTCCTTGGTTCCTGATTTGTGCACCCGGACCCTGAAATAACCATTAAACTTTAAATATTTTTTCAATTTAGCCCCTAATTTAGTCAATTTCAGCCCCTACAATCACATGTCTTTTTAGTTTGGTCCTTAATTTTTGATTTTTTCAATTAAGTTTCAAATTGCCCATCAAACTTCAGTATTTATGCAACAAAGTCTTCATCCAAATTTTTGTTTCTTTACCCCAGATCAAAATGTTTTAACTAGTAGGGCCTTTTGTTAGTCAGAATTGGATGATCAATTTTGCCAATCTTATACATTTTAGTCCTCCAACGTTTTCACTTATCATCTTGGTCCTCTTCACCACTAATCTTGGAAAATATTCTAGGCTTTCTTCATGTATGTCCTCTTATATTTTTTATTAGTTTTATTATATATATATATATATATATATATATATATATATATGTGTGTGTGTGTGTGTGTGTGTGTGTGTGTGGTAAAAAATAAGTAACAACAAATGCCCATTCTTTACAATAATTACGATGCAAAATCTCATTAAGGTTTTGCATAATGAGCCTGTAAAGAATAAATGTCTGTATGATTTTCTAGGTTATCCACTCATCTAAAGACTTTGCTTTTTGCAGAAAATGGTCTCATTATCATGAGTGATTTGCCAATTTTAAAATTCAAAAGAATTAGTCTATTTTCATGAACGACTTGCCTATTTTGAAATTCAAAAGTTTTGGTTTATTTCCACGGACGACTTACCCCTTTTAAATTCCTAAAAGAATTTCAGCAAGCGTCCATGTTTTCGTGACATTAATCTATTTTCACGAGTGACTTGCCCATTTTAAAATTCAAAAGTTTTGGTCTATTTCACCGGCAACTTACCCCTTTTAAATTCTAAAAAGAATTTCAGCAAACGTCTATGCTTTCTTGAAATTGGTCTATTTTGACTGGCGACCTGTCCATTTTGAAATTCAAAAGTTTTGGTCTATTTTCACAGGTGGCTTAACCTTTTTAAATTCTAAAAAGAATTTTAGCAAGCGTTTATGCTTCCCTGAAATTGATCTATTTTCACGGGCGACCTACCCTTTTAAAATTTTAAATTCTATGATTTACATCGGATCCTTCCAAAACTTTTCTAAAACAAAATTTCAAAATAAAAATACCTTTTAAGGGTAAACTCTTAAAACAAGTGCCTTATCTTACCGTCTTAATTATCCTCACCCTATAGGTGGGATGTCTTTGCCATTTCTTGGCTTTCGTTCACCCATGCAGATTTCGAGTGTTGAGCTGCTTTTGTAGACTTTTTTCGTGAGTATTTAAGCTGTGGAGAATGCTAACCTAATCGGGAATGAATTTTGTCATTTTGATGATTTTTGTTTTCAGTTCAGTTGAATTGAACTCCTGCATCTCAATGATTCCCTTTAACTAAAACTTTGGTTTCATAACTCAGTTAACCTAAAATTCCAATCTGGCAATTCCTTTTAACCAGAACCCAAACTCTTTGTCTTCGGTTTGGATAACTTGAGATTTCAATCTGACAATCTCTTTTAACCACAACCAAAATCTTTATCTTCAACTCGATTAACCTAATATTCCAATCTGGTGATCCTTTGTAACCAGAACTAAAATATTTGTTTTCAGCTCGGTCAACCTAAGATCCCAATCTGGAAATTTTTTTTAATCAAAACTAAAATCTTTATCTTCTGGGATAATCGTTTTCTCACAACTATTCTTGATATGCAACTCTTTTCTAGCAGTTCTGTTATCTCAGCAACTCATGTTTTCAGCTCATTGACTTGAAATCTCAATTTGATGATTCACTTTAACTAGAACTATCTAAAGGCATTTTGATTGAATCCAAAACACTTTGATTGCAGGGTTGGCATTTGATACTTCCCGGTCATAGGGTTTGAACATTTTGACATTTTTCAATGCTAAAAAACTAAGAAGTTCCTGATGGCAGGATTTTTCTCATTCTCTTTCTAATTGCAGGGTTAAAACTGAGATCCCTTATTGTCATTGCTCAAGGATTATTTTTCAAATGATTTAATTATGGATTTTTCCTATAAAATTTTAAAAACATTTATGCAATGCTTAAGAGTTAGATGACATGCATGCATCTTTACCTGGTTTGAAATAGAAGCCCCCCTTCTTTGACACTTTATCGTCCTAAGGTGCCTTGGCTTGCCATCTGATGCTTTTTGGACTATCCAATTCTCATTCGAGTTTATCATTTGCCAATTCTCCGTTCGAATATAAGTGCTCCTTTTTGGACTATCCACTATGATTACTGCTCTCACTATTTATCAAGCCTAACCAAGCCCCCAAGTGTGGTGTTGTTTGTTTCATCATGAAGGAGTTTAACAAATCATTCAACTTCTTGGATCATTTCAAAAACCACCTCCTGATTAGCTGTGTGTATTTTGCCAACAATTATCTAAAGGTTTTCTAGTGTCAACCTCATCTTAGATTGCAAATCAGCCATGGCGTTGCCCCTTGTTGAAACATATTCTTCAAGCATCAACCTTCATGAATTTTCAAGTCATTTAGACATGCATATCATTGCTTGCAGTAAAGGCTCATCAATGTATATTTAATGTTCTTCATAATAAATGGCTTTTAACCCGTCTAATCTTATTAAACAACTCTGCACATTTATTATAACTATTACAAGTACTTATATAGCTATGGAGTTGTCCCTCAATTGGGCTATGCTTCTTCAATATGAAAACATTTTCTAGATTCTTGAATAAAACCATTACTGTCATCCTTCACTAATGATTTTCAACATCTCTTTAGTTGATACGACTACGTTCATCCTTTTAGACCCAATCTATCTTCAGAGATTCTCCCTCATTTCAAGGCTTTGTAATTAGCTAAACTCAATCATGGAAAGAAACACATTATCATCATCAATGATGTTCTTTTTATCACCCATATCAATACGGTGGAATGCACCTTGAATCAATGAGCTTCAAAATAGATTTTCCCTTGTCAATCTAGGTAGCGTGCATCTTTCCAACATGTACCCATGTGATAACATCTTTCAGGAGTCATAACCATATTTCAAAGGGTAAACCAATCTTTTATACATGAAGACTACCCTCAAGTGTAGCGTTACTATCAACTGCTGTTAGAGTTCATTAATCATAGACTGTTTTTTAGCAACATTGCCCTCAACTGATCTGATAATGCTTATTCTTCAATCTATCATCAAGAGGCACTTGTCATTGACAGATGCTAATCATAGTTTTGATGGATTTCACTGAATCATCATTTGATTATGTGTTTCTTTCCCCTTTAACAAATCTGAATAATGTTTGTTTTTCCTCTTAGGGTCCACTGTATTGCCCCTCGTTTGCTCAACTTAAAAAGTGTCAATGTCATTTCTGTCAATGGCTTTGTAAACTCGATCAATGATCTTTTTTATTTGAAAATCTTTCTTCTTTAGAAATCAACTCATAAATTTCTAGGATCATGTCTATTTAATTCTCATTGTTGAAATGAAATTAGAAAGATGTCAGTTTTGAAAGTATTTTTAAAATTAAGCTTCTTTAGAACACACATCATTTAATACATGCAATCTGATTATCTTGTATTTTGAAAACATAAATTGACTCGTAAGATTAAAATAGTTTGTTTGGCTCTTTTATAGTGCTTTGTGTCAATTTTAATATCTTATTTTGGGTATGTCATTTGATGGTACGTAACGAGGTGGCATTCTATTGATTTCAATACCAAGGTGTTTGGGGGTTTGAGGGTTTTAAAGACCTAAGATCATTATCAACTATTCACTTCACTCTCTTTCTTTTGTTATCTTCATAATGACATATAACTATGCCATACATTTCATCAAAAAGTCTTGTTTCCTAAAACTAGACAAGAAACTCCATTTTCATTAATCAAAATCAAATAATAGCAAATAATTATGCTTTGCCTTTTCTATAGAATTTCCTTTAATCAAAATCAAGTACTATGCCTCACCTCTTAACATGACTTTTCATCAATAAAAAAACTTTCAACGTTATCAATCAAAGTCAAACATTAGCATATAACTATGCTACTCTTTTCAACAAGAATTTTTACCTCATTTAATTAATAGTTCAAGAAGTTCCATTTTGATCTGTCACTTACATACAACCATGCCATTCCTTCCATTGTCAATCTCAAATTTAAAGAGAATACTATAGCTCATTGCCAGTATTTATCTCATGATACTCTATTTTTTTTGTTGTCTTACGTTTCAATTCAAAGGAAGGGTGAAGGTTCACTACCAATCATTAGCCTTATCATTTCCTCATTTTCTTTTACTATATTTGTAAAAAAAATGGCATATAATCATGAAACACATTCTAGTTTTACCTAAAAGATTAACATTCTCTTAACAAAGACCATAAAACAACTTCAACCAATAAAATCATTTGAAGACATTAAAGGTTTTATCATAGATACCAAAGGATATGTTTATAGTCCAATATCTTTTTTTTCCTCATGCCCCCAACATCAATTTTTGACATTTGTTGTGCCTTTCCTCAATTAAAACCTTTCTTGCTCCTCCTAGACATGATAGGCATACCCCTCTTAGACATGATCGACATTTTTCTACCTTTAACCTTTTCATGGCATTCCATCATCAACACTTGATTTGCCTTTAAGTGCAGATAATTTCTACTTTTGACTTTCTCACTTCCTTTCTCAAAGTTTTCCTGGATGCCCTCCAGTCAAGGGTTTTTTTTTTTTTTTTTAATTTTTAGCCATTTCTCGATCATTGGGCTTTCATTCTTAGCATTCCTTTTACCATTGATTCTACTATTGTTTTCATCTTTTCAACCAAAAATCCCTCACTTGACCCAGTGTAAGGGTGTAATCTAGGTAGGGTTTTTTTTCAAAAGAAAGATTCTATCAGGCTCAAATTAGAATTTATAAGGGATTTATCTTAAGAATTGTGAAAGGAATAAACAAAGATGGTCTTTTCTCATTTCAAACAAGGTCAATTAGAACCGATAAATTTTGACTTTGTCCAGCGTAATAATTTGGACTTGCAAAGAACCATGATTCACGAGTCCATAACTATTGAATCTACTGCAAGTCATTATGCATACTGTTAAACTCCATGATATGTGGTTTAATTTCATATATGAGCTCAAAATTGTTTGGTCATCCTACATTGTTTGTCATGCTATTTTAACAAACATTGAATTATTTCTGCAATCAAGACAATTTTAATCTTTCAAGATTGATTTGTCGTAATTTTGCATGTTGGAGCTTGATCAAAATATCATAGCCAATAATAAAATGCTAATCATCTTTTGATTTTAGAACAACAAAAAGAAAAGGTATATTTCATTAAAAATATGATTTAATCCCTAAACAAAATGTTGAATAAAAAAATTTCATAACAAAATTGTTGACAGTGCAACACCTTAATTAGGCCAGCTTCTCCAGCAATCACCCGTGTCTCATCATCGTTTATCAATCTTTGTTATGCTCACAATGATCTAGTGACAATATGGCAGATGATATCATTTTTCACATCCTCAACTTGCCTCTTGCTCATTAACTTCTAGACTCGATACTTGAAACTCTTGCAACTACTCACATCTCTCATATGGATTATACCACCTAGGGAATGGTGGTTTATGACAATTGTTCTTAAAGGCATGACAATTCCAATGTCGTGTCCAACCGTGCTCCTTCCTTGACAATAAAAATGGATCTAAATAGGAAGAATCTATGGAGTAAACCCTTTCCTAATCACAACATATCAATACTTTCGATCTTAAAGTTAAAAAATATCATGTTAGGAAAATATTTTCCCATCAACACAATGTTAGCATTGCAGTTCAAAGGACTTACATGAGGTTCTTTTCTTATTAAAACCCCCATGTTTATTAAATGTCTTTTGTTTTATTGTCTTCCGTTGTAACTCTTCATGATCTATATTTTCATGAAATCACTCTCTATCAATGTAGGTCAATACAAGTTTTTCTTTGTATTCAACAAGCCCAATATCCTTGCTATCATTGCCTTTAAAGGCTGGTGAAACAAAAGGAAAGAAGAAATAACTTTCTATTTTCACATCAAATACAAATATATTTCTCTTCTAAGTAAGCCAATGAAGTGAACCATTCATGGATATTTTTATCATACGACAAAGAAACTTCTCTTGTGGCAACTTTACCTCATCCAACAGCTTTCACCTCCAAGTCTTTGAGTCAAACAACTCAACTCTAATGCAATGGTACATATAAAATTCTTTATCATGCGGGCGGAACTTGGGCTTCGAGAATCTCATAATTTTATAGCGTAAAGGCTTTGATATTTCAACCATCATACTAAGTTTTATAATATCATATCGTGTTTTCAAATTCAAGATCTTCTGCCATTGTTTAGTAGTAGGGTTTCCCATGTAATAGCATAGTCCATGGTATGCGTGACAAAGTAACACTCCTTGATTTGTTAATGCCACTATTTAAACATGATCAGGAAGGAAATCAAATGACATTTTAGGATGGGGCTTCAAAGTGTTAATTTAAATAAAGAAAACATGATATTCATTCTTGATCATGCTTTGTATAAAGAATCTAGAGACAATGTTGATTTTTTGGCTGTGTAGCTTCGTACAAGTGGATTCGTAAGTGAACTTGTTGCCTTTCTTAGAAAGAAGCCTAAATTTCACCACAATCTCCATTAATAAATGCGTTAAGACTTCATAGATGACATTCGAGCATAGGGCACAAGCTTAGTTCATGGTAAAGTAGAGGTTTTTGTTATCGGCTTGAAGAAAAGCACAACGATGCTTTTGGATTAGAAGTTGAGCAAATCCTCCTTAACACCGTCAAACATTGACAACTCTTGGCTCTTTAGAGAAAAACCAAATTTGGGGGACCTATATTTCAACCTATGAGCATGCATGTTAAATGTATGAGTATGTTTTTCTATGATGAATTTGCCTTTCAAAAGGTGACACATGGTAGTTACTCTTGCATGATGAATAATAATTTTGATTCTTGCCCAAACTTTATAATGAAAATTTTCTAAGTGACGACCATTGTGTCACCCGTAAGTCTTGAACTCAAGATGTTTGGCTTGCCTTGATTCAAAGCATATGTAGGGAGCATACACCCTAAAGTCAAGTTTTAATCCTTTTATGTAAGATAGGGGATTAGTTTACTACTTAGTCTCTAAAAAAGGTCTTTTGTTGTCTTAGTGATTGCCATTGTAGAGGCAATATAGGGGTTCAGTAGGTGATGTGATGACACGTATATTAATCATTACCAATCCAAGCACTCAACAAATAGTCATATGGTTTCACGAACTGAAACCTTAATTGAAAGTCATAGGATAAGTCGCTACTCCGCCAACTAACCTGAAGTTTCCATATATGTGCATTTCAAAGCGTTT
>Ga0307513_10010871_pt1 | contig 11368 bp, 8 predicted proteins | sample 15_EM_MG_FD_202174 | JGI IMG/M metagenome (GOLD analysis project Ga0307513, IMG submission 202174) | Populus trichocarpa ectomycorrhiza microbial communities from riparian zone in the Pacific Northwest, United States - 15_EM | ecosystem: Host-associated > Plants > Roots > Unclassified | place... | reverse complement strand
AGCAGGCGGAAGTGGTGCCGCACTTGCTCCGGCGTCTCGGCCCTGGACAGCGGCTCGGGGTGCACGGCTTGCACGATCGCATCGGCGTCGTATTCGTTCAGCCCCGGCCAGGACAGCGCGTCTGGCAGCACGTCAGGCAGCCCGTCAGGCAGCGCGCCGTAGCCGTCGGCCAGCGCGGCCAGCGACTGCCGGTGGCGGCGCAAGGTGCCGACGAGAACCGCTTCGAACTCGATGCCGCGCGCTGCGAAGTAGCGGCCGAGTTCGCGGCACTGGCGCTCGCCGAGTTCGCTCAGGCAGTCGTAGTCGGCAGCGCCGAACGAGGCCTGGCCGTGGCGCACGAGGTACAGGGTTCCCATGGCCGCTGATTGTCGTGGCGGGCGACGCGCGCGCCTGTCATCGGAGAGACACCGCATGGCCGCACAACCGCTGGAGCCGAACGTGGGATCCGCGCGGTTACAGTTGAACAAGCTCGCCATGGCGAGCTGGTGGCGGTGATGGCGTCGGCCTCGTTGCGGGTGATGGTGCTCAAGCACGCAAGAGGCGCCGAGCTTGAACGAGTGGGCGTGCCGATTGAGCGCCCGGAGGACCACCGCTGGGCCTGACTCAGCGGGCGCCGTGCTCGCCGCGGTGGAAGCATCGTTCGCAGAAGTGGTGGGGCTGATCGAGCAGGCGCGCCTGCGGGCCTACCAGGCGGTCAACACCGAGTTGGTCGGCCTGTACTGGCAGATCGGCGAGTACATCAGCGGCAAGTTGGTCGCGGCCGATTGGGGCGAGGGCGTGGTCGACAGCCTGGCGCAGCACCTGGCCCGCACGGTGCCTGGGCAGCGGGGCTTCACGCGCAGGAATCTGTTCCGCATGCGACAGTTCTTCGAGACCTACCGAAACGACGCAAAAGTGACACCACTGGTGACACAACTGCCGTGGACACACAACCTGATCATCCTGAGCCAAGCCCAGCGGCCCGAAGCACGCGAGTTCTATCTGCGCATGGCGGTGCAGGAACGTTGGAGCAAGCGCCAGCTGGAGCGCCAATTCCGGCTGGGTGCTTTCGAGCGCGCGGTGCTCGACCCGCCAAAACTTTCGGCAGCGCTGAGAGAAATGCAGGTGGGCGGGCGGGACTTCACGCTGGACTTGCTGTTCTTCCACCGGGGCTTGAACTGCCTGGTTGCCGTCGAGTTGAAGGTGGAGCGCTTCGAGCCCGAGCACCTGGGCAAGCTCAACTTCTACCTCGAGGCGCTGGACCGTGACGTGCGCAAGGCGCATGAGAACCCGGCCATCGGCGTGCTGCTGTGCGCCTCGAAGGACAGCGAGGTGGTCGAATACGCGTTGAGTCGGACCTTGTCGCCAGCGCTCGTGGCGCAGTACCAGACCCAGCTGCCGGACAAGAAGTTGCTGGCGACCAAGTTGCACGAGTTCTACGCGCTGAATGCACCTGAGGCGGCGGCACCGGCAGTAGCCGCTTCGCGAAAGTCGAACCGAAAATCGCAAAAGTGACGACAGCGAAGGCAGCGGAGTAGCGCGAACGGCGCGCAGCCTTGTGGACGCTGCCGGCGCCTGCGTTACCCTCGCTTGCATGGCCGCCGCCGCGCCGCTCGACGAATCCACAACACCCATCTCGCCGGCCGAAGTGGCGCTGCTCGCATCGGTGTTCGTCGTCGCCGCCTGCGGGCTGGTCTACGAGTTGGCCGCCGGCGCCCTGGCCAGCTACCTGCTCGGCGACTCGGTGCTGCAGTTCTCCACCGTGATCGGCAGCTACCTGTTCGCGATGGGCCTCGGCTCCTGGGCGAGCCGCCACGTCGAGCGCCAGCTCGTCGCCCAGTTCCTGCGCATCGAGCTGCTCGTCGGCCTGGTCGGCGGGCTGATGCCGGCGCTGCTGTTCGCGGCCTACAGCAGCCTGCCGGCCGGCGCGAATGCGGCGTTTCGGGTGCTGCTGTATGCGATGGTCGGGCTCGTCGGCGTGCTGGTCGGGCTGGAGATCCCGCTGGTGATGCGGATCCTGAAGCGCCATTTCCGCGAGCGCTATGCGCTGAAGGATCTGGTCTCGCAGGTGCTGACCTTCGACTACCTGGGCGCGCTCGTCGTCGCGCTCGCGTTCCCGCTGCTCTTCGTGCCGCACCTGGGCCTGATCCGCACCGGCATCTTCTTCGGCCTGTTGAACGCAGCAGTCGCCGTCTGGGCCTTGTGGCTGTTCCGTGGCGAATTGCGCCGCTGGCCTTCGCATGCGTTCGCGTGTGCCGCGGTGGTCGGCGTGCTGCTCGCGGCGATGGCCGCCGCCGAGCAGTTGACGCATTGGTCGGAGGACCGCTTCTACGGCGACAACGTCATCGTTCGCGAAAGCAGTGACTACCAGCGGGTCGTCGTCACCGCCGGGCCGGCGGGGGTGCGCCTGTTCCTCAACGGCAACCTGCAATTCCACTCGCGCGACGAGTACCGCTACCACGAGGCCTTGGTGCACCCGGCGATGGCCGCCCACGGCGCCCCGAAACGCGTGCTGGTGCTCGGCGGCGGCGACGGCATGGCGGTGCGCGAAGTACTCAAGTACCCGGCGGTCGAACGAGTCACGCTGGTCGAGCTGGACCCGCAGATGACGCGGCTGTTCGGCAGCAGGCCACTGCTGGCAGCGCTGAATGGCGGCTCGCTGTCGAACCCGAAGCTGAGCATCGTCAATGCCGATGCGTTCGGCTGGCTGGAACGGCAGCCGGACACCTTCGACGTGATCGTGGTCGACTTCCCCGACCCGAGCAACTTTGCTTTGGGCAAGCTCTACACGACGAGCTTTTATCAGCTCATCGACCAGCACCTGTCGGCCGGCGGTTATGCCGTCGTCCAGACGACCTCGCCGCTGCTCGCGCGCAAGAGTTTCTGGACCGTGGTCGCGACGCTCGAAGCCGCGGGCCTGACGACGACGCCGTCCCACGCGCATGTGCCGAGCTTCGGCGAGTGGGGCTTCGTCATCGCCGGCCGCCGGCCGTACCGCGCGCCGGGCGCGCTGCCGCAGGGCTTGCGCTTCATCACGCTCGACGGCCTGCCGGCGCTGCTGCAGTTTCCGCCCGACATGGCGCGGGTCGACGCCGAGCCGAACCGGCTGTCGAACCAGGTGCTGGTGCACACCTTCGAAGAGGAATGGGGCAAGGTCCACCCGTGAAGCGGCGCACGCTGCTCGCGGCAAGCGGCCTGGCGCTGGCCGGCTGCGGCAAGCCGGGGGCGACCATCGTCGGCTGGGCCGGCGGCTGGGTCGGCGCGGCGCACGAGCGCGGCCACCGGTTGCGCTCGGGCAGCTTGCCGGCGGCCGCGGTTCAGCGTCGTGCCGCGGTGTTGATCGTCGGCGCCGGCATCGCCGGGCTGGCGGCGGCGCGCGGCCTCAATCGCGCCGGCGTCGACGACGTACAGATCCTCGAACTCGAAGACCAGCCCGGCGGCAACAGCCGCGGCCACGTCATTGCCGGCCAGCCTTGCCCGCTCGGCGCGCACTACCTGCCGGTGCCGGGGCCGGCGGCGCGCGAGGTCGGCGAGTGGCTGTCCGAGATCGGCCTGCTTCGCCACGAGTTCGGCCGCACGGTCGCCGACGAGCGGCACCTGTGCCACAGCCCGCAAGAGCGTTTGTTCATCGACGGCGCCTGGGTCGACGGCCTGTTGCCGCCGGCCGAGCCGGGCTCGACCACGCTCGCCGAGTACCGGCGCTTCGCCGCTACCGTGACAGCCGCGCAGAAGATCGGTTTTGCGATCCCGAGCGCACGCGCGCCGTGGACCGCGGCGCATGCCGCGCTCGATGCGGGCACCTTCGCCGACTGGCTGGCGGGCGAAGGCCTGGTTGACCAGAAGCTGTTGTGGTACCTCGACTACTGCTGCCGCGACGACTACGGCGCCGGCATCGGCGCCGTCTCGGCCTGGGCCGGCTTGCACTACTTCGCCAGCCGGCATGGCTTTCACGCGCCGGGCGACGAAGCCGAGCGCGAGCCGGTCTTCACCTGGCCGGAAGGCAACGCCTGGCTGGTCGAGCGGCTGGCGGCGCCTTTCGCCGATCGTCTGCACGCCGGCCGCACGGTGCTGCGGGTCAGCGAAGGCCGGCACGGCGTGCAGCTGCTCGCCTGGGACGAGAAGGCGTCTCGTGCCGAGGCCTGGACGGCCGACCGGGTGGTGCTCGCGCTGCCGCTGTTTGCCGCCGTGCGCGTGCTGGAGAACCCGCCCGATGCTTTGCGCAGCGCCGCCGCAGGGCAGCCGCATGCGCCGTGGCTGGTGGCCAACCTGCATCTGGCCAGCGCGCCGCTGGCCCGCCCGGGGGTGCCGCCGTCGTGGGACAACGTCGTCTACGGCGGCGGCCTGGGTTACGTCGACGCCACCCACCAGCGGCTGAACCCCGCTCCCGGGCCGAGCGTGCTGACGGCCTACCAGGCGCTGCCGGCGGCCCGGCGCGGCGCGTTGCTGTCCGACGACTGGGCCAGCTGGGCCGGGCGGGTCGTCGATGACCTGGCCGCCGTGCACCCCGACCTGCCGCACAAGGTGACACGCGTCGACTTGATGCGCTACGGCCACGCGATGGCGGTGCCGGTGCCGGGCCAGCGCGGCGGCGCAGCGCTGGCCGCTCTGCGCGCGCAGCGCGGCCGGGTGCGCTTCGCGCATGCCGACCTGGCGGGCTATTCGGTGTTCGAAGAAGCCTTCACCTTGGGCTGCGAAGCGGCTGGCCTCTGATCCGACGCGATCGCTTACCTGCCGGCTCGCCGCCGGGCGTACCCTGTCGCCGCCAAGCCATGCGTTGCTGCGCGGCAGGAACCGAGGTACGAACGATGCTGACCCGTGCACTGCGACAAGTTCTTGGCGGCCTGCTGCTCGCCCTTTGCGGCGCCCTGGCGCAGGCGCAGCAGTGCCCGCCCACCGTGCCGGTCGAGGGCGCGGCCCCGCCCGGCCCGCTGCCGCTCTTTCCATCGACGAACTGGTGGAACCTGGATGTGCGCGCGGCGCCTGTCGACCCCGGCTCGAGCGGCTACATCGCCTTCATCAACAACGGCGGCACCCGCAAGCTGCACCCCGACTTCGGCGGTGAAGAATCCACCGCAAGCGTCAACATCTACGGCATGCCGTGGGCGGTGGTCAGCGGCGTCCAGCCGAAGGTGGCGGTGACCTTCCAGTACGCGTCCGAGAGCGATGGCGTCGACCACGCCACCGGCGCGTCCATTCCGTTCTACCCGATCCCCGTCGAAGCCGTGACGCAGCCGCACTGGATAGAGGGCGGCGCGCCCGGCAACGTCGACCAGCGCAACAACAGCGACCGGCACCTGCTGATCGTCGACTGCACGAACAGGCATCTGTACGAGCTGTACAACGTCTTCTACAGCACGGCCCTGGGGCAGTGGCTGGCCGGCTCCGGCGCGTTCTTCGACATGAACACCAACAACCGCCGGCCCGACGGCTGGACCTCGGCCGACGCCGCTGGGCTGGCGATCTTTCCGGGCCTGGTGCGCTACGACGAAGCCTGGAACGCGGGCATTGCCGACATCGGCCATGCATTCCGCGTCACCGTTCGCGCGACCAACGGCGCGGTCTATCCGGCGTCGCACGTCGCCGGCAACACCGCGGGCGCGTTGCCGATGGGCGCGCGGCTGCGCCTGAAAGCCAGCGTCAATGGCCAGGACCCGGCGCTGCGCACGGCGGACCCGAATCTGCAGAAGATCTTCAAGGCGATGCAGAAGTACGGGCTGATCGTGGCCGACAACGGCTCCGACATGTACATCTCCGGCACCTTCGACAAACGCTGGAACAACGACATCCTGAACCCGGCTTTCGCGCTGCTGAGCGCGAGCGATTTCGAGGTCTTGCAACGGGGCTGGAACCCGGCATCCGGCGCGCCGGCGCTGGCTGGCATTGCGGCCACGCCGAACCCGGTGGTCGGCGGCCGTCCGTCCACCGGATCGGTATCGCTGACGGCTGCTGCGGGCTCGGGCGGGGTGGTGGTGCAGCTGTCGAGTTCGAACCCGGTCGCGGCCGTGCCGTCGAGCGTGGCGGTGGCCCAGGGCGCGACGGCGGCGTCGTTCTCGATCCCGACCTCGGTGGTGTCGACGACCACCGGCGCGACGCTCTCGGCAAGCTACGCCGGCGTCACCCGGACGACCGTGCTCAACGTGACGCCGGCGGCAGCCGCGGCGCTGTCGGCGCTGGCCATCACGCCTGCCAGCGTGGCCGGCGGGACGTCGGCCACCGGCACCGTCACGCTGTCGGGCGCCGCGCCCGCGGGCGGCGTGCTGGTCGGCCTGGGCAGTTCCAACGGCGCGGTCGCAAGCCCGCCGGCGAACGTGCTCGTTGCCGCTGGTGCGTCGTCGGCCACTTTCGTGATAGCCACGTCGCCGCCGCGGCTGCGGGCGAATGCGACGATCACGGCGACACTGGGCTCGGTGCAGAAGACGGCGACGCTGACGGTGACGCGGCGCTGACGTTCGGCGCCGTCTGCGCTACGCTCGCGCGGACCTCGCCACTTCCGGATTCTCACCATGCAATACCGCCGCCTCGGCCGTTCCGGCCTGCGCGTCAGCGCACTGTCATTGGGCTCGTGGGTCACCTACCACAACCAGGTCGATGCGGGTGCGGCCGTCGAGATGATGGCCGCCGCGTTCGATGCCGGCGTCAACTTCTTCGACAACGCCGAAGCGTACGCCGGCGGGCACAGCGAAGAGGTCATGGGCCAGGCGCTGAAGACGCTGGCCTGGCCGCGCCTGAACTACGTCGTGTCGACCAAGTTCTTCTGGGGCCTGGACCGCCAGGGCGACGCCGTCAACCGGCGCGACACGCTGAACCGCAAGTACCTGATGCAGGCCATCGACGGATCGCTGAAACGCTTCGGCCTGGAGCACATCGACCTGATCTACTGCCACCGCCCCGACCCGCTGACGCCGGTCGAAGAAACGGTGCGCGCGATGAGCGACATCATCAGCCAGGGCAAGGCCTTGTACTGGGGCACCAGCGAATGGCCGGCGGCCGACATCCGCACCGCGTGGGACGTGGCCGACCGGTACGGCTGGCACAAGCCGCTGATGGAGCAGCCGCAGTACCACCTGTTCCACCGCCAGCGTGTCGAGCAGGACTACGCGCGGCTGTATGAAGACATCGGGCTCGGGCTGACGACCTGGAGCCCGCTCGCGTCGGGCTTGCTGACCGGCAAGTACCGCGACGGCGTTCCCGACGGCAGCCGCGGCGCGCTGGAGAGCATGGCCTTCCTGCGCGACGGGCTGACGAACCCGGCGAAGAACGCGGCGGTCGCGCTGCTGGAGCCGATCGCGGCCGAGCTGGGCGGCACGTTGGCGCAGTTGGCGATCGCCTGGGTGGCGAAGAACCCGCGGGTCAGCACGGTGATCACCGGGGCTTCGAAGCGGGCGCAGTTGCAGACGAATCTCGGCGCGCTGGCTTTGCTGGACAAGCTGACGCCGGAGGTGCTGGCGCGGATCGATGCGGCTACGGTGGGGTTGGCGGATTGATGCGGCGTTGCGCCATCGGCAATCGAAGCTGAAAGGTCACGCCGTCACCGACGTTTGCTGCCGAAATCGTGCCGCCCATCTTGACCATGTAGGTCTTGGCCACGAACAGCCCTTGTCCTCTGTGGCCCTCCGCCGCGGTGGACGACGAATCGGACACGCCGTAGGAGAATATTCGGTCGAGCATGTCTTCGGGGATCCGTGGCCCGCGGTTGTGGACGGAGATCACAGCTTTGCTCTCGTCGGCGCTGAGCGAAATCGAAATCGGTGATTCCGGAAGGCGGTATCGGGTGGCATTCGTCAGCACGTGCGTGATGGCGTCCTCGAGCCCCGCTTCGTCCGCCCGGACCCATGTTGGTTGATCGGCGCCGGCAAGTTCGACGCCGGCTATGCCGACGCCCAGTGCATTGCGCGCCACGCTTCTCAGAAACAGGGCCACGTCTACGCGTTCGTCGTGAATGGTTGCTTGCTCCAGCGCTTCGGCCGGGGAGGCGTTTCCGTACAAGGTCTTCAGAGCCTGCAGCATGCGCTGGATGTAGCGCTGCGCTCGATCATCATCCTTGTCGACCACGGCGGACAGGCCCTGCAGTGGGGAACGGATCTCATGACCGATGGCGTGCAACACGTCCTCCTCGTGTTTGATGCGGTCGCGCTTTCGCCGCAGATCGTCCGCAATTCGACTCCTCAAATCGTCGATGCCAGACGCCAGTACGCCAAGTTCATCCCTGCCGCGCAGGTCGGAAAGATCGAACCGCGCTATGTCGCCGTCGGCGAGGACGACTTGCGACAAATCGGCTGTCCTTTTCGTCAGTCGGAGGACGCGTCGCACGACGCCGAGTTCGATCGTCATCCACACGGCGATGATCGCCGTCAACATGAACAGGCCGTACACGACATAGCTCGTGGCGTTTTCGGCCAAGGCCGCATCGACACTTTTGAACGTTCCCTTGTAGCCGAACCAGAATGTCTTGTCGCGCATCTCGAAGGTTTCGAGGATCTTCCCGTCTGCCGGCAGGAAGTCGAGCACCCAGTCGCCAAGGCGCGCTACCTCAGTTTTCGGGTCTTCTCGGGACGAGACCGTGGCAACGGTTTCGTGGCCCCGAAGAGGAACGCGCTTGTTGACGGTGATCGTCTCACCAGGTTGCAGTAACTCCTCCAGGGCCTTTCTCGCGAATGCAACTCGGCTCGGCGAGTTCGTGTCCAGCAGGGCAGACGTCTGCGGCTCCGGCCCCATCACGCGAAGGCGGATCCTCACATCCTTCAACTCTGCGACTGTGGGTGCTTGGGCCTCTCTTGGCGTGAGCGCTCGCCATGCGGCTCGGTCGATTCGAACGGCAAACGCCGCGTCGCTCAAGCAAGGCCTCGGAGCACCAGGCGCGTCAAGACAGGCCTTTTGGACGATTCGCGCATCCATGACACCGGCCTTCTGTGTTCTTGGCTGGTCACCTTCGGGCCCGATCCGATACGTGGCGAGCCGAAACCCATCCGAAGGTTTGCCGTCCGCCTGGGCCCGCACGACCAGGAGCCATCCGTACTCTTTGCCGCCGACAACCAAGTCGATTCGCAAACGGTGCGCGCTTTGCATCTGCGTGAGCGGACTCGTTCCGCCGTTGGCGACCAACTGCGGTCGAAGATTGGGCGCCAGAAATGAACCAGTCAAATATATCCGTTGCAGTTCCTTCTCATCGCCTTTGCCGACGGCGGCGCAGACTCTGGCCTGCCCGGTGATGCGCACATGACATCCGATTGCGTCGAGCAGATCCCGGACCGCCCATGGGTCGTCTATCCGAATCGTCTCGTAAGGTAGAACTGCAAGCCGCAGTGGCGTGGCCGGCTCGTCGAGGCGCGCGGGATTCGAAAAGACAAACAACCAAGCCGGATTCAACAGCGTTTCGCCCAACTGCCGTCCCCGCGCGTCGAGCATGTCCGAGTGGCTCGCATAGCTGCGTTCCTTTTGCCAGCGAAGCGCGAAATAGGGCAGCAGAACGACTGCCAAAATCAGCACCAGGAAGCTCACCCGAACGATGAAGCGAATACGACGCGCCGACGCCTTATCCAGCAGGCTCATGCCCTATTGCCGATCGACCCAACGGTAGCCCCTCATGGGCTCAGCCACGATGCAATCGAAGTCCTGATCGATCTCCTTGAACGCAGCCTTGATGATGGCGATCTGCTTTCGAATGTTCTCTTTGTTCTTGCCGCTCATGACCACGTCAAAGAGGTCGGTGTACGTCACGGTGGAGTCCTTCGCCAGCCGTCGTTCGTAGATGGAACTCAGTATTCGCTGGGCCGTGGCGGGCAGGTTGACGCGCGTTCCCTTCCAGGTTGGTTTGGGTAGCCGCAGCGGATCGATCTGCAGCCGTTCTACGCTTTGCTGCTGCGCCTGCACCAGGCGCAGGATGTCGAGCAGCGTCTGCACGAAGTCGTGCTCGTCGACGGGCTTTTGCAGATAGTCCCACGCGTCGAGCGCTTTCATCACGCCCCGGTACAGCTCGGCCGGCATGCCCGAGACGACCAACACGGGGACCGGCATCTTGCGAGTCGCCTCCTTGATCAGGGCGACGCCGGCATTGCGTTCGGCACCCAGTTCGATGTCGAGCACGATCATGTCGTACTTCTGCTGAGCAATCGCCCGCTCGGCTTCTTCTCGCGAGTACCAGGGGTCCACCCGCGCATCGGGCCTGGCCTTCTCGACCCACCCGCAGAGCTGACGGCTCACGATGCGATCGTCTTCGATGACGGCAACTTTCAGCATGGTCTTGTCCTGATTCAGTGGGCCTGAGTCTGCACCGTTGCCTTGGGAACGTAGAGCGTGGGCGGTGAATGTTCTTTCACGCTGGTTCCCAGGTCGTTCACAGAGTGCCACGGAACGCTAGCACGACGTGACGGGTTTCGCCTGGCAGTCCGTCTGGAACGTTCACGCCGTTCGCCGAAGAATGGGCTCGGCGCGGCGGCTGAGGGCCGGCGCACACGGCCCGGAGGGTCGATGTCCAGGCTCTTGCCACTGATCAACTTGTCGAGGGAATTGTCATGCACAAATCGGGCGGCCGCTCCGGCGGTCATTCATGGGGTCATATGAAATGAAACTAGTGACGTTTGCAAAGGCATCTTGCTTGGTTGCAGTCGCCGCATGCCGACCGCGGCGCGCTGATGCCCGCCTGGAGCCGCTTCGCGTCCGTGGCCCTAGTCGCGCGAAGCCTCCATTTCTCGGCGCCGCCTTCTTGGCTGTTCTGGCAATGACGGCGGCCGCCGCCCCTGCCCCTGCCACTGCCAGCACCTACAGCTGGGCCTACGCAGGAGCAGGTGCCGGGCAGGCGGATGTGTTCCAGTCCAATGAGGGGGCGGACAATGCAGAAGCAGCGATTGACTATGGCGGAACTCCACTCGGCACAGCCTCCGTGAGATCTTCCGCAGGCGCTCAATACGGCGTGCTGAAGGCAGCGACGTTTGGCTCCGCATCCAATGCATATGGTCAGGGCGCCGCATTCGCCACTTTCACCGATAGCTTGACAATTGGCGGGGAGTCTGGCCAAGCCTTTAAGGTGGGTGGTTCCTACGACCTCACATATATCTTGGCGCCGGATACACGTAGCAATGGCACAGTGCACTTCGAGGCCTCTCTGACCAGCGGATCAGACTTCGTTTCACTGTACTTCTTCAAGCTCGTCGCGGGCACGAACAACCCCGCCACCAGTCCTTTCGACATCTATGTCACGGCGACGATCAGCTCCTTCATCGGCGGGGTCAGCACTACCACGGATTTTGACCCGAACGCAGTTATTGCCCTACCTACTTTCCGGCGCAAAAATCAAAAGGAGGTGCCCGCGCCCCGGCCGGGCGCATAGCCTCGCAGGGATGAAGCGCTGCGGGGCCTCCAAGAACGGAAGAGCCGCCCCGCCTGTGACCAG
>Ga0307513_10010870_pt1 | contig 11368 bp, 7 predicted proteins | sample 15_EM_MG_FD_202174 | JGI IMG/M metagenome (GOLD analysis project Ga0307513, IMG submission 202174) | Populus trichocarpa ectomycorrhiza microbial communities from riparian zone in the Pacific Northwest, United States - 15_EM | ecosystem: Host-associated > Plants > Roots > Unclassified | place... | reverse complement strand
ATTGATGAGCTCTTCCAATAGAAGTTTGGTATGGTTCTTAGCTTCTCAGATTGTTGTTACCTTTGCTTTCCAAGTTTTTGGTAAGGACCTAAGAATTTTGCTCATGATATCGACATTAGTATAAGTTTTACCAAAAGCATCCAAACTATTAGTTATAGTTGTCATTCTAGTAAACATACTAATTTGGAAGCATTTTAAACAACTCATAGTGATGTACAAGCATGTATATTTTGAATTCTTTAACTTGATTAGTACCTTCATGAGTTATTTCTAAAGCATGCCATATGTCGCTAACATTTTTACAAGATAATATTCTATTGAACTCACTCATACTCAATGCACAATACAAAGTGTTCATTGTTTTAGCATCCATATAAAGTAGCTTTTTATAACAATCATTATACTTATCCCTTAGCTTTAGGAATTGTTATACCATCTTCAATTTTAGTAAGCTTATGACATCCATTTCCAATGAATATATAATCATCCTAACTTTCCAATAGCCATAGTCATTACTATCAAAGAAAGATGGTCGAAAGGTGGATGATCCTTCATTTTGAACATTATAACTAGTGCTTTTCATTCTACTCAAAGTCTAAGAAAAATTATATAAATAAGAACTAGGCTTTGATACCAATTATTGTTCTAGGATTAAGGCAATAATAACAACTAAGAAGGGGGCTGGATTAGGTGTTCCAGTAATAATAATAATAAATATTACAATTAACTGAATTAAACATAATTAACCAATAATTTAATTAAAGTGCTTAAAATAAAGAGTACATATGGATAGAAATTGCAACTCGATTTTTAACGTGGTTCGGTAAGCTTGCATCCACACCTCAAACACTAAACTAGTCTTCAATATTATATTCCTTACTAATCCAAGACAAAGATTACAATGTCCTTGATGAATCCTTACTAAGCCTTTTTTTCACCACTTGAAGAAATAACATCTTCAAGATTTTTTACCTTGGTGATGTAACTTACCAATGATCAAAAGTTTTTCAATTAAACTCTTAAAAGATTACAATTGTTTGAAATGTAACAACACTTTCTCAAAGAGTAGATAATACAATTGAAAGTTCTAGCCTCTCTATATCTCACAAGATAGCACTTAATAGATTGGAAAATATTTAAGTGTTGTGAGAATGAGAATATATACTCTTGTGCAATATTATGAAGGTTTTAATGCACAAATATGATTATAATTAGAGATTAATGATTTTGAAGTTTTTTTTTTTTAATGTAGGTTGTATATGATATATGTTTTGATTCTCTATGTAATTCTACAATTAGACAAACTATATATATGTTTCTAGCAAAAACTAACCATTTTATAGTCATTATTGTTTCTCTGACAGATCAAATGGTCGATCGGTTCATAATTGTTATGACAATTAGTCGATCGGTTCTGCAGATTTCCATGTGTTCATCCCTGTTGAACAAAATAGGGGTGATCCAAAAAACTGAAAAACCGATTAAACCGAGAAAATCAAAAAAACAAAATAATCAAAAAAATTGAACTGTGAAAAAAAACTAATTAAACCGATTAAAATTTTGAAAAAACCGACCAGTTCGGTTTCGGTTTTATAATCCTGAAACCGAAAAAACCGAACTGAACCGAAAAAAACCCGAGCCAAACCATAAAAAAACCGAGCCAAACCGGTTTCTGGTTTTTGTCCTAAAAAAACCAAACCGAAACCTGTCGGTTTGAATCGGTTTTGGTTCGGTTTAGATTTTTAAAAAAAATTGGTTTGGTTACTTTTTTTTTATAAAAACCGAACCGAACCGAAAATGGTCACCCCTAGAACAAACAGTCAACCGATTCATGCAAAATATCAATTTTGATAGTTTTAAACCTGGTGAAACTTGAACTGGTTAATCTAGATTATATCAAATCATATATCAATCTTGCAATGCATGCAATGTGAAGTCTGTGATTCTTTTTAATTGTGCTATCAAGTAAGATATAGAAGTTTATACATTTAGCACTAAAATGAATACTTAAAAACAAAGTCTTCACTTGCTTTGCATCTTAGACTTGTTGATTAATTTCTTCATTAAATTCTCCATGCTTGTTGATGTAATCTTCATATAAACATGTTTAAACTTATTCTCAATCAAGCATATCATTAGTCCACTTTCCATTTAATTGTTATCATCAAAATATATAAAAATATTAATATGTGACCCAAAAGTCAACAACCTTCCCATACATGATCAAATACAAACAAGTTAAGAAAATCATTGTGGATGATGCACTATTGCGAAGATATGTTCTTTTACCTATTTTGAATGCTATGATGTAGGGATTTGAGTATGTGAAGGAATTGTATATGAATGATAGCAATTTCGCAAATGTATATCATACATGTAAGAATTTGGCTTTTGGTAAATTCTATAGAATTGATGGATATTTCTTTTAAAAGAATAGATTATGTGTGCCTATGAGTTCTATGCATGAATTTCTTGTTTGTGAAACACATGAGGGTGGTTTAATAAGGCATTTTAGTGTAGCTAAGACTTTGAATGTGTTGCATGAGACTTTTTTATTGGCCTAGGATATAAAAAAATATACATCATATATGTGATAAATGAATTACATCTAGAAACACCAAGTCTAAGGTCCAATCACATAGTTTGTATACTCTTTTGCCTGTACCTAAGGAACTTTAGGTAGATATTTCAATGATCTTTATTTTTGGTTTATCTATGTCAAAAAATGGTAGAGATTCTATATTTGTAGTTGTTGATAGTGTTGTTCTAGGATTAAGGCAACAATAACATCTAAGGAGGGTGAATTAGGTGTGTTCCATTAATAATAACAACTACTGCAAGTAACTCAATTAAACAAAAATATAATTAAAATATATATATATATATATATATATATATATATATATATATATATATATATTTCCAAAAGAAACTAGTCCTTTACAGCTGTTAGAATGCCTTTGTCACCTAAAGCGGTCGACCGGTTCAAATGACCATATCATTCAGTTGAATGGTTCCTGCAAAATTCTCAAGTGTTCATCATGGATGAATAGTAGTCGACCGGTTAACTTGGTAGCCCAAGTGGTCAACCGGTTCAGCTTAAAAATTAGTTTTGGCAGTTTCAAACCTGGTGAAACTTGAACCGATTAAATGTATATCAATCTTATTTATGCATGCAATATGAAGTGTGTGAGTTCATTTTAGTTAGCTATTGAGTAAGATATAAATATTTAACAAATAGCTCTAAAACAAATCCTTAATAGCTAAGTCTTCACTTGCTTTGCATTTTGGACATGTTGATGGATTTCTTCATTCAATTCCATATACTTGTTGATGTAATCTTCATATAAACCTGTTTAAACTTAATCTCATCCAATCATATCATTAGTCCATTTCTATTTAATTGTTATCATCAAAATACATAAAATATTAATATGTAACCCAAAGGTCAATAGATAGGTTTTCAATGATAACGTATTTCATAGCATATCATAAAATCGATGATACAACTAATATAGTCGACTTATTCTTTAGAGAGATAGTACAGCTTTATGGGTTCTTATGAGTATAGTTTTGGATTGTGACATTAAGTTTCTTAGCTACTTTTGAAATTTTTATGGGGAAAATCAGGAATTAAGCTTTTGTTTTCAACTATATGTTATCCACAAACAGATGGTAAAACAAAAGTAGTAAATAGGAATTTAACTACACTTTTTATATATTGTCATTTAAAAGAACCTTAAAAGTTAGGAAAATTGTTTGTCATTACAAAAGTAGTAAATAGGAATTTAACTATACTTTTTATGTATTGTTATTTAAAAGAACCTTAAAAGTTAGGAAAATTGTTTGTCATTCATTGAGTTTGCTTATAATCATAGTGTGCATTCTACTACTAATGTTTTTACCATTTAAGATTGTTTGTTGCTTTAATCTAATGACTTCATTAGATTTAACTCCTTTACTTGTTGATGAAAGGATTAGACTTGATGGTAATAGAAAAAGCACAGATGGTGAAAGCACTCTATGAGAGTGTAAGGCAACATATCGAAAAGAATAATGACCAATATGCATCCAAACCAAATAAGAGGTGCAAATGGATTGTCTTTCAACCAAGTGATTGGATTTGGATGCATATGCACAAGAAGAGATTTTTGGCCCATTGAAAATCAAAATTGCATCCATGATGAGATAGGCCATTCTAAATCCTTGAGAGGAATGACAATACCTGCAAAGTGTACTAGGTGAGTATAGTGTTAGTGCGACTTTCAATGTTTATGATCTCTCTTTGTTTGATGTAGGTGATGATTCGAGGTTGAATCTTTCTTAAAAGAGAGAGGATGATTCAGACCAGCCCACCAACACAAAGGATACATTAGATGTGTCAATTAGGTCAATCACATGGTTAATGTCCAAGAAATTAAAAGAGGCAATGAATGGACTTATTCGACATATTTGGGCTAAGGCTAACTTCAAGAAGGCTACAATACATATGGGTCAACCTATAAACAACCTAATCTAAGTGCAAGAATGGCCCAATTCTTCCACAACATAGACTTAGGGTTAGCATTAAGATGGCATCCTTGTTTGAATAATTAATCCTAACATTATAAGGATGTTTTGGAAGAATGTTTTGGTAGTTTCCAAATTCTACAAGGAAATTAAAGGGCATGAGCTATTACAAATATTTTCATGCTTATTTAGAAGAGTTAAAGTCGGTTTTGGGTTGATTTCTTCTGATGCATAGTTTTACACTAACAAGAATAATTATAATCTGATTGTTAGAAAATTTCACTATAAGTTTTCAGAGGTCTTTTTTATATACGATTAAAATTTTAGATCAATCAGACATCGTAAATGTTTTAAAATAAGGTCTAGAAGCTATTGTTCGTGTTATTGTTTTAGGATTAAAGGCAACAACAACACTTAAAGGGGATTGAATTAGGTGTTCCACTAATTATGTCAAATAATACAAATAATCACACTGAGCACATATAACATAATAACTAACAACATAATTTAAGTGTTTAAAGTAAAGAGATAAGGAAAGAGAGATTGCAAACTCAGTTTTTAACATGGTTCGACAAGCCTACATCCACACCTTAAGTACTAACCATACTTGAGTATTATACTCTTTTACTAATCCAAGTGAAAGATCCAATGCCTTTAATGAATCCACACCAAGAAATTACATTACTTGAAGATGTCCCCTCTTTAAGATTTTCCTCTTAGTGACAATACCTCACCAATGCCAAGATTTTATCCAAACTCTCAAGTGTTTATAATTATGATTTGTTTACAACAAGATTCACTCTCTCAAAGAATAAATTATATAATTAAAAATTATAATCTCTATAGCTCACTCAATAGCAGTTAGGATGATTAAAGGTGTGTAAGTGTAATGAGTAATAAGTGTGAGATTTTATACTCTTGTGCTAGAATATAAAGATTTAATTTAGCACAATATAGAGTACATCACGATTGATGATTTCTAATTGGTTTTTTCTTTTGGAATAACTTCTATATTATGTATGTTCAGAATCTTTCATTAATTTTGCATAAAAGAGAACTATATATATTTCAAAAAGAAACTAGTCGTTTACAACTGTTAAAATGTCTTTGTTGCCTAAAGCGGTCGACCGGTTCAAATGACCATATCATTCAGTCGAATGGTTCCTGCAAAATTCTCAGGTATTTATCATGGATGAATAGTGGTCGACCGGTTAACTTGGTATGCCCAAGTAGTCAACCGGTTTAGCTTAAAAACCAGTTTTTGCAGTTTCAAACCTAGTGAAACTTGAACCGATTAAATATATATCAATCATATTTATGCATGCAATGTGAAGTGTGTGAGTTCATTTTAGTTTGCTATTGAGTAAGATATAAATATTTAACAAATAGCTCTAAAACACATCATTTATAACTAAGTCTTTACTTGCTTTGCATCTTGGACTTGTTAATGGATTTCTTCATTCAATTTCATATGCTTGTTGATATGATCTTCATATAAAACCTGTTTAAACTTAATGTCATTCAAGCATATCATTAGTCCATTTTCCATTTAATTGTTATCATCAAAATATAAGATATTATAAATATTAATATGTGAACCATAGGTCAACAGTTAAGAATTTGTATTAGTTTCCTAGTTGATTTTGAAATTTTTTTCTATTTTGTTTAGAACTCTTTTATTATTATTTTCATAATTGTTTAGGATGTTATTTATCTATTATAAATAGGGTTATATAGCTTATATTTAGGTTTTTTTTTTACAAACTTTGATTTTAGAATAATATTGTATATGTGTGTGAGGTATTCTCGTATTTTTTGGTTCTCTAAAGAATTAAATTTGGTTTATTGAAGAACAATTTTCTTCATGACATCTTCCTTAAACTTCTTATTCATGATTCACTAATTGTTGAGTGGAGGTTTGTTCAAAAGATGTTGGTGCTTAGGTTCAGGTAATCTTTGTGTCACGCTTATATCAAACTTGATTTTTGGCTTTGCAGGATTGTGACTATCTTGATTGTTACTAGATCTTTATATCTGTGTGTGTGTATCTCTTTCTTTAATATATATATATATATATATATATATATATGATTTCCAATCTTAGCAGGAAAATGAGGGAAAATGATACTCAATTTAAAGTGAGTAAACAAAATTCCAATCAAAAAATCTAAAATAAAAAATTGGGTTGATTAATGATAAATTTTATTTGACAAAATTAGGAATTTTTATTGAATTGAAGAATATTATGTCTACCAAATTCAAATGAACCGGCATTCTTTATGCTAATAAAAAAATATTTTAAATTTATTTAATTACAAAATTTAAAAGATTATAAGAAAAAAAAATTGACATTCATATATATTTTGTAACATAACAAAACAAACACACACATATATCTAAGAGTCCTTTTGATTGTTGCATTGTTAGAGAATCTGGCCATTCTCTTGTTACTTCTATGCAAATCAATACAGATTTTTTAGTGAAATTATATGAAAGATGTATTATTCTTTTGTGATTTGGTACTAATATTTGAGAGATCTCATTATAATATCGAAGTGTATCAACATATAGAGAATAGGATTTGATTTATCTATAGAAAATATTATGTCAATCACCTTCACTATATTCAATAAGAAAGCTAGTATTCACTATACATCATTATGAAAGATTTATTATTCTCTTGTGATTTGGTACTAATATTTGAGAGATCTCATTAGAATATCGAAGTGTATCGACTTATAAAGAATAGGATTTGGTTTATCCATAGGGAATATCATGTCAATCAACTTCACTATATTCAATAAGAAGGCTAGTATTCACTATACATGATTATGAAAGATTTATTATTTTCTTGCGATTTAGTACTAATATTTGAGAGATCTCATTAGAATATCGAAGTGTATCGACTTCTAGAGAATAAGATTTGGTTTATCCACAGGGAATATTATGTCAATCACCTTCACTATATTCAATAAGAAGGCTAATATTCACAATACATGATTATGAAAGATTTATTATTATCTTGTGATTTGGTACTAATATTTGATAGATCTCACTATAATATTGAAGTGTATCAATCTATAGAGAATATGATTTGGTTTATTCATAGAAAATATTATGTCAATCACTTCACTATATTCAATAAGAAGGCTAGTATTCACTATACGTGATTGAAAATAATAGAAAAGGTACTATGTGAAGTAATATTTCAAAACCAATGTCCATTGAGTTTTATTATGTTTAATTTTTTATAAATATATAAATTGTAAAATACAAAATTATAGTATTATTATATTATAAAGGATTATGAATTAAATAAAACTTATGTTAAAACCATTCATTACTAGTAATACATTTATTATATTATTAAAGGTAAATAATAAATAATTTTTCGGCTCACATATTTCTTGATTATTGCTCATCGCATGTGCACATTGTCGTAGGTTGCGCCAAGATCAACTTCAAGAAATTCTTTTTTTTCAATATGAACTCAAAGATTATTGTCCAGAGGCACCCTATAATTTGAGAAGAAAAGATAAAAAGCTTTTGATGTGATATTATCATTATTGGATCTCATTATGAATTTGATGTCACAAATCATCTACATGCAGAAAACAGCACAATGGAGGCAAATATATCACCTTCTTTATTAATTTATTTATTGAAGAGAAAAGCAATGAGTTTATTACAATATTCTTTGGAGTAATACCATTTAATGATAAAAAAATATATATATATTTATTGATGCAAGCATGCTTGCAAATCATTTCAATGCACATAAGAAGTAAAAAGGGAAGGACCATCTCATTTCAATGATGTATGGAAATTTCTACACAACGTCTTCTCAAGCACAGCACAGCACAGCACAGCATACTTGATCCATCAACATAAAAGTGAGTGAATTCCAGTCCTCAAAGGCACCAACTACACATTCAGAGTACTGTGTTTAAACTTTCAACCAAAGAAGCTGTACAAAATATGTATATCAAAACCATGGATCCTTTTTTAGCTGCTCTGAAGAACTTTCTGTGGATCAAGTTGCCCGCTACAATAGCTGGAAGGAACAGCAGAAAGTTCCAGTCTTCCTTTCCACTCCTCACCAGGTTTTAGCGTGATGGGTTTTTCAACCACAGCAGCCTCCACACAGAGCATATGCTTGTACTCATCATCTCCAAAATCAGCCATAGTCTTTGCCTTCTTGTCCCATGGATTCCATACCACTAAATGCAAGCAAAAGAAATTAAGCTAACATGCCAGAGTAGAAACAACTCTTAACTGCTACGTTGGAGTAAGGAGAGGGCCCCTCATAAGACGAAGCATGAGTCTAGAGAGAATACCACCCTCTTTAGAGGTACACTTAAGATCTGTAACTTAACTTCTAAACTTGGACATTGGAATTTAGGATATAAAATTATGAATAGACATGGATTAGAACTATGCATGGTCAATTATTTTCCCATTTGTAAGGTAAATAGGTTCTGAATGAATTTGGATACACACAGCAATGGTCAAAAAACTGACAGTAGGAAGAAGCTAGCCAGGGAATAAATTGAAAAGGACATTGTAACATCATTATGGAAAACTAAAAACATGTTAAGAAGGATAAATAAACATGAGAGGATTTTGTATCTATGTTTTTAAAAACTCCATTGGCTATGCTATTTTATTCACACCCAGGGGAAAAAAGGATCCTTGCTCTTTCGAAGATCCCTCAAATTTAACAAGGTTAACAAGAATGTCAAGTTTACCAGCATCTGGAAGTCCATCTTTGCGTAATACAAAGGTTCTCTTCTTTTCGTGATCCAGAATAGCAATCTTAGTAGGAGTGCTAAGGTATATTTTGTCAACCTATATAATTGTAAATGCACAAGTTAAAAAACATTGCAATCAGAAGAACACAAGCATAAGGGAAACGTGTATCCTTAACCTACTTCTGATTCAAACGTTAGGGCATCCCCTTGTTCAGTAAATCGTTCCTTGTTCTGCAAGTTGTCAAGATAATCTAGTGTCTCTAAACATTCAACCCGCACTTCACTGAAAACAAGCAAATAAGAATTAGAAGGGGTTCTAACTAACAGAATACTAAAAAAATATGCACAAAAATATCCTTCTAGAGCATGCTAGAAGACAGACTCCTGAAAAATATACCACAACAAAAATTTTCTTATGGCTACAAAAACACATTGCAAGCAACAGAATGTTATAGCAGATTCCATGACATATTATTGTCAAAGACAAGATCAAACTTTCAGATCAAGAATCTAAATGGTAAATAAGGGAATAAATTTAAAATATGCAAGCAACAACTACATCATAGAAGACAGATACTGTCATAATGCAGAAAATTGCAACTTCTACTTTGAGAGATTAAAGCTATCTGCAAATGTAAATAGAAATACAATGCAATTTTAGTAATATCAGGAAGGATACAGCAAGTTAATTAATACCTGATGTCTGAGACAGAGAAATAAGTGTGATACGCAAATGTGAAAGTGAATGGCTTTCCATCAGCATTGGTATTCCTAATGCGAGATGTCAGCATCAGATCTCCCCCGGTTCCCAAAGCTACCCTCAAACGGAACTCATAACTAACAGCAAAGAGAAAGATGATCTAATAAGTAACTTCGTCTATCCCATTGGGAATGAGGAGTGGGGAAAGGATAATAAAGATTCTAGAACCTATATTGCTAAATAAAGATCCAAGGGGTAAAAGTTTAAATGACTTCACCTGTTAGGCCACTTCTGCATATCCTCTTCAGAAGGCTTAAGGATCAAATCAATAAAGGACTTAGAATTTGTGGGAAATGGAGGTGGGTCGGTGTCAATGCTCCAAAACCTATTCCTGGCAAATCCATGCTGCTCAAGGGAACCTTGACTTCCAAACTGCAAATTCAGAGCAAGCTTTCTCAGCAAAGATGAAGCCAATTGAAAAAATGAAAAAGAAAAGTTGCAGAGTAAGTAAATACTTGAGGAAAGCATATCGGAATGCCTCCACGAATTGCCTTTGGAGGTTTGAATATTGCCTGCACAAGACATTAATTATTGTCAGTTTGATTTTTTCATATGGTATTTGGGAGGGGAGGACCGAGATCAAAGTATCACAGGAAATATCTCACAGGTCAATTAACCTTTCTCATATCATCCAAGCACAGCGGTGACTAAGAACATGAAAATATTGTGATAACAGCATAAGAAATACAAAAATCCAAAGCAGCAAAATATGGCAAGACATCCAATGTATGAAAAGTAGATTTAACTCACTCTAAACAATATCATTCACTACAGTAAAAAGGAGAACCAACGCCTGTGACTGAATTTCTAATGCAATCAGAGGTTTATTTTCTAGCAAAACAATAAAGCTCAACACAGCCTGGTGAATGTGAAAGATGTAATTAAATACTCTATCATTTTGTGAAACGATTTAAATGTCCCTGTTCTACGTTTTCTTTGAGCATATTTTTGGAAGTGATAGTTTGAGTAGAGGACACCCCCATAGTGCAAGAGTGTCCACCACTATTCTAGTTTAAGGATGGAAACAATGTACTTTTTTATTTCTCAACCACTCTTTACATCTAATTAATGGTTTGTAACAAATATTACAGAAAAGAAATATTAAAAACTTTTGCTTCAGGATTAATAATGGGAAACAATTTCATGAAATCCCAGAATGAAACATGCAGAACAATGAAGGGAGGGAGAAAGTAATTATAATATTGCATGCACCTTACTGCTGACAAAAAGCAACTCCTCCCCGTGGTCATTCTTCCAGGATGTCACGTGAGCCCCATACAAATACACCTGGAGAAACAAGAAACATATCATCATTGATTTAAACAGAAAACAAAACTTGAATGCTTGT
>Ga0307513_10010869_pt1 | contig 11370 bp, 11 predicted proteins | sample 15_EM_MG_FD_202174 | JGI IMG/M metagenome (GOLD analysis project Ga0307513, IMG submission 202174) | Populus trichocarpa ectomycorrhiza microbial communities from riparian zone in the Pacific Northwest, United States - 15_EM | ecosystem: Host-associated > Plants > Roots > Unclassified | place... | reverse complement strand
CGGTACAGCAGCGTCAGATCCACGGAACCGCTCACTTCGTCTCGTAGGCGGCCATGGCGGCACGCACGTCCGGTGAGAAGAAGTCGGGCCCGATGGCGTCGGAGTGGGCCAACCCTTCGGCGGACAGCCGTAGTTGTCCTTCCCGACCGTCGTCGAGCCAGCCACGGGCCGCGAGGGTGTCCAGCTCGGCGGGAAAGTCGGCGTACGGGTCGGAGCCGAACCGGAGCCGGTACTCCGCGACGGGCATGCCCTGGGCCTGGAGCAGCGACTGCAGCAGATGGCGGCGCCGTGCCTCGTCCTCGTCGACCCAACGCCCGTGCAGCGCCCGGGAGAAGTCCTCCGTGGCGGTGTAGTCGTCGATGATGCCGCGTATCTCGCCCATCGACACGGCGTAGTCGAAGGAGTAGTGCAGCCGGGAGGTGTACGAACGGGCACCGCAGCCCAGGCCGATCATGCCGTCGGTCTGGCAGGCGTAGTCGTCCGGACCCTGCGGCGGCGCGTCCGAGCGCCGGAACATCCGCATCGACACCTGCTCGTAGCCCTGGGAGAGAAGATGGTCCCGCCCCTCCCGGTAGCGGCGCAGGCGCTGTTCGTCCCACTCCCGGTCGGCCGCCGCCGGGTCGACACGGCGGCCGAGACCCGTGAGCGGGCGGATGTAGAGGGGGTACAGATAGATCTCCTCGGGGCGCCAGGCCAGGGCCGCGTCGAGGGAGTAGCGCCAACTGGCCGCCGTCTGGCCGTCGATGCCGTAGATCAGGTCGATGTTGAGGACGGGCACGGCGGCCTCGCGGATCCGGGCCAGCGCCGCCTCGACGTCGGACCTGTGCTGCGGGCGTACGGCGGCCCGCGCCTCCTCCTCGACGAAGCTCTGCACACCGAGGCTGAGGCGGGTGGTGCCCCGCTCGGCCAGCACCGCCAGCCGGTCGGCCGTGGCCGTCGACGGCGACGCCTCCACGGACAACGGGACGGCCCGCAGATCCACCCCCATCTCCCGCTCGGCGATGTCGCACAGCCGCTCCAGCTCCGTGGCCTCCAGGAAGGTCGGAGTGCCGCCGCCGAACGCCGCGTTGGCGAACCGAGGGGGCTCCGCGTCGCCCAACGCCTCACGGACGGCGGCGGCCTGGCGCTGTACGGCGTCCAGGTAACGGCCCGTCAGCCCGTCGGGCGCGCCGATGCGGGTGAACAGGTTGCAGAAGCCGCAGCGGATCTCGCAGAACGGGATGTGCAGATAGAGCGACAGCGCCTGCCGGGACTCTCCGGCCCACAGGTCTGCGAGCCGGGGCGCCAGTCGGGGCTCGGGGGAGAGCTCCCGGTAGGCGGTCTTGTGCGGGTACGCGTACGTATAGCTCTGGTACGGCCGCGGCAGGAGGACGGTGGTGTCCGGGGAAGTGACGGTGACGGTCATACGGACGGCTCCAGGAAGAAGTGGCCGTAGGGCACGGTCCACACGGATTCGTGGCCGAGGCGGTGGCCGGTGTAGCCGTCGTCCCCGTAGGCGGTGCCGTGGTCGGAGCAGACGATGGCGAAGCAGCGGCGGCGCGAACTCATCGCCGCGAACAGCCGCCCGACGTGACGGTCGATGTACTCCAGCGCGGCGGCGTGGGTGGCCCGGCTGTCGCCCGCCTCTCTGGTCGCGCCGGGGAGGTGGAACCAGTTCGGCTGGTGCAGCGCGGAGGCGTTCAGGAAGAGGAACAGCCGCTGTTCGGGCGGCAGTTCGGACACCGTCTTCTCGGCGCGTGCCACCTGCGCCTCGAAGGAGGTCGGGGAGGCCACGGAGAACTCCGGCTCCCAGTGGCTCTCCTGGAAGAACCCGGGCAGTACGTCGCCCAGGGCGCCCTGCTTGTTGAAGAAGCCGACGCCGCCGATGCACACCGTGCGGTACCCGTGCGCGGCCAGGCCGGACACGAGATCCGGGGTGCCGAAGACGTACGTACCGTCCGCCGTCGTCTCGCTGCCCGCGAACCTGGCCGCGAACAGACGCGGATGCGGCCCGGGTTCGGCCGGGGTGGGCAGGAAGCCCGCGAACATCGCCTGGTGGGAGGCGTACGTGAAACTCCCGGGCGCGTGCCGCTTCTCCCAGACGCCGCCCGGCAGGTGCGCGGTCAGGTTGGGCAGCCGTCCGGCGGCGGCGAGTTCGACGGCCACGTCGTAACGGAGGGTGTCCAGGGTGAGGAGGAGCAGGTCGTCACGGCCCACCACCTCGTTCATGTCCGGCCCGACGGCCGGGGCGGGAGAGGGCTCAGACGGTGGCATGGGCGGTCCTCGGCAGTGAGAAGGAAGGGGCCGCCGCGACCTGTGCGGCGTACGTGTCCAGGCCCTCCGCCCCGCTGCCCGGCAGACCGGTCAGACGGGGGAGCAGGTCACCGAACGCGTTGACCTCGCCGACGGCGAAGCGGCGCCAGCCGACGGCCGGCAGCAGGTCGACGCCGACGCACAGGGTGCCGGGGAAGCAGGCCGCGGCCCGCTCGCCGGCTTCGAGGGCCGTGGCCCACCGGTCACCGGCCAGCGCCCGTACGGCCGCCAGGTCGCCGCGCGTCCCGCCGAGATGCAGATTGGTCAGCGGGGAACGGCTGGTGCGGACCACGGCGTGGGTGGCCCGGCCGCCCACGACCACGATGCGCAGATCCGCCGACCGGCCGCCGAGCGAGGCCTTCGGCAGCCACCGCTCGATGTGCAGCCCGTCCGGGGCGAGCGTGTCGACGATCGCGGCGATCTCCCGCTCCTCGGTATAGCGGCGGACACGAAGGGAGTTGTGGAGCCGGCCCCCTTCGGCGCGCTCGACGGACGTGGTCGCGCGGATCCGCCCCGACGCGGTCGTCTCGACCGCCAGCACACCGGAGGCGGAGGAACCGTGCGCCAGCTTGACGAAGACGCGCCGCAGGCCCGCCTCCGCCATGAGGCGCCGTACGTCCGCCCAGTCCCGCACGGGCGGTACGTCCCCGGAGGTGGGCGACGGCGGCACCGGTACGTCCGCCCGGGCGAGCCGGTCGTGACACAGCCGTTTGTCGAACATCACGGCCAGCTCCGCCGGGTCGTCGAGCCGTCGCCCGCCGCGCAACGAGGCCACGCCCTCCAGGAACCGCCCGTACCAGCGCGCGGACCCCTCCACCCGCGTCGGATCGTCCACCCCGCGCAGCAGGACATCCACCTCGGCGCTCTCCCCCGGAGAGTCGAGGCGGACCAACTCGTCGTCCGCGAAGTCGTGTCCGCCCTCCCGCAGCACGTCGTGCCACTCGACCACGCGAGGCGTGCCGTGACCGGCGGCCTCGGTGGCCGCGGCGAACAGGCTCACCCGACGGTTGTCCCCGTTGGCGACCACCGCCCACCTCGGCGGGGCATCCCCCGGACCCCTGCGCCCCATGGTGCTCACCTTCCCCCCCTTCGTTCCCGCCTCCGGACCCCGCAGTGCCCTACTCGCCCACCGCGACGAACCGCCAGACCGTGCCGTCCTCCTCCTCGTCGGAGTCGGCGTCGTCGGCACGGGCGTCGACCTCCACACCGGCGGGCTCCAGCGTCTCCAGCAGCCGGGTGCGCAGGGCGTCACTGAGGTAGTTGTGGTGCAGGTCGAGCTTCTTCAGATGCGTCAGCGGCTGACCGGTGAGCAGTGCCGTGGCGCCGTCGTCGGTGAGCACGCCCAGCGAGACGTCGAGCACCTCCAGGCGGGCCACCACCGGCGCGGACGCGAGCGCCGTACAGACGGCGTCCTGGATCTCGCTGTTGCGCAGGGCGAGATGCTTCAGGCTCGGCAGCCTCGTGCCCGCGAAGAAGGGCTCCAGGTCGGCCACGTCGGCGTCGCCCCCGTACTCGGACGTGCCCAGCCACAGGTCGAGTTCGACGAGGGCGGGCAGATCGCTGGCCGCGATGCCGCGCACCACCTCGACGGGCAGGCCGCCGGTCTCGACCGTCAGGCTGCGCAGCCGCTCGTGACGGACGGCGGGGAAGGCCAGCTCACTGCCCCCGCGGACGCCGAACTCCTCCAGGTCGGGAAAGGCCTCCAGGAGGGGAGTGACGTCGCCCTGGTTGATCCAGGAGATCTCGCACTCCTCCGACAGCATGTCGCCCAGGAACACGCCGCGCAGGGCGGGCAGTCGGTCGCGGGCCGCGACCAGCGCCTTGATTATCTCGTCCGGTCCGCTGTCGTACGCGTCGCTCCACGCGCCGACGATCAGGGCGCGGACCTGACGGGTGTCGACGGTCTCCAGGAAGCGGGCGAAGGCGTCCGGCCACTCCTCCTTGGAGTCGTAGGAGTCCACGGAGAGGCGCCAGGCGACGGACTCCGGCGACGGGAAGGCGGACGCGTCCGCCGGTGTGTCACCGGCGTCGGGAAAGGCGAAGGCCGGCAGGCCGTGGAATTTCTGGAGGTGGCTACCGAGGGTCATGCGTGCCTGCTCCCTGATGCTGGGGCTGTTGGATCGGCGGTCGTGGTTCCCGTCCTGGCGCGCGCCGATCGCGTCCAGGTAGAGGAGTTCTACCAAGCCCCACTGACAACGCCGCCAACAGGGGCCTCCCACCCGGCAGATCAGCTCTGCGGCGACCCGTGGACGACCGGCGCCGAGGACCGATTGTCAGTGCCCGCCTCTACGGTCGTTCCCATGGCACACGGCGTGCCGCATCGGGAGGGAGACCCATGTACCGGCAGGGAGACGTACTGATCGTGACGTTGGCGGAAGGCGCGGTGCCGGAGTACGCGGTCGACGCGGCGTCCGAACCGCGTGACGGCCGCGGCAGACTCGTCCTGGCGCTCGGCGAGGTCACCGGGCACGCCCATGCGGTGGCCGGTCCGGGGCGGCTGATCCGCGAGGCCGGAGTGTTCGGCCCGATGCTGCTGCACGTGCCGGAGGGAGCGCGCGTCGTGCACGAGGAGCATGCGGCGATCACGCTCCCGAAGGGCTGGTACCGGGTGATCCGGCAGCGGGAGTACGTGCCGGGTTCGGTGCGCGTCGTCGCCGACTGACGGCACCGGGGCACACGGGCGGGGCGAAGGACCGGGCGGCACGCGACCTGATGCGGCCCGACACGGCACTTGGAGAGGAACGGCACTGATGGACCAGGGCAGTTGGCGGGCGGCGGCGACAGCGACGGGACCGGGCGACCGGGCGGCGGCCGAGGAAGGCGTCCGGCTCGCCTACCGGCGCGCGGGACTGGCGGAACCCGAGCGCATCGTGTGGGCGCGCTCGCCCCTCGAAGCCGTACGGATGCTCATGACGGCGACGCACCCGGACGGTTCGCCGCTGGGCACCCTCGGCGCCGGTGTCCGCAACGCCGTGTGGAGCGCGCCCTGGGCCGCCGAACGGGCGCGGCTGCACGCGCAGTTGGGCCCGGAGCGGTGGAGCGGGCACTGGCGCGCCACGGGAGCCGGACTGTGGGAGTCGACCCGCACGCTGGTCGACCGGGTGCGGGCGGGAATCGTCGAGGAACTCGCCACCGGCCGTCAGGAGGAGGCGCGGGTCCGTCTGCTGCTTCTGGACGCCGCGCTGGGACAGCACGACGCGGCCTGGCTGTGCGCGTTCGAGCCCGGTGACGGCAGTCCGCTGGCCGGTCTCGCCGCCGTGGCGCGCGACGCGGGCTGGTGGTGGCCCTACGAGAGGACGGCGATCCTCAGCGAACGCCCGCTGACCCTGCACCGCGACGAGGCGGGCCGCCTGGACCGGGGTGACGGCCCGGCCCTCGGCTACGCGGACGGGTTCGAGCTGTACGCCTGGCGCGGCATGCCCGTCCCGAAGGACTTCCTGGACGAGCTGACCGCACTCACTCCGCAACGCATCCGCGGCGAGGAGAACGCCGAACTCCGCCGCGTGATGCTGGAGTTCTACGGCTACGACCGGTACCTGGAGGAGTCCGGCGCGGTCCCCGTCCACCGCGACGAGACGGGAGTGCTGTGGCGGGTCCAACTCGTCGGCGACGAGGACGTGGTGATGGTCGAAGTCGTCAACTCCACACCTGAACCGGACGGGTCGAGTCGTACGTACTGGCTGAGGGTGCCGCCGACGACCCGCACGGCCCGCGAGGGAGTGGCCTGGACGTTCGGGATAGAAGCGGAGGTGTACGAGCCGCTGCGGCAGACGTGAACGGGAGCAGTGCTGCGATCATCCTGACGAAAGCGGAAGGCGCGGCCGAGGGAGCAGGATGATTTCTGAGCCGGAGATGGCGGGGGAGTTCGGTGGAGTCGACATCCGCGAGGTGGTGGGCGGCTTCGATGAGGAGGAGCCGGGTGGGGAACTCCGGCCACGCAAGCCGTGGCAGTGGGCGCTGGGAGGGGCGGTGATGGCGTCGGTCCTCTGGGCAGCGGCGCTGTTCCTGTATGGCGGAGGGGGCGATCGAAAGCCGGACCTGAGCGGGTACCAGCTGAAGCAGGACCCTTGCCCGTCGCTGCGGTTGAAGGCGATCGGCGAGGTGATCGCGCCGCGAGAGCCCACCACCAGGGCCGATTCCGGGCTGCTGCGCCATGCCGCCCTCGACCAGATCCAGTGCTCCGTACCTCTCCGGTTCCTGGCCGGCGCGGGGCAGTCCGGGAAGGGATGGTTCACCGGCTACACCGTCGGAATATCGGTGGCACTGCACAAGAAGACCGACCCCGGCGCGGAATTCGAGGCACGACGACGGGTGACCGATGACGGCGTTCTTCCCGAAGAACAGGTCAACACGGTTCCGGACCTCGGCGACAAGGCGTATCTCCTGACCCGGGACAACGGCAATGCGGAGTTGCGGGTGCTGGAGGGCGGGGCGGTCCTCTCGCTGGATCTCTCCGTCTTCACGTACTACCAGAGCGAGCGCGACAGTGAGAGCGGGAGCGAGAGCCAGGACGAGGACGAGAACGCGGTCGGTGACGGGCCGGAACTCCCTGACCTGTCCTTGTACCGGTCGGCCATGATCACTGACATGCGTGACCTGATGGCGAGCCTCAAGCGGTGACCGCGGCGCCGGGCGGTGGTCTCGTGGCCGCCGTCACCGGTGTTCGCTTCGGGACACCCGCACCGGCATGGTCTCCAGGAACTCGGTGGCCGTCCGGCGGGCGGGGGCCTCGGTCTGCTGCGCGATGCGGTGGAAGGTCTCCTGGGCCGCGCGCGCCGGCCAGTCGGAGGGTAAGTGGCGGGCGGGCAGTCGTGGGTCCGTGCGGATGATGTCCAGCCACTCGCTGATCACCCGCAGCCGGATGCCGAGCGCATCGCCGGAACCGGCGGCGGGCCAGATGGACCAGCGCTCGTCGAAGTCGGCGTACCGGGCGCCGATGCCGCCCAGGTCCCAGGTGCCACGGATCATCAGGCCGATGTCGGTGGCGTCGTCGGCCGTGGCGTGGAAGATCTTCACGTGGGCGGCGAGGCCCAGCTCGGAGACGAGCGAGGAGGCGTCGACGTCACCGGGCGCGATCCACAGTCCGCTGTAGAGGGCGCCGAACCCCGACCAGGTGAGCCGGGAGCGCAGATCGTGCCGCTGGCGCTGCCAGGACTCGGGCAGCGAGAAGCCGAGCAGCGTCCAGCTGCCGTCCCAGTCGTCGTTGACGGCGCCGGTCTGCCAGAGGCGCCGCTTTCCGTCCCAGAGGACCTGCTCGGCCTGCGGGGTCAGGCCGAAGTGCATCCTGCGGCCCTGACGCTGACGCTGCAACAGCCCCCGGTTGACCATACGGGTGAGCGTGGACCGGACGGCCGGTTCCCCGACTCCGGTGCGGGCCAGGACATCGATGATGCTGCCCGAGTACACGTGGCCGAGCCCCTCCTCCAGGACGTAGCTGCCGAAGAAGGCGAACAGGAGCGACTGAGGGCGCACTGAACTCCCTAGTGATGGGCCTCGCTGGGCTGTGGCCGCGCTCGCCGAAGTCGTTGGGGCCTCTCTTGTCCGGAGTACTGACAGCGCGAACATAGGTGTGTACATTGCGGCCGTCAAGAAAGTGCACAACATTCGGTGTTGCTTCTTCAGGAGGGGCCCATGCAAAGGCGCATTCTCGGGCTTGCCGCAGCAGTGATCACGGTCGTCGGCGCGGCCGGATGCGGGTCGTCGGACCCGGCGGACAGTGGTTCGTCGTCCTCGGACGGCAGCAAGACCACACAGGTCAAGGTCGGCATCATCCCCATCATCGATGTCGCCCCGCTCTATCTGGGCCAGAAGAAGGGGTTCTTCAGCAGTCGCGGCATCGAACTGGAGATGGTGAGCGCCCAGGGCGGGGCGGCGATCATCCCCGGTGTGGTGAGTGACCAGTTCCAGTTCGGTTTCAGCAACACCACGTCGCTGATGATCGCCCAGGTCAAGGGCGTCCCGATCAAGTCCGTGGTCAACGGCGCGGCCTCCAACGGCAAGGTCGGGGGCGACGTCACCGGGGTGGCCGTCAAGAAGGACAGCTCGATCAAGTCGGCCAAGGACCTCGCCGGGCGGACGGTCGCCGTCAACACCCTGCAGAACATCGGGTCCACCACGGTGCGCGAGTCGGTCCGGCTGGCCGGCGGTGACCCGTCGAAGGTCAAGTTCGTCGAAATGCCGTTCGACCAGATGCCGGCCGCACTGGACGGCGGGCGGGTGGACGCCGCCTGGATGGGTGATCCCGCGATGAACGCCGCCAAGGCGCAGGGTGCCCGCGTCGTGGCCTCGCCGTTCGCCGAGACGGACCCGAAACTCACCGTGGCGACGTACTTCACCTCCACCAAGCTCTCGAAGGAGAACCCCGACCTGGTGAAGAACTTCGCCGCGGCCATGACCGAGTCGCTGAAGTACGCCACCGACCACCCGGACGAGGCACGCCAGATCCTCACCACCTACACGAAGATCAGCGGCGACGTCCTGAACGAGCTCACACTGCCCGCCTGGCCGGCGGAGATCGACATGGCCTCGCTGGAGAAGCTCGCTTCCCTCGGTGCGGAGGACGGCCTCTTCGACGGCAAGAAGCCCGACCTGACCGCCCTGTTCTCATGACCCGCGTCGCTGTCACCACCGACGTGGCGGGCTCCGCCGGGACCGGCACAGGTCCCGGCGGGCTCCCCGCCCGGCGACGACTCCCTGAGCGGGCCGTCACCCCGCTGCGGGGACTCGCCGGACTCGCCGGGCTGGTCGCCGTACTCGAAGTGCTGCCGCACACCGGCCTGGTGTCGGCCGACTATCTGCCACCGGCCTCGGAGACCCTCCGGGCCCTGTGGCACCTGCTGGCCGAGCAGACCTTCTGGACCGCGCTGGGCGACACCCTCACCGGCTGGGGCCTGGGCCTGGCCATCTCCGTCGTGGCGGGCGTGGCGGCCGGACTGGTCATCGGCTCGATCCCCGTCCTGCGCGCGGTCACCGCCTCCACCATCGAGTTCCTGCGCCCCATCCCGTCCGTCGCCCTGATCCCCGTCGCCGTCCTCCTCTACGGCGCCGACCTCCGATCGAAGCTGCTGCTCGTGGTGTACGCCGCCTTCTGGCAGGTCATCGTCCAGGTCCTGGCCGGCATCCAGGACGTCGACCCGGTCGCCGACGACACCGCCCGCAGCTACCGGCTCGGCACCTGGGGGCGGCTGCGCCACGTCATGTGGCCCACCGCGCTGCCGTACGTGATGACCGGCGTACGGCTGGCCGCGACCGTGGCCCTCATCCTCGCCGTCACCGCCGAACTCGTCATCGGCGCACCCGGCCTCGGCCAGGAGATCGCCGTCGCCCAGACCTCCGGCGCCGTACCGCGGGTCTACGCCCTGGTCCTGGTCACCGGGCTGCTCGGCGTCGCCGTCAACCTGGCGGCGCGAGCGGTCGAGCGACGGGCACTGCACTGGCACCAGTCCGTCCGCACGGAGGTGGCCGGATGACCGCCCTCACCGTCCTACGGCGGGCCCTGCTCCTGCTGGGCCTGCCCGCCGTCCTCTTCGCCGTGTGGTGGTACGCCACCGCCGACAGCACCGACTTCTACGTCCCGCCCCTCTCCGCCATCCTGGAAGCCTTCGGCAAGGTCTGGACGGGCGAGCGGCTGCTGTCCGACGTCGTACCGAGCCTCCTGCGCCTCACGGCCGGCTATCTCCTCGCCGTGGTGATCGGCGTGGGACTCGGCCTGCTGGTCGGTATGCGGCGGGCCGTACGCGACGTCCTGGAACCCGTCCTCGAACTCTTCCGGGCCATCCCGCCGCCCGTGCTCGTACCGGTGATCATGCTGTTCGCGGGTATCGGCGACACCATGAAGGTGCTCGTCATCGTGAGCGGCTGCGTATGGCCGATCCTGCTCAACACCGTCGAGGGCGTCCGCGCCGTGGACGAGGTGCTCAGCGACACCTGCCGGTCCTACGGCATCACCGGCGTCGCACGTCTGCGACACCTGGTGCTGCGCGGGGCGAGCCCGCAGATCGTCACCGGTATGCGCCAGGCCCTGTCGATCGGCATCATCCTCATGGTCATCAGCGAGATGTTCGCCGCCAGCAACGGACTCGGCTTCACCATCGTGCAGTTCCAGCGCTCGTTCGCCATCCCCGAGATGTGGAGCGGCGTCCTGCTGCTCGGCATCCTCGGCTTCCTGCTGTCCCTGCTCTTCCGGTTCGCCGAGAACCGCGCCCTGGCCTGGTACCACGGCCTGCGCAACGCCCGGCGCACCCCCTGAAACGGAGCCGTCGATGCTCGACGTACGCAACCTGCAGAAGATCTACACCGGCCGGAACCGCAAGGTCGAAGCCCTGCGGAACCTGACCTTTCACATCGGCGCGGGTGAACTCGTGTGTCTGGTCGGTCCTTCGGGCTGCGGCAAGACCACGCTGCTGAAGTGCATGGCGGGACTGCTCGACCCGACCGCCGGTGAGGTGCTCCTGGAGGGACGCCCGGTCGACGGGCCACCGGAGGGCATGGCCGTGGTCTTCCAGGAGTACGGCCGCTCGCTGTTCGCCTGGATGAACGTCCGCGACAACGTCGCCCTGCCACTGCGCCGCAAGAAGCTCGGCAAGGCCCGTGAGCGGGAGTTGGTGGACCACGCACTGAAGGTGGTCGGGCTCGCCGACGCCCACGAGGCCTACCCCTGGCAGCTGTCCGGAGGCATGCAGCAGCGCGTCGCCATCGCCCGTGCCGTCGCGTACGAGCCGAAGGTGCTGCTCATGGACGAGCCCTTCGCGGCCGTCGACGCACAGACCCGCGCCGAACTGGAGGACCTGATCCGCGAGTTGTGGCGCGAACTCGGCGTCACCGTCCTGTTCGTCACCCACGACATCGACGAGGCCGTCTATCTCGGCCAGCGCACTGTCATCCTGTCCAAGTCGCCGACCGTCGTGCAGGAGGATCTCACCATCGATCTCCCCGACGAGCGCGACCAGTTGCACACCCGCTCCAGCCCCCGCTTCGCCGAACTGCGCGCCCATGTCTACGAACAGATCCAGCGGGCCAAGTACCGGAGCGGGGACACGGACACCGAGGTGGTGGACCGGGCCCCCGAGCCCGCGGAGA
>Ga0307513_10010868_pt1 | contig 11370 bp, 17 predicted proteins | sample 15_EM_MG_FD_202174 | JGI IMG/M metagenome (GOLD analysis project Ga0307513, IMG submission 202174) | Populus trichocarpa ectomycorrhiza microbial communities from riparian zone in the Pacific Northwest, United States - 15_EM | ecosystem: Host-associated > Plants > Roots > Unclassified | place... | reverse complement strand
CTAGTACCCCCCCCCTCACCCCCCTCTATTACCCGGCCCTGATATGAGTGCGGCCGATAGATATCGCAGTCACACAAGTATGATAAAAGGATTTGGTGCTCCTTTCCCCCAAAATCTCTTACCAGACCCATCTATCGCCTGCACTTGTATTTTACCACACCTATTCCATTGTGTTTCTCACCCTTACTTCTCCAACATTGTCACGCCTGACCCTTATCCCATATACTCAAATTGGGTCTTTTCTACACCCAGCCTACTCTTCCACCGATAAATACCTCTCATGCCTTCCAAAGCGAAAAAAAAACAATCAGCTAAACCGCCTACCCAATACAAATTACACCAATACTGGAACCGATCACCGCTCACATGGTCGATAATTTCATTCATTGAGGAGCGTCAAGCCTATCTTAACAAGGAAAAACTATTTAATGAATACCGAAAATCACTGGAATTCATTATCGGCGGTGGTGCAGGCCTGGATTTATTACAGGTCACACGTGCAAAAGATCTCCTCCAGCAATTTACTATGAAGGTACGCCAGCGTCTTGTTTTTTTAATCCATCTTCTCTTTTTTCCACCTTCTCTTAGCCCAATTTGGCCCAACAACCGCTGGGTTTGTTGATCTTCCTTGGCTGTATATCGCAGGTGAAAACAGATTCCCTTATGAGTATCTCTTGAGAACCTCATAGATTTTCTGCTAGTAGCCTGCAATGATGGTCCCGTTTGATGGCAGAAGGGGATATTTCAACCTGAAATTCCTCATCTGTTTTCCGTCTATACGGGTTTGGACTGACTTAAATACAATACTTTGTGTGTAACACTAGGGCGAATCCGATTCCTGGGTGGGCAGTCGCCACTATGACAAGCTCGTCAATAGCACTCCCTTGAATAACTATGGAACAGTTATCAATGGTAGTATAACCGACTCGGTTTTCAATAACCGGGTATCTGTGCATGGTGTTAGTACCCCTAGTAATCTAAGTAACTCTACTTATAGTAGCTTCTATGGAAGAAGGCTGACCTTTGGCAATTGGTGCAATAGACCCGGAGTTCACGGAATTCTTGTTGTGACACAGCTTCCACCGTATCAGAAGGAGACAATCCTGCATTGGCTGATCGAACTTTGATACCTGATAACACAGACAAACCTGATCGAACTTTGAGAGATCGAATGCAAATTGTGTATAATGCGATGCGGGACGATGACAAATGGCACCTTGGCAGTGGTCGCTATGTGGAAGATATATTTTATGAACGTTGCCAACAGATGGACGATAAGCGGTTTGAGGGCACTCTTGCCCGATCATTCATCCTCGATACTTCGAATCAGATGATACAAGGATGGTTTAGACCTAATGAATGGGAGCAGATACACCAAACTGTATTGCCCTTGCCATCTCCAGATCAGAAGCTATTTGATATACTCAACACGATCATAAATGTCAGAACAGTACGCTCATTTTCCACTCTCCTTGTGCCTGAGTGGATATCCGGGTATCAAGACAAGAACCTCAACGACGTTAAGGTTAAGGACGTTAAGGACAAGGATGTGAAGGACAATGGCGATAACGATGATGTGCATGATGACTTTTTCATTACTTGCCAATGGGCCAATCTAGTTCTTACAAACTTGTAGGTTTTCCCGTTACTTGTTTGTCCCGCAGATAATTCCTTTGTGGGAGTGAAACTAACAGCACTACCTATACATCCTAGCTTATTCCTCCTCACGATACCCAATTCCCCGTTTGCCCATAGCCACCATGAAGGCTGGTACCAAAGCATGCTCTGGTCCATGATCGTGGATAGGTGCTTTATATCCATCCCTGGCTTGACTATAGAGCGGACAGAGACCACCAGTCAGCCCGGAGCGGCACGAAAGAACCGGGATAGAAAAGAGGCAGCTGAAAGGCAGCTGATCGGACCTCGTCATGATGCGATAATTCGTACATTACAGGATGGTGCTCTTGAGCTTGGTGCAGTTGAAGACTCTTCCTCTTTCAGGGGCGGCGAGACATCAACCAAGTGGCTTGATGATAATTTCAAACTTATTCGATCGATGCACGACATGCTCTACCGCATCCATAAGTCAGTTGACTATAATCAAAAAGCCATCCGCAATGTACAGACTTTTGGGTTCGTTACCACTGGTCTCACCCTGCAGTTTCTTCGGTTGGGATATCCTGGGTGTGGGCATGTGAGTTTGCTCTGCCGAGAGAAACCGATGAATTTACCTACCACCATTAAGCAACTTCCGTCGTTGCTTGCTATGATTGTGTTATTTACGAGTTTCAGAAAGGTAGCCATGGCATCATTGAATGCCATAGAGGACTATCTTATTGGTCAAGACTTGGCAACAACATGTAAGATAGTTGATGGGTCGGGCGCCGGGAGTGTGGGGGGGTTATACTATTCCGGGGACTCGCAGTGATCGATTGATTATCCGAAGGACGGTTCTCATGCTGGCGGGATTCCCTGTTACCAGCACCTGTAACGATACCGGATGTTGAATTTAGTACGGTGGCCCTCTAGGGTGAGGTAAAGCACTCGGGCAGAGATAGAAAGGTCGGAAAAAGGATCAACAAGATCGCAGGGGGAGTGAGCAGACAGCCAGAATAAATGCAAAGCAATAAGTCCTGGCAGACACAAACAACTTGGAGCGGATATCAACAACTCTGTGTTTCTTTACACAGACAAACAAGGCTTATCTGTTGATCAACGCAAGTATTCCGATTTTTTCGTCCCTACTCGGAGCTCAGTACCGTACCTTGCCGACATTCAACTAAACCCGCAAAGTCCTTAACTACTACCGGTAGTGCCGTCCATCCACTCTCGCTCACCCACTGTCCAGCACTACCGTCGTCTAGGTATCGGATACCCGCAAATTCTGGGTAAACCGCTGCCATTTCTCTTATGTCGTAATCCTGTGGTAAATGCGCTTTTCTGGGGATAGCTGCAGCTACCATATGAGTACTACGGTAGCGGCGAGTCGAGTTTACCCAGAGCTTGCTGGTGGCCGGTGCTCCGCAGCATCAATTTACTCGAGTAAAAAGCTACTCCAGTATTTGTCCCTTCGCTTGACCATAAGACCTGCTTCGTTCAGGGCTCTACTAAGCTACGGTAGAGCCATTGTGCAGTTAGACTTTCTAAGGGCCAGGTACCCGAGTAGAGAGTTAGCTTAGGTAGTATCTAACCTTCTTTTCGAGCATTGCACTTGCATTTGTAATCATTTATTTACCTAGAGGTTAACTTAGAGCTAGTTTCCGTTCAGGTGCTGTTGGGGGAACCCACCTAGTGTTGCTTTGATATTTTTAGACTTGCACAGTTGTTTTTGTCATAGCTGGTCATCATGTTTGGTAGTTAAAAGGGCGGCTTTGGGAACATGTACAATTGGGGAGGACGAGATCCGGAATTGTTCTGTGAATGGGACTTTGATCGGATGATTCTTTTTATCTTTGTTTTCTTTTGATCTTCGGCCTATTGTGAGATCGACAAACCCTTCTGCCAAATACCCACGAAAGAACGCCCGTAACCGGAGGGGATCCGTCAGTGCCTTTGCGAGGCACGCCTTGAAAGTTGAAATACGTTACAGAAGAGCTTTATCCTATTGCCATGCATGCTTCATAGAGTAGGATACGGTACCTTGGCGAGCAGCGTGAATGAGTCAGCATTTTTCATTCAGGTTAAGCGCCTGGGATGTCTCCTCCGATGGAGGCGGTGGCTCCCGCTGCGATACCCCCCCCATCAGGCAGTTCATCTCGGTTGGGCGGAACGGTAACTATGCCATAACCGTTCGTATTGTATCAAATTCTCGGTGAGGGGGTATGTATGTAGGCGCGCCCGAATCCGCAGACATGGTGGAGGTTGGGTGGTACGGAGCGGGTGCTGGATCATTCAAAAATAATCTCTGCACCTGGGCGGTGATGCGGTGATGCGGTGATGCCGCGACGATACTCGTAGAGTACTTGTACGATATGTTACCCCCAACGCGGCACAAATGAGCGCTGCGATACGGTAGTGGTATTGGATCTTGAGAGGATGGTGGGGTGCATCGTGTGTGTATGGCGCAGGCTTGTTACTCAAATCAGCTCTGGAGGAGGAGGTGGTTCCCTCGTAGGATGGGAGACGGAGGGTTGCCTTTGAAATGGAATAAATTGATTCCTTAGCGATCTCTCATATAATAATAATGTTACTGGTACATAGAAATGGGCCCAGGTCGCTCCAGGCTCCTCATAAGTTAACTGTGGCGGCGGCTTTCAGTAGACACCCGTATTGGCTAAGGTGTGAGTGTTGGAACTGCCGTAAGCAACTCGCATCGTGCTCGGGAAATCATGGTATCGCCGGGTGCAATACGAATCTGCCAGTAGGAGCTTGTGTGTGTGTGATACCGTGCAGCACATTATCCATCCCTCCAAACTGCACTCAGCCTCAGCCTCTTTCCACCGAAACACGAGCGAATCCCCTCGAATATATTTCTCTCCCAGAGTTTTCCCCCTTGATCTTCATCCCGCACACACACGCACACACAATCATCACCACAATCCACTGCTTTTACTCGCCACTTTGATTGAAGCTGGGCTCTTTGTTCATCTCGAGCTCAACCTTACTTTGATCTTGCCGCAAACCCTCTACGGGCTCTGCTGGACCTGCGTGCTGCACTCTAGTCGTCACTGTCTCGTGATCGGCGGTTGAACTCCGTGTTGCCCAATATGCTATTGCTGAGGGTTTGGGCTCTTGCAGCTGTTTGGCTGGCCACAGTAAGCTTCCGTTTTCCTTTTTATGTTTCTAATCAGAGCCTGATAACTGATCTGTGTCGCATCACCTGTAGCAAGCCCTCGCGAAGAAATCCCCCGAGGTTTCCAAAACCAAGCTTGACAACTTACCATTAGAATTCTTCTATTTTGATGACAGTCCGGTAATAGGGATTCAGGGCTCATCTTTCAGGGGTTGGGACTGACTGGCTATGGTCAACTAGGTGATATTAACCTTAGATGCGCGCGCAGGAAACGTATGGCGATCTGACGATGATGGAAAGAACTGGGAAAAGGTTAGGGGGGTGCCCGATGGCGCTGCTTGGGATATCACGGAGCATCCTTTTGATAAAAAACGGGCCTTTATACTTGGACCGGAGAAGGAGCATTGGTACACCGAAGATCGAGGCGCAAAATGGCACAAATTCAAATCTGAAGTCAAAATTTCACTTATTCACCTACCTCTTGCTTTCCATGCTGAGGAGCCCGAATGGATACTTTATTCCGGCAGGATTTGTGAGGTGGAGGATGATATCTTCGGACTTTCTTGTAAGGAAGTGGTGAGTTGCTGCTATAAGACCTGATGCCCCCAAAAGAGCTCATCTGTTGATACACACCGAGTGGTAGACTTATTACACAAAAGATGGGTTCGACAGCAAAATGAAGAAGCTCAGGGAAGATACGCACGGGTGTATGTTCGCTCACAGTAGTCCCATCTTCAGTGGTGTAAAGGATGAAACGATTCTCTGCGTTGTCAACGGCGACACGTCCTACATAGAAAGCCGGAAGCTACTTATTTCCACTAATTGGTTCAAAGATTCCGAGGAACCGAAGTTGGATGGCTACAAAACTATCGATGGATTGGCTGGCCTTGCGGGAGTCCAGAAGTTCATTGTAGCTGCTGTAAAAACCCGCGGGACAGACGAGATGGCTCTGTATGTCACACCTGGGTCTTGCCAGCGGTATGCTTCGATTTTTGCTTACTATGCATAGATATGTCACGGATGACACCAAGACCTGGCATCGTGCTGAATTTCCACACGATCACGGCGGCCTCAGAGAAGATGCGTACACAATTTTGGAATCCACACCATACAGTATCCAGGTAGATGTTCTTACGACGAGGGCAATGAATCCTATGGGATCGCTATTCACTAGTAATTCAAATGGGACGTATTTTACGAGGAATTTGGATCATACCAACCGCATACCTGAAGGATTAGTCGATTTCGAACAAGTCGCAAACATTCAAGGAATTGTCTTGGCGAATGTGGTTAAGAATGCGGAACAAGTTCGCGAGAATCCTCTTATCACCAAAAAAGAGATACAGTCCATGATCTCCTTCGATGATGGCAAATGGGATACTTGGAAGCCATTAAAGGGGCCAGGGGGCAAGGGGCTGAATTTGTACTCTGTCACCGCGCTGGCAGATGGTGGGCGTATTTATTCTAGCCCTGCTCCGGGTATCCTTATGGGTGTTGGGTCGCTTGGGGATTATGTGGCGGGATACAAGGACTGTGACCTTTTCTACTCCGACGACGGGGGGTTGACTTGGGAGAAGGCCCTGACCGACGCTCACAGATACGAGATTGGAGGGTCTGGTTCGGTAATGGTCGCTATTAATGATGAAGATTTGACTGACAAAGTGAGTTATTCAATTGACCACGGAAAGAACTGGGAGGAGGTGAAGCTGGATGAGAGAATCCGTGCGAGACTACTCACCACTACACCTGACTCTACGACTCTCAAATTCACCCTGGTAGGGGTTACCAGAGACAAGACGGTATATGTCTTTGCTATTGATTTCTCCGGGGTCTTTGAGCGCAAATGCAAACTTGATAAGGGCAGCGAGGACGGTGACTATGAAAAATGGTATGCTCGTCTGGATGAAGAGGGCAAACCTGATTGCCTCATGGGACATAAACAGTATTTCTGGAGGCGGAAGCCCGGGGTAAATTGCTATGTTGGAGAAGACTATAAAGACCCAGAACCCGAGAAGGAAGTCTGCGAATGCACCAAACATGATTTTGAGTGCGATTTCAACTTTGTTCGGGAGAAAGGAAAGAAAGACGATAACTGTGTGCCTTCTAAGGGTATGAAATTGTCGATTCCCGCCGGAGAATGCAAAAAGAATGAGGACACCTATATGGGCCCCAGCGGATATCGTAAGATCCCGGGCAATGACTGCAAGGGTGGAGAATCCCTTGAAGATAAGGTTGAGTGGAAGTGCGATGAAGGTTGGCTCAAGTCACCTATACAGATCACACCTTTGTACTAGCAGAGAGCTAACAGGAGTCTAGTCACTACAACACCTTCAAATGGAAATGTTACTGATGTCAAGCATTCCTTTGCTGGAAAGCGGGTTGCTGAATACTTTTACCTTGAGAATGCCGAGAGTGCTTCTAAATCCGATGAAGTAAGTCATTTGAAACTACATTTCCATACTGCCTCGCCGAAAACTTATGGTCGCAGACAATCATCATGAGAACGGAGGAACAGGAGGTATGGATAACAAAGGACCATGGCGCCACATGGAAGCAAATCCTCAAGGACGTCAATGTCGTTTCAATCTACCCTAATGCTCACCTCTGGGATGCCGTGTACTTCATCACTCCAGACGCTGAGGTTTGGTACACACTCGATCGGGGCGAACATATCAAACAGATGACATCCGTCAAGACCAAACCAAATCGCCAAGGCCTTCAGGTTATCGACTTTCATCCGACCAAGCGGGATTGGCTTATCTGGACTGGTCAAAAAGATTGTGAATCGGCCTCCACATGCCATTCCGTCGCCTATTATACGAGGGATAATGGAGAAGAGTGGCACCAATTGCTTCCCTATGTCGGTACTTGTAAATGGATTCGCACTGAGAAACAGAAAGATTCCGAAAAACTTATATTCTGCGAGCACTTTGAAACCGAAAAGGGCAATGGAGAGGGTAATGTGGAATTGGTGGCCAGTGGCAACTTCTTTGATGATCGCTCTGTCAAGTTTGGAAGCATCATCGGTTATGCAACTATGGCTGAGTTCATCATTGTGGCAAGCATCAATGAAGACGGTACTTCGCTCAAGGCATCGGCATCTATTGATGGAAGAAACTTTGCAGAGGCTGCCTTCCCGCATAATTTCAACGTCCCACACCAAACCGCATATACAGTTCTTGACTCCGAGACCCACGCTATTTTCCTTCACGTCACGGTAAACCCCAAGAAGGGTTTTGAGTTCGGCAGCTTGCTGAAGTCTAATTCCAATGGAACCAACTATGTCCTGTCATTGGATGCAGTAAACCGCAACGAGGAGGGTTTTGTTGATTTTGAAAAACTGAAAACTTTAGAGGGAGTTGCCATCGCCAACCGCGTCATGAATGCTGACAAAGCCCTCGACGGCGAGAAGAAGAAATTGAGGAGTAAGATTACGCACAACGATGGGGCAACATGGGAATATATCTCTGCGCCAAAGAAGGACGCAGATGGCAAAGATCACAAACTCTGTGACACCGGCGACAAGGATAAATGTTCGCTCAACCTTCACCATTACACCGACCGGGTCGATCCTAGAGATACCTTTGGCTCAGGGTCTGCTGTTGGATTAATGATGGGCGTCGGGAATATTGGGGATGCCCTAACCGGTTATAAAGATGGTGATACGTATCTGACTCGGGATGGTGGTGTTACCTGGAAGCAAGTTAAAAAAGGGCAATATCAATGGGAATACGGCGATCAGGGCTCTATCATTGTTTTGGTTGAAGACAACGTGCTCACCGACAAAGTTTATTACTCACTCGATGAGGGCGAGAGCTGGACCGACTACAGATTCGCTGGTAGCCCCGATGAGAAAATGCGCATAACAGATATCTCGACTTTGCCCAGCGACACAAGTAGGAGGTTCATTCTTTGGGGCACTAGAGAGGGCGACGGGAATAAGTTTTGGACTGTCCAATTGGACTTTACAGGACTTACAAATGTTGAGTGTGAGAGTCATGCTTCCGTTTTCTTTTTTCCCCGATTACTAACCCCGAAGGTAAAGGTGATTTGAAGGATGGCGATGGCGCTGATAGCGATGATTTCGAACCATGGTCGCCGGTTCATCAAGACGGGTGTTTGTTTGGACATCGTGTACAATACAACCGCAAGATCCTTACACACAACTGTTATATCGGAAGGAAAATTAAGCAACCACACAAAATCCTGGACAACTGCGAGTGTACTAGACATGACTACGAATGGTTTGTACCTCTTCCAGGTCTCTCCTCCCATAGTACAATGACTGACAAATAAATCTAGTGATTTCAATTACCAACGAGACTCGACCGAGATTTGCAAACCGGTAAAAGGGCTCCCACCTCCAGATCACCAAGCAGCCTGTAAGGAGAACAAGGATCTAATCGAGTACTGGGAACCAACTGGATACCGACGCCTTCGTATGACAACATGCGAAGGGGGTAAAGAGTTGGATAAGTCGTCCCAATCAATCGCCTGCCCCGGCCACGAGGAAGAGTGGGAGAAGAAACGTCCTGGCGCCCGTGGGTTTGGTTTATTCCTAGCTATTGTAGCGCCAGTAGCTGCAGCTGGCGTGATTGGATGGTTCGTCTGGACCCGCGTTTTGGACGGCAGGTTTGGAGCCATCAGGCTTGGAGAAGACAACAATGGACAATCTCCTTTCGTCAGATACCCGATCATTGTGATATCCGCCATTGTCGCTCTGGCAGTTTCGATTCCGACAATATTGGGAGCTATCGGTTCATGGGCTTCCAGCAAGCTGACGAGGACGAGGCGGTATACATCTAGAAGTTCGTTTGCGAGAGGAGCAGATTACTCTGTTGTGAATACAGATGAGGGAGAACTATTAGGAAGCGATGACGAGGATGAGTTTTGAGGTGATGTGAGATGACGTTCTTGGTTGCTGTGAACATGGGGGATGGTGTTTGGGTTAGGATACGGCATGGTTTGTGTGGTCTTAGCTTGGAGCCTGTGGTTTTATTCTTATTTTTTCTCTCCCTTTCCCCCTTTCCGTAGCGTGATGGGCTATAATGGTTAAGGGTTGGTTACGGCGGCTAGTTATTACGAGGTAGTGGGATGGCATGAGAGATACAAAAGCGAATGGCCGACAGAGTGGGAGTTATTTTTCATGTATTTTTGCATCTGTTGGTGGGGAAATTTCATTTGTTGGGTTTTTATCTTTGGGTCCTTTGATATCGGGTTTCACGCTGGTTCTTTGTTGTCGTTCTACCCGTAGAGAAAAGTTCCGTGATGAGATGTAGGTTTTAAGCACTAGGTCTTTGCGGATTAGGGAATGAGAGAAAGTTTATGCCAGTCGTCTGAGCACTGGACGACTCATATTAAGGTATACTGAGAAGGAAGGAGAGTATTATTAAAATTTAATTGTTGAAAGTCCAGCGATCACTCGCCCTCTTCCTCGTCCTCCTCAACCCACCACGACACCAGCCCCAATCCCGCCTGCTGGCAGGAGGCCTAGAAACACTCAATTAGCCCACGACCATAAGCGCATGAGAAGGACTAAGGAAAGCCCCACAGTGATAGCATACGGCGGTTTATTATGCAAACTCGACTCCTCCCCCTTCAAATGCGGCGGCACAGGCAACTGATCCACGAAGACCTCACCCTCAACCCTGAACCTAATAACCTCATTCTTATCCATATAAAAGTCCTGATCATCATTACGCCATATCCAAACCTGTTCCTTGCCATCACTACCAACAACCCAACAACAACAACAAACCCCCCAATAATCATTAGCTTTTCTCCACAAAAAAAAAACACAAACAACCGAATATATATGTATGCAAAGTAGTGAATGAATGAATGGATGGATGGATGAATACATACAACCAACTCCCCTCAAACAACCCAGCAGCGGGCACAAACACCTCGTCGAAGAAGTCTGTGCGCACCTTGACGCCGGCCGCCGTGGCGGAGCTGATGCGGCCCGTGAGCACCTCGCCCTTGAAGGGGCGGAAGACGATCATGCGGAACTCGACGTTGACGTGAGCGCCCCCGTCCTGCCCGATCATGCCCTCCGACACCCTGGACAGGTCGTAGAGGGAGATGCAGAGGCCCACGCCGTGGACCACCTTGTTGGCGTACTTTTCGTTGATCTGGTCTTCTAGCGCTGTGGCGGTTGGGCTTGCGAAGGTGGGCGGGGGGAGGTGGAGGAGGTCTGTGAATTTGGACTTTTTTGGGGGTGGGCGGGGGGGAGAGGTTAGCTGGGGGTTCTGTTTGTGGAGGGAGGAGGGGGAGGGGAAGGTTACTAGGATGAACATTGGTTGGCTGTGGTGGGGTTTGGCGGTAATGGTAGTGGTGGTGGTGGTGGTGGTGGTGGTGGTGTTGGTGGAAGAGTAAAGTTGGTCATAGTGGTGGTTTGGGGAAGTTTATGGTGGGGACTGGTGCTCGAATATGATACATACCTGGTCCTGTATACGATACACAAGTTGAGGCTCTGGGGTTTATTAACGGTTGCCAAACTTTTAAATTACCCGTGCAGGTATGATGCCGGCTCAGCTGTTGAAACAGTGAGAACGGAACGATGGTTTTGGAACTGATTGAGTGACGAGAAGAATGATGAATTGCTTAATTAACTTCTCAGTAGAGAGCGAACTACC
>Ga0307513_10010867_pt1 | contig 11371 bp, 9 predicted proteins | sample 15_EM_MG_FD_202174 | JGI IMG/M metagenome (GOLD analysis project Ga0307513, IMG submission 202174) | Populus trichocarpa ectomycorrhiza microbial communities from riparian zone in the Pacific Northwest, United States - 15_EM | ecosystem: Host-associated > Plants > Roots > Unclassified | place... | reverse complement strand
CCAGGATGGCGTCGGGATTGCCGATCTCCGAGGCGACTTCGAAGCGCTCGCGCGGCAGGCGCTCGAGGCCCTTGATGCTGATGTTGTTGAGAGTCTGAATCTTGAATCGCATTGCTTGCTCCGGTGGGAGAGTGGTGCCGGGCAGGGGTTTCCGGGGTTGCGAACTGTTCACGCATGTTCATTGCGTTGAGCGCTCGCAACCCCGGAAACCCCTGCCCGGCACCGCTTCTTCGTTAGGCGTTCCTGGCCTGGAAATCTTTCATGAACTTGGTGAGCGCCTCGATGCCCTCGATCGACATCGCGTTGTAGATGGACGCGCGCATGCCGCCCACCGAGCGGTGCCCTTCGAGATTGACGAGCCCCGCCTTCGCCGCTTCGGCGCAGAAGGTCTTGTCGAGCTCCGCGTTCGGCAGCGTGAACGGCACGTTCATCCACGACCGGCAGTTCTTGGCGATCGGATTCTTGTAGTAGCCGGACGATTCGATGAAGCCGTACAGCTTCTCTGCCTTGGCGCGATTGCGCTCCGCCATCGCCGCGACGCCACCCTGCTTCTTCATCCACTTGAACACCAGGCCGGCAAAATACCAGCCGAAGGTCGGCGGTGTGTTGAGCATCGAGCCTTCGTCGGCCATGGCTTTGAAATCCCACACCGAGGGCGTACCGGGGCGTGCCTTGCCGATCAGGTCGTCGCGCACGATGACGACGCAGATGCCGGAGGGGCCGATGTTCTTCTGCGCGCCCGCGTAGATGAGGCCGTACTTCGACACGTCGATCGGACGCGACAGGATGTTCGACGACATGTCGCACACCAGCGGCACACCGCCCGCCGTCTGCGGCACGTAGGGAAACTCGACGCCGGCAATGGTTTCGTTGGCGACGTAGTGCAGATAGGCCGCGCCAGGCGTCAATTTGAGCGCGGACTGTTCGGGGACCGAGGTGTAGTTGCTGGCCGATTCGTCGGCGGCGACATTCACCTTGCTGTAGCGCTTGGCCTCGCCGATGGCCTTCTTCGACCATGCGCCGGTGTTGATGTAGTCCAAGGTGGAGTCGGCCGTGGCGAGGTTCATCGGGATTGCCGAAAACATGCCGGTGGCGCCGCCCTGCAGGAACAGCACCTTGTAGTTAGCCGGGATCGACAGGAGTTCGCGCAAGTCGGCTTCGGCCTCGGTGGCCACACCGATGAATGCCTTGCTGCGATGGCTGATTTCCATCACCGACATGCCGCCATTGCGCCAGTCGGTCATCTCCGCTTGAGCTTGTTGGAGAACTTCCAGGGGCAGCGTGGCCGGGCCCGCGGCAAAATTGAATACGCGCATGAAATCGACCTCTGGCACGGACCTTATTGCCCGCGCTGTTTGTGCACCCCGGACGTTATTGCCCGGGGGCGCGAAATATATCAGGACGTCGGCGTTTCGGAAGCGTCGTCTGGCGACAAATCCCCGCCGCCGAGCGCAGTCGGCGGCGGCTCGGCGCCCGGCACGTCGTCGCCCAAGCTTTCGATGCGCTCAATACCCGTCAATCTCTCGCCTTCGTCGAGCCGGATGAGGCGAACACCCTGCGTATTGCGGCCGACGATGGAGATCTCCGACACCGGCGTACGCACCAGCGTGCCAGTAGAACTAATCAACATGAGCTCATGCTCGGAATTGACTTGCAACGCCGCGACCATTTCGCCGTTGCGATCGGTGGTCTGCAACGCGATCACGCCCTGACCGCCGCGACCGTGCTGTGGGAAGTCCTCGAGCGGCGTGAGCTTGCCGTAGCCGTTAGCGGAGGCCGTAAGCACCAGCCCGTCGCCGACGACGATGAGCGAGATCAGCTCCTGACCCGCAGCCAGCTTGATACCGCGCACGCCGGTGGCTTCGCGTCCCATGGGACGCACTTCTTCTTCGTTGAAGCGGATCGACTTGCCGCCGCTCGACGAGAGGATGATTTCGCGCGCACCGTCCGTGAGGGCGACGCCGACGAGCCGGTCGTCGGTGTCGAGCCCGAGCGCGATGATGCCGCTGGCACGCGGCCGCGAGAACGCCGACAGCGGCGTCTTCTTGACCGTGCCCTGGCTCGTGGCCATGAACACGAAGTGCTCGTCGTCGAATTGCTTGATCGGCAGCACGGCATTGATGCGTTCGCCCTCTTCGAGCGGCAGCAGATTGACCATCGGCTTGCCGCGCGAATTGCGGCCGGCCTGGGGCAGCTCGAACACGCGCTTCCAGTAGACCTTGCCGCGATTGCTGAAGCACAGGATGGTGTCGTGCGTATGCGCGACGAACAGCTTCTCGACGAAGTCTTCGTCCTTCACCGAGGTGGCCGCCTTGCCGCGGCCGCCGCGACGCTGCACCTGGTATTCGGTGACCGGCTGCGATTTTGCATAGCCCGCGTGCGACAAGGTGACGACCACGTCCTGCGGTTCGATCAGGTCTTCGGTAGATAGATCGAGATGATCGCGGTTGATCTCGGTGCGGCGCGCGTCGCCGTACTGCTCGCGAATCGCGAGCAATTCCTCGCGCACGACCTGCGCCAGGCGCTCGGGGCGCGCCAGAATGTCCGACAGATCGACGATGGTCGCGAGCAATTCCTGGTACTCGGCGACGATCTTGTCCTGCTCGAGCCCGGTGAGCCGGTGCAGACGCATGTCGAGGATGGCCTGCGCCTGCGTGTCCGACAACTTGTAGGCGCGCCCGCCCGCGCCCGTGACACCGAGCTCGGCGGCCAGGCCCTGCGGACGGGTCGAGATGGCGCCGGCGCGCGCCAGCAGTTCCGGCACGACGCCCGAGCTCCACTCGCGCGCGGCCAACGCGGCCTTGGCTTCGGGCGGTGTGGGTGAGGCTTTGATCAACGCGATGACTTCGTCGATGTTGGCGAGCGCCACCGCGAGGCCTTCCAGGATGTGCGCGCGGTCGCGCGCCTTGGCCAGATCGAAAATCGTCCGGCGCGTGACGATCTCGCGCCGATGCCGCAGAAATGCCTCGAGCATTTCCTTGAGGCCGAGGAGTTTCGGCTGGCCGTCGATCAACGCGACCATGTTGATGCCGAACACCGTTTCGAGCGGCGTCTGGGCAAACAGGTTGTTCAGCAGGACTTCCGGAACTTCACCGCGCTTCAACTCGATGACGAGTCGCATGCCATCTTTGTCGGACTCGTCGCGCAAACCATCCTGCGAGATGCCGTCGATGAGCTTCTCGCGCACCAGGTCGGCAATGCGTTCGATGAGCCTTGCCTTGTTGACCTGGTAGGGCAACTCGGTGACCACGATCGCCTGGCGCCCGCCGACTTTGTCGACGTCCTCGAAATGCGTGCGCGCGCGGATCGACAGGCGGCCGCGGCCGGTGCGATAGGCCGTGGCGATTTCCGTCGCGCCGTTGATGATGCCGGCGGTCGGGAAATCCGGACCCGGCACGTGCTGCATCAACGTGGCGAGCGTGACTTCCGGATCGTCCAGCACTGCCAGACAGGCATTGACGATTTCCGTGAGATTGTGCGGCGGGATGTTGGTGGCCATGCCCACCGCGATGCCCGCGGAGCCGTTGACCAGCAGGTTCGGATAACGCGCCGGCATGACCGAGGGTTCGGATTCGGACCCGTCGTAGTTCGGCACGAAATCGACAGTTTCTTTTTCGATGTCAGCCAGCAATTCGCTGGTGATGCGCGACATGCGCACTTCGGTGTAGCGCATAGCCGCCGGCGCATCGCCGTCGACCGAGCCGAAGTTGCCCTGCCCGTCGACCAGCAGGTAGCGCATGGAGAAATCCTGCGCCATGCGGACCAATGCGTCGTACACGGCATTGTCGCCGTGCGGGTGATATTTGCCGATGACGTCGCCGACCACGCGGGCGGACTTCTTGTAGGCCTTGTTCCAGTCGTTGCCGAGCTCGCGCATGGCGTGAAGGATGCGGCGATGCACGGGCTTCAGGCCGTCGCGAACATCGGGCAGCGCGCGCCCCACGATGACGCTCATGGCATAGTCGAGATACGACTGACGCATCTCGTCTTCGAGATTCACGGGAAGGATTTCGCGCGCAATTTCGTTCATGGAAAGTGTAGTGGCAGGGCCCGAAAAATGGTGCGGAATTCTATCACGTAGCCTCCACCAAAAGCCCTGTTTTCACGTACGTTTTCTCTGCTCTCGCGTCTATAATTCCGGCCCTCATGACACAGAACAGCGACGCCGCCGAAATCGCCAAATTCGAAGCATCGGCGCATCGCTTCTGGGACGTCGATGGCGAGTTCAAACCACTGCACAAGCTCAATCCGGTGCGCGCGCGTTACGTGCAGGAGCGCGCCACTCTCAGCGGTGCACACGCGCTCGACGTCGGATGTGGTGGCGGTTTGCTGTCCGAATCGCTGGCGCGCGCGGGCGCGTCGGTCACGGCAATCGATCTCGCGCCCACCATGGTCGAAACCGCGCGGCTGCACGCGCTCGATTCGGGCCTCACGATCGACTACCGCGTGCAGTCGGCCGAAATGCTGCTCAATTCGCACGCGGAAAAATTCGACGTGGTCACGTGCATGGAGATGCTCGAGCACGTCCCCGATCCGGGCGCCACCATCGCGGTGCTCGCACGCCTCACGCGTCCAGGCGGCGATCTGTTCATCTCGACCATCAACCGCAATCTCAAATCTTTCGCGCTCGCCATCGTCGGCGCGGAGTATCTCGCCAACCTCGTGCCGCGCGGCACGCATGAATACGAGCGACTGCTCAAACCCTCGGAAATCGCGCGGTTCGCGCGCGCGGCCTCTCTCGAGGTCGTGGACATCGCCGGGCTCAAGTACGACCCGGTGCGCGAGCAGTGCTCTCTCAACCAGGATCCGTCCGTGAACTACCTGATGCACCTGAAGCGTCTGCCCGCGGGCCGCTCGTGAACCGCGTCATCAAAGGCGTCTTGTTCGATCTCGACGGTACCTTGCTCGACACCGCGCAGGATTTCACGGAGGCGTTGAACACCGTGCGCGCCGAGGAGAACCTCCCAGCCCTCTCCTACGAAACCGTTCGCTGTCAGGTCTCGCACGGCGGACACGCGCTGGTGCGGCTGGGTTTCGGCACGCTGCCGCCGGATGAACACGAAGCGATGCGCATGCGTCTGCTCAATCTCTATCGGCGGCAACTCGCCAAACATACGGCGCTGTTCGAAGGCGGCGACGAAATGCTCACCGAACTCGAGCGCCGCGGCCTCTCCTGGGGCATCGTCACGAACAAGCCCGGCTGGCTCACCGATCCACTGCTGGTCGAAGTGAAACTCGATCGCCGCGCACGCGCGGTCGTCAGCGGCGACACGCTGGCCGAACGCAAGCCGCATCCGCTGCCGCTGTTGCACGCCGCGAATGAAATGGGCGTCGCGCCCGGCGAGTGCGTGTACGTCGGCGATGCCGAGCGCGATATGCAGGCGGCGCAGGCGGCGGGCATGTATGCGGTGGTCGCAGGCTATGGGTATCTCGGCGACGACGACAAGGCCGACACCTGGTTCTCGCATGGCTGGCTCGACACGCCGCTCGAACTCCTCGACTGGTTAGACAAGCCGCGCAACGGCGCAGCATGAATGTCTTATGGGTCGGTCTCGCCGCGCTGGCGGCCGCCATTGTCGGATGCCTGATCGGCTTCCTGGTCGGTACATTGCGGTCTGCGCGGCGCGCGGAGGGCCTGCGCGTCGAGCTCGAATCGACGCGCGCCAAGCTCACCTCAGAGAGCGACCAGCGCACCCGGACTTCCGAGCTGCTGTCGCAGGCCGAGGCGCAGGTGCGCGCGGCGGTCGAAAGCGCATCGCGCGCGGCGTTGAATTCGAACAGCGAAACCTTTCTCAAGCTCGCGCGTGAAGTGTTCGGGCGCGACCAGGCCACCGCCAGCGCCTCGCTCAAGGAACGCGAAGAGGCCATCAAACAACTGGTGGAGCCGATCCGCGCGGCGCTGGTGAAGCAGGAAACGCAAGCGCAGGAGCTGGAGCGCCTGCGCGCCGAGTCGCACGGCAAACTCGGCGGGCAAATCGAAGGCCTCATGAACGTGCAGTCGATCCTGCAGCGCGAGACACGCAACCTTTCGACGGCGCTGCGCCGCCCGGAGGTGCGCGGGCGCTGGGGGGAATTCACGCTGCGCCGGGTGGTCGAGTTGTCCGGCATGTCCGAGCACTGCGATTTCCTCGAGCAGCCCGAGGTGCAATCCGGCGAGAGCACGCTGCGCCCCGACATGCTGGTACGCATGCCCGAGGCGCGCGACCTCGTGGTCGACGCGAAGACGCCGCTCGACGCTTACATGGACGCGGTCGAGGCGAATGACGACGACACGCGCCGCACCGCACTCGCGCGCCACGCGCGGCAGGTCGAGCAGCGCGTGCGCGAGCTCGGCCAGAAGAGTTACTGGGAGCAGTTCGAACACAGCCCGGAGTTCGCGGTGTTGTTCCTGCCGGGCGATCAGTTCCTGTCGGCCGCACTCGCCGAGCGTCCCGATCTGCTCGATTCCGCGCTCAAGCAGAGCAGCATCATTGCGACGCCATCCACATTGATGGCGCTGCTCAAGGTAGTCGCATACGGCTGGCGCCAGGCCTCCGCGTCGGAGAACGCCGCGGAGATCCGCGAGCTCGGGCAGGAACTGCAGCGCCGCCTGACTACTTTCGTCGGCCACCTGCAGAAAGTCGGCCGTTCGCTCGACAACGCGCTCGGCGCGTACAACGCCGCCGTCGGCTCGTGGGAGCGCAATGTGACACCACAAGCGCGACGCTTCACCGAGCTCGGAGCGAGCTCCGATGCGATGCTGTCGATCGAACCGGCCGAACAGGTCGTGCGGCTGCCGCAGCCCGCCGCAGAACAACCCGCCGATCCTTCTGAAGCATCGGGCGATTCAGCGTCGACGACATGAATACCGCCGTCGCCCCAGGATTCGATCCGCGCGCACATCAACCACAGGCGGGCGAGCTGAAAGGCCGCGCCATCATGGTGACCGGTGCGGGATCTGGCATCGGTCGCGCGGTGGCGCTGGCATTGGCGGCCGCGGGCGCGGAGGTCATCCTGCTCGGCCGCACCGTGCGCAAGCTCGAAGCGGTGCACGCGGAAATCGGACAACTCGGCGCACCCGAGGCCAGCATCGTGCCGCTCGACCTGGAACGCGCGCTCGCCACGGACTACGAAGCCGTCGCCGCCGCCGTCGACAAACGCTACGGCCGGCTCGACGGCCTGCTGCACAACGCCGCGTTGCTCGGCACGTTGACGCCGATCGAGCAATACGAGGTGCCGATGTTCATGCGCGTGATGCACGTGAACGTCACCGCCGCCTTCGTGCTGACACAGCACCTGCTGCCAAACTTGCGCGCCGCGCCGGATGCGTCGGTGTTGTTCACGTCCAGCGGCGTCGGCAAACGCGGGCGCGCGTACTGGGGTGCATACGCGGTTTCCAAATTCGCGGTCGAAGGACTCACACAAGTGTTGTCACAGGAGACCGAAGCCAATACGAACGTACGCGTGAACATCATCGATCCGGGCAAGGTGCGCACCACGATGCGGCGCCAGGCCTATCCTTCGGAGGCGCAGGATTCGTTGCCGACGCCGGAATCGCTGACCGCGCCCTATCTTGCTTTGTTAGGTCCGGCGAGCCGCGGCATCACCGGCCAGCGCTTCGAAGCGCAGGCCCCGCTCGGCCGCTGAGCTCACTGCTGCGCGGCGTCGGCCGCGGCGGGCTTGAGCAAGTTTGCGGTCTGCTCGTCGTCGAGCTCGCGATGCCGGCCGCGCGCCAGGTCCTTTTCGAGCTTCAAACTACCCACCGAGATGCGCAGCACGCGGCTCACCAACGCGCCCTGGCGCTCGAACAGCTGGCGGATGTCCTTGCCGCTCGCACCGCGCGCCACGATGGCATACCAGCGATTCGAACCTTCGAGGTCCGCCTCGCTGTGCTTGACGCTGTCGATCGTCATGCGCACCGGCCGATCGAGCTTGCCGCTCTTGACACCTTCCAGCTGGTCCGGACCCAACTGGCCCTTCACGCGCACGCTGAACTCACAGGGCAGCGTGTGGATCGCACGCTGCAGCTTCGCCGCCAGCGCACCGTCGGAGGTGACCAGCTCGAGACCACCGTCTATGCCGGGCATCGGACTCACCGCGATGAAGCGCCGCCCGGCGGTCTTCGGCAGCCGGTCGATCAGCGGCGTGCGCTCGCCATCGGCTTCGCGCAACGGATCGCCGGGCGAACGGTTGAACATGAAAAGGTGCGAGCCTTCGGTGGCGCGCGTCTTGATGGCGCGGCCATCCAGACGGATGTCATCGGTGTGAGTGACCTTCTGGCCGAGCTCGGCCAGCTTGCCGTTGACGGAGATCCGCCCGGCACGGATCCACTCCTCGACCGCGCGGCGCGACCCCAAGCCCCGCTGTGCGAGATATTTCTGCAGCCGCTCGGCGACGCCGGCCTGCGTCGGATGCGGACGTGCCATGGTTGATTACCTTGCCGGGCCCGACTAGCTCTCGTCCGACGGCGGTGCCGCCACCAGACCCGAGGCGGAATTCCCGGGAGCGGAAAGTTCGTCCTCATCGCCATCTTCATCGGACGATGCCTCGAGTCCGGGCTCGTCGGAATGCTCGTCGACCACCGGCACCACGGCGACCTCGCCGGAATCGAGGTTTTCGGCCACGAGCGTATCGCCGCTTTCGGCGGTGCCGTCGGCCGGCACCGGCAGCGGCAGCTGCAGGTTGAGATCGGTGAGCGATTTGAGATCGGCCAGCGGCGGCAGATCTTCGATCGATTTCAGCGAGAAGTAGTCGAGGAATTCGGTGGTGGTGCCTAACAACTCCGGATGCCCGGGCACGTCCCGGTGTCCCACGACGCGCACCCAGTTGCGCTCCATCAAGGTCTTGACGATTTCGGGATTCACGGCGACACCGCGCACGTTTTCGATTTCGGCGCGCGTGATCGGCTGGCGGTAGGCGATGAGCGCAATCGTCTCGAGCAGCGCGCGCGAGTATTTGCGCGGCCGGTCCGGCCACAGCCGCGACACTTCGTGCGCGAACTCAGATCGCACCTGGAAGCGAAAGCCGGTGGCGGTTTCTTTGATCGTCACGCCGCGACCGTCGTAGTCGGCCGCCAGCGCCGCGAGAATGGCGCGCATCTCTTTGGGTTGCGGACGCGACGACTCGTCGAATATCTGCAGGAGTTCGGCCACGGACACGGGACGCGCGGCCGCCAGCAGTGCCGCCTCGACCACGTTCTTGATGTATGCATCACTCATGCGTTTCTCCGTCCGTTGCATCGTCCGCGGCAATGGCATCGTTGGCGGCCACCGCGTCTTCCATGATCACTTCGTCGGCCGTGACATCGGCCCCATCCGGAATGGCTGAGTCGTTGTCCACCGCGAGCTTGAGGCCGCGCGTGCCCTGCGCGCTGCGTACGTGCAGCGGCGCGTACGCCTCGGTCTGCACGATGTCGATCAGCCCTTCGCGCACCAGCTCGAGGATGGCTACGAACGTCACCGTGACACCCATGCGGCCCTCTTCGGGTTTGAACAGGTGCACGAACTCCACGAAGCTCGCCTTCTCGAGGCTGGCCAGAATATCAGACATGCGCACGCGCACCGACAGCCGCTCGCGTTGTACGTGGTGGTGCGCGAACATTTCCGAGCGTTGCACGACGTCGCGAAATGCCAGCAGCATTTCCTGCATCGCGATCTGCGGCAACGGCCGCGCGGATTTGCGCTCGCCGAGCTCGGCGGCCGCCACCCAGGTGTCGCGATCCATGCGCGGGATGCGATCGATGCTTTCCGCAGCGGTCTTGAAGCGCTCGTATTCCTGCAGGCGGCGCACGAGGTCGGCACGCGGATCGCTTTCTTCCCCAGCGTTCGGATCGACCGCGCGCGGCAGCAGCATGCGCGACTTGATCTCGGCCAGCGTGGCGGCCATCACCAGATATTCGCCGGCGAGCTCGAGCTGCATGTCGGCCATGAGGCCGATGTACTCCATGTACTGCCTGGTGATGTCGGCAATCGGGATGTCGAGGATGTCGAGGTTCTGCCGCCGGATCATGTACAGCAGCAAGTCGAGCGGTCCCTCGAAGGCATCGAGGAATACTTCGAGCGCCTGCGGCGGGATGTAGAGGTCCTTCGGCAACTGCGTGATCGGTTCGCCGTTGACCAGCGCGAATGGCATCTCCACCTGCTCGGGCGAGCCGGCGGCTCTTTCGGCCGCGTCCGCGTCCGCTCTTTCAGACGAGTTGTCCACGACGAGGTGCAGATCGGGTTTGGCGGCTTTCTTGCTCATGCGGCCCTCAATCTACTCGCAGATTCATCGCGCGACGAACATCGTCGAGCGTGGCGCGCGCCGCCTCGCGCGCCTTTTCGGCGCCTTCGGCGATGATGTTGCGCACCAGTTCGGGGTTTTCTTCGAATTCCTGCGCCCGCTTGCGGATGCCGGCGATTTCCTCGACGACTTTCTCGATCAGCGGCTTCTTGCACTCCAGGCAGCCGATGCCGGCTGTGCGGCAGCCGTTGGCAGCCCACTCGCGCGTGGCGTCGCTGGAATAGATCCGGTGCAGATCGAACACCGGGCAGATGTCGGGATTGCCCGGATCGGTGCGGCGCGCCCGCGCCGGATCGGTGACCATGGTCTTGAGCTTCTGGGCCACGGCATCGGTGTCCTCGCGGAGCCCGATGGTGTTGCCGTAGGACTTCGACATCTTGCGGCCGTCGAGGCCCGGCACTTTGGGCGTGGCGGTGAGCAGCACGTGCGGCTCGGGCAGGATGCTGACGCTGCCGCCTTCCAGATAGCCTAACAATCTCTCGCGGTCCGCCACCGTCAGCCGCGTGTTGTTGGTGACGACTTCGCGCGCTTTCTCGAGCGCCAGCTGATCGCCGCTCTCCTGGAATTTCTTGCGCAACTGCTTGTACATCGTGCTGTTGCGGCCACCGAGCAGCTTGATGGCCTTCTCGGCCTTGGTTTCGAAATCCGGCTCGCGCCCGAACAGGTGATTGAAGCGCCGCGCGACTTCGCGCGTGATCTCCACGTGCGCAACCTGGTCTTCACCGACCGGCACGAACGCGGGGCGGTACAGCAGGATGTCGGCGGTCTGCAGCAGCGGGTAGCCGAGGAAGCCATAGGTGGCGAGATCCTTTTCCTTGAGCTCGGCCTGCTGGTCCTTGTAGCTCGGCACGCGTTCGAGCCAGCCGAGCGGTGTCACCATCGACAACAACAGGTGTAGTTCGGCGTGCTCGGGAACGTGGGATTGCACGAACAGCGTCGATACCCCGGGGTTCAGACCCGCGGCCAGCCAGTCGATCAGCATTTCGTGGATGAATTTTGGCAGCTGCTTGGTGTCTTCGTAGCCGGTAGTCAGCGCGTGCCAGTCGGCGACGAAGAAATAGCACTCGTACTGGTATTGCAGCTCGACCCAGTTCTTGAGCGCGCCGTGATA
>Ga0307513_10010866_pt1 | contig 11371 bp, 9 predicted proteins | sample 15_EM_MG_FD_202174 | JGI IMG/M metagenome (GOLD analysis project Ga0307513, IMG submission 202174) | Populus trichocarpa ectomycorrhiza microbial communities from riparian zone in the Pacific Northwest, United States - 15_EM | ecosystem: Host-associated > Plants > Roots > Unclassified | place... | reverse complement strand
GAGCTGAAATCAAATCAAATAAACCAAATATAAATCAACTAAACATAGGAGATCCTGCACTGCCCGCTCCTGTGTACCGTTACCGGAACATGTACACATGTTACAAGCAGTAAAGCAATCGTGTGCGAGGAAGTGGTTCATAAATAAAAGGAGGACTTTTGTAGAAACAAAGAGACAAAATGCTAGATGAACGTGGTCTAAAGTAATAAGAGAGAATATAAAAGATACTGAATCGGTAAGTAAAATATATGAGATAAATCAGAATCAAATAAAGGGGAGAAATAAATATCGTTAATAAAGAAGGCAAATAAGAATGATAATGGGAAAAAGTGTTAAAAGATAATAAAAGATATGAAAGTATAATGGTGAACGGAAATGGAACAATCAAGGTACAATACGGAAGTTAAAACATTGTTTTTGTACTTTTTCAATAGTGCCAGTACTAATGGTGAGTAGTATTGGACCTAAGTAGGTTTGACATGGTGAGTGTCCACGCATTGAGGATATTTCGTGCCTGGTTCCAAAGCCCGTTGTTGAGAAGATAGTCCACAATAGTGTACTTGATATCGGGATCAATGAGCTAGCGGTCAAGGTTATAGATGAACTGTTGCTCTTCAGTTAGGCCTAGATCAGGATATGGCATACAGTTGGTATGTCCACGGTCAAAGCGTTCTCCACAGACGCATTTTCGTCCCCATCCAAATACTCCACGTTGCCATGCCAGGAATCGTGCTTGATCTGTTACAGGGGCAGTAAGCACTACATCACAGTCCAGACCAGGTACTCTGTTGGTAACTATGCTAACTTGCAATAGCTTTGAGGAGTGAGGACCGATAGTAGAACAGATTTGAGTAAACTTCTTAATTGATAGTTGCTCAAGGACAGTATGACGGAGGAGAGTAATAGGTGTGTGTTGAAGGTTGAATAGGTGTTATGTGAATGGAGGTGGAGGATTGAGAAACTGTGAGAGGAGAGGGTCATGCTTATGAACTTTCAGGCAGTGATTGGACTTTGGATACCAGTTACTGCGATCGAGAATAGCCTGTAGTGGGTTCGCAGATAACATGGCCATGAGATGTAGATAGAACCTGGTAATGAGATCTTGTGCTCGATCCACAAAAGGTAATAGTCCTAATAGATGTGAGGTAATATGAGGACGTTTGGCATTACCTCCAGCGATCTATATCAGACAATTGTTGTACGCATTAGTAAGTGTTATCCATTCTTGAGTCTTGCGATTGCGTTTGTAATTGGCATAGAGTAGTGGAAGAGAATATTCCAGTATTGGTAGAAGAATGCTTTTGAAGATGTTTAATCGTATTCGTGGGGCCCAGGTGTCAGAATAGCACCGCATTGCAGCAAGGCAACTCGTAACTCGTTGGCTGAGAACATTTGCTTGTTCCAGGAAATCAAGTCCTTTACGCTGAAACATGACTGCTAAATACTTGTAGGAAGTGACATGGGGAATAGGGTGGTTGTTGAGAGTTAGCGTATAGGGTAGATAGGTACGGATAGGTTGACTGGTAACCATATAACCACACTTTGGTATATTGAATGCCATTCCATGCAAATCTGCCCAGGAAGAAGCCTGGTTCAATAGACTTTGTGCTTTTGTTATGGTAGGTGCAATGAGGACTCCATCATCAGCAAAGAACAAGGCGGAAGGAAAGGTAAGTTGACTATTCCAATTGAGAGACAATAATAGACTATTGATGAAGCGGTTGAATAATATGGGAGAGAGGGGAGATCCTGGGAGCAGTCCACATGTAGGGGGTTGTTTTGGAGACTCACACCGATTGACAACAAGTGAGTATAACATATCCCAATAGATGAGCTGATAGAGAAGTTGCAGTACCAGAGGATTGATCCCTTGTTCCTTGAGTTCTTGTTGCAGGTATGGCCAGCTGACCCTATCAAAAGTGGAGGCAAAATCAAGGAACACGATACGCCGTGCTGCATCTGCTTCAATCAGGTAATGCAGTGTGAGAAGATTGGTAAGTGTTGAATAGCCAGAGCGAAAGCCGGCTTGGATACCGGAGTAGGCCATATGTCCTGATGCTGAGATAACTGGAAGGATAAGGGACTCAAAGAGTTTGCGGAATAGACACAGAAGGCTGATTGGACGTGAGTTGGTTGCTGTATAGGGCTTTTTTCGATCCTTGCAGAAAGGGTAAACAAGGGCTTCATTCCATTGGGCTAGTGTTTGTCCACTACGTAAACATGCATGGTAGAGTTGACATAGATGTTGGGGAAAGGTTGTTGCAAGCAAGTGGCATAACATGATAACGGTAATCCCATCACTACCAGAAGAGGAGGTGCTGGACATACGACCGAGTTGAAACTTGATTTTGTCGGTAGTAACGGTATCAAGCAGACCGGATGCCAGCACAGTAGCCTCATCAAATATGGGACATGGAGGGATGTTTGGTAGTATCGAAGATAAAGGTGTATTTAGAGAGTGGGAAGAAGAATCTGGCCTATGATTAGGTCGTCTACCTTGAAGGTTCGGGAGATGATCGCTGGGATTGAATATCGTGGAATAGTGGTCAATGCACTCTGCCATCGGGGTTGACGTTGAGGTAGCGCTAACCATTTTTAAATCTGTCGTGGATGTCCGTTGGGCCCTCTTGACTAGTTGTATGCTTGATGGCAGATCCAACAGTGTTGCAAGCGTTTGCGCACTTTGGTCTGGCTTTTTTCTTGCATCTTCAGGCTTATATACACCCAGGACAGTCTCTGCTACCCCTTGTACTGCGGAACAGAGAAGGGTATCAAGCATGTCAACATCAAAGGCCTCAGAGCCCTTGAATCTGGTAAACAAGCTGTCCATCAGTGCTCAATTGTTTTGAAATTTCTGAACAATCTCAGGCTTTCGTAGACGCTGAATATGAAAGCGGAGTGGGCCAGGGACAGAGACTATAGGTGCGATTGGTGTGCAATGCTGTGGTGTAGAGGGGGCAGTGTGGTCATATTGAACATGCAATAGATATCGATGATCAGTTTGGAAGGCAAGCATGCGTGTAGAAACAAGATGTAGGGTAAGATTGGATTGAATTTGTATTGATGCAAATACGTGGTCAGGAATCTGGTGTGAAATGGTGTTTTGTGTGTTGTCAGATATATGGATCATACCACAATTGACGGCCCACATTTGAAACAGGATTGCACGGCTTGTTGTGGTGGAACTCGATATGTTTGTTCTGGGTGCAGCGTTGTATTGAAATTTGGTATTTATATCACCCAATAGAAGATCAACGGGGCCAATTTGATTGAGAGTGATTTTAAGGTTTTGCTCGGAGAGCGAATAGGGAGGATAGTAAACAGCAGCAAAGCGAAAGCCGGGAAGCGAACCTGTAATAGAGTATTATGAGGATGTAGTTGACTGGATAAGACTGCGGAGATGTGGTCTGACAAGAAGGTATATACCGCCATGCTTGCGTCCTCGTGGTAGTGTTTTGTTGGTTGTTAATGGTAGTGTAGTAGAGCAGAAAATGAGTGGATGGGCAAGTCGTGCATCGTGATGCTGATACCAATGTTCAGCAATAAATAAAAAGTCAAAATATTTTTCGAGAAGGCAAACTGCCTGTGCAAACTTCCCATCAGGTAGGGAGTTTGCGTTCGCATAGCCAATGTGATACATTAAGAGGAAGATAGAGTCCCGTCAGTTGACTTGAGGATTCTATAGCTAAACTCAGGGTCAGAAATCCACACATGTCACACAAAGATAAGAGACAATACCACAACACAACTAGGGTTAGGGTTAGGAATTAAGTGGATTGATTCTAGAGACAGAGTATAGTACAGGACCAGACCTACTGCCAGGGCGGGTATATTGAAGAGTCTGAGAAGGAAACACAACATGTGAGAAGGCAATTACAACAAGGTAAGAGGCCACTGAGATGAAGGAAACAACAACTGCAAAACAACTCCAAAGGATATGAATAAGGCCCATACCAGGCACAGTAGTGGGTACCACTACTATTGTAGCAGTACCCAGGGTGCAGTTCAGAGGAGACAGGTTACCAAGCAAGCCCAGCAGCCTGCCTACAACTCGAAGGCTACCATACCGGCAAGCGCATATGGAGCACCCCCGAGAGTGGGAGTACAAGGCCCTACCCCCAGGCCGAAAGAGAACAGGAAACAGAAAGAAAACAAAAAGCAATATCAGTGCAGAAAGGAAGAGTAACCTTTGTCAAATCAGGTGAAGCAAGCATGAGAAGAGAAGGAAAATGATTCAAAATATAAGACAAACTTTTAATATGGAGAAAATGACAAGAACAGGAGAAGAAACTCAACTCGCATATACTATTTGAGGATAAGAATAAAGAATTGCACACAATAAAATGAAGACCAAACTAGAAGGAAAAGAAATAGTAGAAAAATAAAAAGTGAGAAAGGGCTATTGTGCAGGAGCATTAGCCCTTAGCAAATTGGACATGGTATGTGCCCAGAAGTCGAGTATCATGCGTGCCTTGTCCCAGAGCCGTTGGTTGAGTAGAAAATCCACAATAAGGTACTTGATTCCTGGATCAAGAAGCTCACTATCAAGATCCAGGAGGAATTGTTGTTCTGCAGTGAGGCCTGGATCGGGATAGGGCATCGAAGTGGTATGACCTCTATCAAATCTCTCTCCACAAACACACTTGCGTCCCCAGTCAAAGATACCACGACGCCAAGTGAGGAAGCGGGCTTGGTGTGCTGCAGGCGCAGTGAGTACAGCATCACAATCCATTCTAGCGATACGGTCAGTAAGCAGACCAGGAGTGCAAATCTGGACAAGCTTAGGAGACTTGTGGTCTATAGATCGTATCTGGTTGTACTTTTGAAGGGAAAGGTCTTGGAGAATCTTCTCACGGAGAACAGAAAGAGATGTCTATCCAAGGTTAGGGAGATGAGGGGTGAATACTGCTAGTGGGTTGAGAAATTGGAAGAGGAGAGAATGGTGGTTTGGGACAGCTATCCTGTGGGTGGTCTTGGGATACCAGAAATTCTTGTCCAGGATTGCCTGTAATGGATTATTCTTGTCCATACTAAGAAGATGAAGGTAAAAGCGAGAAAGAAGGTGTTGTGCACGATCCTTGCGAGGAAGGAGGCCTAGTAGATGACAGGTGACATGAGGTCGATTGGCAGCACTTCCAGCCATCCATTGAAGACAATTGTTGTAAACGGTATTCATTGTAACCCAAGCCTTTGACTTTCCATCCTTGAGGAAATGGCCATAGAGGAGAGGCAGAGAATATTCCAGAGTTGGTAGAAGTATGCTTTTGAGGATATTGAACTGTATTCGTGGACACCAAGAAGCAGAATACCAACGAAGGGCACCAAGATGCCTTCCCACCCTTTCACAGAGTAGTGTACTCTGGGAGTCAAAGTCGATACCTTTAGAGGCAAACATGACACTCAAATACTTGTAGGTATTGACAAATGGGATTGGCTGGTCGTTGAGAAGGATGGAGGGGGGCATTGGGGTTCTAGCAGCAGTATGGGTTCGTAGAGAGCCACATTTTCCAATATTGAAAGCCATTCCATGTTGATCAGCCCAGCGAGTAGCCATATCAATAAGACTTTGGGCATGTTGTATGGTTGGTGAAATAATGACCCAATCATCGGCAAAGAATAGAGCAGAAGGAAAGCTTGGTCTGGATTGCCATTTGAGTGATTGCAGAAGACTGTTGATAAACCGATTGAAGAGGATTGGGGATAAGGGTGAGCCCTGTAACAGTCCACAATTGCGATTCTGTTGTGCTGATGGACAACCATTCACAATCAGTGAAAAGGTCATATCTTGGAACATGAGTTGGTGTATCAGCCTTAGGACCAAGGGGTTGATATCTTGAGCTTTGAGCTCCCTCTCCAGATGTGACCACCCAACCTTGTCAAATGCGGCAGCAAAATCAAAGAAGAGAATAGGTGAACCGGCATCAGCCTCAATCTCGTGGTCCAGTGTCAGAACATTTGTCAAGGTTGAATAGCCTGAACGGAATCCAGCTTGAACCCCTGAATATGGCATCTTGCCAGAGGTGGAAACAATGGGAAGAATTAAGGCTTCAAAGAGTTTGCGGAACAGACAAACAAGGCTTATTGGGCGTGAGTTTTGAGCGGTATAAGGCTCCTTCCTGTCCTGGCACAGGGGGTATACTATGGATTCATTCCATCTCCTGGGAGTTTGGCCAGTTCGTAGCCAGGCAAGATATAGCTGATGGAGGTGCTTGGGGAAGGAGGTCTCAAGGAGATGGCGTAACATGATTACAGTTATACCATCAGTCCCACAGGAAGCAGTAGAGGACATGCGACCAAGTTGGACCTTGATTTTGTCAATCCATATGTTAGCAAGAAGTCCAGAGGCCAGAAGGGTCGATTCAGGAAAGGGCTCAGAGGACTGAAGAGCTGGAATCCTTGAGGAACAGGAGGTGAGAGCAGGAGGGTGAGGAGGTGAGAAACACAAGTTGTTAAGAGTGTATCTGGACGGTCCAGCACTTGGAATGGAAGAAGATGCTGAAGAATTGAACATCTTGGAATAGTGCTCAATACACACTTCCATTGGAGTTGACTACCCTGTTGAGCTGACCATTTGTTGGGCTACTACGGAAGCCTGTTGAGCAGGCTTCAGGAGCTGAATACTGGCAGACATGTCCAACTCGGCTAATAGTTGTTTAGCAGCCTTGTCCTCCTTTTTTCTTGACTCCTCTAGTTTGTATATTCCAAGTGTACGTTCCACAATTGCTTGGACTGCTGCACATAGGATTGAGTTAAGCATGTTGACATCAAACCTCTCTGAGCCTTTGAATGAGGGAAATAGAGTATCCATGGACTCCCAGTTCTGGCGATATTTCTTGGCTATTGGATCCTTTCTCAATCGCTGAACATGAAATCGAGTTGGACCAGTCTGGGTTGTAGATGCTGGAGCGACCTGAGGTGCAGAGGGTCTAGAGGATGAGGCTGGGTAGTCAAATTTAACATGCAAAGGAAGCGATGATCTGTTTGAAAGCTGAGACTTTGGGTGGAAACAAGGGATAATGCAATATTGGGTTGATGCTGAATGGCTGCAAATACATGGTCAGGAATGGTGTGAGAAGTTGAATATTCGGAAGGATCTTGGATGTGAACCATGTTGGTATTGACAGCCCATGTTTGAAATAGGCTGGCACGTGGGGATGGATTGGAGGTAGGACCTCGTCTGGAAAGAGGAGTGTTGTGTTGAAACCTTGTGTTTATATCACCTAGTAGGAGGTCCAGAGGGCCAATTTGGTTAAGATTGGTTTGAAGTGTTTGTTCCGACATGGAAAAGGGTGGATAATAGACACCGGCAAAGTGGAAGCCTGGAAGGGAAACTGTAATAGAGTAGGTTGACAATGTGGTATGCTGAATAATGGAGCGGAGGTGAGGTTTGATAAGAAGATAGATGCCACCATGATGGCGGCCACGGAGGGGCGAATTGGTGGTCGAGGGGATAGAGTGGTGGAGCAGTGTACAAGAGGATGCAATAGTCGAGATTGGTGGTGCTGATACCAGTGTTCGGCAATAAATAAAAAGTCAAATGATGTTTCGAGGAGGTGTATGGCCTGGGCAAACTTCCTGTCACACAGGGAGTTTGCATTCATGTAGCCGATGTGATACATTAATTGATGCATCTTGGGGTACCGTGAGTTGACTTTAATATCAACCACTTTCTTGGTGTCTCCTTTTCGATACTGGAAAATTATAAGACTGTATTAGTTGACGTTGTACCAATAGTGGACTGGTTGGATATATAGGAGAGAGAAGAAGAAGATCATGAAGAAGAAGAACAAGAACAAGAAGGAGTTACCTGTTATCACTGTTAAATGAAGATGAACTCCATTTTCTCTTGCCACATGGGACCTTATCAGCCATTCGCAAGGTATCATCCTCACATATAGGAGATACAGACTCTCCTTCTGTTCACATATAGTTTGCCGTAGCAACTGCATTTCGCTTATCACTACTACTTGTTGTTTGAAAAGCAATGCCATCCCTTTGGAGTTGTTGTCCAAATTGTTGTCCCAATCCACGATTCCTCATCCAATTCACAATATACTCACGTGTAGAGGCATTTCTGGTTGATGCCATAGAGCCGGCAAGCCGCACTACAAACCTTGTTTGCAATATTTTGAGCTTGGACTCAGGAAGCAAAGCATCATCATTCCAGTTGAAAGGGTCTGGTGACAGAGGATCAAAGTGGGCCTTAACGTCAAATTGTGAATATTTGGTGATTCTATTTCTCATTTTCTCGACATGGTTGATATCGACCAGGATTTCCAGTATTCGTTTATCAATCCAGGATAGGTTCTGAATGTGGCCTAATTGAACGCTTATGGTTCTGCTACCAAAATGCGCTTAACTTCTGCATAGTGAGTGTATGGCATGCCAGAGACATATATCGCAGTTGTATTGACAGAGGGTTTGTAAGACTGGCCAGTGTTTTCTCTCGCAGGTGGCATGCTGTATGTCTCTGAATAATAAAATAAATAAGCATAGATATCTTTGAAGAATAGGAATAAATAATCACCAGATGGAATGGCCAACTGGAGTACACTACTGTAGGTAGGTTTATTGGATTGGGTATGTAATGGTGGATGATAGCATTCAGGGGAGAGTGTGGGAGGCCGATATTGAACAGGTGAGGGAGCTGGTTGAAATTCTAGTGTGAGTATCTGAGTTTCAACAGTAGTATTGCTGTCGCTTGGATCAGGTATACTAGTATCCAGATTACCTGAAGAGGTTCTCGTCTACCCCTATACTCACCAGTCGCCATGAATAGATTATTAGCAAATACTCCATTCTCATTCTGCTTGTTTTATTTCTTTTATGAAAAAGAGATTACAAGATGGCTACTTTCATATTTTTCAAACATCCTGTCAACTCACTACATGATTTTATATCAAATCACATACCTGATTCATACCACCAACATTTGAATCTAAGGCACCTTTTCCCTTTGCATAACCTTTAGCACCCTTGCATTCCGGGCAGTGTTCCCAACGGGCCAGGCTGGCCAGGCTTCGGTAAAGCTGGGCCCGGCCTGTGCAAAGTCTCCCTGATCTAGCCTGGCCCTAGCCTGCAGGCCTGCTTAAGCCTGAGCCTGGCCTGGCCGGGCCGGCCTATAGGCTATATAGGCTTTTTCCCAGCTGCCTGATAGGCCGGCCTAGCCTATATAGCCTAGCCCAGCCTATACGGCTTCAGCCGACCCACTCATGGTGAGCAGCTGCTCTGTGTCAATAGCAAAAGTGACGGTAAATGTTTCCCAATTACGGAATATGATTAAAAATAAAGTAAGGGTTTCGCTTATTAGCAAAAAAAACCCTAAAAAATACTAGAAGTAGTGAATTAATTAGTTGAATCACTCGTTTTCTGATTAATTAAGAAGTATCATAATAGCCGAAGGTAAAGGAGGAAAAAAAATCAGAGGCGATAAATTCAGAAGAGGGGAGGGGGGGTGGGGGGGTTGAATACCCTTAATGCAATCTGTTCTCAATGCTAATTTCCAGGCCTATAGGCGCCTATCAAGCCTGATAGGCTTTCAGAGGCCGATCGAATTCGGCCTATATGGGCCTAGGCTGTCTTCCGCAGCGGCCTGCCTTAGCCCGGCCTACCACGTATAGGCCGGCCTACCATCGACCTGGCCCGTTGGGAACACCGATTCCAGGTTCCTAACCTTTACCTCCAAACGTTTGCGACGCTTTATTTCGATCTGCAGTTGTTTGCGTGGTATGTTGACCTCCCGTCTAAGCTGTCCCAATTCTGCCTGTGGTACTGGCGTCGCTATAATGGTTTCTATTATCTCATGTTACCACTAGCTTTTCAAATTGGACCTTGAATGCTTCTTGTTCCAATAATGGAATATGAGATGAAACTAAGTCATATTTGGACAAGTGAAAGTAAGTGTCAAACCAACCTTCTTGATCTGAACTCTCACTATTAATACTAGAACATGTACCACCCTCTGAAGAAGATTCAATTGTAACAGTTCTGTCAGTTGTGACTTCTGGATATTCTGTATTCCCACACTTAAGTGTTAGTAATCCATAGATTCCTCACATTAAGAGAACAATAAGAAAGCCCTGGTGCTAAATCACGACAGGCAGAATAAAAAAGATATATATGTAAAGGAGATATGTCAGTTCCAATGTACCGATCTTGACGAGTTAGGGTTAGGAGTTAAGTTTATTGATTTTAGAGACCGGAACGTGGCACCAAGCTCACTAGGTACACAGTCGACAAGAAGCACAACCAGGTCTGAGGCATAACACAGCAGGTAAGAAGACAGCTGCACAACAGGCAGAGGCATCTGAGATGAAGGAAACAATAGCAGAACATCGGGAGCGGGTAGGTATAAAGCCCATACCAGGCATAGGGGTAAGTACTAATACCTGAGTATTAGTACTTGAACACGGATCGAGAGTCAGCAGAAGACCTGTGATAACCGAAACCAGGCTGAGCAAACAAGGCCTACTTAGAGGCATGCGCGATCAGGAGTACAAGGCCCTACCTGACGGCCGTGTAGAAAAGCAGTACTTTTAACTAAGAGAAGATAATCAGAGCTATTATAAAAAGAAATAGTAAGAAGGCAATAGTGTGCAACGACGCGTTAACAAATAAATCAGGAACGGTGGTTGTAAGAAATAGTGAAACTGGTAGAAGTACTTAGAGTAAAGTAATAAGAGATAACAAAAAAGATACTAAATCCGTAAGTAAAATATATGAGATAAAGGAGAATCAAATAAAGGGAAGAAATAAATATGAGAAATCAAGGAGGTAAATAATAAGCAGAACAGAGTAAAGTGTGAATAGCTAAAAAATATGAAAGCATAATCGTGAACGGAAATGGAACAATCTGTAACAATCCTATTGTTAGGTAGTTAGGCAACAGGCAACGACAGTAGTTTCCTATAGTGAGCAAGGCGTCTTCTTTATAATGGGGAGTAGTGAAATACTATCTTTTCAGATAGTACGGGACTGGCTTTCTAGTCTGAGCGATCCGTCGAAGGATACTATCTCGTCAGATAGTAAGATGAGTGGATTGTCGTACTCTGATAGAACTATCACAATAGTTCTATGTTCGAGCGGCCCGTCGAGACTATCACAATAGTCTCCGGGTTCTTAAGGTGTAGGTTTTGGTACAGGAGAAGTGTATAGAAGAAAGTAAAACGTAATCGTATTGCAATATCTTAAGTATAGAAAAGTACTTAGATGGTTGCGTGAAGATCCTATCTCTTGGTCGTTTCTTTTTTTTCTTTTTTTTTTTTTTCTTTATATCAAATCGTTATTATGTTTAAAGGTACAAAAGACTCATGCAGCGCTAGCTATGGAGATAAAAAACCTATAAGCAAACGTCATCCCGCCCGCTTCACCT
>Ga0307513_10010865_pt1 | contig 11372 bp, 10 predicted proteins | sample 15_EM_MG_FD_202174 | JGI IMG/M metagenome (GOLD analysis project Ga0307513, IMG submission 202174) | Populus trichocarpa ectomycorrhiza microbial communities from riparian zone in the Pacific Northwest, United States - 15_EM | ecosystem: Host-associated > Plants > Roots > Unclassified | place... | reverse complement strand
CAAGAAGGAGCTCCTCGTCCTGCGTCGCGAGAAGGACAAGCTGGAGAAGACCCTCGGCGGAATCCGGGACATGGCTCGGGTGCCCAGCGCGGTGTGGATCGTCGACACGAAGAAGGAACACCTCGCCGTCGACGAGGCCCGCAAGCTCGGCATCCCGATTGTCGCGATCCTGGACACGAACTGTGACCCGGACGAGGTCGACTACAAGATCCCGGGCAACGACGACGCGATCCGCTCGGTCACACTGCTGACCCGGGTGGTTGCGGACGCCGTTGCCGAGGGGCTGCTCTCTCGCCACCGTGGCAACGAGGCGAACGCCGAGACGAACGGCACCGCCGCCGCCGAGCCGCTGGCCGAGTGGGAGCGTGAGCTCCTGGAGGGCCAGGCTGCCACGACCCCGGTCGTTGAGGTCGCTGCCGCCGAGGCCCCCGCTGCCGGCACGCCGGCTACCGAGATCGCCGCGACCGAGCAGGTTGAGGCCGCTGCACTGCGGGCCGACGCCGCTGAGGCCGAGACGGAGACCGCAACCGGTCCGACCGCACCGAACGAGCCGGCCGAGACCGTTGCCGAGTCGATCGAGGCGGCAGCGCCGGACGAGGCGTCCACGGGCGATTCCACCGAGGTCAAGGCCTGAGCCAGCGGCGCTGCGACAAACTATTCATGACAGGAGTCATCTGAGATGGCGAACTACACCGCCGCCGACGTCAAGAAACTGCGCGAGCAGACCGGCGCCGGAATGCTCGACTGCAAGAACGCCCTGGTGGAAAGCGACGGCAATTTCGACAAGGCCGTTGAGTACCTGCGCGTGAAGGGGCAGAAGGGGGTGGCGAAGCGGGAAGGCCGCACCGCCTCCAACGGCCTCGTCGCGGCGCATGTCGAGGACGGGTTCGGCACCCTCGTAGAGATCAACTGCGAGACCGACTTCGTCGCCAAGGGTGAGAAGTTCCAGGCGCTCGCTCAGGAGGTGCTTGACCAGGCTGTTCGGGTCAAGGCCGCCGACGTCGACAGCCTGCTGAAGAGCGAGCTGCCGGACGGCCGCACCGTCCGGACGTTCCTCGACGACGGCAATGCGGCGATCGGCGAGAAGATCGAGGTCCGCCGCGTGGTCCGGATCGAGGCTCCGCACGTGGCGAGCTACCTGCACCGCACGGCCGCGGACCTGCCCCCGCAGGTCGGTGTGCTGTTCGCGACCGACGCTCCGACCGAGGTCGCTCGTGACGTCGCGATGCACATCGCCGCCCTGCCCCCGACGTACCTGACGCGGGACGAGGTACCTGAAGAGGTGCTCGCCAGCGAGCGTCGGGTCGCCGAGGCGACGGCGCGTGAGGAGGGCAAGCCCGAGCAGGCCCTGCCGCGCATCGTCGAGGGTCGGGTCACCGGGTTCTACAAGGAGAACGTGCTCCTCGACCAGAAGTTCGCCAAGGACCAGGGCAAGACCGTGTCCAAGGTGCTGGACGAGGCCGGAGTCAAGGCCAAGGGCTTCGCCCGGTTCCGGGTTGGTTCCTGAGCACGGATCTGTGAGCGGTCCCTGACCGCACAGCCGGCCGGTGGGGCGTCGTCATCGACACCTCACCGGCCGGTTTGCTGCCCGGATAACGTACGTACGGATGCGGTGGCCTGCTCCCCAGCCAGGCCGCATCCTGTGGACAGAGCGAGGTCAGGGCCCCGGCCTGTGGACAACCTCGGCACGACGGCGGGGGAGTACGGCAGACTGCAGAAGGACCTCGACGGCAGCATCTCGACGGAGGAGGAGCAACGGGTGGAATCAGCTCGGACCGACGAACTGACCGATGAACTGACCGAGGAACTTGCTGAGGAGCTGGCCCGGGATTTCACCGGAGAACTGTCCCAGGAGTTGGAGGTGCCCGTGCCGGACGCTGGACCGCCCTATCGACGGGTGCTGCTGAAACTGTCCGGGGAGGTCTTCGGCAACGGAGAACTCGGCATCGACCCGGACGTCGTGGCCCGGCTGGCCGCTCAGATCGCCGAGGTGGTCCGCGAGGGCGCCCAGGTCGCGATCGTGGTCGGTGGCGGCAACTTCCTCCGCGGTGCGGAACTGTCTCAGCGCGGCATGGACCGTGGTCGCGCCGACTACATGGGCATGCTCGGGACCGTGCTGAACGCCTTGGCGCTGCAGGACTTCCTGGAGCAGCAGGGGATCGACACCCGGGTACAGACCGCTATCACGATGGGGCAGGTCGCCGAACCGTACATTCCGCGGCGGGCGATTCGGCACCTGGAGAAGGGCCGCGCCGTGATCTTCGGGGCCGGCCTCGGAGCGCCGTACTTCTCCACCGACACCGCCGCGGCCCAGCGCGCGCTGGAGGTCAAGGCGCAGGTCGTGCTGATGAGCAAGAACGGCGTGGACGGCGTCTACACCGCCGATCCGCGTAAGGATCCAACCGCGCGCAAGCTCGACGAGGTGACCTACGCTGAGGCCCTTTCGCAGCAGCTCAAGGTGGTCGACGCAACCGCGTTCAGCCTCTGTATGGACAACAAGCTGCCGATGATCGTCTTCGGAATGGAAGGGGAAGGGAACGTCACCCGAGCCGTCCGAGGTGAGAGAATCGGAACGCTTGTCACCTCAGGGTGAGGCTGCCAGCAAGGTTGATACCTCTGAGTGAGCTGCCCTGAACGTTGTCCTCACATACCGACGAAGGAGTGACAGTGATCGACGAGACCCTCCTCGAAGCCGAGGAGAAGATGGACAAGGCGGTCGAGGTCGCCAAGGAGGATTTCTCCGCAATCCGCACCGGGCGTGCCACCCCCGCGCTGTTCAACAAGGTCATGGTCGATTACTACGGTGCCCCGACGCCGCTCCAGCAGCTGGCCTCGTTCCAGGTCCCGGAAGCCCGCACCGTGATCATCAGCCCGTACGACCGCGGTTCGCTGCAGGAGATCGAGAAGTCCCTTCGGGCGTCTGACCTGGGCGTTAACCCGTCAAACGACGGTGTCATCATCCGGATCGCGCTGCCGCAGCTCACTCAGGAGCGTCGCAAGGAGTACATCAAGATCGCTCGGACCAAGGCTGAGGACGCCCGGGTTTCGATTCGCAGCGTCCGTCGCCGGGCCAAGGAAGAGCTCGACCGGATCGTCAAGGACGGCGAAGCCGGCGAGGACGAAGGCTCAAGGGCGGAGAAGGAGTTGGAGCAGTTGACTCGTCGTCACGTCGATGTGATCGACGAACTGCTCCGACACAAGGAGATCGAGCTCCTCGACATATGACCGTGCCGCCGGAATCTGACGACCTCGCGGGGCGGCCTCGACGGCCCCGCGGGTCGGGGCGACGACGGGCTGGGTCCGAGCCTGATTCCACCGATTCGTCCTCCTGGGCGGACCTGGTCGGGGTGAACGGCCAGCACGGTGACGACCCTGCGGGCGGTGCCGACGATGCGTCGGCTCGTCCGGCCGGATCCGGTTCGGCAGCCGGTGCGTCCACGTCCGCTTTTGACAGTTGGACGACGGGCGGATCGTCCATTTTCGGCACCGGCAGTAACCCTGTTGTCCCCGGTTCCTCACCCTCGACGCCCGGCGGCGGCGTCGGCGCGGTCCCTCGACGCGACCGAACCGGACGCCGCAACAGCGCGGCCGATGCGGCCCCGACCGGCGAGCCGCGCGTGGGTTCACCCTCGGCTGTTGACCCGACCCGGCCGTGGTGGGCGGCGTCCCCCGATGGGGCTGCCACCCCCGTGCCCGCCGCGCCGCCGAGCAGCACGCCCGATGCACCGCCGGCGCTGCCCGTCCGTGGTCGGACTCGTTCCGGCGGCGAGTCGGCGCCGGGCGGTCGTCCGGACCGGATCCCGCCGTTCTCTGTGCCCGGTGGAGCATTTCCCGGCGGCCCCGGAGCGGCTCCGCTCTGGCAGCCCGCCTCCGGCGGCAGTGACGTGTTCTCCCGTCCCAACGCCCCGACCGGGAGTACCGGGAGTCGCTTCCGCAGCGCGGATGCCGACGACGTAGACATGTTCGGCCGATCGGCCGCGACCGGCCCCGGGACCGAACCGGCGCTGCCGGCACCGGCTGCTGAGGTGCCGGTCCCGCCGATGCCGATCCGCGAGCGTCCAAGATCAACGGAGTCGTTCGACCCGAGCAGAGCGGACACCGGTAGGAACGGGCCGTCCGGGATGCCGCCGCGCCGCGCCGCCGGCCCCCCGCCCACCGGTCAGCCTGCCGCTTTTGGACAATCAGGGCCTGCGGAACAATCGTGGGCAGGCGGGCAATCCGGGGCAGGCGGACAGTCCAGGTGGGAGCCTCGCTCTGGCCAGCCGGCGAGCCTGTCGGAATTGACGCCGCCGAGTTTGGTCCGGCCGGATCTCGATGAGCCGTATCGTCCGCTTGCGCCGCAGCAGCCGCCGGCCCATGATCGCGACCCGTCACGTTTCAACCCGGCTCCGGAGCGCGGCCCGTCGCCCGCGCCTGGCTCGCCGTACGGGTCTGATGCGGCGTCTGGTCGCGGTCCCTCGGGCGGGCCTGGCTCGCCGTACGGGTCTGATGCGGCGTCTGGTCGCGGTCCCTCGGGCGGGCCTGGCTCGCCGTACGGGTCTGATGCGGCGTCTGGTCGCGGCCCGTCGCCCGCGCCTGGCTCGCCGTATGGATCTGATGCGGCGTCTGGTCGCGGCCAGTCGTACCAGCCTGATTCGTCGTACCCGCCCGGCCCGTCGTCGGGTCCCGGGTCGTCGGGGGCTCCGGGGCCGGCAGCGTTTGGTCCTTCGGGTCGGCCCGCCACCCCCTCGCCCTATTCGGGCCCGCCGACGGCGTCCTTCCCGCCGGTCCCGCCGTCGTCATACCCCGCAGCCCCGCCGTCATTCCCTCCGGCGCCGCAACCGTCACTGCCGCCGGTGCCCACTTTCGTGCCACCGGCACAGGCGCCACCCACGCCGCCGGCGATCCGGGTCGCCGTTCCCGAGCCGCCGCTTGTCGTCCCACCGATTCCCACGCCGCCGGTCCCGACGTCCCTGCTGCCACCCGCGCCGGCACCGGTTACTCCACCGATCGGCGTGCCGCCGCTCGGTGCCACCGGCCTGCCTGGCGTGCCGACCAGGAATGTCACAGACGATCCGGCTCGCGGCCGGGGGCCGCTGTCACGCCGTGGCCGCCGCGATCCGGGCAAGGCCGCGCCGGCCGCCTGGCAAGGTGAAGAGAACGCCCGTCCCTCCGGCCGTGCAGTGATCGATCCGGCCGGCGGGGAACCGCCGCCGGAGACACCTCCGCGCGGACGACGTTTCGGATCCGCAGCCCGCACGACGCCGCCCGCCGGGTCACCGATGCCGTCGCCGGGCGCGCCCGCGGACTCCGGGTTCGTCCCGTTCGCAGCGTCGACAGGTGGTTCCGCTGCGGGCCCGCGGCAGGTGAATCTTCCGGATCAGCTTCCCGAGCTGTACGGCGCCGACGCCCGGGTGGGCGGTCGGGGACTGCCCGACCCGGATCCCGACCCGCAGAACCGGGACCCCCTGCTCTGGGATCCGGACGACCCGGACGGCCTGAACCTGGAGGCGCGGAACACCAGCCCGCGCGGCATCAACATGCGTGCCTTGGGCTCGCGCAAGAAGGAACCGCGTAATCAGAGCCCCCGCAACCAGGCCCAGCCACAGCGCAATCCGGGTGCGCCGGACTGGGATCCGCAGTACCGGCCGGGGCCGGGGCGCGAGCCGCAGAGCCGCGAGCGGGTTGTCACGTCTCCCGTCGGTCCGCTTCCGCCCGGTGCCACGCTGCCGCCGGATCGGGACGGTTTCCCGGTGATGCCGGTCATGCCGGGCCCCGATCGGCACGGTCGCCGAGCGGGGGTCGCGGAGCCGATGTCCGGCGACGAGATCGCGGCCCGGAACGACCATGTGACCGGAATCCCTCAGGCGGCCGGGCACGGCCGGGCCGGGCGTAACCTACCGGCGGCGATCGGCGTCGGCGTGCTGCTGGGCGGGATGACGCTCGGCTCCCTGTTCACCCGTCCCGAGGCGTTCGTCGCCCTGGTTTCGGTGGTCGTGGTGCTGGCGGTCTGGGAACTGGCCGGCGCGATGGCGGCCAAGCAGATCGTCGTCCCGGTGATTCCGCTTGCGGTCGGCTCGCTCGGGATGCTGGTTTCCGCCTACCTCGCCGGTGAGGAGGGCCTGCTGGTCTCGTTCACGCTGACCGGGTTCGGCGTGCTGCTCTGGCGGATCGTTGATGGCATGGAGGGCGCGCTCCGGGACGTCACAGCGGGCCTGTTCACCGCCGCGTACATACCGCTCCTGGCCGGGTTCGCGATCCTGCTGCTGGCCGATGACAACGGCCCGCGGCGGGTGGTCACCTTCATCCTCGTCACGGTCGCCAGCGACATCGGCGGCTACATCGCCGGGGTGATCGCCGGCAAGCACCCGATGGCGCCGACGATCAGCCCGAAGAAGTCCTGGGAAGGGTTTGTCGGGTCGGTGGCGTTCTGCCTGATCGCCGGGGTCGCCACGGTGGTGTTGCTGCTCGACGGCCGCTGGTGGGTCGGGTTGCTGCTCGGTGCCGCGGCCGCGGTCTGCGCCACCCTCGGTGACCTGTCCGAGTCGCTGCTCAAGCGCGATCTCGGGGTCAAGGACATGGGGAGCCTGCTCCCCGGCCACGGTGGGATAATGGACCGGCTCGACTCACTACTGCCCACCGCGCCGGTGGCGTATCTCCTCCTACATCTTCTGGTGTCCTCCACGTGACAACGCAACAGCCTGCAATCCCCGCTCCGACCGAAGCACCGCCCCAGCCCATCCCCACCGCCCCGGCCCGTGGTCAGCTGCTGATGGCCGCCCCACGCCGGGGCAAGCCACCGCGTCACCTCGCCGACCTCACCCTGGCCGAGCGGATGGCCGCAGTGGCGGAACTGGGGGAGAAGCCGTTCCGGGGACGCCAGCTGTCCGTGCACTACTTCGAGCGGCTCGCCGACCTCGATCCCGCGTCGGCGCACCAGCTCACCGACCTGCCCGCGGCGTCTCGGCAGCCGCTGCTGGACGCGCTGCTGCCCCGGTTGATCGACCCGATCCGCGAGCTGGTCTGCGACGACGGCGCCACGGTCAAGACCGTCTGGCGGCTGTTCGACGGTGCGCTGGTCGAGAGCGTGCTGATGAAGTACCCGGACCGGGCCACGGTCTGCGTCTCCAGCCAGGCCGGATGCGGGATGAACTGCCCGTTCTGTGCCACCGGGCAGGCTGGGCTGACCCGCAACCTGTCCACCGCGGAGATCGTCGAGCAGGTCCGCGCGGCGGCCCGGTTGATGGCGCACGGCACCGGCGCTCCGGTCGCGAGCCTCGGCGAACCGCTCGGTGAGAGCACGGACGCCGACAGCCTTAACGGCGATGGCGGCGATGACGCGAGCGGCAATCGTGGGCCCGGCGCCAAGGGCGGTTCGGTCGGCGGTGGCCGGGTCAGCAACGTGGTCTTCATGGGCATGGGCGAGGCGCTGGCCAACTACAAGGCCGCGATCGGCGCGATCCGGCGGCTCACCGACCCGGCACCCGAAGGGCTCGGGCTGTCGGCCCGCGGGATCACGATGTCCACGGTCGGGCTGGTTCCGGCGATCGACAAGCTGGCTGCGGAGGGCATTCCGGTGACGCTGGCGCTCAGCCTGCATGCGCCGGACGACGAACTACGGGACGAGTTGGTCCCGGTGAACACTCGGTGGAAGGTCGCCGAGGCGCTGGACGCCGCCCGCCGCTACTTCGACGCCACCGGTCGCCGGGTCAGCATCGAATACGCCCTGATCCGGGACATCAACGACCAGGAGTGGCGGGCCGACCAGCTCGGCAGGCTGCTGACCGCGCGCGGCCGGGGCTGGGTGCACGTCAACCCGATCCCGCTGAACCCGACCCCAGGGTCCAAATGGACGGCGAGCGACCCCCGCGTGCAGAACGCGTTCGTGGAAATGCTGCGCTCGCACGGCGTCCCGACGACGGTTCGGGACACCCGCGGACAGGAGATCGACGGTGCCTGTGGCCAGCTCGCCGCCGCCACCTGAGCCGGTCTCGGTCGCCGCTGGGCCCCGTTCCGGCGCCGCCAGGCCGGTAGCTCAGCACAACGATCTGGTAACTACACGTTAAAGGCCGTGGATCGAACCCGAATCTGCGACATTCGGTGTGACCAGGCTGCACCTACAGGGCCCGACCTTCAGGCAGAATGACGATCGTGAGTGACACCTTTCCGCGAGCCGGCCGGATCTCCAAGGGCTACGACGTCGAGCAGGTCGAGTCGTTCCTCGGCCGCGCCCGGGTTGCTTATGAGGAGAACGGTCGCGGCCCGGCGATGACCTCGTGGCACGTGCGGACGGTCGGCTTCGACCTGGTCCGCGGCGGCTACGACGTCGATGCGGTGGACGCCGCACTCGACCGGATCGAGGACGCCTTCGCTCGCCGGGAGAAGCAGCGCGGCGAAGAGCGCAGCGGCAGCCAGGCGTGGCAGACCCAGCTGCGCACGCAGGAGCAGTCACTGCGCGCGCAGCTCGGCCGGGCCGATGGGGAGAGGTTCCCGCGCGGCAGCGGAATGGAGCTGACGTACGACATCGAGGCGGTGGACGACCTCTGTCAGCGGATCGAGGAGTCCTTCGGGGTGGGCCAGCCGATGCCGCCGGACGCCGTACGGCTCGCCGTCTTCAAGAGCCGCCGTGGTTCGCGCGGATACCGCGAGGCCTCCGTCGACGCGTTCCTGGACCGCGTGGTCGAGCTGCTCGTCGTCCAAACCGTCTGACCTTCGTCCAGAGGCCCCCACTCAGGGCGGCAGGTAGAGCGACCGCGACGGCCCTGTTGCCGGATGCTCCTAGTCGACGGTGACGACCAGGTCGGCGCGAGCGGCGGTGGCAGTGATGGCGTCGGCGTTCGGCTGATCGGTGGTTGCCATCCAGGCGACCGCGGCGTCCGGGGTCTTACCGAACCGGATGTGCCGGGCCAGCAAGCGCTCCAGCCGGGCGTCCTCGTCGGGGCGGCAGAACCAGACCTCGTCCAGCAGCGCCCGGGCGCCGGTCCAGGCGCCGTCCAGCAGCAGGTAGTTGCCCTCGGTGACGATCAACCGGGCCTGCCGGGGGACCGCGATGCTGCCGGCGATCGGCTGCTCGATCTCTCGATCGAAACCCGGCGCGTAGATCACCGGGTCGGCGTTCTCCCGCAGTCGGCGCAGCAGGGCGACGTACCCCTCGGCGTCAAACGTCGCCGGGGCACCCTTGCGCTCGCGCAGCCCGAGCCGCTCCAGCGCGACGTCCGCCAGGTGGTAGCCGTCCATCGGGACGTGCGCGACCTGCTCGGCGCCCAGTTCGGTGCCCAATCCGTCAACGACTTGCTCGGCCAGGGTGGTCTTTCCGGCCCCAGGGCTACCGGTGATCCCGATCATCACGCGAGCCTCGGCGGGGGCGATCGCCAGCAGCCCGAGCACCCGCTTGATCAGGTCGTCGAAGGTCGGCTTCATCGCGGGCCTGCGGGCGAGGAAGCCGGCAGCGAACCGAGCACCTTGTCCACGGCGATCTGCAGCACAACGCGCTGCGGGTTCACCCGGGGCGGGCGGTAGCGCACGGTGTAACGCTGCTCGGCGTCCAGCACCGCGTCCGGATCGGTGAGCACGCGCACCGGGCCCTCCAGGGTCAGCCAGTACCGCCCGTCCAGCTGGCAGAGCGCGGCCCGGGCCCCGGCCAGGCCGGCGTTGCGAGCCTTCAGGCTGCCCCCACTGGTGATCACGCGCGCGAGCTGTCGGTCGTCGTCCCAGGTGAAGCCGACCGGAACGACGTGTGGCGTGCCGTCGGCGCGCAACGTCGTCAGGGTGGCGAGGTGGCGCTCGGTCAGAAAGGGGCCGGCCGCGGACGGCAGCAGGGCGGGGTCGAAGGACACCGCCCTACCCTGCCACGATGGGCCGATGACAGCCCGGTCGAGCAACGACGCAGAGTCCGGTAGCACGCGGAGCCAGGGATGACGTACGCCGCAGAGTATCGACGCAGCCTGGAGGACCCGGCGGGGTTCTGGGCGGACGCCGCCAAGGGGATCAACTGGATCCGCCGGCCCAAGACCGGGTTGGACGATGGCAACCCGCCGTTCTACCGCTGGTTCCCGGACGGGCGGATGAACACCTGTTACAACGCCCTCGACCGGCATGTGATCGCCGGTCATGCGGACCGCACCGCACTGATCTACGACTCCCCGGTGACCGGAACGAAGCGCAGCTACAGCTACGCGCACCTGCTCGACCTGGTCGCCCGGTTCGCCGGCGTCCTGGAGGCGAACGGGGTCGGCAAGGGCGACCGGGTGCTGATCTACCTGCCGATGATCCCGGAGGCGGTGATCGCGATGCTCGGCTGCGCCCGGATCGGCGCCGTCCACTCGGTGGTCTTCGGTGGGTTCGCGCCGGCCGAGCTCGCGGTCCGGATCAATGATGCCCGGCCGAAGGTGATCGTCTCGGCGTCCTGCGGGGTCGAGCCCACTCGGGTAGTCGAGTACAAACCGTTGCTGGACGAGGCGATTCGGCGTGCTGAGCACAAGCCCGACCAGTGCATCATCGTGCAGCGCCCGCAGGCCGTCGCCGAGATGGGCGAGCTCGACCTGGACTGGGCGACGCTGATGCGGGTCGGCACGGTGCCGCCGGCCGGCTGCGTCACGGTCCAGGCCACCGACCCGCTGTACGTGCTCTACACCTCGGGAACCACGGGCCGGCCGAAGGGCATCGTCCGGGACAACGGCGGCCACGCGGTCGCGCTGAACTGGACGATGGACGCCGTCTACGGCATCGGTCCGGGCGACGTGATGTTCACCGCCAGCGATGTCGGCTGGGTGGTCGGGCACTCCTACATCGTCTACGCGCCGCTGCTGGCCGGGGCGACCACCGTGTTGTACGAGGGCAAGCCGGTGGGCACCCCGGACGCCGGCGCGTTCTGGCGGGTGATCGCCGAGCACAAGGTGAACGTGTTGTTCACCGCCCCGACCGCGTTCCGGGCGATCCGCAAGCAGGATCCGGATGCGGAACAGCTGAAGCAATACGACATCTCGTCGCTGCGCACGCTGTTCCTGGCCGGCGAGCGGTTGGACCCGGACACCTATGCCTGGGCGGGGGAGAAGCTCGGCGTTCCGGTGGTGGACAACTGGTGGCAGACCGAGACCGGCTGGCCGATCTGCGCCAACCCGCGCGGGCTGAGCCTGACCGGCGGGGAGGAACTGCCGATCAAGGCCGGGTCGCCGTCCGTCCCGATGCCTGGGTACGACGTCCAGGTGCTCGGACCGGACGGTGAACCGGTCGGGCCCGGCGTGGAGGGTGCGATCTGCCTGCGGCTGCCGATGCCGCCGGGCACCCTGCCGACGTTGTGGCAGGACGACGAGCGGTACGTCGCCTCGTACCTGTCCGCCTATCCTGGTTGGTATCTCAGCGGGGACGGTGGGTACGTGGACGAGGACGGCTAC
>Ga0307513_10010863_pt1 | contig 11373 bp, 11 predicted proteins | sample 15_EM_MG_FD_202174 | JGI IMG/M metagenome (GOLD analysis project Ga0307513, IMG submission 202174) | Populus trichocarpa ectomycorrhiza microbial communities from riparian zone in the Pacific Northwest, United States - 15_EM | ecosystem: Host-associated > Plants > Roots > Unclassified | place... | reverse complement strand
CTTACTGACGCTGGTATTGAGATCTTTCATACTTCGCTCTCTCTGACTAAAGCCCGAAATTCAAACCGCGTTTGGTCAGTCGCCGATACTTGCGCTCGTCAAATTTGTAGAGGCGCGCGGCGCGGTGGGGCACCCCCTTCTGCATCTCGTCCAGTTCCTGTAGAACATCCATGCTGAAAATCTTCTTCCTGAAATTGCGGTTGTCCAACTTCGTGCCGAGCACAATCTCGTAGAGCTTCTGTAGCTGTTTGATCGTAAACTTTCGTGGGAGCAGCTCGAAGCCGATGGGCGCATAAGTCAGCTTCCCGCGTACTCTCTCAAGCGCGGTCCTGAGTATCTCGGCGTGGTCGAAGGCGAGTTGCGGGAGCGTAGAGACGTGGAACCAGCGGGCTTCGCGCGCGTCGCTGGCCGCATGAATCGTATATTTTTCCGGGGACACCAGAGCGTAGTAAGCCACGGAGACGACCCATCCGCGCGGGTCGCGCTCAGGACCGCCGAATGTGTAAAGTTGTTCGAGAAAGACATCTGCAATACCGGTTTCCTCTCGGAGTTCGCGCGTAGCCGCCGCTTCGAGTGTTTCGCCCCGGCGCACGAAGCCGCCGGGGATCGCCCACATTCCGGCAAAAGGCTCTAGCTCTCTTTCAATGAGCATCACCTTCAGCCTCTCTTCCTCAAGATCAAGCCCGAAAATAACGCAGTCAACCGTGAGGCCCGGCCTTTCGTACTCGTAGCTAAAAGTCATCGACCTCATTCTCCACTTCTGACAAGTGGCCGGGGCTTATTGCCCCAACAGGTAAACGCTCTGCGAACGACAAAAAACTTTACACATGATAACGTCCGTATGACGCTATCCTTAGCGTCCATAATACTCTAAGGGCAGTCGTTGTCAAGAAGAAAATATAACGCCCGCTTCAAGGCCGGAAGACCTGTAAGTGTTTTTACTTCCAAATTCTTTTCTTGCATTTGCCAAATCCTTACTTTCAGGCCATTGATTATCTTTAGGCGCAACCTTACACCTCACACTATTTTGTTCACTTACTATCTGCTGTTATGGTCATCGCCATGACTCCGGAACTGCTCAAAACTATCGCCGTAGCATACGGATTTGCCTCCCTGCATACCATTAAGGAACTATCTTCGGGAGGTATAAATCGTTCGTGGCATGTCAAGAACGACCAGCAGCAGCATTTCTTTTTGAAAGTTTTCGATGCCAGCGACGCCAGCCGCGGTGAATTGGAAGCCTCCATCCTCAGTCACTTGAACGCCCAGACTTCGCCCGCCTATCGCGTCCAACTACTCGTTCGCACGCATCTTGGTGCGCCTTTATTCACTTCCGGCGAGCGCACTTATTTGCTTACCAAATGGCAAAACGGAAGCACCCGAGGGTGGCAGGAGTTTTCAAGCGATAACTGGCACAGCTTAGGCGCGACCCTCGGCGCACTTCATAGACGTTTACGTGGCCTACGCCTCCCCGCCTTGCCAATCATGTGTTTGAGTCAACGCGTCGCCGGACTCGACCGCGAATCGGAAATCACTAAGATAGCGTCTCATCGCCTGTTAGCCGCTCAAAAAGAAACTTATCCATTCCGCCAAAAAGCGGATACCTATTTCGAGCAACGCCTGATGATACTCGATAGATTCTTTCCGGTAATTCCCAGGCTATCCTCTGACAATGAACAGTTGGTCCACAACGATTACACCGAACCCAACTTCATCTTCGACACGGACGGCATTGTTATGATCACAGATTGGGAGAGAGCGATCTACGCGCCCCCCGAATATGACGTAGTGCGAAGCCTGGTGATTATGCCCATCGTTGCACCAGCCCACGCGGCACGGTTTATCGAAGGATATCAGAGATTCTCGCCTATCAACCCGCCAGAGATTAGAGATATGGTCGGAGTTTATTTGATCGAGCAGGCGCTCAAACACTGGCCCACAGAACGTTGGCTGCGAGGGGAAGATTGGGGGCGCGTACAATTCGAGTCGAATTTCGAAATCATCGAGTTACTGGCTAGGCAGTATGATCTCCTTTTGAACTTTTATGCGGAGAATTGTTAATTGTCTCTGCCCCTTCGCTTTCGGTCTATCATCATCACAAGGTAAACATCATCATCGACTGGTTAAAGTTCTTTCAGCGCTTCGACGATAGGCAGAAAATGTATCCGAATTTGAAGTCTCGCAGCTAGCCTTTACCGCGCCGCGCAAGTCATCACCTGATCGATGTGCCTGATAGCTTCCTGGAGCCTCTCTCTGAATGAGCCTGAGAGCAGGCGGAAGTCATGGCCTTGTTTAATCAACTCCTCGATGAATGCTTCGTGCATCCACTCGCGGATCAATTCGCCGTCGCGCGTTCCGTCCTGCACGAAAGGTGTGTCCACGTCAGGCACGAGATAGAGATCGGGGCGGCGGTGGGTGGCCACGATGGCGTCGACGGCGGGTGAGCGCACACCGAGATAACGGACATGCCAGATGGCAGTGGCGAACGCATCCGTATCACAAATCAAAACCTTATTGGCTTGGCTTGCCGCTTGGTCCTCGCGCTCGCGCTGCGTCGCCGCGATGTGCGCGAACTCTTCCGAGCGCCATGCGCAGTCTCCCTCTTCCCGCAATTTGCGCTCGGAATATTCACGCCCGTATTCCGGCACCCACAGTGTCCGGTAATGTTCAGCCAGAGCGCGGGCGAGCGTTGTTTTCCCTGTCGATTCCGCCCCGACCAGACAGACTCGTTTGGCATAGAAGGCGCGCACGGGAGGTTCCAAGAATTCCCAGCAACTGAGAGGGTCTTCTCTCACTACGGTGCCCGACACTGTTACGGTTAGTCGCTCTTTATCAACCAACACGTGCTGGCAACCTAAGTATTGCGCGAAAGATTCCCCGTAATCTTCTGACGTGAAGACGCAATCGGGAACGAAACCGAGCCACCTGATCGAGTTCTCCGCCCAGACCCGTGAGTCGTCTACATCCAGTTTGTCGTCGATGAGTAATACGTGTATGTCGGGATGAAGCTGTTGCAGCCAGCTAGCTCGTAGTTCTCCTCCCGGAATTTGCTCCGGCTTGCCGCAGACTATCACCCACAGTTCATCCACCCGCAAGCGGGCGAAGTTGATCAGATGACTATGTCCCCGATGCGGCGGGTAAAACTTACCGACGACGAGCCCGCGCCTGGTCATTGCTACTCTCCAGCCGTGACAGATATTGCGTCACTTTAAAAATCAGCCCCGGCCAGGCGGCGGTCAGCTAGGGATCGCCGCCAGTTCAGGAACCCCGCTACGCACATGCACAGAAAAATGAAGTACAGCGCCGCCGTCAACGTCAGACCGCGAGAGACGTAAAGGTAGATGTAGATGGCATCGGCGATTATCCAAAAGTACCAGTTTTCTACCAACTTGCAGTTAAGCAGGTATTGAGCGACGAGACTCAGCACGGTCGTCAGTGCGTCGAGGACCGGAGCGGAGCCGTTTACCGCCCGCAATAAGAACGTCATCCCGACTGTACCTAGCAGGAGAACCCCTAAGGTCAAAAGCATCTGACGGAGCGTGGCCTGTCCCACAGCGAGCCGCGTGCGGTTTTCGCCGCCGCGCAGCCACCAGTACCAGCCGTGGACGGCCAGGAGCATATAGACTATTTGAAGACCCGCATCGCCGTATAACCGCGACCGCGAAAACAGTACAAGGAAGAAGAGGTTATTCGCGATGCCGATGGGAAAGTTGAGGATGCGTTGCTTGATTACAAGATAGACACACAGCCCGCCTGTCACGAAGCCAAGAGTTTCTACAAAGTCGCCGGGAATCAACTTCTGCCAAGAAGCCACCATTAGCAGTGTGCCGAGCAGGAAGGTTATCCAAAGTTCTAATCTGTTCATGTCTCAGGATAGATTACTCCAGGGTACCAATATTTTCCTGTAACCGCCTTGAAACTATCAAACACCCCGTGGTAGTTGAGCCGGACGGGATGAGCCGCGTCACATTAAACCCCATCATTTCTGTGTTCCTACAAACAATGGCTGCAGAGACTCCATGCGGTGACTTCTCTGGTCGGGCAACTGGTGGAGGTCGCGCGCCGCAGCAACTTCGCTGAGACGACGCTCTATTTGATGGATGCCAAGCCGATTCCGGTCTGCAAGTCGATTCGGCATGGGCGCGTGCGCCTCTTCAGAGAAGATGGGGCGTATTACGGGAAATCCACCACAGGCTGGTTCTTTAGCTTCAAGTTGCATGTCATCACAACTCATGGCGGAGAGGTGTTGTGCGGTGCACTGACTCCGGCCAATATCAACGAGCGGGATGTCGCCGGGGCACTCTCCGAAGCCGTTGACGGTGGCATCGTGCTGTGTGATGGCGGCTATCGCAGTCGCAGTGCTCGGCTGGCCTCTGCTGTGGCGGAAGAAGCTGAGATGCTGCTGCTGACGCCACAAGAGTCGGGTGAGCGACGCGCACTCGTCAGCAGTTTGCGCGAACGAGTCGAAACCACCTTCTCGCAGTGGTGGACGAGGTTCGTGGACCGGGTGTTGAGTCGTTCGTGGCATGGCTGATGGAACACCTTCAAGCTGAAGATGCTGCATTACAATCTGTGTCGTGCTGGCTTACTGTCAGTTTAACCAACTCAAGACTCGGGTTGAGTAATGAACCGGCAGGCCGCGCTCATTCAACATCGCTTCGAGGTCGCGTTTGCTAAATAAAGTTGAGAGACGGGAAATCTATATCAGAATTTCTCGGCTCTCATTTTTGCTTTCTCTATCTCTATTTGTTAATCAGCACAATGTCGCCGATTTCAGTTCCGCGTTCGGCGACAAACATCTTGCCGTCGGGCGACCAGGCAAAACGAAAAATCGTCTCGGAGGTAAAATTCGTTAATTGCTTTGCCGGGTTTCCGTCCAGAGGTTGCAGCCAAATGTTTGAGACGCCGTCGCGGTTGTCAATAAAGGTCAAGGCGCGTCCGTCCGGTGTCCATTGAATACCGGCTTCGACGATAGTGGTCGGAGATCTATCAAACACGTTGACGGGTTCGCCGCCGTCAAAGGGGAGCACGGCGAGTTTGGAAAACACATCGACTTGCGCGCGATAGAAGCAAGCGATAAAGCGCCCGTCCGGCGAGACGCGCGGAACAGATGTTATTTTATCCGAAAGTTGAATCGCCGCTTCGCCGCCGTCAGTCGAAATCTTCCACAACCTCGGCGAGTCTTTATCTAATGACATGTACACAACCCAGCGTCCATCAGGCGAAATGTCAGGCCGAAGTTCGGAGACGCCGTTGGTTAATTGCGAGGAATCACCGTTATCAAGATTCATTTTCCACAGGTGCGGTGCGGCATCGGCAGCTTTTGAGACATAAACCATGATGCGCCCATCGGCTGAAACCGACGGCTCGAAGTTCGCACCGGCAGTGGTTGTTAATTGTCTCTGATTGCTTCCGTCCGCGTTCATCAACCAGACATCTTCTTTTCCGCTTGCCGTCGAACCGTAAATAATTCTGCCGTCCCGCAGCCATTGAACGCCTAACATCCAGCCCAACTCTTTGCTGTTGCCGGAAAGAATCTGAACGGCCTCTCTTGCTCTATCGCCCGGTGCAATCCACAGATTCGCGATGCGACGATGCAGGATCGTCACGAGCGACTTCATATCAGCGGTGACGCCGGCACTTGAATAACTATTCGAATCTTTGGTAATCGCGCGCGCTTCGCCGCCGGGGTAATCTATGTGCCACAATTGATAAGCGAGCAACGAAGCATTATCGCGTGCGGCAACGATTAAACCCGTTCCGTCTGCCAACCACTCAATCGCTTGAATGGCGTCCCACTCATGAGTGTGGAAGATTGTTTGCTTGCCGTCCGCCACCTGCACTTCAACCAGATAAGTTTTCGGGTTCGCCGCGTTTGAGGTTTCGCTTCTCGCCTGACGGATGATTTTACCGTCCGGCGACCAAGCAGGCGCGCCGTCGGTCATCCAATGAACGCCTGCGTGAACGGCAAGATGTCGCTGATTTGCGTTGTCAAGGTTGGCGATTATTAAATGAACTTCTCTGCGGCTTAAATCATTTCGCACAAACGCGAAGTGTCTCTTATCCGGCGCGAAACTGATTTGGCTGTCAACGTCCGTCAGAATCTTGCGCCCCGCCCCGCCCAGCACCGGAACCTGATACAAACCACCGATAGCCGAATCTTTATCGTATTTGACATAAAAAACCGAGTTGCTATCAGGAGAGAAAGTAATCCCTACAAAATGGCTGCCGCCCGGTTGAACGATTTCGATTACGCCCGCGATTTCTACCTGCCTTATCCACAAACTTTCTTGCCCGCGCTCGCTTTGTATGTAAGCAACATATTTGCCGTCAGGGGAAACAGCGGCACGCAAAACTTGTCCGTTGTTGGTTAGCTGCGTCGCGCGCGTGCGCGGCGACGGTGACGCAAAATCGGATGCGGCTTCATTTATCCGCGTATAACGAAACAGCCCGAACGCAACTGCAACTGCCAGCAGAAGCATCAGCGGTGCAAGCAATTTGGTTTGAAAATTAAAAAGCGTGTGCTGTTTTGCCGCAGGTAAATCGCGGCGACTCTCGGTTGGCAGGTTCGACGTTGCATCCGCCGTGCCGTTTACGGTCGCAAGATCGTATTCCTCATTCTCGTTTGCTCGCGCGTCTTTGTCGGCGGCATCAAGCGTCTCTGCGTTGACGATTTCCGCATTGCCAGTCTCTGCATCGCTAACTTCCGCGTCGCTAATTTTCTCGCCGAGGATGAGGTTGTGTGCGGCTCTTGGCTGTCCGTTTTCCGGCGTGCCGTTTGTCGCGACGTCAACCGCTTTAACGTCGGCGATAAAACGGTAGCCGTGCTTCGGCACGGTTTCAATGAATTGATTTTCGGCGTGATGCTGACCCAAAGCTTTCCGCAAGGTAAAAACATTTTGCGCAATCGTGGATTCTTCGACGAAAGCGTCAGCCCAAATCTCTTCCAGTAATTCATCTTTGCCGACGACATGACCGCTGCGCCGTACCAGCAACGCTAAGGTATCGAAAGCCTTTGGAGTCAACGGCACAGGTTCGCCGTCGCGCAGTAAAAGCCGTCTCTCCAAATCCAAAGTGAAGTTTCTAAAGTTGAAACAACGCGCTCTGCTTTCGTTATCCACCATTGAATAAATCCTTTAATAAAACCTTTCAAGAAAATTTGATGTCGTTTCAAGCCCGATTTTCAAGATTTTCAGTCATCTTTATAACTACACTTCGGGTTGTGAGATGAAAGTTAGAACATATCCCTAGATGCTTGGCGAACATCAAGGGATGTCAAAACCAAGATTGGTGGCTACCAGAAAGGGAACTCCAACTTCCTTAAGCCTTCACTTAATAGTTTCTCGTCAACCGATTCAAAGGAAGTTTGCCGTTGCAGCCCACCTCGCCCTGCTACAACTCCGTCTTTGCAAAGCTGTTAGTCCGCTTCGCGGGGGATGGGTTGAGGTGTGTGGATTTGGGGGTGCAGGCGGTTGTGTGATCCTGCGAGGTGAAGACGCTTCTTCACTCCGGGCACAGCCTCTCGGTAGCTGAGCACCGAGTCGAAAGTGCTTACCTACTTTAACCCTGTCTAACAAGGAGATTTTTATGAGATTGATTAAAGGTTTACAACGAAGGCGCTCGATGGCTATCGCGCTGGCGGTCGCCTTCGTCTTGGTGGGAGGCGCAGCCGTCTGGCACGCGTCCAAGCTTCCGGCTGAAGCCTCTTCTAAGGATAAACAGGAGTCGCACAAGCGATTGCGTAAAGGTGTGGGGAGCGAAGTTCGCTTCGCGTCCGCCGCCGCCAACGCTCAGCAGATAGATGAAGCAGTCCGCTCTACAGACGAGTTCATCCATTGGCGCTCCGGCCTCCGGATGTCGGACGAAACGAAGACAAGACTGGCGAAAGCCGAAAGTGACGTGCTGAAAGGCAAGGCTCGACTCATCACCCTCGACGAGTTGACCGACAACCTCACAACGGCGGTCGTGGATCGGCTGGCAACCCTCACGGATGAAGAAATTCAGGAGGCCGCCGACGCCTCGACCGACGAGCATGGTGACATCCGCTCGCGAGCCGACGGCAAGTGGGGCGTCTTGACTAAAAAGGGTTTGATTAAGCAGGGGAAATCCGGTCGTGACTGGAGCCAGCAGGGCGACTCCGCGTTGCGGGCCGGGCTACGCACGATGATTGAAGAAGAAGTGAGCGACCGCGTGGTTAAACTCAGCGCAGCGCTGCCCGAGCAGTTCGGGCAAGCCAGCGCGCAGGGCGTCACCCCGACACAGGCGCTCCTCATCGCCTACTCTGTGGCCGCTGACGACCCGTTGGCTGATTCGCGGGGCGACATCGAGCAGATGATCGTTCAGAAGAGAATGGATGCTCGCCAGACCAGAGAGGAAAAGAAGGCGCAGAAGAACGTGTCTGGCCGACCCTATGGCCCGCGCGGGTTGGTACACCCGTCTGCCCCGCACCTCTTCTTTAAGGCTGGCGTGGAGAAGCTCCTGAGCCGCAGCGAAGGAGGTAAAAAGTAATGAAAAAGATACTGCTGGCTTTGATGCTCTCTCTCGCGTTTATCCTGCCGGGTTGCGGTGGCAATGTTAGTCAAAACAACTGCGGTTTCTCCGGCCCCGCTAATGCGATTTACCTCGTCATTTATCCTGATGGGGAACGTCTCTCGGGCTTCACTCCCGTAACCGGAGGATTATTTCTAGTTCCGAAGCGGGGCTATACCTGCAATCAATTGTCAGTGCGCTACGGCATCAGCTTGGGTTTCACCCTCTCGGCCAGCCCGTCATCGGTGTACCTGCCAAGCCCTCCCGCGTCTGTGACCATGAGCGGTCAAAGCTTCGACGCTACTTACGGCATGCCCAGGGTTGATTACTTCGATAGCAACGGCTATCTCGTCGGGTCGGTCGGGGCAACGTCAGTGTCGAATGGCGGAACGTCGTTGCAGGCAAACATGCCTAACCTGTCCTACGTTTACTCGGGCACTTATCAGGTGAAAGTCACCAATAAGACTTACGACGGCTATTACCTGAACATCGTCGGGCAGGCGCCCATGACCGGATGGGGAAGAGATCGGCCTGACAGCGACGGCGACGGCTGGTATGACGACGAGGACTGCAATCCTTACGACCCGTACTTTACCAATAACTGCAATACGGAAACCTGTGGCGGTTATGGCACCACTCCCCGGTATATCTGCGACGGCATGGTCTACTGATGTTCGCCGCAGCAACTCTTCAGACAACTCACGGACGATTTCAGGATTGCTACAAGCAATCCCAAACGCCCTGACCATCTGAAGCAGGCGATTCCGAGAGCGGAGGTGAGCAACTCGTATAGAGTTGCTCACTTCCGCCAGCGGAGCATGATATAACTCACAGGCTAGTTCACACAAAGGCGATGGAATTCATGGGACAGCGGGAATGACTGTCAAGCGCACACTTTTAATCGTGTTGCCCTTTATCACCGGAGGGCGCAAGTTCATCATGCCCGGCCACAGGGCATTTATCAGCTTGCTGCTCATGCCTCTCCTCAGCGTCAGTTGCGCCCGCCCGACACCCACAGCAGGCAATCCCGCCTCCCCGCTCGTCTATGCGGCGGTCGGCGACTCGACCGGCATCGGCTTAGGCGCGCGCGACGGCGGCGGGTACGTCGATCAACTCTTTGCACGAATAGAGCGGAAGCGTCCGGGTTCCACTCTGATCAACCTCTCCGCAGCGGGGGCTACCACAGCCGATGCGGTCAATAAACAGATCACTAAGCTAGCTGGCACACGGGCGACGCTCGTCACAATCTGCGTAGGCGTGAACGACCTCCTACGTGGTCGCGAGGCGAAACAGTTCGCCGAGAATTACGAGACACTTGTCGTAAAGCTCATGCAGCCCGGCAGGCTGATAGTCGTGGCGAATCTCCCTGACGTGGCTTCCGCGCCGGCGATGAAGGGGACGGCTGACGAGTCCCTCCGAGCACGACTGGGGCAATTCAACAAAGCCATCGAGGAGATTGCCGGACGGCATGGAGTGCCGCTAGTCGATCTCTATAAGTTGCGCGGTGAGATGACGGGGTCGCGCCCGGAGTTTTTTTCCTCGGACGGACTGCATCCATCCGACCTCGGATACGCTCATTGGGCTGAAGCGATCTGGCCGGTGATAGAGCAAGCCATTCATGGGCAACCCCCGGCGAGTGATCGAGGGAGCTATCAAATCCCCGTCGTCCGCAACACCGGCCCGCAGGTGCTGCGGAGCGGCGGCAACCTTCTGATCGCCATCCGGTACTGGTATTGATTTACGAAATGTTACGCGCGGCTGTTTTCGTTTTCGTGCTCGTAGCCCTGTCCCACTCTGCTCTGGGGCAGGGCGTTAAGGCTCCGTCCCTCACGCTCAAGAGCACCGAGGGGCGGACAGTCCGACTGAGCGACTACCGGGGCAAGGTGGTGCTCATTAATTTCTGGGCGACGTGGTGTCCGCCGTGCCGCGCGGAAATGCCCGACCTCGTCAAACTCCAACGGGCGTACGGAAAAGATGGGCTGCAAATCATCGGCGTCACCTATCCGCCTGAGCGGCGGGCGCGCGTGCGGAGGTTTACGCGAAAGCTGAAGGTCAACTATCCTGTCGTGCTCGGAACGCACGAGACGAAGGCCGGGTTCAGCCCGGATGAGACGTTACCGCTGACAGTTATCATTGACCGCGAAGGAACGATTCGCGGTATCATCGCGGGGATTCTTCTCCCCGAAGAGTTCAACGTACAAATCAAGCCGCTGTTGCAACGGCGAGCATCAGAAGGAGAGATGAATCATGTTCAGAAGAATAAGTAACTTTGCGGTCGCTTGCGCGATGGTACTAGCCCTCGGCCTGACGACGGCGTTTGCCGCCACCAAGACGACGACGATCCGCGTCGCAGGCATGAAGTGCAACCAGTGCGCCTCTTCCGTCGCGAAGGCCCTCAAAGCCACTGCGGGCGTGCAGGAAGCGGTGATCAGTTCCGAGAAGGGCGAAGCCGTGATCACCTATGACGATGAGAAAGTGACCGAGGCGAAACTGCGCGAGGTCATTAACAGCACCGGGTTCAAAGTCGCCGAGTAACGGAAGCCTAACAAGCGCTGTAACGGCAACGGGGACGGCTCGAAAGCCGTCCCCGTTGCCGTCTACCGCCGAACCTTTCCGGTTACGACAGTGGTGTGCCGACGCCCGCCGCCTTCAGCGTGGCCTCGCTGCCTCTCCGTGTCCACATCACAACCTTGCTGCGTAGGACAGAACTACTCACAGTCGCATTGTGCCTGGAGATGGACTACTCGGATTTACCAAAACACATCTCACCTTCATGATACATTTCGATGACCCATTTGTCGGAAGGGCACATAATCCATGTATCTAAATCGGCTTGTAATATTG
>Ga0307513_10010862_pt1 | contig 11373 bp, 11 predicted proteins | sample 15_EM_MG_FD_202174 | JGI IMG/M metagenome (GOLD analysis project Ga0307513, IMG submission 202174) | Populus trichocarpa ectomycorrhiza microbial communities from riparian zone in the Pacific Northwest, United States - 15_EM | ecosystem: Host-associated > Plants > Roots > Unclassified | place... | reverse complement strand
TGAAATGGTCGAACTTCGTGCTCACCAACGCACATTCGACAATGCATACTTGCGCACCATGCTTGCTACTCTGGCTTACGGTATATTGGTACTTAAAGTCTTTGATAGCAGGTTCTACACTGGTATGTGACCAACGGAGACTAGGTTTCGTGCAAGTGACTGACATCAAGTGGTAGTCGGCCTCCTGTACACTCTTCTTGGTGTTTTGTGCGCACCTCTAGCGTACTCAAGACGCAGACATTGGTCACACTGGTTCTCGGATCAGAAAAAAGAGAGCTGTACGCCGCCAGACTGTATGACACGAGTCTGGGCCGCCCCATTCGTCACCGCAGGGTGGCTCGTTCTCGGCTCCAGCATTGCAGTGATAGGTGCAGAGATCGCGCTCTTTGGCATCCTCCTACATAGAATTGGGTACTCGAACTCCCAAGAGTAGCGACAGATGGTTCAGATCGGATTGGAGAGACCCAAATATGGATGATTGTCAGAAACTACACTAGATGTTACGAATAAGACAAAATAAGAAGATAAAATGGTAATGTACCACCTGAGAACAGGGGCAGCTGGCCAGTAAATACAGTCGTGGGTCATCGATCATCTTCGTTGTCAGATTGATATCCAGAACGTCTCGGTGAATACTCAGGTGGTGGCTCGTACGATTGAAACTCCGGATCACGTCCTCGCGTCGCCTCCCGTAATCGCAAAAGCCGCACTTGCTCGCGGAGATCCTCAATCTCAGAACGCAACACTACAGTATTAGAGTCTGAGGTGGCTACCCGTGACTCCTGAGCCGTTGAGGGGAGATCGTTCGTCGGCGGGGCCGCAGCAGTGGTAGTGGCAGTGGTCGAAGAGAGGTCAGGAGCCGATGCTGCAGGTATTCCGGTCTCTTTAGAGTGTGTTCGGGGGATGGGTGGCATCGGTGGGGCAGAGGGTTGGGCTGTCTCTCTTGTTGGCAGTTGGGGCTGCATGGCGAGCAGGGATTTGGAAGAAACCAACGGCGTAGTCGAAACGCCTCGTTCTGGACTTGGTAAGGGTACGGGTTCCGCTGGTAAAGAAGACGCTCTTTTCTCAGGAGTTTGGTTCGTGACGTCGGGTCCGCCCTTCGTTTGCGACGTTGTGGCGCGCGATTTTGATTGCGCAGGTGGCGAAGCAGCATCAAAATGGTAGGCTTCAACTTTGGGCTCGGCTACTGCTTTGGACCTTCGCCAGCGAACGAAAAGCAGCGCGCCTACCATAGCACCTATGAGTAGCAGCACTCCAAAGACAGACAGCCCACTGATGAGACCTATAGGGGTCCTAGAATTGCTATTTACAGTGTCTGTTGAAGTCACCGACGGTGCTGTGACACCAGTTGAGGAGAGGACCGTCCCTTCAACACTGACGATAACGCTAGATTATCAGAGAGGGAGTGATTCCAGCAAGACTCAACCCACCTGATGAAGTCAATGTTGAAGTAAGAAATATTGCTTAGCGAGCTCGTCCAATTGGGATCATCCGTGACTTTCCTGAGAATAAGCGTATGCTCTACAGATGCACTCAAGTTACCCTGATGAAATGACTCCTTTATTTGGCTTTGACTAGTATCGGGGACACCGAGATTGATTGGCCCATACAACTGATCATCAAGGGTGGCAGTGAAATTACTGCCTAGGGGCGAAAATAGAGAGTTGACGGATATAGATACGCCTACGTAAGAAGTGGGTCAGGGACGGGACTATGGCGCCATGCTTCTCCGCTCAGAGGGAGAGCGTCGGTACGGATGTCCGCAGTGAACCCGACACGGGCCGAGAGTAAAATGCCATACCTTTGAATATCACAGTTGCATAACTCCCGGCGTCTTGTGTCATGTGTAGGGTGTTCTGGTAAGCACCGGAGCTGCCCCATGTTGAGCTGTTGGCCCAAGGATATACCGAAGCGGTGTATCTTAAACGGTACCGGAAACTATAGGTTAGTGTGGTGAAGGATTCGTCTAAATAGTGAGGAAAAACGCACACTACTCGTGGATCTGTATCGTCAAGCTTCTCGACTGATCCACTAGAATTTGACATGGCCCTATTCCTCCCTCCAGTACAGGAGTAGACTCCTATGGTCTTCTTCAAACGTCGTGATGAGCGCGGACACGGTGGTGGGGGTGGTGGGTGGGAGCAGAGGTCGCTTCGTCCTGTCAACCGACCTTCTCTGTCTTCCTATAAAACTCTACCCCTGGTTGACGTAGTCCGAGTAACTTGGAACGAAAAGACCAAAGCGAGATAGCCCGTAGTTTCGCCAAGCCCCTCTTCCGCGGCTGTTGGGGAGGGACTTGTGGCATTGCATGCGCAGCTCGTCCTCAATGCTTCCGTGACTGCGCCGTACAACCTAATGAAATAAGCCGGGCTGCAGTCCCCGTTTTGAGTGTGTGCCCCAACCAGTTCGTTCTCCCGGAAACGTCTGTAAGGTGTTCCGTCTTATGGAACTGCCATGTTCACCGTTGCAGTGCATTATAATGAATAATAGTCGCCGCTAGGGGTCGTCCTACTTATGATGATGGTTGCTTCGAAATTGAGCCCGCAGATGCGGAAACAGCGCGTCTGTTGCGTCTGTTGTGGATTGCTGGATATCCCTGCTGACTGGAAGCTAAAGCGGATACTCATCCTCACTCGCCGTCTGGCAATTTGCAATCCTCCGTGAAGGGAAACAGGTTGTTTTGGTGGCTGGGCTACCCCGCGCCCGACACCCGGTCCGACCAAAGTCAAAGTGGCTGACCCCGGTCATATCCTTCCGACTCTATGAACCCCGGCCAGTCATGGCGGTATCGTAAAGCACGTTTACGACACATTCTCGAGATCGTTGGTGACAGCGAGGAGGCCGAGGGCATCGCTCTTGACCAGTATCTCAGCAAGCAACCCAAATCAGCAGGTTGGATCATCGACGGTTTTGCAGGACAATGCCTAACGGCCCATTTACGATAGGAAAAGGTCCGAGTATAGACTCTCTGAGGTTTAGCAACCGCGACCTTGCAACCTTGGGAGCTCTAGCTCAAGGTCCATTCGGGACGGTTTGTACGCCTATTGAGAGCCCATAATCCGGTATGCTGAGTAGCTAAACAGGTAGATATGGTTAGGTGTCATCTCAACAACAAGTTGTACGTCCGGAAATCCGTAGAAAAGCGCGTTGTAGCTCGCAACCGCGATGTCCGTCTCACTCTCAAACTTGCAATCAGCCGAAAGTCTAACCACGGGGTCTCGGATAGCAATGCAACCCACACCACGAACGGGACTTGTTACGCGCTGCGACGGTTCACGACTCTCGATGGGCACCTCACCTGCTATGTTCGTTTCAAACGCCTACAGCACTATGTTATGTCATGGACTTTGCAACAGGAGGGAGTATGGCAGACCTTCTAGAGAGTGCTGGTCAAATCTCAGAGGCTGACATTCAGTGGTGGCTGCCTCAGATGGTCAGCGCAATCGATTGGTGCCATGCGCAAGGGTTCTGCCACAGGTACGGTCTCGTCTGCACCTTTGTAATACCATTGTGCATATACATTTATTTTAGGGATATCAAGCCTTCAAACTTCGTTCTGACTCCCGCGGCCCATCTGCTCTTAATCGACTTCGGCTCTTCAGTCCGCCTACTACCAACACAACCGGACGGTATTCAGTTTGTACCGAAGGCATCTTGTTTGGTACTATGTGGTACTTGCGACTACATATCGCCTGAAATATTGCGAATGCAGGAAGATGCACTTGTCGCCTTCGATGCTACTGAGGAGATCTTCATTCCAGATAATGAAGGTGGATATGGTAGAGAAACCGACTGGTGGAGTCTTGGAGTCACGATCTATGAGTTAGTGTACGGCGTCACCCCATTCTTCGCCAAGGATATTCGAGGAACCTATGACCGAATCATCAGCCATCAAGTACGGATGCACATTTCAGGTATCATAGTCTTACCTCCTGACTCATTCGCAGAGATCCCTCAAATTTGATCCTCTGACCCCGCTCTCGTCTGCCTTTCGACAACTGCTGCAAGGGTATATCCTGTTGTGTTTCAGAAGATTAAATCTCTAACGATTTCTCGTAGTCTATTAACAGATGCCGAGAATCGCCTGGGACGCTTCAATGTATCTCAGATCAAGACTCATTCCTTCCTCGCCGGTACACCATGGATTGCTCTACACACTCGTCAGCCCCCCGTTCTCCATTTATATATGGTAGTATGGCACTCATTCTTTCTGATATACAGGTCCTCGGCCCTCGTCTCTCGTACTCCCGGATCTTGAATACGACTTGCCCTCCCAAATCGCCGGAGGACACACAAGTATGGAAGAGTCTTTCTCGAAAGGTTTTGCATTCTCGGCTTTCTTTGAGTCCTCTCAAGAATCGACCCCCACCTCCGCTATGGGGAACCTCACCTTTCTTCGTCCACCCTCCCCGCAGGTTCACGCCCCTGCACCCGGAAGTCATATTGGCTTCTCCTGGGGACCTACGTTGAACGCCTTTGACGCACCTGTCGACCCGGAGACGACGAGGATCGAGAACATTCTACCCACAGCCGCTCGACCCTTAGTTTCCGCTTCCATGACGCCGCTTGCCCAGTCCAAGGTCCCACAGCCGATGCCTGCGTCGGTCAAGCGACTAGCAGACCACCAACCCGTCTCGGCACCCGCCTCGCTGCCTCATGGCCACCGTGCTCCCGCAGTGACGTTCGAAACGCCCGTGCGGGCAGCGTCTCTGCTCGGCATGGGCATGGGCACCGGGATCGCCCCGCCCAGCACGATCCGCCGCACAGTCGGCGGTAGCGCCCGCAAGGCGGGGACGACGCGCATGCTCGACGAGCTCGAGGCGCTGAGAGCGATGGGCGACTGCGTCCGCGCAAGTGCCCGGAAGAAGATCGTCGAGCTGAGCACTGGACGGTCCGTGGTGCATGCGAGCGGTGCCGGGAGACGTGGCCCCGGCCAAAGGTTGCAGCTCAAGTTGGATTTCGAAAACGTTAGCGGGGAGAGCGGAGGAGAGACAGGGAATAGAGACGCGAGTGTTGGCCCTGGCCAGAGTGGAAAACGCCCTGGTTTGAGGGTATTCGTTAAAGAACGGAGCTATGGTCGAGCTGGATCCCGACAGCCGAAAGAAAATCTGGGGTCGGGGTCGGGGTCGTGGCTCATGGGGAGCAGCCTCGTGGATGGAAGTGGGCACGCTGCGCCAATGCAGGACACTGGTGCGGAGAGTGCAGCGACGGATACGGCGAGTGAGCCTCCTAGTCCGAGCCCAAGTCCTGGCTCTGCGCTATCTCGGCGCGGCTCGACCCCTGCTATCTCTACACCAGGGGGATCCCGCTCGATCGGTGCACCTGGGAGTGGCTCCTCTCGCCCAAAAGCAGGCAACCGAAGCAACTCTCTTACTCCGATGCTCCGCGTTTCTTCGGCGGGTTCCATTTCGTTCCGGAACAAAACGAGCAATACCAACCGAATTGATCCTATGGGTCTGTTTAGGAATGGTGAGGAGACCACAAGGGTGCATGCTGCGACCCTTGAGGACGCCGACGCAACGCCACGGTCCCTTGCAAGATATCCAGCTCCGGAACCTGACAGGACACGTCCCGCACTACCTCCACCGATATTTCAAGAGGCTCGGCTTCCAGAAACAAGCTTTAACCCTTTCTCTGAGCCCAACACTACCAGTCGAAATCGAAGTCGGAGCCAGAACGAAAGTCAACTCCAGCACATCCGAACGGAAGAGGTCATCGACCTAGCGGTGAGCGACAAGGAGGTCGAGTTAAACGACTCGCCTCGAGATTTCCGGGACGAGTATGCGAACGAAATTGCGGAGAGGGAGGAAACGAGTAATAAACAAATCGATGCCATGGAGGCACGACTGGCGAAAATGACGGAGGATATCCGGTCTATAGAAGAGAGCCTGCATGGTGTAGGAAACCGTATCGGAAGAGCTCTAAAGGCGTAGGTATGGGGCAACGGATGGGAGAACGGCTATCTTATTCCTCTAACTTAACGGATACAACATTCTCGAGTCATTCCAGTGGCGCCAGTTTCTCCACGGATGTGCAATGTGATCTAGATTCCACAGTATGAAATACTACAATGGGACCACACTCCACGCAGCAAATATTTTGTAGAGGATTACTACCCAAAAATGAAATGGAGATCAGGGAGCCTATCGAAGCTTTGGGTCGTCTTCTAGTTCGCCAAAAAGCTCCTTGCATGCTAGCTCGATTTCCTTGAGCTGGGTTGGGATACCACCCAAAGATAGAATGTAGAACCAGTAGCGAGTAAAAGAGTCTAACAATTCCTTAGTTGCCAATAACGTTCGTGAACAATGGACGTACCACTTCGAATCCCTGCTGGATTTGCAATCGCGAGTCGCGATGATAGCAAAAGGGCATCGTCTGGGAGTCGCATCAGACATTAAGTTCTGTGGCACCCAACCGGAGAATTGGGCTTACGCGTAAAATCGTTTACAAGATGGTTGGTCAAGACGCTATCGTGGGGGAGCGGTGTCTTATCCAAGAGACTCGCTGCACACAAGTACAGCCCGGTCTTGGTAGTACGCGAGTGTCTTCGTCGGTAAGGTGAGAGCACCGCAACCAGATTCTCCAAGACGAAAGGATCGAATGGCTCAATACCAATTGCCCCTCGAGCTTCCTTGAGGCGGTCTATACGAACGGTGTAAGGCACACCGTAAAGAGCGAAAGTTGATGGTACTTGCCAAGCATAATCTGATTGGCGTGAATGATCCGGTTGTAGATGTCAGCTCGGAATGGACGTCCAAAGGACGGTTCTGCGTTGGCGAATCTGAAGGAAGATTGAACAAATAAACTATGTTGGGCATGAAATACCTACACCATGAGTGGGGCGATCGCAATGATTTCTGCTTGCATTTTGCTCTCTCGATGAATGAGCTCGCGTTCCATACGCTTCACAGCCGCCTGAGAAGGTCGATGCTGAGGGTTTGCAGGGAGTACTGCAGAACAGCGGTCAGTCGTTGATCATAAAATGTAGGATATTTTTCGGGTTCACCAGATCTGACGAACGCTTGCAAAATGGTATTGTATGCGAGCATGGAGTAAGTCAGGTGCGCTATCGACCTTCTCAACGTCCTTCGCGCCGGTGTTCTCAGGATGAACAACTGGAAGACAAGCACAATCGCGAGTGCCACCGAGAGAGCGGCCATTGCCTTGCCTGCTCTGAGGGCTGGCGAATCGACCTGCCGGTGATAGTAGTTCACGTACACATGTTGGTAGATGATCTGCGCCCCTGCAGAGTTGAGAGCGAGCAGGCTAAGGACGAAGTAGGAGGGGTGTTCGTAGAGCAAGTAATGAAGGGGTATGGCGTAGACGGCGAGAACTGCACAAATACCGTAAGGGTTGAACGTGTACCCGCCGACATTGTGAAACATTTCCAGGATTGCTAGGCCGGCCAGTGTACCGATGCCTGCGCCCGAGATTTGGACGACGAAAGTGACTATACTTTGACCTAAACCTCCTCCGTTAGCTCCTCATCCACATGGCGAACTTATACCACATACCGAGAGTCGGCGCAAGAGCGACGACAACTGTGAGTAACCCCGAGGTAAGACCATAATTGATGAACCATTGTCGAGTTGTTTCGGCGAAAACTGAGGGCGGTTCCAGTGAATTAGTAGTGGTGAGACCTCAGAATAGACCCACTCAATATAGCAAACACAGTGGCAGCCGCAGCTGCCTTGGCCGCGAAGACACTTGAATCACTCTGCAACGCCGCTTTACACCTGTTCACCTTCTCCCAAAGCTGTTCCTTGACAGGAGTATATTCCCGATTTTCTAGGATAGCCAGGGCCTCCTTGATCGACAACTCCCGTGCCTCTTCCTCCCCCTCACCACTCTTAGGGTCAAAGCCGGCGTCCCTTGGTTTCTGCTTGCGATCCGGGCGGTGAAGGAGCTCATAGATATGGAAGTGGAACCTCGCTCGACGCTTGCAGACGCCACCTCCGGCAGTGACAGAGTCGTGTAAAGCAACCAGATCCCTGGCAAAGTGGCTGAGAGACGGTAAGAATATTAGTATGGGTCAATTGCCACGAAGAGACACCCACTCCATCGCAAAGAGCATCGAATACACACGAACTAAACTGCGGTTCGCTTTTGTCGTGGGTGTGTATGCTTCCGAGTCCTCATCCTTGGCTTCACTCTCGCTCTCATGGTATTGATTCCTTTCATCGATAGTGCTCGCGGTACTGGTCGCCTTCGTGCTGCCCCGATGCATCCTCCGTCGAATCAAGTCCATCGGATAGTCTCCTTCTTCGACATCGCCACGCAGATAATCACCTCCATAGAGTTGCTGAACCGATGGTAGGGGTTCGTGGATACGCAAGGTGCCGTCTCCGGGGTCAGCCGACGTGAGTATTGTATGGAGTACATCTTTCTGCGCAGTTTCGAAATCCTCAAAATCTTGCTTGAGCACATGAGCGCCATATTTCTCCTTGACCGCCTCAGGAACAGGAATGACAGGGAGCCTCTTCTTGGGAGAGATCGGTGATTCTTTGGGTGATTCCTCAAGTATGCTCGAATGCGCAGCGGCCGTTCCTGCTGCAGTGGGTCCTTCGAGATCAGTACGAATGCGAGACGGGGACCGAGTAAGTGTCGGAGATCCTACAGTCGGTGTATTGAACGCGGTCCTTAGAGGCGTTTCCGCTGTAGCTTCCATCGCCAACCGCCTCGCAACGTCATCCAAATCCGGCAACGATGGTCCCTGAGTATCTCCATGGTCCAGTCCCAACATTGTCAGAGTCCCTCTTCTAGGCCCTCGCGAGACTTTACTCTCGGCGCTCTTGGACCTAGCGCATTGAACAGCTTCCCGCTCTCGAGCAAGGAACTCGAGATATCCTGTCTGGGTAGTCGGGATGTACATCGGTTTGCATCCTAGTTGGCCTCCGATGTCTCGAATAGTGAGGTCAATGTCACGACGAAGACGATTGAATGCTGCTTGGGTAGCAGGAAGGACTAGGTCTCGAATCACATCCACATCCTGTTCGTCAAAGCGTTGAAGGCTGACATGGGCAGTAATGAGGTTCGACTGAAGCGCTCGGATCTTCTCCACGAAGAGTTGATAGTCTGGGAAGCGGTTGGAGGGAGTCACAAGACAAAGAGGTATAAATGGACTAACCTTCCATCGAGAACCTGGACCAATTAACCTCTATAGATGTTTCGTCAATCTTCTGCATGAGGAAGGTGAAGTCCGCCTTGACTGTTTGCGCCATCGCCTCTCTTGCTTCACGTTCTTCATCGGTACTAGTAAGGGTGTACCCTTTGGCAATGAGGGCGGCAAATGTACTGATGTGCTCGAGAGAGATAACGAGCGTTTTACGTAGCTCACGCTCCGACGACATTGGGTAGACAAAAATGTTCACACCGAGCGTAATAGCAGCACCCCAGAGGTAAGAAATTAAATATTCCTCTAGATATGGGGGTGAGAAGACGCCGCCCAGTTGAATCGAGGTATAGATTCCGTTGAAGGCCATAAGGATGGCGAGGAGTGAGAAACCAAACCAACGGATGCCGATGGCTTTGATGAGGGACATCACTAAGGGAGTTGGTCAGCCGCGTGGACCCGTCTACAGGTTGGTCTAAATTAAGCGGATGACATCATCGGCAGCTTGGAGGTGTGCCGTGAAAAGATGCAAGCAGAGGGCTCTTTGGATGGTTCACCGGGGATTGGTGCCCGTGAGGGGTTCCCATGTTGGTAGGAGGGTGAATAAGGATGGAGAACTCACAGTAGACAATAACGGCGAAGACGACTGCTTGAGCAACAGGAAAGTTCGCCAGTTTTGCTAGGATGGCGAAGCAACCAGATCCGACCCCTACGCCAAGGAGGGCGAGAGCAACGCCTTGAACGCAAGCTCCAACGGTCTTTCCAGGTCCACCAGCTATAATGACGATAATCATACTAGTATATGCCGCTGGAACGGCGGATAGATCGTCAAATTTGCGCAAGAACACCAGGACAAACGCAAGCACAAATGCCAGCGTCCCTACGAGCGATAGAGTCAATCTAAATGCATGAGTTTAAGAGGATTAGTAGCAATGAGAGTACCCTTTAATATGGGGATCATTCGATGCGAGAAGATGAACTTGAAGAAGCCATGCGCCTGCTTACGGACGATCGGATACAGCTTGCGCGGCGCGGGAGAGACCTCTTCATTGTCAGCCTCTTGCTTCTCGACTGCACTGCTTCTTGGAACACTCTTCTCCACGTCGTTGCCGGGCATTGGGAGGGAAGGGGAATAAGAGCTGAAACTTTCACGCGTCGTTAGAATACGGCACTGCCACCGGCGTGCTATCGGCCATGCCCATAGACTCATGAGGTCACCGGGGGTTCAGTTTTGAAATAATTTCCCAAGTAATTGGTAAAAGTATAAGTAAACATTATAAATACTATTCTCAGTTTCAATTCAATTGATCTCTAACTCTCGGGTGATTCGCTGAAGATATGACTAGAATGAACGAAAGCAACTTCAAGATAGATAAAGTGACCAGGTTGAAGCAAAAATAGATATACCTTGATACTAAATTTAATTCCAGCTCAAAGCCGATATTTCGGGTTGGTCTCAGGCCTCATGATGGACGATTCTGGCCTTTTTTGGCGGCCAGATGCTGAACATAAAATACTCTAAAGATAAGGTATGAGGGATCGCAGATTATTACATACCCAAATGTGAAATGAATGGGTTACAAACAAGATTAAAGTTGTGGACTGGCCCATCGTATGTAAAGGGGCTGTTATAATATCTGGGGTAGAGAATATTCCTCACTCCCTGAACCATACTATCAGGGTTACGTTTGGCGTTTCCCGTGCGCATCCGACCGATACCCCGGAGGCTGGGTGGTAGGCCTCTATAGAGCGTTCGCCTAGCCGTACTGCGGTTTCATTAGCCTGATCAATCTCAATGCTACCTTGTTTGTGGCTCATGTAGTGTACAACACTTTTCCAACATCAACCCCGGGTAAGAGAGTCGCCGCCTAGGAAAATATGTCGTACTTCTCCACCCCTTGTTGGCGGTATCACCACAGACACATCATTCTCCCAGCTCTTAGGTGACCCCGGAGTAAGTTGCACACACGACAAGCTCAATACAATCGCCACATCATAGTCAAGTACCCGCTGCACGTACTCAGCACACCAGATGCAGCATGGTACAGACAAGGAATCATATCTGCACTTACAATCGACGCTCCCGGTTAAAATTTGTTGTAGGCGCGCGTCTTAAACCTCACTCTGACTTCGCCAGACTTGGGTTCCAGCCTTGCTCATTATGCACACTTGCCTGAGGAAGACGAGGAGTTTATGGAGAAAATCTATCATATCCCCTTCTGTAGAAACGGCCGTCGTTGCACCCAACGTCTCGCCCATCC
>Ga0307513_10010861_pt1 | contig 11373 bp, 12 predicted proteins | sample 15_EM_MG_FD_202174 | JGI IMG/M metagenome (GOLD analysis project Ga0307513, IMG submission 202174) | Populus trichocarpa ectomycorrhiza microbial communities from riparian zone in the Pacific Northwest, United States - 15_EM | ecosystem: Host-associated > Plants > Roots > Unclassified | place... | reverse complement strand
CATGTGTTGGTTGTCCTGTCATGTGTTGAGTCCACTTGTCCCTCGGCAGGAATAATCGGCGAGTTACATCATACTTTGAGACGTGGTCCTCTTCCCACCAAGAAAAAGTTAGAGACTAGTCGTAGCCAATTGCAGGTAGTAGCAAATGCAATAGTAGTCGCTACCTGTTAATTCTGCAAAAAAAAAAAAAAGATCAGGGATGGCCAGCCAGATGTTGCATCTAGACATCACCTTGACGTCTTTTGTTAGAGACCTCAGACCATTTATTTGATGACAAGGAGGCGCATTTCTGGTGATCAGGACCCAGGAGAGAACCAATAGACAATAGTTGGGCAAGACAACGTGTATGGTCTATGTCAAGATACGTGGAATCCGTTGTTGGACAAAAGGAGCCATGTGGCCTGTTAATTAAGACAGAATCGGAGATCCACTCGAGCTTGACCTCCAGGGTCGACTACAACAAAAACTTCCCCAGGTAAACCATTGACAGCAATGATTAGAGAATCGAGACGTAAGTATTCTTGGATAATTCTTGTATCCCAGGAAAATATCTGGCTTGACTCCAAGAGAGCTCCCGCATATGCTGAACTGTGAAAAGCCTTCCGATCCAAGGTTGAAGGGGAAACGAGAGTCAACCCGGGCCATCGTTCCGTGGTGGCGGTGTCCGAAGTCACATGGGTAGTTTTACCGCTGGAAAACCATTTTGTACAGGACTTTGGAACAGGATTTCCTCGACGGACAAAAAGAAGTGCGAATAACTTTGGCGGACATCCGGACTTCTATTCCTTCTCAGCGGATGTCGTATTTAGGGGTTAACAGTCAGCTTTTTCTTGCAAGTGAGCATGGCAAACACGTTTCCTGAAATGTCTTCACTGATGACTCTGCGTGGTAGCCCTCATTGGTCCTTGTTGACGAGGAAAATTTCTTTTTGAACGATAATTATCACGTTCGTGATTAGGTATGGACGACCCCTTACAATAAGAAGTTTATTCTCGTTCGAGGGTACAAGAGTTCATTTTCGAGCATGTGGTACTCGTGGCCAATTTCTCCCGCGAGCATTCCTTGTTCCTTCTTATGCTATAGAGTGTTTCAGGGACATGCTCAAGCTTCCAGAACTATCGACGCTTTCGCGTTATTTGCCTCGGCCAGCTGAAGCCAGCGTCAAATATATCTTCCAAACTATCGATATCATTTCTCTTATATGTCCACCTTCCCCTGCTTCAGACTTTTATGGCCACAACTACAACCCCCACCCTATTTATCCCAGCCTTTGGTGGTCAAGGAACGCCGGTGTTTGATACGCAGAATCAATCCAACCTCGCAACGTCATCGTCCGCGGCAACTTTTTTGACCGCTTGCCATGCTGCTTTTCATACCGAACTTGCCACATTATCGCATGAAACGTTGGAAAATGTGGATATATGCGCCTCGGAGTTCACAGATAAGCACTCGATTTTGAACCCCACAAACGAGCGACTCCTCGATAATCCAGCTTTTTGTGGGCCGCGCCTCTTTTTAATGCAAATTTTGCGATATCTCTCATTCGTGGAGGACGTCTTCAGGGTTCCAGGATCGGTAACTCCCTTTGTGGACGCCTTGCAGTCTAATCTAGATCATGCCGTCGGTATCTTCGGTTTTTCTTCCGGTATAATTTCTGCCTGTGTGGTTGCGACTTCCCCAACCCTTCACTCATTTATTTGTTATGCGGTGGAAGCATATCGTTTGGCCCTCTGGATTGGAATTCGATCACAACTTTACCGGGTTAGCTTGCCTATCGTGAGCTGCGTCCTTCGTCCATGGAGTTTGGTGCTACTTGGGATGAACAAAATCGACATTCAACATGCAGTCGATCACTTTAATGAAGTAAGTTTTGCTTTCTTTTGGGAAAAAAAAAGTTAATATCGCCTTGTTGATTTTTCTAAAAAAGGTTTCTAGTTGTGGACACGTTGCTATCACCGCAGTGATGAACGACACCTGCATCACCACCTCAGGGCACCCAAATGCTTTGGAGCGGTTCGTCCACGCCCTGCCGGCGGACGGTGTCACCATACGCGAGACAACGATCAATGCACTTTACCATTTCCCCTCGCTTCTCCACACCGTACGCGATGAAGTTCTTGGTGACATCGCATCCAGGAACATCCGTTTCCCGACCATTGCGGACCTTTTTGCGCCCGTACGATCTACTTTTACTGGCAAACTTATCTCCACTACTTCTACATCGGCCAATCTCGCGGAGTTGGTTGTGGATATGATCTTGATCCAGCCGGTCAACTGGGATTTAGTCGTGGCGGGAGCTAGCGATCTCCTTCCTTGCGATAGCCACGTTCAACTGGTAAATATAGGACTTGGTTCGAGTTTGGCTAAAGGTCTGGAGAAGGCCTTTTGTGATCGCGGTGTCCGAGGATTTTCGACCATAGGGTTCAACGAGACGGCACCTCTTAAGGTGAAGCAGGAACCCATCGCGATCATTGGTATGGCTGTCAACATGCCGGGTTCTCCTAATGTGGGCGAGCTCTGGAAGTTACTTGAGGCCGGCGGCAGTACTATTCGGACGGTAGGATTCCATGGACGTTTATCCCTTCCCCTATTTAATTTTCTTTCGAATTCGCAGATTCCCGAGGATAGGTTCCACCTTTCAGATTGTAACCTGAAGGTCCGGACAGGAAACTTTATAAATGGGGTTGATGAATTTGATTACAAGTGGGTGCATAACTAGCGTCCTTTTGCCCATACTAATTGCGCCAAATTTAAGGTTTTTCAACATCAGTCCACGAGAAGCGAAGACAATGGACCCACAACAGAGAATTCTCCTTCAAGTTGCGTACGAGGCATTAGAGGACTCCGGTTATGTCCCGCATGCCACCCCGTCCTTCAATCCCGAAAAAATTGGCTGTTACATCGGCGCTGCCACTCACGATTATGTACAAAATTTAAGAAATGACATTGACGTTTACTACAGCATCGGTTGGTAAATTTCGACCTCAGGCACCATTCTTTACTGACATTTTAATGGACAATAAGGAACTCTTGGATCATTCCTTAGTGGGCGCTTATCGTATTGTCTGGGTCTAAGCGGCGCGTCTGTCGTTGTCGACACTGCATGTTCCTCTTCAACGGTGGCAATTCATCAAGCCGCTCGTGCCTTGATGAACCGCGACTGCGATGCGGCATTAGCTGGCGGTGTTAATGTTATTTCCAGTCCTGAAGTACGTTTCGCATATACAATTATCCTTATCTCTTTACTCACGGTCGAATTTGCCGAATTTGCAGATGTTCATCGGTCTGGCCAGGGGGCACTTTCTTACCTCTTCAGGACAGTGTAAATCTTTCGATGCTTCGGCAGATGGTTATTCACGTGGTGAAGGATGCGGCGTATTTGTGCTCAAGCGGCTCTCAGATGCCATGACTGAGAACGACAGAATACTTGGAATTATTCGAGGCGTAGAAGTCAACCAAAGTGGAAACGCACCCTCGATCACTCATCCTCATGGGCCGACTCAGAAGGCTCTTTTCAAGCAAGTTCTCAGTGGCGCGAATGTCAAGCCCAATTCCGTAACAGTCGTTGAAGCGCATGGAACGGGAACGCAGGCTGGGGATACAAACGAAATAGAAAGCATCCGACGTGTTTTGGCCATTGATCGAATGCCTAACAACCCACTCTATGTCACCTCCATCAAGGCTAACATTGGTCATCTGGAGGCCGCCTCGGGGTGTGCCAGCCTGGCGAAAATTCTATTGATGTTTCAATATAATTGCATCCCTCAACAAATATCGTTGAAGGTCCTGAATCCTCGGATCGCGCCACTCGCGTCAGATAACACGATCATCAGCACCGAGAACGTCCCCTGGAAACCTGAGAACGACGGAACACCTCGAATAGCTCTCGTCAACAATTTTGGAGCAGCAGGCTCCAACGTTGCCCTTTTGGTCGAAGAACATTTATCCCAAAAGGCGACGATTCCGTCGTCTGGTGCCAGCTCTTATTTATTTGGCCTTTCGACCAAGGACGCATTTTCCCTCGAGGCCTTACGTTTGAAATATATCGCGTGGTTGGAGAGCGGTGGAACTGATGGAATTTCGCTCTCCGACATAGCGTATTCTATGACCGCTCGAAGACAGTTACACTGCTGCCGTTTGGCTGTCACTGCAGGTAGTAGATCGGAATTGGCCAAAAAACTAGTCGCTGCTCCCATCGTGAATGTGACCGGAGCGGATGTAACCCCGGTTGTCTTCTTATTCTCTGGTCAGGGGAGCCAGTATCGTGGAATGGGACATTCCCTTTACGGCTGCTCTCGTGTGTTCAGACGCCACATCCAAGAATGCGAGACCATTCTCGCCTCTCTCGGCTTCCCAGGTATTACCTCCATAATTGTGGGCAATAACGACTGCGCATCCCCAAATATTGACGCAGAGCAACTTCAAACCGCGACTTTTGCCGTGCAGTATGCACTCGCGAAGCTTTGGATATCTTCAGGGATTCAACCCATGGTGGTTCTGGGACACAGGTCCGTAAGCCGAAGCTTCTCCCTTACATGTACTAATGCGGCTTAATTTACAGTCTTGGAGAATATGCCGCTCTCGTAACGGCTGGTGTCCTCAGTCTGAGAGATGCTTTATTCATCATTTCCACGAGAGCACGTCTGATGCTCAAAAAGTGCACGTCCACGTCCACCGGAATGATAGCAGTGGCGTTGGGGCCTGTCAAACTTCAACTGATTCTTCGTTCGAACGAGGCGTTTTCCAATACATCGATATCGTGTTTCAACTCTCCAAATGACTGCGTGGTTTCGGGCCCGTTAACCGAACTCAGGACCTTGAAGCAATTTCTCGAAGAGCAGCACATTGCCAGAGCGACCCAGCTCTCAGTGCCCTATGGATATCACAGTCCCTCGATGCTTCCTTTGGTTGACGATCTCGTGACAATATCAAGGAATATTCAGACCCACCCACCCCGCATACCTTTCATTTCCTCCGTTTTAGGTCGTGTTATCTTAACAGATGACCTGGCCTTTCCTCCTCGGGAATACTTCGCGCTTCAGTGTAGCGAGCCTGTCCGGTTCAGCGACGCCATTGAATCATATAATTCTCAGCTCGGCGGCCCAGGACAGACCTGGTTGGAGATCGGTCCGCATACTTCGACATTGCCAATGTTGCGATCTTTCCCAGAGTTATCTAATTCTGTTCTTGTGGGTTCTCTTCGCAAAGGACATGATGCTTGGACTTCGTTCTCGGACGCTCTCGCCACTTTCTACTGTGGAAACTACAGTATCGACTGGAGACGCGTATTCATGGACATCGGAGCCCCGACGTTAATCAGCCTTCCTTCCTATCCCTTTTCGACTCAAAAATTCTGGGTTCCATATTTGGGCGATTATCAAGGCAGACTTGAAGCTCCGCAGAGAACAAATTTTTCCTTCTTACAAAACTGGACCGAGTTTCCGAGCGGCAAAAATGGCGGAGTTGCCACTTTCCAAACAGCGATTGGTCAGTTGAAACGCTATATTGAAGGACACCGTGTAGGAGGCGTACCTCTCTGCCCGGCATCTGTCTATCTGGAGTTCATTCTTGCTGCTGTCTCCCTCACAACAAAGCACCTTGAATGTAAGAATGACCACAGCAATATCGTCCTGCGCCAAATAAGTTTTTCCAAGCCTCTCACATGGAATTACATGGACGAGGTCGGAGCCGGCTTGTTGACCGCGACTATCGACACGTCGAAGCAATCGTTCACCCTCAAATCTCGCGGTAGTGGTTCGGACGCTGAAGCCCTTCACGCAAGTGGCGAATACTATCTCGACCCTGTGTCCAAAACTCGCGACAGCTTTACGCAGCTCCTACCTCGAATCATTCGATCCATCGACCATATTCTGAAGCCAGGAAATCAGATACCGGAAACGTTTTCCACGCGCACCTTGTATCAGGTCATTTTCCCTCGAGTCGTCGAATATTCGAAGGAGTTTCATACCATTGGCTCTTTGGCAATGACTTCCGATGGAATGGAGGCGACTGGTACGATCAGGCTTGCTTCGGATTGCGACCCAGCAAAATTTGTCGTTCATCCGCTCTTCCTTGACTCGCTCATGCATGTTGCTGGCTTCGTCTCGAACCTCCGCGGAGGCCTCAACGATGCATACATCTGCAATCAAATTGGCTCAGTTCAAACATTACCCGATTTCATCCAAAAAGACGTGTTATACTTGGTTTATTGCAAAATTACGCTTCTCCCGGATCGTACAGGTCTGGTTGCGGAGTCCTATGCTATCCTAGATGCACATCCTCGGGCATTGGTCGCCTATGTCAAGGATATACGTTTCCAGCACGTTCGCCTGAGTGGCCTCAAAGCAACGCTTACGAGTGTCTCAGGAATATTCCCAGCTACTCCCAGCGATCGGACCCAGAACGAACCTTCATCCCCCCCCCATTCCCCACCCAATATCCTGGATGTTGTGATAAAGGTCATCACCGAAGCCTGCAGCGCTGATCCGAACGATATATCGATCGACCTGGAAGTCGAAAGCCTCGGAATCGATTCCCTGATGCTACTTGAATTATCTTACGATCTTTCCAAGATTTTTCCTGGATTTGGCTATCCTTCTCGAGAACTCTCGAAATGCAGGACGATCAGGGATGTCGTCGATGTCGTGGCAGCAATCGTATCCGGTGGGTCTCCTCACGAGCGCAGCGTCTATGCACACTCTCCTGCTGCCTCTTCCAGTACGCCTCGAACCATGGTCCACACACCTGGTGGCAGTCCATGCGTCAAGAAGATTTTCGCGCATATTTTAGAAGTCAATGAAGAGGATATCCAGGAAGATACCCGACTATCACTCTTGGGTCTCGATTCGCTATCGTCAATTGAAGCCATTCATACCCTTAGACATGAATACGGCCTTTATGTTCCTGGCGATTTGCTCAGTTCCCCTCAAGCAACAATTCGTGATATCAATTCTCAGATCTCCGGCCTCGAAATATCTCCTTTTCCGTTTAAGTCCCAGCGACATTCTCCGAAACAAGGTTTAGGCGACCCCTTCAATCGGATGAACAACGCGCTTTATCAGAAAAAGTCGATCTCATTGTTGCAGAACTCGGGCTCCAATCGAACGCCACTGGTACTCATCCATGACGGAAGTGGTTTGACGGCCTCGTACGAACGCCTCGCGGATTTGGACCGACGCGTTTGGGGTATTGCCAATCCACGATTTGCCAGCTCTGAACCTTGGGATGGACTGCTTCAAATGGCCAAATCCTATTCCAGCCTCATTTTCGATGAAATAGACGGGCCTGTGATATTGGGAGGTCTGACGTTTTATTTTTCATCGCCGTGATTAGAGCTGATCAAAGGACTCTAGGATGGTCATTCGGTGGTGTCGTCGCGTTCGAGATTGTCAGAATCCTTCGACTTAGATCTACAATCGTCAAAGGTTTGATACTCATTGATTCACCGAGTCCGTCCTTGCATGTTCCGCTATCGTCCGCTCTCATCGACCAAATTCTTTCCTCGTCGTCGGCAAGCCCAAACCCTGAGCTCCAGAAACTCTGCAAGGCCCAGTTCATTCAAAATTCCCAACTCCTCACCGACTATTCTGCCACTGAGATCCAAAACCAACCGTCTCTTCCTCTCGTTTTCTTGAAATCTTCGGAGCCTTACAACAACATATCTATTGATATCGAAATTCCTTCTTGGTTATCCAACCACGCCGATGCGACAGCTTCTATCCATGTTTGGGAATCAATATCTGGAGGGTTCGTTGAGATGATGGATATTCCTGGAAATCATTTCGAAGCTTTTAGCCCTCAAAATGTAGGTCGCTTTTATTGGAGTCTTATGATATTGCTGCTGAAGGCCAGTGTCCATTCAGATCGCACTCGTTTCCACTAGAATCGCTGAATCTTGTGAAATAATTGATAAGATCTGAATTTAGATGCGACGAACAAAGAGTAGTAGCTATAGAATTAGACATGCAGGTACTTATTATAAATGGATGGACGGATAAATGGATAAGATCGTAAACCCTAAAAGTATGATATATCGTTAAGAAGAATAACAGAAAAGCTGAAGGCATATGCGTCCATAAGGATGTTGGAATGTAAATCAAATGAATAGGGCCGTCAATTATAATCGTTAGTCAACCCACGTAGGCTCGACTTTGAAATGAGGTTTGGGGATATATTTCTTGCCTTTATTGCGTCGCTTTTCATCCTCAAATTCGGCTTCCATTCGTAATTTGACACTTCGGTGCACTTTGAGTCCATTCGTGCGCTGTTTTGGTATGAATCGAGGTTGAGCCATGTTCGACCTACAACAAACACGCAATGATCAGTCAACAAAACGAAACCCAAAGTTTGACATGAAAACACCCACGCAACATACGAAACCCACTGATTATCCCCTCTCTGATACCTCAAATGCAATGGTATAAGCTCAATAATCCACCACGCCTTCTGGATCTTCAACTGATCATATTTGGGTGACAACGCATCATGCAGTTCCTCCTCCTCCTCCGAGAGCGGTGGTGTCATCTTGGATTTTGCATCCTTCACCGCATCCTCAATCAGAGTATGCATATCCGGCTCCGGCTCCGCGTTATGATCAGCAGGGGGGGCCTTCTTCCGGAGGTGATTCTGTGCCCGGATAGGAATCTCCTTCGCCGGTGGATTCCGAATACGGTCTGTACCAGGGGAAAGCGGTAAAGGTGGTGGGCGCGGTGTGACGTAGGGGTATAGACTGGACGGGTCCATTCCGAGCTCTTGGAGCGCGGAGGAGTTGAACATGATTCCGGTGTTGGTCTTGAAGCATTCGCGAACCATCCAGCGGAGGGCGATGCGTGCGAGGGAGTGGCGCGTTTTGTTGGATACGGAGCCGCCGCCGATATCTGTTGGTGGTAGGGTTGGAGTTTAATTGGTCAATCGTATACACATATATATATAAGAGGAAAACGTACCGCAATGACATCCCTACATATCAAAAAAAAAAAACAAACAAAAAGTCAGCGTTGGCTCTTCAAGAAGGAAAATAAATAAATAACACGAACAGCAAACCAAACCTCCTCAATATCCGTTGTTCGTTCGCTCTTCTCCGAATATAACCTCTCGAGGGTATTCAACTCCCGATCCCCCGTATCCTCCTTCTTGAAGCCGCGTCCCTTCTGCGACTTGGTGTGGCCGTTCAAGTTGTTCAGGTTTTTTTTGTCCTGGTCGCTCTTCTCATTCAAGGTGTCGCCGCCTTTGACGTCTGCCCCACGATCCTTCTGTGCCGAGGAACGCAGACTCGGCAAAAGAATATCAGCGGGCAAAACATTCGTTGTCGTGAATCCTTTCCGCAATATAGAATCCTTGGCATCATACGAACTATCTGGATCATCATCGAAGCTCATAGTGCTCTGATGCACCGCAAGATCACCAGCTGCTGCTGCTGCGGGCCCAGCCGACGATGGCGCCCTAGTAGCGGTAGCGGTGGTAGTGGGCTTGGCGTTCGAACCGAGTTTGGTTTCTTCGGCGTTCGGTCGGTTCCATAAGTTCGCCTTAAATTTGGCACGCCTCTCGTCGAGGGAGACGGCGTGTCGGAATGTGCGCACGATGGTGTTGGATGTTGTAAATGGTAATCGTTTAGGGATGAGACCGACGGAATCTACAGTGTCCCTAAAGGTTTAAAGAGAGGTTGATTAGTTTTTTCATTTCACGAAGGCGAGAGGGGAGGAGAGGTGAAACCAGACATACCAAACGCCCACGAACTCGATCTCCACATCCACAGAGAAGGCTTTCTTGAATTCGGTCGACTGCTCCCATCCAACATCGTCGGCGCGCGTGTACATCTTGTACGCAAATGGGACTTGTTGGAAATTGCCAGCGGGCAGTAGGCCAACCTTGTGCAACATCCCAGCGAGGCTGCAGAGGTTCAACAAATATTCAACGCTTGAATTTCCAAACTTATTTGATTGGGAATTGTGCCTTACCTTCGAGCGGTATATGCTCCTCGGGAAAATCCTGCCCATCGTTGGAGGTCAGAACTTGTTGGTGTCGAATACGCATGAAGAAGACGCACCAAATATACAGATTTTATCTCCGGTTCTGTCTGAATTAAGTCAGTGCAAAGTTGAGGAAGGATCTGGAAGATGGAATTCACAGTTTTGCATCAGGAATTCGTAGCCACCTGTAGGAAGGCGGTACATTAGGGATATGGTTTTATGTTGTTAAATTTTTTTTTGAAAACGTACTCATTACATGGGCATGAAGATTCCAAGCAAACATCGTATCCAGTGTCTGAACGAATAAGAACGCCATTTACTTAGTCAAGAGAGCAGAAAGAAACGCGGGTGTAGCTTTCACCTTTTTTACCTGCGACACGAACGGCGAAGCGATCTGCGGTGATGTATAGGTCCCAATTCCCGACTAAAATGATAACATTTACGCCAATAGTCAACCAAAACGTGCCACGAAAACAGGTATAACCCCACATACCTGGTAGTAAACCAACTGTTTCGTATTATCATCCTTTTTCAGCAACTGCACGAGCTGCACGATATTCGAATTATCCGCATCGAACTGATCACCGGTGCCATCGAAGCACACGACAAGAGTGCGACTGTCGTGATCGGGGGGGATGACGGACGGGAACGCACTTGGGTCGATTGCGTTCTCCCTCCGCACGGGGGGTGGCGGCTTGTCTTCTGCCAAAATCTGCGTACCCGTACGCGTCTGAACAGGGGAGTCCGAGAACGTTATGGCGGGGTCGTTCATGGTTCCCGTCGTGGAGAACATGGTGGCTTCTTGGATGTGGCCGCTCGAATCGACACCATTATCTGCGCTCGACATTGTTGTGAATGGGAAAGGGTACACGAGGGCACTCTTGAGCGCTGGGGTTATTTAAATAAGTTGCTGTGTCGTGACTGACGTGGACGGCGGCTGACTCGTCGGGCAGGCGAAATGGAAATACAAAGTAGCCGCTTAAAGCGAGGTTTCCTTCTCAAGCAGAGACCCAATTGACGTTAGTGCCGAAGAAGGAGGACCAGGTGGTTATGTTTAGTTCTCTCACGTTTTGTGAGGGAATTCCTAGGGTCCGAATCAAATGATGATCACATTAGTATATGCCTGATTTCTGATCTGTATCGCAAACCTCTAACCAACCCGGTGAGGTCGTTCAAGATATATGTACCAATCATCCATTTTGTCGATGATTCGGGCTTTTGTCATCGCCGATGACTTTTGGATAGCTTTCAAGTTGGACATGGCTGAGAAAGGAAAAGCTACAGATTTTGTTCGGACGCCATCTTCCCACGGTTATTATTTAATTTATTACACCCCAATCAAGTTTAGAAACGCACAACAGATCCAGAATCCAGATAAATGCCTTAATTTAGTTGCGGAATGTTT
>Ga0307513_10010860_pt1 | contig 11374 bp, 14 predicted proteins | sample 15_EM_MG_FD_202174 | JGI IMG/M metagenome (GOLD analysis project Ga0307513, IMG submission 202174) | Populus trichocarpa ectomycorrhiza microbial communities from riparian zone in the Pacific Northwest, United States - 15_EM | ecosystem: Host-associated > Plants > Roots > Unclassified | place... | reverse complement strand
GTATTTCTTCCCCATTCCATTTATTGTTTTGCATACTAGCTAGGAAACTTTAGTATTAGTCCAGTTTTAATCTCTCTTTAATTATACCATCCAATGTTAATTAAAAACTGCCACAAACTCCTAGATAAATGCTTTGAATTAATGAATATTACCCAGATGATTTTTTTTAATAAAAGGAAACACAGACAATCATCTAGTAGGTGTGACGGAAGGCGACATTGACTTTTAGCATGAAATTAATATTACTTGGTGCTGAAATTAGTATCAAAGGTCTTCATTTTGAATATCAAGACTTGTTCAAATTAGAAGACCTTAAGCAATTAGCAAATTTTATTTATGGGAGAGATCCAAGCCTTTCAACATCCAGCGTCATGTAACCCTATCTAAACTGCCTGCACTCGAGTATAGCACGAAAATCAATGGCTAAGCCTATGCAAATATATTAATATTTTACTTTTACTTGTACCGGTAAAGATATTTTTTAAAAATATATTTTATTTGAAAATAATTTTTTTAGATTATTATTATTTTTTATTTTTTATATTAGTATATTAAAATCATTAAAATATATTTAAAAAAATTAATTTAATTTTTTTTTAATAAACACATTTTTAAAGTTTTACTTGGGCTTGTGTCCTTCCAAGCGCTACCATGGATTTTGGAGAATTTACAGATTGGCTTCTTGAAAGCACCTATATCTCAAATTAAGATTGTAAAAAGTGGAGATGTTATATATTTTTATTCAACTATAAAAACCTGTATATATAATATTTTATATATAGTTGTTAAACTTGATTTAAAAAATCTATATTTTAAGCTTGATTTAAGTTGAATAAAAAAATATTAATTTGATGAAACTTAATAGACTTGATTGGATTTTTAATGACTTGATTGATTCGATCAAACTTTATAAAATGAAGACATTTTTATTATTTTTATGGATCATAATTTTTATTTTCTCTCTTCTCTTAATTTGTGTATATTTGTTTTTTAAATATGAATTCATGAAGTAACTAAAAAGGTGTTTGTGATATTGGTAATAATAGTTTTTTAAAGTGTTTTTTACTTGAAAATATATTAAAATAATATATATTTTTATTTTTTAAATTTTATTTTTGAAATGAGATCTAAAAATATAACAAAATTAATTTTAAAAAAATAAAAATAAAAATATAATAAAAATCCGTGCACCAGTTGCACCGTTACCACGTATCCTAACTTAATTTGTTTTTTTGAAGGAAAAAAAACTTCAATGATGTCAATTTCTTTCAAAAAGGATGGATTGGATTTATTATAAGCCCACGCATAAAAAACTTCAGGGCTATTCATTTACCCAGCCCAGAACTTAGCGTTTCTCTAGGGTTTCGAAGTCCCCTGCTTTCTACCCTACCAAAAGGAAGAGCTTCTCTCATCTCCGCAGCTGCAAAAAACGAAAGGGGCTTGGATTTCGCAACCATGGTAACCTCTCTCTTTCGCTCTCTCAACATATCAGCACATACATCTGAGTGTGAGTTAGCTGCTTACTGTTTTCTTGTTCTATTTTTGATGATATCTTCAGATTATTCCAGAAAAGAACAGAAGAGAAATCTCCAAGTACCTCTTTCAAGGTATTATATTTTTTTTTTCATGTTTTGTTGTCTGTTTTTCCACCTCTGATCCCACTCTCAGTTGCTTACCCACCAAGCAATACTTTATCTTTCTAAGTTTTTTTTTAGAATGTTCTCTTTTGGCTATGAATTTTGAAGAACTCGGGTTACGAATATGTCTTGAGTTAGTTTCTTCACTGCTTGTGATTTTTGAAAGCTGAGTTGTTGGGGCTTGTTGGTAAATCTTGAAATAAAAACATTATGTTGTGCAATGGTTCTCGAGAAAGAAATGCGCTATTTCTTTGCAAAATTGTGCTCGATTTCATATATGGCAATTCCACCAAGACCTCTTCCTTAGTTGGGGGGTGATATGCATGTATCAGATTTTTAGAGGAACATATCGAGAGAATTGTATTTGGTTGGACAAAGTGTGGTTAGTAAACAAGGATAGGTTTTTCAGCAAGACATGGAATGTAGTGTCAAATATTCAATATGATTCCACAAGATCTAGCTTCCTTCAAGGAAGGGATTCTAGCCAATTGAAGGGATCTTCTGATCAATCTAAAGATCATTTTGATTCCATTAGTAATGAGGATTCAGAATATTACGCATTGATACTAAAATAGGTTGACAACTTGATTAGAGAAACTGTGGTGGTGGTAAGGTGAACTCACATTTATATATTCTTCCGTCAGGATATATTCATACAAGGTCTTTGCTGCTTGTGCAAAAATTGAAAATAATGTCAAAGCAAGGCCCATCCTTCCTTTTGATGTGTTTAACACTGGGCGCATCTCTTTTTTCTCTAAACAAATGGATTTTTTTTAATGTATTCTCCTTGTTCTTATGGCGTTGGATAGTTTGGACAATGCAACTAATATTCCAATCTCTATTGAATAGATTTTCCCCATTGGGGGGATAGGTGCTAAGTTAATGGGTTTCTGCTATAGCTTCTGGTAGTGGCTTAAAACCAGTGTTATGGAAAAAATAAGTAAAATCATTTTCATTTGTTCTATGGAGGCTTAGAATACACCTAAGCCACTACTGAACTGCTGATGTTAATGTACTTTTACCAGATAGATTGTTGTGCTGGTTATGAGATAACCACACCCTTGTTTCTTGCTTCTTTTTTTTTCCCCAGTAGTTGGAACACAAAAGTAAAACTACAGTGAGAATCTTTGCCAATGAGCCCTGCCTGTTTTGATTTATTTTATTTTTTGGTTATAATCAGTTAAATTGAACAGAAGATTTTTTTTTTCAAGTTAACCAAATGGGACTAAGGAAGATTAGTCTTATCATATACCTTATCTGCATTCTTTTATTTTAACTTTGTCTTTAATCTGCAGAGGGAGTTTGCTATGCAAAGAAGGATTTCAACCTTGCAAAGCACCCAGAGATTGATGTTCCCAATCTCCAGGTTATCAAGCTCATGCAGAGCTTTAAATCCAAGGAATATGTTCGTGAGACATTTGCATGGATGTACTACTACTGGTACCTTACCAATGATGGGATTGAGTTTTTGAGGACATACCTGAATCTTCCCTCTGAAATTGTTCCTGCCACTTTGAAGAAACAATCAAAGCCTGCTGGTGGTCGGCCATTTGGTGGCCCACCTGGTGACCGTCCCCGGTAATTTACATTATACTGACCATTTGCTGATTTTAAGTGTTTTCCTATCTTTTCTTTGAGTGTCTTCCTGTCTTTTCATTGATTTTTTAGAATTCTCTAATTAACATGTGGTGTTTACTTTGGTTTCTAGTGGCCCACCTCGCTTTGAAGGAGACCGCCCAAGATTTGGTGACCGTGATGGTTATCGAGGGGGCCCTCGAGGGGGTGAAGGTGACGAGAAGGGAGGAGCTCCAGCAGATTACCAGCCTGCATTTAGGGTAATTTCACTTCATCACTAACCCTAATTGTTAATGCCTATTTAATCACCATCAGTATTTTTTCACGTTCTTTTCTAATTCTATTATGATCTTGCAGGGCTCTGGTGGAAGGCCAGGCTTTGGTCGTGGAGGAGGAGGTTATGGTGCAGCACAATCTAGTTCTCCTGGCTTTGCTTGAAGGTGTTGCTAATCTTTCCATACTTTTGTGTTTTTACTTAACTAGTGGTGCAGAGCTAAGAAATTTTTTGTCCCCTTGTTCTCTCTTAGCAATTTGAATCTCTGGGACAACAATACTAAGATGGTTAGGAATTAATTTTTTCCAAGGTATGCTTCTTGATGAAAAGGAACTCAGACTGATCTGCTTTATCCTTCAATGGTTAATTTTTTTATGCCACTTTTTTCTTATGCTGAGGAATGAATTCCAAGTTTGAGTTGTTAAGCATATAGTTTAACAGTACAATTTTGGAGGCTATGATCCTTTCTGCCCTCCTTTAATGCATAAGGTCCTGCTATCAAGGGTCTAGGTTTGCCAGTAGCCCAGTAACTAAGGTCGATATCCCTTTATTCATTAGTTTATAGAAATAGATGAAAGGCAAATGGCAATGAAATTAGACCCCCAACAATATCACCAATTGATGAGGTTTCCCCTTCATGGTGTTGATGGTTATTGACTCTTTCTCTGAAAAACTAACAATGGTTTTCAAATGGGGGACTGGAACTTGTTTCGCTCATCTTGCTTTACAAACCTACATGTAGAAAAATAATCAGCGATGGTTAAGGGCTTTATGACAGTACAACTGTATTTTTCTTTCTTTACGTACTTTTCTTTCTTTACACATTTTCAAATTGTTCATACTTTTGAATAAAAAAATATTATTGGTTTGGATTCAGATAAAATTTGAAAAATATTTATGATTATGATTTGGTTATGATTTTTATGATATTTGAATTGAAACTTGAACTATATTCAATCCTGATGCACAGATTTAAAACACTCTCTAGCTCTTTGCTCTCTCCTAAATAATTTTTTTGAGGATCAGATTTGAACAATTTTCTCTTTCCTAAATAAATTTTAGCATCATATCTGAACAATTTATTAAAATTATTGATTTTCAAAAAAATAAAAATTATCTATTCGATGAAATCTTTTTGAAAAAAAAAGTGGATAGGTGGTTATTATTCAAATAAAAATCTAAAACCCAATGATTTGATGTCATTACTCAAAATCTTTACCTGATGATTGGCAAGTTATGATTATTGTTATTATTATTTCGAGCATTTAAGGAATACTCATTGTGAAAAATTATCTAATTCTATTTGTTTTATTCTGGATTCATTTTGCATGATGGGGTAAGGATTTAGATTAAAGTTATTGAACTTTGCTCGACTCATATCTCAAATTACGGTTTATACAAGTTTAACTTGAGTAAATCAAAACGAGCATAACCTTAATTTTATTTAAAAAGAAAAAGAATATTGACAATACGAAAAGGATCACCACAACTAGCAAGTTATTGGCAGATGGATGCTCGAGTTCCACATGTTCCCAGTGGATATCCGCAAAGAGCTAAAATAATGAGAGGAACAAAGAGATGTCCTGTGACAAATGAGCTGTTGTCAAACGTAAGCAAGCAATCGGTGAAGAAAGACTGCACAAGAGCACATGAAAAAGGTGAAACGAGACAAGAGGCAGGCATGTTGAGAGTACATCTGACGCGACAAGTGCAATTAGAGGACGTGTTCTCAAAGGAGGAGCAAAGAAAAGACCGTCTAATAACAAAAGGCAAAGACACTTTAAGTCTGAAGGTGTAAATGGAAGGATTATGCAACCATCCAATGACATTTTTATTGAAAAAGGAGTGGCAGATGGTTGCAGGAGTTGCAAAACAAGGGTGGAAAGGTGCTGTGCATGACACCAAGTCAAGCCAGTCCTTGGTGAAGAAGAGTGAGGAGGTGCTCCTTCCTTACACAATAAGTGTTTGATTTGACTGGTTGGATGGACAAATATTCAATGCTATACATGGACCCCTTGTTCGCCAGACTGTTCTTTGAAATTTCCTTCCTCTTCATGGTGCAGCCATGCGGTATAATGTTTGATGGAGCAGAACCAGCGTCCATTCGAAGCACCCGTAGCTAGACAGAGTCTCTCTCTCTCTCTCTCTCTCTCACACACACACACACACACACACACACCCTCCTCTGAAAGCCTTTACTCATATTGTCCTTGCACTGCTCCCAGCCTGTCTACTTGCCAACAAGAATGTATTTACTGGGGGGGTCTGAACAAGCAAGAAGGCCTCTGCTGGTTGCTGATCAAGAAGATCCTCCTCATCATCATCAATGTAGCAACGGTGGTGCTGACGGTAACTCTAGTGCCACGGGTTTTCTTGTTTTTAGCACCATTGTTGCAGCTACTTGTTCTTTCACTTCTGGCTATCGTCTACGGACGCCTGCTCTCCCTCAGTCATCTCTCAATTTCTGAGTTTCTTTTTAAAATACTATCGTGTGATCAGTTCTCTAAAATAATGTTTGTCGGTGGGCCTTTAGAGATGGTTCGGCCGCAAGGAGATTAATTTGTTTCTAATTTAAGTAAGGGAAATAGAGGTTTCAAGTCCCTAAAATCTAACAAGAGTCACATTCAATCCATTAGTTTTAAAAAAGCTTTGATTTGGGTCCTTGATTTTGAATATTGGGTCATATTACACCCCTCCACGGATCCATTTCTACCTGAATTTATTATGCAACACACGTGGAAGAATCCATGCCTTCCACCAAGGATGGAACAGGTGATTGATGTAAAGTTTCAAATTCTAAGAATAGTTTGGATGCAAAGATCACACGAGGCACACAATCTAAGAGTCAAGAAAACAGTTATTAGTCCTGTGTTTTATTTTATTTTTTTAATTTAAATAACGTTGTTTTGAACAAAAATTAATTTTTTTTTGAATTAACCTAACCGTGTCTTATTTAGATTTCTGAAATCTTGAGTCGACAGATTTTATTTTTATATATTTTTTTAAAAATATTATTTTAATATATAAAAAACAAAACCATCTGCCCTCCCGAACATGGCTATATCGATGGACCACATATTACTATATTAGCGATCACCACGGTCTTGAACTTGGATGGGCAAAGAGTCTCTCTCTCTTTCACCCTCCTCTGAAAGCCTTGGCTCGTATTGTTCTTGCACTGCTCCCATTCAGAGCACTTGCCAACAAGAAGATATTTATGGGGGGATCTGAGCAAGCAAGAAGGCCTCTGCTGGTTGCTGATCAAGAAGATCCTCACTATCATCAAAGTAGCAACGGTGGTGTTGACGGTAACTCTACTGCCACGGGTTTTCTTGTTTTTAGCACCATTGTTGCAGCTACTTGTTCTTTCACTTCTGGCTATTGTGTACGTACACTTTCTCTCTCTCTCTCTCTCTCAATTTCTGAGTTTCTTTAAAATACTATCACATGGTTATTTCTTTAAAATAATGTTTGTTGGGGCCTGGGGGGCCTTTAGAGATTTTGACAGCAAATATAATAATTTTTCTTTTGCTAATTTAAGTGAAGAAAATAGTGGTTTCATGGAGATGCAGGTCCCTCCAATCTTTGAATCCTTTAGTTCAGGGGTATTGTTGTATTTTGATAAATATTAGACTCTTGTCGTCTTCTTAGGGATTTTCTTTCTATTTCTCAAATATTCATTGCATGTATTGCCATTTTCACGGCCGTCATTGTCATCGAGACACTTGTTAAGGCTAGGGCTATACAATGGAGATAATTTCCCTCCACTACGTGATAATTGAATAAATTAGAGCCACAAGGACTCGAGTGTGGTTGCCACTTTCAAGTTTATGCTAAAGCAAGACACTTTAAGCGACACCGAGAGTTGATAAACATTAGGCACTTGGCTATTCATCAAAAAGAAAAACAAAAGAAAGACTTGGCTATATATAGAAATTCATTTCCAAACAGCACAGATTTCCCATCGCTAATATCCTGTGAACACAAATGGAGGATCGAAGTCTGGCAACCAAAAATCTTGACCACATTTTAATGATATTTTTCCTTTACTGTTGCACTTATAATTGGTTCTATATTTTTTCCCCACAGAAATTAGTGAAAACTGAAGATGGTAATTTTGTGATCACTTGGATTAACCAAGTCATTGATCAACTTTACCGTGCTCATCTAACAGCTTAATTGTGGTTGCACACGAGCTCTAAATTTAACACTAGCTAATTCTGTTTTTAATAATTCTTTCCCAGATTGGATATTCGTCCCCTGCTGAATATGGAGTCTTAGCTGATTTGAGCCTCTCTATGGCAGAGGTGAGATACCTCATACCTGCACTTGATTCCCTTAATTAACCTACCATTTTGAATGATTTTCCTCATTTAAGGGAGACCATGTTATTTTATCACGTCCCTTTTCATTTATAACATGCAGTACTCGGTTTTTGGTTCAATGTTGGCTGTTGGAGGAATGATTGGTGCATTGATGAGCGGGAAGACAGCCGATTACTTTGGCCATAGAACTGTGAGATTTTATCAGCATTTGAACATCAAAAAACATTTTAGGGTCTAGTTTGTTGAATCCTATTCAACTCTTGAGCTGACAATGTTTATGAATCTTGTGAAACAGACAATGTGGATCATCAATGTCTTCTTCATCTTAGGGTGGCTTGCAATAGCATTCACCAAGGTCTTGTCTCTCCCATACTTCGTTTTCTTTACAGCTTATGTTTAATTAATACCCATGCTCTCTAGTACCCATATGTATACAAATATATCATTAGTATGTTTTAGAGTTAAGCTCTAGATTTGTAGTGTTAAATGTTTAGTGCATGCTGATAGGTTTCTTGGTTGCTTGACCTTGGAAGACTTCTGCAAGGAATTGGAATTGCTCTTACTTCTTATGTGGTACATGCTTCGAGATTTTGTATTTAATTTACAACGTAAAGGACTTGGTAGTCTAAGTTCCATTGTCTACAGGGAAATATTTTTATTGCAGAAATAACACCCAAGAATCTTAGAGGAGGACTTATGACATTCAATCCGGTACGTTTTACCATTCAAAATCTTGGAATAATATAGCTATTTGTGTGTCTGTTAACGTACTTGCCTTGCTACCATCTTTTCTACAGTGGATGACTGGTTCTGGAGTAGCAATTGTATATCTTATTGGTTCGGTTGTAAAATGGCGTGGACTGGCTCTAATAGGTAGCATTATTTTGTTAATTTCTTAGAAAAACGAGTTTTTAAGTCTGGTGTAATACGGAGAGTATAATCTGATTATCGGAGCCAATTCCATGACAATCTTATTATGATTTTGAATTTATCAGGAAGCATTCCATGTCTCCTACAGATTCTTTGTCTATTCTTCATCCCAGAGTCCCCCAGATGGCTAGTAAGTTCAATAACTTCTGTGTTGTCAATTAATGTGTACTACAACGAGATTTTAGCAATGAGCAAAGCTATATATGCAGTTAAAGAATGGTCGTAAAAAGGAGTTTGAAGGTGTTTTGCAGCGTCTTAGAGGAAAGAAAGCTGACATTTCTCCAGAAGCAGCTGAGATCAAAGTAATTTCTGAATTTGAAGTCTAATGTATGAATTATAATCAAGACATATAGAAATTGAATTATAGTTCCTTTTGACATCCAATGGTTTGCATCATATTTTTTGCCTTCTAAGAAATAATTTTTCAGAAACATGCCTTCTTACCTCAACTCTTTTGCTTTTCGTAATCATTTCCAGATTAGTTACTGTAAATGATAAGCGATCTTTGCAATTTTACAGGAATATGCAGAATTTATTCAACTTCTCTCAGAGAATAAAATTCTGGACTTGTTTCAGAAGAAGTATGCTCGACCAATCATTGTGAGCTGCATGCTAGAAACTTTTGAAGTGAATTTCAACTTCTACATGATTCATTGACCCGTAAAGAGTTATTAATTGATGGTGTAGGTTGCAGTTGGGCTGATGACACTCACACAATTTTCAGGGTTACCTGGCTATACATTTTACATGACTAATATTTTTGTTTTGGCTGGTAAGTGATCATTCCAATGCTTCAAAAAAAAAAAAAAAAGGTATATAAAGATATACAGTAATATACTGTTGATAGAGTGATTTATTTTCTTTACCTTTTCTTCATGACAGGTATTTCATCTAAAGCTGGATATGTAACATTGGCCATCGTAAAGGTTCTTTCCACGAAAACCTTCATTGTTGATGCAAGATTGGTGAATGCTTCCATCTCTCAAAAATCAAACATTTTCTCTTGCAGATTCTGTCAACCACTATGGCTATATTCTTAATTGACAAATTCGGAAGGCGGACGCTTTTGATGGTTTGGTCCACGATAAGAGCGTTGAAAATAAAATTATAGTCAACTCTGGAGAAAACTGAATGATAAAACTTGTTGCAGGTTTCTGCAGCTGGGACTTGCTTGGGTTCTTTGCTTACTGGATTCTCGTTCTCGTTGCAGGTTCCACGACAACACTGTCTAATAGAACTACTCGTATTCGGTTTTCTTGGCTTCATTTTCTGTTCTTCCTTTTTCGATGACATAACAACATTAATTGACCATGTAGCAGGACCATCACTATTGGATATCTTCATTAGCACTCATGGGAGTGTCGGTAATGCATTAGACTACTTTCGTTCAAAACTTCATGTTTTCGCTCCAGAATTCGACTTTTCCCCTGATCACATTTGTTGTTTGATCTTGTTATCAGGTTTATTTCGTATCTTTCAATCTAGGCATTTCAGGAATACCATGGATTATAATGTCTGAGGTAGACAAAACTTTTCTCTAGCATATCTTCCATTCACTCGAAAGAAACAAGTTTAGTAGATGAAAAGCTGTGTAGATCATATTGGGTGAAATAATTGTCTGTATTTCAGATATTCCCAGTAAATGTGAAAGGATCAGCTGGAAGCCTTTGCAATTTAATATATTGGTTCTCTAGTTGGGTTGTTTCTTACACCTTCAACTTTCTATTGGAATGGAGCTCTACAGGTGAGACAGCCTCCTCCCCATTTCTCCTCCTCTTGCATCCTTATGTCAGCTCCAAACTCAATGACTACAAATGAGTGTTTTCTTCCCATTGTTTTTTTTTTCTTTTTCAGGAACGTTCATCATATTTGCAGGTGTTTCTGCATTCGGTTTTTTATTCACAGTAATGCTGGTGCCGGAGACTAGAGGAAGGTCACTAGAAGAAATACAAGCATCAGTGACCAATGTTTTGCATTAAAGAAATGCTAAGCTCTCGTTTGTTTAATGGAAATTATTAGAATATCCTACCATCATTTGTTGAAGTTAGGCAACAGATGTGATTTATAGATTTTAGTATTAGCAACATCTGTGCTGTCATTAATTCTTGCATGGATTGAGCAACATCACATGAAACCAATGAATTTATTTATTTAATGAGAAAAAGAATAAATAAATTCCAAAACTTGTGACAGAGAAAGAGGAGATCGATCATCATTTTTACGCCAAGTTTAACAGCATAGTTGCTAATACTAAAATTCTAAAATTTATCTGTGATCCCTCCCACTCACTCACTTTCACCACAACACCTCGTATATTTTTCCTGAATTTTGCACTTGATAAACTTCAGGATCCAGCTAAAGCTCCTGAGATGGCTTCCAAAAGAGAGAATTCTTGTGTCTACAAAGATTTTATTGGACAAATAAAAAAAAATATCGAATCGGTTGAAACAACTTACTGTTTTTGAATTTAACTCTGATTCATTAATTAATCAATAGACGAGTCTACTAAGTTGTATGAATAATATTCTACTAGTAAAAAGTTCACACCAGTTTAGAATTATTAGATTCTACAAACTCATCTACATCAAGAAATTAACTTGGAGTTCATCTGGTCAACTCGTTCAAATCCTGTT
>Ga0307513_10010859_pt1 | contig 11375 bp, 3 predicted proteins | sample 15_EM_MG_FD_202174 | JGI IMG/M metagenome (GOLD analysis project Ga0307513, IMG submission 202174) | Populus trichocarpa ectomycorrhiza microbial communities from riparian zone in the Pacific Northwest, United States - 15_EM | ecosystem: Host-associated > Plants > Roots > Unclassified | place... | reverse complement strand
ATTTAGAAATGTCATATTATTTGCTGATTATATCAAATTTGGTCCTCAAACTTTTGATTGCTATATATATTTTGTTTTGAATATTTATTTTTCAATTTCATCTCTTAAAATTTAATTTTTATATTAATTTTGGTTCTTATTTTTATAATTGTTATTTGTTTTTCCCTTATCATTTTCTTATTATAATTTTTTATCTATCAAATTTGGTTCTCATTCTTTTGATTGTTACTTATTTTATTTGAACTAATTTATGAAATATTAATTATTATTATTTTAATTTCTTCATCTTTCATTTTTATTTTATTTTTTAGATTATTATTTATTTTATTTGAGATAATTTATGAAATTATATTTTTTTTCAATTTCATCCTCATTCAACTTTTTAATTTGTAAGATTTGTTGCTCGTTATTTTAATAAATTTGAGAAAATAAAATATTAATAAGTTATTTTCCAACTTATTTTTCATGACATAACCAAGCACTGGAAAATATTTTCCAACTTATTTTTCATTACACTACCAAATATCGAAAAATAATTCATTTTCTTAAAATTTATTTTTTAAAAAAAATTATTTTCCAGCAAATAAACGGTTATAAAATTAATGACTTTGAAAAACCATACATCTCAAATCAACAGACTTGAGCAATGACATACAACCATGTCATAGAATACGAGAACATGAAAACTTACGATCAGCAAAGATAGCCAATAACGATGAGCCAAATCATCACAATCAGAGAAAATTTCCATCCCTTTTGAAATAAAGAGAAATATATTAGAATATCATAAATTGAGGGGTAATATAATCAATAAGAAAGTTTATCGCTTCTTGAAATATAGTTAACAGGCAGAACTTTATTTATTGTCTAAAGTTCTAAACTGTACAATAAAAAAACAATCAAGCATAATTGATCACATAAACAAGACATGAGCGGGCTAATACTATGAAGAGGCAATCAAACACAATTGATTACATGAGTAAAATTTAAGTGAGCTGGAGATTTAAGTTGAGCAGTCAAAAGACCAGATCGATAGCAACAATCTTTTCCACTAATCAAAAGATGATTTGTGAGAAGGGGGGTGTATATCAAAACTATGTAAAGATACATGCATAATATTTAATGTTTTGTACAATTTTTTACGTAAAAATTGCACAAGAAATAATCCTTAATGAAGTTTAGCAGGACTTCAGCAAACAAGAACCCAGTAAAATTCTAAGCCTAACAGGGTTAATTTGATTTTCAAAGCCTAGCGAGGCTTAATTTGATTTTCGAAATCTAACAAGGTTTCGAAAAAGAAGGAATCCAACAAAGTTCTAAAGCCCAACAAAGCTCAAGACAATCTTAAACTCAACAAGGTTTAGCAAGAAAGAGTTTCCGACAAAAAGGACCTAGTAAGGTTTTGAGTCTAGCAAGGCTTTATTGATTAAAAACCCGGCAAGGTTCTGACAAAGAAAAAGTCTAGCAAGACTCCAACAAAATGGACCCAGTAAGGTTTTGAGCCCAGCAAAGCTCTCAAAGATTAAAAACTCAGCAAGGTTTTGACAAAGAAAGAGTTCGGCAAAGCTCCAACAAAAAGGACTCAACAAGGTTTTGAGCCAAGGAAAGCTCTCAATGATTAAAAACCCAGCAAGATTTTGATAGAGAAAGAGTCTGACAAGACTCTAGCAAAAAGAACCTAATAAGGCTCTCAACGATTAAAAACTTAGCAAGGTTTTAACAAAGAAAGAGTCTAGCAAGACTCCAACAAAAAAGACCCAGCAAGATTTTGAGCTCAAAAAGGCTCCCAACGATTAAAAAATTGCAAGTTTTTAACAAAGAAAAAGTTTTGCAAGACTCTAGCAAAAAGGACCTAGCAAGGCTCCGATGATTGAAAACTCAATAAGGTTTTGACAAAGAAAAAGTCCAACAAGAGTCCACTAAAAAGGACCTAGCAAGGTTCTAAGCCTAGTAAGGCTCCAATGATTTAACAAACAAGGTTTTTGTCGCACGTGTGCGGCGTCGCGGCGATCGTCCACCCCTCTTAGGGAAAAATATAATGGTCTACCTGGCAAATATAAAGAGACAAGGAATTATTGTCTCTTATTAGTAAAATATAGACTGTGAGTCGCCACCTAGTATTCTGGTCATTAGAAACCCTAACTGGTCTCAGAGATCGAGTACGGAGACTGGTTGCGTAAAGGGAAGGTATTAGCACCCCAACTACGCCCTACATAAGGTAAGCAGCATTGTTTTAATATCTGATAAAAATTATGGTCTTATTGCGGTTTCTAATTGTTGGTCCGTCTAAAGGGTCAAGAAAAGTCATCCTCAATAAGGAGGTTCTTATCTTAATGGAGTAAAACCTAATCGTTCTACGTTCGAAAAAAAACAGAATTTAATATCCAGAATACGTATTACGTGTAATGTCGTACCCCGGATACTAAAAGAAATACAAAATAAAATTTTTGTTGTTTTTGAAATTTTGGCCAATGTTCTCTTGAATTTAATAAACTGGTTTTAAAGTCAAAATGCATGCTAAAACATTGTTTTTTGGTGTATGAAAAACACAATATAATTTTTTAGCTTTTGAGACACTTGGCCGTATGCACAAAAATATTTTTTTGTAGTTTTGGAAGTTTTGACGAAAATCGGGTATTTTAATACCGGATTCGTATTTTATCAAAATAAAATACAGACTGATATTAAGCAAAAAAGGCGTATAGCCAAAGATGAAAAAGTCACAAAATTTTGAAAATATAATTAAATTTTTTTTTAACTAGGCCTAACCCGGCCCAAATGCGTGGGCTGGGCTCAGCCCAGCCCATGTGAACAGTGGAGGCGTTGCAGGGACAAAGGGACAAAGCAGGAGAAAAAAGAAAGGGAGAAGGGCTGACCTACGGTGACTGCTGTTGTTGGCGGAGCTGCTAGAGGCGACAGGCAGCGGCGCTGGTGGTGGCGCTGGCAGTTCGCGGTGGTGGCAACGGCTCTATTTTTTCTTCTCTCTCTCCTCTGTTTTTCGTTATTTTCTCTTCTTCTTCTCTCTTTTTTTTTGGTCTCCCCCCTCTTTTCTCATCTCTTCCCTCGTTGTCCTCTTTTTTGCTCTCTGTCTCCCCTGTATTTATAGAAAAACAGGGGAGAGACATGGCTGTGGCGGCCACTGTGCTGCTGCTCCTCCACCGCCCGTCCAACAAGTGGAAAGCGAAGAAAAATCTTCTTCTTCCCCTGCCTCACGCGTCTAGGGGAAGAAGAAGACCCACAGTGCCATCAAAACGGCACCGTTTCGGGCTTCTCTTTTTTTTTTCTTAATCAACAGTGTATGAAACGGCGCCGTTTTGGACAAAACGCGCCATTTCATTTAAATGAAAATGGCGCCAAACTTATGTCAAAATACAAATCAGTCCTCAATTTGTGATTTGTTCAATCAAGTTCTAAATTGCAATTTTGATTTAAAAATCAATGCAATTGCATCCCTGCCAAAAATCAATCGCTGGCCCTAAAGTTGGCCGCCTTTTCCAATTTGGTCCTTAGTCTCTGATTTATGCAATTTGACCCTCAATTGAGCAATAAACTTCTAATTTCTTCAATTTGACCCCTGATTTGATTTTAATTACAACCCCTCTATTTACGCGCCTTTTCCAGTTTGGTCCTTGGTTTCGGATATCTTCAATTAAGTCCCTAATTGGCCATCAAACTTCAATATTTATGCAATTAAGCCCCTGATTTGACCAAATTAACTCTAAAAAATTATAATTTGACCCCAGAACTATAATTTCTTCCAATTAAAGCCCAAATTAACTCTAAAATCAATTTTTCTTGCAATCAAAACCTCCATAAATTCAATTAAACCTTCAATAAAATTTAATTGAGTCCATAAATATCTAATTTTGGACTTTTCTTCCTCAAATTGAATTTTCTTTATCAATAGGGCTCTCATCAGTCAATAAAATACGGCCAAATTTTAATTTTTGTATTTTAAACCTCCTCAACCAATTTGTAGTCATTTTCTTGGCGCTTTGGCATCCTCTTCTCACTGCTATTATTTTTTGATAATATTTTTTTATTTTTTTGTATTTATTTATTTTAACAAAATTTTGCCCGGGGACCCAAAAATGGGTTATGACAGTTGCCCCCTCTTTACAATGTTTATGACCGAAATCTCGTAAGAGGTTTTAGAGAGTAAGCTTTGTAAAGAAGAAAAAGAAAACGATCACATTATCTTGGGCAACCTGCCCCTTTTGAAAAAAATTGGTATGTTTTCACAGGCGACCTACCCACACACTCAAAGTTACCCTGGTCTATTTTCATGGGCGACCTGCCCACACACATTCAAAGTTACCTTGATCTATTTTCATGGGCGACCTGCCCACACACATTCAAAGTGGTCTACTTTCAGGGGCGACCAACCCACACACTCACACTTGCCTTAGTCTATTTTCATAGGCGACTTGCCCAAAAGATGAAAAAAAGGAAGAGAGATCGAATTGTAATGGGTAATCTACCTAGGTCGAGGAATGGTCTTATTGTAATGGGTGACCTACCCATATAAAAAAACATGAAGAAGTGGTCGAATTGTAATGGGTGACCTACCCAGATGGAAAAAAGAAAGAGTGGTCATGTTGTAATGGGTGACCTACCCAAGTGGAGGAATTGTCTTATTATAAATGGGTGACCTACCTAGATATAAAAAAAAAATCATAGAGAATGGTCGAGTTGTAATGGGTGACCTATCCAAAATGGAAAAAAGGAATAGTGGTCGTATTGTAATGAGTGACCTACCCAGATGGAGGAATGGTCTCATTGTAATGGGTGACCTACCTAGATAAAAAAACATGGAGAATGGTCGAGTTGTAATGGACTTTTTTAGCCATTAGGTAGGTGTATAGGAAAACACCCACCTCTTTTAGCAATAACTAGTCTATTAGTCTGTGCTTCGCCGCAATTAGATCAATTTTTCTTAAATGTAATAAGAAATGTTAAGAGAACAAAATGTTTTTTTACAGTGTCATTAAAATGACCAAGTTGGTCAATTTTGAAACCTCTTGTCCTAGCTCTTTACCTTACTCAAGTTTCTAATCGATCAATTTTATGGATCCATAGGTAACCTAGATGACTGGTAAAAACATGACTTAACTTTTAAAAAAACTTCAAGATGATAATGTTTTTTAAATATCAAGACAACAATAGATTGGATCAACTCCGGTCCCTTTGCGACTCGGGTTATAGACTTTATTGGGTTTAATAACCTGTTTTATAAATGTTTTTTTAATAATTATGTAATAAAAATAGATGTTTCTAAAATTGAACACCAACCCTAAAATAGACATTTATTTGAGACTGTGATAACCCTATAAAAAACAAATCAAAATAAAATCAAGCAGTATATTACCTTATCAATCCAATATTGAAGAACAAAATAAAAAAGATAATAATAATAAAAAATAACATACCAAAAATAAAAGGAAACCATACATGGTTAGTGGGTAAACCGGTTAGACCTATGAATCGGGTAACCTAAGTTAGCATACTAAACCCGTGTGCCATATTATAGACTCCACTAGGATTATAACTTGTTTTTTTAAAACTATATTTTATTTAACTATATGATAACAAAAATAGATGATCGCAAAATCAAACACCAACCTAATGCCAATACATTTTTTTGAGACCGTGATAATTTTATAGAAAGCAAAACGAAACCAATTATGAAACTAAATTCTCAATCAACACAATATCTATAGATGAAATAAAAAAAAAGTTAAACTAGTTAGACCCGTGAACCATATCAACCAACCAAACTTGTGAACAAGTCCATGGACTTTATAAAGTTTAATAATATGGTTTTTTTTCCAAAACTATTTTTTTAAATATACGAGAAAAAAATAGACGATAACAAAATCAAGTTCAATTAAAAAGAAAAAAAAAGGACACCCTACCAAATCCATAGGCTAGGGAAATTTTGGTTACTCTAGTAAACCCGCAAACCATTTTAACCCCATAAAAAGGATAAAAAAAAAATTATGAAGTTCAATCCTCAATCATCTCACTATTGAAAGATGAAATAAACATAAACAAATTTGAAAAAAAAATGATAACAAAAATTCAAAAAGAAAAAGGAAAAGAAAAAGCAATTCATTATGAATTGCTATTGTAATCCATAGTGCAATGAGTATGGGTGAATAATAGTTTTCTCGTACCCTTTAGCTTTTCTGTTAATTAGATAGGTTGCCACACTATACCACGAACTACCTTTAATGCCTAAATGAAGTTTCATGAAGGGAATCACTGGACATAAATCGCCAAAAAGTAGCAGCCTAATCAAATGCATTTAGAAGGGAAAAGCAAGTAAAAAGAGTTCATAATATGTATCATAAGAGCATAGGTAAATATTAAGTAAAACAACAAAAGTGACAGTTTATGAAGACCAACAATGCCAAGCTAGACAAAGCCACAAAGTGTGATACAAAAACAAAAGTGAAAATGTCTAAGTTTTTAGTAAAAGTGCAAATGGGATTCTTGGTTCGTAGTAAGCTGTAAGTTAGATCAAATGTTTTTTGAATGTAAAAAAATATGCAAGGGCTATTAATGTGATATCAGAGGGTAAGAACCCACAAAAAAAAAAATCCAAGAAAGCTAAAATTAGATTTAGTTGATAAAAGCTCGACAAAAAGATTACTTGAACTGAGGCAAAAAAACTGCTGGTACTATTTCAGCCTAGTCTAATGGTTAGATTGAAAGTTATACTTGTTAACATAAAACTGTACATTAGGAAACATTAAGATAAAAATCAAATATGATTGTCTAATCCTTGCATGGATTGTATTATTTCCCCTCTCTATAAAATGATTCGTCCTTAAATCACAAATAAGAACAATGGTAAGATTTGGAGCAATAATAGCACCAACTTCATTATCCTTTTGTTTAAGCCTTCAAGGCTATTATTTTCACCAATTTTTGCCTTTAACGACGCTATATGAATATATAAACTTCTCTCTCTCTCTCTATATCTCTCTCTCATTTTTGTAATTTCCTTATGCTCTTTTAATAAGCTCATAGAAAGCCCTTTCACCATCAGCCTTCGGAACTGGAACCTCAATTTATCTTGCTTCTAGCATTACAAACCTTTTAGGATTGTTCCTTTTGCAATTTAGCATCTCTTTTATTTTCCCATTCAAACCACTCATCAAATCTCATATTTATCCTTTCAAGTTGTTATTGCATGGCCTGTAATTTAAAAGCTTGATTTTCCCTCTCTTTCAGCAGGGATGTATCACCTTTGAAAGACATCTTTGAAATTTAAAAATCACTTTAGTAGCAAGAAAATATATCCTCACACACTCCCTCGTATGTTTATACTCAGTAAGATGTCACTTCTCTCATGTTTCACTTAAATATGACTTTTCACAATAATATGTCAACTTTTTTCACCTTTTACCTCTCGACTCACCCTTTCAGTTATTTAAGGAACTAATGTCAAACAACCAAAAAGAAACAACTTAGTGATGAAATCCTTTGTATTTTAGACTCAATAAGTAAGAAATAACCTAAAAATCATTGAAAATGAATTACAAATACAAAAACAATTATAAAATGAGTCAGATACAAATACGAAAAAAATACAAAAACAAATGTGAAAGCAAGAAACTAATGTAATAAGACTATAATAAACATAAATTAACACTAGAATATTGATTTCAATTGAAACTAATAGTAGTAAATTAAGAAAGATTTTATTGTTGCAAACTGACGTAATAACTTAATAGTTTTGCAATTTCAAACTTACCTAAACCTAAGTGTGTCTAAATAACCTCGGAATCAATATTTGAAACTAAGATACCCAATACCCCAGGAATATCATATTGTAGATGTATATCTCTTAATATTTTAATTTAAACTTTTACAATTTAATTTGCAGCAGAATCTCTACAACTTATAAATTACAAGCTTTTTTATTTTTTTTTTAAACTTTACTAATTTGCAATAATTGAAATTCAAATAAAGATTTTTTTATACTAGTTACCGTAGATCATATTTTAAGAAGAAGACAAATAAAATGAAAACTTAAATAAAAAATGATATAACTTCATTTTAGAACCTTGCTCTAATACCAACCAATATGAATCCAAAGGATAAGAACCCTGTAACCTATAAGCAAGAAAGAACAACCGAAAAAAGCTAAAACCATATTTGGTTAATAAAAGCTTCTCACAATGATTACTTGAACTGAAGCACAAAAACTATTGGAATGAAATCCCCACTCAACGATTATAAAGAATCATGATCAATAAATATAAGAAAGACGCCATGAAGACAATTATTATTTGATAAGTCAAGCATAAAAACTAAAAAGTAAGAGAGTTCTCTCAAATACTAGCACGCAATATGCAACAATAATAATGAGCACCAATCTCAATAATCTAAATTGTAAAACTTACAAAAGAGTATTTATAGTGTTAAAAATAAACTTAACCCTAATGGACTAATGGGAAAACATCAAACCCAATTTAAAAATAACTCAAAGTATTAAAAATAAAGCTCAAAGTATATAAAAATAAGTAAAACCCAAGTCTAAATTAAAGTCTTAAGCTACCACTTGAAGAAATCCTAAAAAAAGGCTTGCCAAATTGCAATCTTGTTTAAATAAAGTTATGGTCGACTTTGAATACTTAAAAACAAGGATTTGTTGTTGCCAGCCTTATCCTTACCAAATATTTTATGGTTTTTGACATGGAAATCCTTGCTAAAATAATCCTAATTGTTGTCATCTATACTGTTCTTATAGAAAAAAAAATCCTTGTTAATAAGAAGCCAAACAATTATAAGAAAAAAATAGTACAACATGTACAACAACTTCTGGCATGTATCGTAATGCCTTCTTGGAATCCAATTGACATAAACTTTTAACCCTATAGAAAACATGGCCTCTGAAAACTTCTGATAAGATTTTAGCTCGATCTAATAGTCAGATCAAAAGTTAAGTTTATTAGCGTAAAACTTTACTTTAGAAAATATTATGCCAAAATCCAAATCTTATTGTCAAACCCTTGCATTGATTGTATCATTATGCCAACTGATGCAAATCCAAAGGATAAGAATCCTAGAGACCAGACATAAGAAAGAGAAACCCCAAGAAATCTAAAATCAAATTTGGTTGATAAAAGCTTAACACAATGATTACTTGAATCGAGACACCAGAACTATTAGAATGAAACCCCCATCCAACGATTATAAAGAATCATGAAAGATAAGTATAAGAAAAATACCACGAAGACAATTATTCTTTGATAAGTCAATACAATTTAATGAAGAACTAAAAAATATGAGAATCCTTGCAATCACAAGCACATAATATTCGGCAACAATAATGCATACCAATCTCAATAATCTGAATTGTATAACTTACAAAAAAGTATACCAATCTCAATAATATGAATTTTAAAACTTACAAACAAGCACATAGAAAAGCATGATTTTAAATTTGAGACTCCTTTTGACAGATATTGCCAGCAGAAAATTTCTAGAAAAACACCTTTCAGGACAGTCTCAGTCACCGACCGATTTGTCCTTCGTCCATCATTGGATTGGGCTGGCTTTTAGATAAGTTGTTCTTCTGGTTTTGCTATAAATTCTGAACGGTGAAGATCTGAAACAAATACTTTGGACATAAATTATTCTTCCTAAATAATAGGTTTTCAATTTTCAAGTTTGTTCAAATTTATTTCTGAACTAAAGAGATTTAACTATTGGATTTATCTGAATTTTAGATATGTTGTGTTGAACACAATGATGTATAACTTTACTTGTAGGATTGATCGAATATTGGTTTTGCAGAGAGTTATGGTGGTTTTGAATGTACCGCTTACAAACTCATTATACACTGTTCCAAATCACTAATTACTATTCCAACTCGGTACTTTAGCAACTCGAGAACTGTTATTCTAGAAGTGAATTTTATTGTTAATCCATAAAATTTTTGTTTAGGGTGGTAAATGTGTTAATAAAGGTGTTAAATAAATGAATTTAGTTAAATTGTGAAAAATTGAAAAGAAAACCATGCTTTATTTTCATATGATTTTTGGCCAACACTAGTGGGGGAAGGAATTGAGTTGTTGCTCTAATTTGTTACGGGAATTGTGCTAGACTATGCTAAATAATGTGTTTTAAGATTGGGTGTGAATTAAGTTGTATGAGATTTGAAAAAAAAAACCTACGAATTATCAATATTAGGTTCAACCAAATGAGTTACTTATGGTGAAGAACACTTAATTGAGTTCGTATATAAGGATTAACAAGTTAATGATGGGAAATGTGTTTGTGATTGAATGAAAACATGAGAAAGGTTAAAAGAACACCCATGGATTTCACTATAAATGTTTCAGCAAGGAATGAAAGATAATAATATACTATGAAAATGGATAAATTGAATTTAACTATTGGATTTATCTGAATTTTAGATATGTTGTGTTAAACATGATGATGTATAACTTTACTTTTGGCATTGATCGAAAATTGGTTTTGCAGAGAGTTATGATGGTTTGAATGTACCACTTACAAACTCACTATACACTGTTCCAAATCACTGATTACTATTCCAACTTGGTACTTTAACAGTTTGGGAACTGTTACTCTAGAAGTGAATTTTATTGTTCATCCATAAAATTTTTGTTTAGGGTGGTAAATGTGTTAATAAAGGTGTTAAATAAATGAATTTAGTTAAATTGTGAAAAAATTAAAAAGAAAACCATGCTTTCTTTTCATATGATTTTTGGCCAACACTAGTGAGGGAAGGAATTGAGTTGTTGCTCAAAATTGTTATGGGAATTGTGCTAAACTATGCTAAAATAATGTGTTTTAAGATTGGGTGTGAATTGAGTTGTATAAAATTTCAAAAAAGAACCTACGAATTATCAATATTAGGTTCAACCAAATGAGTTACTTATGGTGAAGAACACTTAATTGAGTTCATATATAAGGATTAACAAGTTAATGATGGGAAATGTGTTTGTGATTGAATGAAAACATGAGAAAGGTTAAAAAATCACTTACGTATTTCATTATAAATGTTTCGACAAGGAATGAACGATAATAATATACTATGAAAGTGGATGAATCGAATTAAATGAATGCTAATGTGTTCTTAATGTGTAATAGGACAAATTAGTAATAAAAATTTATGAATAAGCTAAGGCGAAACTGATTAGTACTCAAAAGTGCATTTTTATCAAGGTTTCATATCATCATTTTGCACTTGAAGTATCAATAACTCCTTAACTAGAACATGTTTTATTATAACATGTCTAATAATATAAGATACCTTTAATTTATGGTAAATGTTCATCTTAAATGCAGGCCTATCACATAAATCAAAGGATTGATTGATGAGTTCAACTACTGAA
>Ga0307513_10010858_pt1 | contig 11375 bp, 7 predicted proteins | sample 15_EM_MG_FD_202174 | JGI IMG/M metagenome (GOLD analysis project Ga0307513, IMG submission 202174) | Populus trichocarpa ectomycorrhiza microbial communities from riparian zone in the Pacific Northwest, United States - 15_EM | ecosystem: Host-associated > Plants > Roots > Unclassified | place... | reverse complement strand
CCTCCGCCTATGTGTGTGTGTATATATATATATATATATATATATATATATATATATATATATATATAAACTGATTTATTATCCGAACGCAATCCTTAAACATGTATTATTTTACATGGCCGCGCTAAAGATTAGGTTTGAACTAAAACTTGCTTTAATATAAAAAAATATTGGGGGTTAAAAAAATCTGAAATATTTATTAATTTGATATAAAAAAAATTAAATTTAATATATTTATTAAATCTGATTTAACGGATGAATCTTAAAATATTATAATCCAATTTCTTACTAAGTTAGAGTAAGTTAGAGTTTAAACTTGAATTGTGTATGAATTATGTGATATGATATAATTGATTTGATAGGTTAAAAAACAACTCGAACAATCAATAAAAAAATAGTTTGATTTTTAAAAGAATTAAGATAATTTTTTATTTTTTTTAATATTAAAATGACTATATAATACATTGATTTGAGTTTCGTAACTTAACTAATCAAATTCACCATATTGATAATTAACTTTACTTGATTTAAAAACTTAGTATTTTTAAACTATGTTTTAATTTGAGAGTTTTTTTTTTTTTTATTGCTGGATGCAGCAGAGGAAGATTTTTACATGTAATTTGAGATTTTCATTTATAATTGAAATCCTAATTAAAAACACCGAGAAACTAGAGGTCAATAAAAAAAATCAAAAAACCGATTAAATTGAAAAATTAATTAAACAGAGAAAACCGGAAAAAAATAACCGAAAAAACCGAACCATGAAAAAAACTGATTAAACCGATTATAATTTTAAAAAAACTGACCGGTTTGGTTTGGTTTCGGTTTTATAAGCCTAAAACCGAAAAAACCAAACCGAACCCAAACCGAAAAAAACTGGAAAAAAACCGAGTCAAACCAAGCCAAATCGAAAAAATCGAGTCAAACCAAAAAACCAAGCCAAACTGGAAAAAACAGAGCCAAAACAGAGCCAAATCGAGCCAAAATCAAGTCAAACCGAAAAAACCGAGTCAAACCGGTTTGAACTGATTTTTGTGCTAAAAAACCCGAACCGAACCAAAACGAAACCGGTCAGTTTGAACCGGTTTTGGTTTTTTTTTTTTTAAATTCGGTTTGATTATTTTTTTTAAATAAAAACCGAATAAAATCGAAAATGAGTTTCTCAAAAGAATCTTTGATACAAACAAAAAAAAAATTAAAAAAAAATAAAAGCCAATCCCTTTCCTTAAAGAATCTGAGTTTCGTGTAATCGTAATCGATTTATTAAAACGAAACACTAATTTATTATTTATTAGCACCATAATTATATTCAACACAACACAACACAACACAACGGAAAGCCATGGATACAAAAAACACACGCAGAGCAGAGGGAAAAGAGGGGAGGGGGGGGGGAGAGATGCTCAGCCCGGTTCTACAGTACAGATAGATAGTACCTATTCCCACGCTAACTTCGTTGAGTCCTTTTTCTTTTGTTTTGCATTCTAAAAAAGAAAGAAAGAAAAAGAAAACAGAGAGAGAGAGAGAGAGAGAGCAGCAAACAACGAGGACCAATTTTGTTTATTTTCCATGGTACGATTCTATACAACAAACAAAGAAACACGCACTTACTTGTTTTTTGTTTTTCTCTACCATTCTTTAGTGGGTTTTTGTGCTTTTCTCTTGACCTGAGATTTTAGTCTTTGTGGGCTTCTTATTGAGCTCCTGATTTCCCTCTTCTTAGGAAATTTAGATTGAAAAATTCAATTTTAATCTCTTTTCTTCAATCTGGAGGTGATTTGTGTTTGTTGGGTATTGACTGTTTTTGCTGAATATTGTGGAGAGAGAGATCTTTTAGCCAATGTGATTGACATCAGTTTCTTGTAGAGAATCATATTGGTGGTAATGTGATGTTTGATACCTGATATTCTTCTCTTTTTTTGGCCGGATTATTTGTTAGTATTGCAATGGCTGAGAAGCACTCCTCATCGTCTCTTGGGATTATTTCTAGGAAATCTATGCTTTGCTTGTTTGTGTTTGCGTCCGCCTTGTTTATGTTGTCTTGGTTTTTTCTGTTGCGTTCCACGAGCAGTGCTGGGTTTAATGGCCTCAGTTTGTTACCTCATCCCAAACTTAATCCTCTGATTGATAATGGCAATTCTGCTTCCTGGAATCGGAAGGATGTTGAACCCTCGATTGGAAATCGAGCGATTCTTGTAGACAATGAAGGAGAAGAAGAAAAACCTCAAAAGAAAGATGATTTAGGGGATGTGAAAAGCAGCGGTTTTGATAATAATCACAAACAAGTTCTTAAGATTTTCATGTATGATTTGCCTTCTGAGTTTCATTTTGGACTCTTAGATTGGAAACCTCTGGGGGATAGTGTTTGGCCTGATCTTAGAGCTAAAGTGCCTGAATACCCTGGTGGGCTCAACTTGCAACATAGTATTGAATATTGGCTTACATTGGATCTTCTTGCTTCAGAGGTTCCTGGCATTCCTAGAGCTGGTAGTGCAGTAAGAGTTCGAAATTCTAGTGAAGCCGATGTTATATTTGTTCCGTTCTTTTCTTCTTTATGCTATAACCGATATTCCAAGGTGAATCCACACCAAAAGAAGAGCAAGGACAAATTGTTGCAAGAAAAGTTGGTCAAGTTTTTGACTTCGCAAAAGGAATGGAAGAGGTCTGGGGGGCGAGATCATGTCCTTTTGGCTCACCATCCAAATAGTATGTTAGATGCAAGGGTGAAGCTATGGCCAGCAATCTTCATACTTGCAGACTTTGGGAGGTATCCTCCAAATATAGCAAACGTTGCCAAAGATGTGATTGCACCATACAAACATGTAATTAGAAGCTACGTCAACGACTCATCAAACTTTGATAGCCGCCCAACTTTGCTGTATTTTCAAGGAGCCATATACCGGAAAGATGTATGTTCTCTCCCTCTTGACTACTTCTGCTGTTAATTGTTTCATTAAAATTTCTACTGTAACTAAAAACTTATTTTCCACAGAATTTTCTTTTTGACATGTTCTACAACTCCAAAATAAGCTCTGATTCGACAATATTATGAATAAGTGATAGTAACAACATAAACTGTCATGAGCTTCCCAGTTCTCACCACGTTATTTCCTATTCTGTGAGACAGAAGATTAGTTAGATTAGGATTATTTCATGGATTAGGTGTCAAAGTACATGCCAATTAAATGATAAGTTATTCTATTTCAAGGCATCTATTTCAACGTACTGGGTTCTTAATGTGCATTTCTTATCATGTAGCTGTTGAAGTAAAATCGTTGTTGAAACTTGAATTTGGCTCTGAAACTAGCATGGACTTGATGTCTATGTAGTCTACTTCCCACGGGTGTAATGAACTAGCCATATGCACATGTATGGAAGTTCATTCAAGTAAAGTATTGTGGGCTGCTGTTGAGGATGGGTTGTGGTCATAAACTCAAAAATCACCATTCCATCTCATGAAACTTTCCTGACATAATCTCTTAATGGATCTTCATAATTTCATGCGATATATTTGACTTGCTGAATGTTTTTCACTAAAAACTTCATATTAATTAGATTCTGAAAACCATCCAATTAAGATGATCCATTATTTTCCTTTAATTCAACTGTTATTCTATGCCTCTCTTTTGGTTGGCTTTACAGTATCTATACCTTGATTCTTCAATTTTGAGTTTCTTGTTTTCAGGGTGGCTTCGCTCGGCAAGAATTATTTTATCTTCTTAAAGATGAAAAAGAAGTGCATTTTCAGTTTGGGAGTGTACAAAAAGATGGAGTGGGCAAAGCTTCTCAAGGAATGCACTCCTCCAAATTCTGCCTTAACATAGCAGGTGACACGCCCTCATCAAATCGTCTCTTTGATGCCATTGCTAGCCACTGTGTTCCGGTCATCATCAGTGATGACATTGAGCTCCCTTACGAGAATGTTCTTGACTACTCTCAATTCTGCATATTTGTTCGCACATCAGATGCTGTCAGAGAAAAGTTCCTCGTAAATCTCATCAGGAGTATTAAGAAGGATGAATGGACTAGAATGTGGAAGAGGTTGAAAGAAGTAGAAAATTTCTTTGAGTTCCAATATCCATCAAGGGAAGGTGATGCGGTTCAAATGATATGGCAGGCTGTAGCGAGAAAAGTTCCTGCAATTAGGTTGAAGGTAAATAAATTAAGGAGATTTTCACGTTTCGGCACCCAGAAAGATGGAGAGTTAAGAAAAATACCATCACCTAGTAATTTCTGGTGAAAACATTCGTTGTTGCCCTATAGTGTGATCTTTGAGCCTGTCATATATGGTCCACATGAGGTTCTGCTGCTTGAAAAGGTGAGAAATTCAATGAATTCTCACTGCAGATTTTGACAACTCTTTTGCAAAAATAAAAATATAAAAAATTAAGAAGATAAGAGTTTCAAGAATTTGGCTTCCCTGCATGTCTCAACAGCACTTCTTGTATCTCTATTTTGCTGTCTTTGCTGGCTATATACATCTCCGGATTTGACTCAAATATACAATGCACAAATTATTTTGTCTAGCTATTGATAAATTACGATCCTTCTTCGAAGAATGGAATATAATCACTCACTAATATTGTACTATGAGTGCTGGCAATAGCATCAGCACCATAGCAAGGAAACCCTGCACTTGCTGGGTTTAGAAGTTGGATAGAAGAAAATTGGAATTTTGTAGTGAAAGACCACATTCATTTTTTTCTTTTGGAATCAATTTTCCCCCCTTATGTTAAAAAAGGGCCAAGTTCCCCCCACAACTACTTTTTTTAAAAGAGTAATTTTGTTAAAAGGGAAGAAATGGATAAAGTACTGTAGGCATACCCCAATAAATCCAAATGCTTGTTATCCTGTCTATCTTACCAAAAATAACAAGCAAAAGAAGCAAAAACTAAAAAGAAATAACATGAAAAAGGACAAAAGCAAATTATGAAAATAAATAGCAGATGAGCCAGTTGACTGGTTTATGAAAATTCGTTAAATGGTACTGGTAGATTACATATGAAACTATACTAAATAAAATTTCAAAAATCAGCAAGAGTAATGATATTTCATGACTCTCAAAGGTGCGAAATGAACCTGAATGTAGCTGGGATGCGAAATCTTGGTTCGAGCTCTACACTACCAGAAATTCGCTCAATACCAACAGCATTACCGACAGAATAATTCTGTCGGTAATTTGCGGTCATAATTACTGACAAAATATTTTTCATATGTAATTCAGTTGGTATATACCGAAGGAATACTTCGGTCGGTATATATCGACGAAATAATACACCGAATATTCAGAATTAAAAAAAAGGGTGGTTCGCTGACGTGGAAGTTTTTGCAGGCGATTTTACCGACGAAATCACCGAGGGATTAAAAACGGGAGCTACATACAGTGACGTGATCGATTCACAAGCAGAATTGCCGACGGAATCACCGAGGGATTCAAACTCAGATCTCAGTACAGTGACGTGACCGATTCACCGTCAGAATGGCCGACGGAATCATCAACATAATTAGTCCGTCGGTGATTCCATCGGCAAAAGTTAATATATAACCACTATGCCGACCCTTTCCTCCCCTATTTCTCCTTCTTCTTCCCCATCCCAACTCTCCCCTCCCAAACTGCAAACAACTAGCCCCCCAAAAAAAAATCTCCCTCTTCTCAGCACAAATCATATTTCTGTAAGTTTTGTGGTCACAACATCCGTGTTTTGATTTACCGACGGATTTTATCAGTTTTTGTAAGTAATTTTATATTTTTAAATTTTAACATTTAAATGTCAATTTTATTGTTTTTTTAGTATATGTATTTTGTTAGTATATGTACATGTTTTATTGTTATTTCTCAAACAAACTTATAGTTTATGAATGTATAATTTTGTACTTGTTATGGTTTGTTTTAGATTTTGTAAAATTGTATTTGTTTGTAAATTGTTGAAACTTTATTGAATTACAGAATTACATGTGTTGTTTTGAAATAATTAATAGCTTGTTTAACGGGTCCGTTTTAATTTTTATCAATGTTAATGCGGAGTTGTAATTTTTGTAAATTTATATGTATAAATTTGTATGGACGTTGATAATTAATAATGAATATTTAATATTTATGAGAAGTTGTAATTAGTTTGTTGGATAATCTCGAGGTAAACCAATATTTTTGCAAATTTATTTACCTAACATAGTTAATAAATACATGTTGTCATCATAATTTTATAGAGGTTCGATAGATGTCATGGATGATCGTTTATGGATGTATCGAGATTCACCCCAAGGATTGCGGAGGATGGATTATTGTAATGAGATTCAGGGTTTTATTAATTTCACAACATCTATTCCCAGAAATTTTACAGGAGGCGGTATTAGGTGTCAATGCAGGAAGTGTCAAAATAAAAAGTATCTACATCTAGATGTTGTAATGATGCATCTTCTACACAAAGGGTTTATGAAGAATTACCGATGTTGGTATGCATACATAGAAGTATTTGTTCATAATAAGAGCATGAGAGAAAGGGTGGTTGGGTCAACTTCTAGTGCTAACAATGTGCATGAAGTTGCAAATGACAACATTAATCCTTACATGCAATGAGAATAAATCAAGGTAATGTCAGTCAATGTCCAATCGTAGAAAAAGAACCTAATGCAGATGCAACTAGGTTTTTTGATCTGTTGAAAGATTCTGATGAACCATTATGGGATGGCTGCATGAACCACAATAAATTATTGATCGTAGCACATGTATTCACTATCAAGTCAGATCACAGGTTGAGTGAGGGCGGGTATGATAAAATTATTAAATGGGCGAGAAGCATTTTTCCTGAAGGGAATAGGCTGAAAGAGAACTTCTATGCTGCGAAGTCCATGATGAAACCCTTTGGTTTAGGATACCAGAAAATTGACATGTGTCCTAACTTCTGCATGTTATACTACCTTGAAAATACTGAGCTCACCGAATGCATGACATGTGGGCATTATTCCCGTTACAAACCTAGAATTGGTAGGGGAAAGATTCTAGTGACATATAAAAAAATTAGATATTTTCCAATCACACCTAAACTGCAAAGGTTATTCATGTCACCAAGGACTGCTGAGCATATGACATGACATCAATCACATGATGCGGTTAATAGAGTGATGGTGCATCCTTCTGACGGTGAAGCGTGGAAACACTTTAACAGTGTGCATCCTCACTTTTAAGCTAAATCAAGGAACGTGCATCTTGGGTTGTGTACAAACGGATTCAACCCATTCGGGTTATTTGCTGCTCCTTATTCTTGTTGGCCGGTCATACTCACGATTTATAACTTGCCACTGGGAATGTGTATGAGGCCGGAGTTCATGTTTTTATCTATTGTCATACCCGGTCTGAGTAGCCCGAGCCGGGATATAGATGTTTGTCTTTGACCATTGATTGATGAGTTGGCGCAGTTGTTGTCCTCCTTAGCTTTAACTTATGATATATCGAGGAAACAAAATTTTGTTATGAGGGCGACTTTGATGTGGACTATCAATGATTTTCCAGCTTATGGAATGCTTTCTGGTTGGAGCACGCATGGAAAACTAGCATGTCCATACTTAATTTGTTGAATATATTTTATTATTTGTATTGCCATAATAATTGAATAATTTGTTGAATTGTAATTGTTGTTGTTGAATTTACCTTGTAATTAGTAATTGAATATGTTGGAATATATTTAATTATTTTCTCTCAATTTTACTCTATTATTGCATGATTTGTGTTTAATTATTTACATTAATTTTAATTGTTAGTCTAGAGTTTTTTTTTTTGAATTTTTTGAATATATTTTATTGTTTATATTTCCATAATAATTGCATAATTTGTTGAATTTTAATTGTTATTGTTGAATTTACCTTGTAATTAGTAATTAAATATGTTGGAATAAATTTAATTATTTTCTCTCAATTTTACTCTATTATTGCATGATTTGTGTTTAATTATTTTCATTAATTTTACTAGTTAGTCTAGAGTTTTTTTTTTTGAATTTTTTGAATATATTTTATTGTTTGTATTTCCATAATAATTGAATAATTTGTAGAATTTTAATTGTTATTGTTGAATTTACCTTGTAATTAATATAATGTTATTTGTATAGATGTTATGTTATATATAAGATTAGTATAGATGGGGTCAATTAGTTGTGGCTATTGTCAATATTTGCAGGTTTGAAAAGTTTGGGTAGTCTCCAGTATAGGGGAGGTGCTGCTGAAGTTTTTTTAATATTTGAATTTAATTATATAATTATTCGTATAAAATTGTGTAAATGCGTAGAACGAAATCCACAGCTCGTCGCTCACATATGGTAGCAGCTAGTTCTTCTAGCAGTGAGGATGACATATCCTTAGGTGCCTATCAAGAAGAGGCACCTGCGCCGTCATTTGATGCTGCCTCTTCCAGTGCGGTTTCACAGCGTAGAGGCGGTGTGCCTTCACAGCAGAATCAATTCACCCGCAAGTATGAGGCATAGTGGAAGGACTACCTTTCAATGTAAGTTTGTTTCGGTTTTTTTTTTTTAATTATAACATAATTTATGAACAACTAATCAATATTTCATTAATTTAATTTATTTTCAGGTTCACAAACATTGAGGCCGCCCGAGTAATATCATTGGCGTTTAAATCATCGATGGAGATTCCATTATTTCAATGGAGTCAAGTATCCAGACATCCTAAATGGATACCTCAAATCGAAGCATGGTTTGCCAGATTTGAGGTTGGTGTTAATTTCTAATTTCCATCTTATTTCTAATAAATTATTAATATAATTATAAATAAATTATTATTTTTATTTAAAATTAATTATTTATACACAGGACAAATTCGACTGGGACAGTGCGCATGACATTGTTGTGAGGAGGGTGTGGGAAAATCATGCGGCAACTAGGTAACATTGAAAACAATACAATATTTTTTTAGAAAAAAACATTATGTTTCAAAATCTAATTTCTCGCTATGGAAGTAGGTTGCGTGATTTTTGGTATGAAGCACAAAAAAAGACAAACAAAACACGAGAGATAATATGCTTTAAGGCTGGAACAACGTGGAGGTTTGGAGGGATTTCAAACCGATATACATCCCGACAGATATTTGGCCGCAATATCTTGAGCACGTGACGTCTGAGTGGTTCACACGACGCTCATAGTCCGGTGCTGGCAACCGGAACCGGCCAATTCATGGCTCGGTGACAACGCACACCGGCGGCTCCGTTTTGTTTGCTGCACATGCGAAACGGATGGTAAGATTAATTTAAATGAAATATATCGTTAAATAATTTGTTGTTACTTAATTAATTTTTTTCATTACAGGCTAGGTCTCTTGGACGTGAGCTGAGCCCAATGGAGCTGTTTGTTGAGACGCATGTGCGGAGTCAAGACCGCCAAAAGGGGGTGCAACAGTTCGTTGACAATCGCGCTCAACACTTTATGGTATGTTCGCTCAACCATTTTTTTTCATAAGTTATTATTTTTATTTTTATTGAATTGAATATGATGATGATTTCGTTTTTCATTTTCAAGAGATCTATAATAGCTGGTTGAGGGAGAGATATGGGGACGATCCTTCAACCCATCCGGATTTCGATCCGGATTTGTGGATGGAGGTCGGATTGTCTGGTGGACTCGATAAAAATTAGGTGTACGGGCTCTCCAACACTATGGCAGAGAACTTGCGGTTGACCCATAGTGTCTCAACCGTTGGGAGCTCCAAATCAGTATCGAGTACCCAATCTGAGGATATCATGGCCTCGAAACAACACACGGCTAATCTCACCTAGAAATACGAGCAACTCTCAGCGAATTATGAACAACTCCGCCAAATGGTCATAAACATGAATTCACAGAGTGGTGATACATGTCAGCCCCCTTTTTGGCCGTATAACAACCAGCCTCCTCCTCCTCCAGCTCCGCCATTGTGCTAATTTAATATTTTTTTGAAACACATTCAATTTGTAATGAATATTATTTAACTTTATTTTTTTTCTTAATGTTTAATAAAATTTTATTTGCATAATTGGTTTTTTTACTATTAATTTATATAATTTTATATTATTTATTCTAATTTTTTTTTAAAAAATTAAATATACCCACCGAGGGATTTACCGACGGAATGTATCACCGATGAATTTACAAACGGATATAATCCGTCGGCATTTCACAGAAGCTTGGTGGAAATGCACACTCACCGATGACTTTACCGATGGATACGTCCGTTGGCATTTCACTGATAGCTAAAAAATATTTACTATATATGCCACTATCACCGACGGAATAAATCCATCGGTAATGTTCCAGCGGGAAGTTTTTTTTTGGCGCGCAATTTTCGTCTGTAAAACCACTGGTAGTTTTTTTTTACCGACAGCTTTGGCGACGGAAGGTGGTATTACCGATGAACGTTATGCCAATGGACATTTTCCATCGGCGATTTAGTCGGTAAAAAAATTACCGACGAACTCTAAATCTCATACCGACGAAATATGTCCATCGGTAAAACTGTGAAATCTTGTAGTGCTACCAAACAGGATTGGACCAAATAAAAAATATCCTCGCAAACATCCTGATGAGATCGGTAAATATTATGAAAGACTCAATTATTTCTTTCATACTAAATGAAGTAAACCGAGGATGAGAGGGCTAATCGAGCAAGTAAATGCATAAATGCCTTCTTCTTTTTCAAGTATGTATATGCCCACTGAAGTAGCTGACACAATGTTAAAAAAGGTCAACCTATAAGGGTTATGCTTGTGATAGCATCCCAAACTATAGCAGAGAAAAAGCGCTGAAAGAATAAATGTTCATGTGTGTCAAGTTGCGACCCACAAAGGATACATGTCGAAGAGAGAATGATTTGAGAAGCAAGTAGTCTGACCATGGTGTTGAGACGACCTATAGAGGCAAGCCATATGATAAAAGAGTGTCTCAGGATGAAACTTGAGAACCAAAGAAGATGGTGTATAGAGTCTATGGGTTTGGAATCTTTAAAAACCTCATATGCTGAGTCAATGGAGAACCTCCCCAATGAATGGCCATTCTAGACATAGTGGTCTGGTAAGGCACTCATGGGGTTAAAAGTAATTGAGTCCCCCTCAATAATGTTTGAGACCTTAGCATTCTGACACAACCAAAGAGTTGATGTCTTTTTCCAAGTGTAGGAGTGTCGAAGTAATAAATAACCCGACAAGACCGGGGTCGAACCACAGGGAGGTTAACTGTATAAACTACAAATAAAGAAATAAATAATAATAAAAAAGGAGTTGAAGAAAGCTTTGAGATGTGGTATTGATATAAGGATTAAACAAGGATAAAATAATTGTCAAGGTTAGAGGATCCACTAATGGTATTTCAAACAAGTATAGTATAAACTCTTTTTATTAC
>Ga0307513_10010857_pt1 | contig 11376 bp, 12 predicted proteins | sample 15_EM_MG_FD_202174 | JGI IMG/M metagenome (GOLD analysis project Ga0307513, IMG submission 202174) | Populus trichocarpa ectomycorrhiza microbial communities from riparian zone in the Pacific Northwest, United States - 15_EM | ecosystem: Host-associated > Plants > Roots > Unclassified | place... | reverse complement strand
ATGACTTGCTCGATGGTGGCGCTGGAAACGATATGCTGAGTGGCGGGGCTGACAACGATACACTGATCGGCGGCGCGGGCGACGACCGTCTCGGCGGCGGCGATGGCAACGATACGCTGCTGGGCGGTGACGGCAACGACGCGCTTTCCGGCGGGGCCGGCGACGATCGCCTCGATGGCGGCGACGGAAACGACACGCTGAGCGGAGGGGCTGGCAACGATACGCTAATCGGCGGCGCGGGCGACGACCGTCTCAGCGGCGGCGACGGCAACGACACGCTGCTGGGCGGCAATGGAAACGACACGCTCTCAGGCGGGGCCGGGGACGATCTCCTTGATGGCGGTGACGGCAACGATACGCTGAGCGGCGGGGCCGGCGAGGATAGACTGATCGGCGGCGCGGGCAACGATCGTCTCAGCGGCGGCGACGGCAATGATACGTTGCTGGGCGGCGACGGCAACGATGCGCTTTCCGGCGGGGCCGGCAATGATACGCTCCAGGGCGGCGACGGCGCTGATACGCTCTCTGGCGGCGCGGGCGACGATGTCCTTGGCGGTGGCGCCGGCAATGATCGGCTCGATGGCGGTGACGGCGCCGACACACTCTATGGCGACGCCGGTGACGACATCCTCTCGGGCGGCGCCGGCGATGACGTGCTCGAAGGCGGCGCGGGCGACGATACGCTTTCTGGCGGTGCCGGCAATGATACGCTCCGGGGAGGCGACGGCGCTGACACGCTCTCAGGCGGCGCCGGGGACGATGCCCTTGGCGGCGGCGCTGGCAATGATCGGCTAGATGGCGGCGATGGCGTCGACACGCTCTATGGCGATGCCGGTGACGATAGCCTGTCGGGCGGCGCCGGTAACGACCGGCTCTATGCCGGCGAAGGCAACGACGCGCTCTCGGGTGGGGCCGGCGACGACCTGCTCGACGGCGGCGCTGGAAACGATACGCTGAGCGGCGGGGACGGTAACGATACGCTGATCGGTGGCGTGGGCGACGATACGCTGACCGGCGGCCTCGGCAACGATCTGCTCCGGGGCGGCGATGGCGCTGACACGCTTTCGGGCGGCGCGGGGGACGATATCCTTGGCGCGGGTGCTGGCAATGATCGGCTCGATGGCGGCGACGGCAACGACACGCTCTATGGCGACGCCGGTGACGACAGCCTTTCGGGCGGGGCCGGCAATGACGTGCTCGACGGCGGCGCTGGAAACGATACGCTGAGTGGCGGCGACGGCAACGATACGCTGATCGCTGGCGCGGGCGACGATACGCTGGCCGGCGGCCTCGGCAACGATACCCTCCAGGGCGGCGATGGCGCTGACACGCTCTCAGGCGGCGCGGGGGACGATGTCCTTGGCGGCGGCGCTGGCAATGATCGTCTCGACGGTGGCGACGGCGCTGATACGCTTTATGGCGATGCCGGTGACGACAGCCTCTCGGGCGGAGCCGGCAATGACCAGATCTATGGCGGCGATGGCACCGATACGCTCTCGGGAGGGGCCGGCGACGACCTGCTTCACGGCGGCGCTGGAAACGATACGCTGAGCGGCGGCGACGGCAACGACACGCTGATCGGCGGAGCGGGCAACGACAAAATGTCCGGCGGCCTCGGCAACGATACTTTCGTGGTGGATTCGACCGGCGATGTCGTCAATGAGGGCGCCGGCCAGGGCATCGATACCGTGCAGAGTTCGGTCACCCATACGCTCAGCGCCAATATCGAGAATCTGACGCTGACAGGCACCGCCACGATCGACGGCACGGGCAATTCGCTCGCCAATGTGATGGTCGGCAACGGCGCGGACAATGTGCTGAGCGGCGGCGGCGGTGACGACACGCTGACGGGCGGCGCTGGCCACGACACCCTCTCCGGCGGTGCCGGCAATGACATGTTCATCTATATGAGAGGCGACGGTTCAGACATGATGAGCGGCGGCGCGGGCGCATCCTGGGCCGATACGCTAAGCCTCGACCAGGCGCATGGCGCGCTCGACCACGGCATCGACTGGACGGTGAGCTTCACGAGCGGCGGCGTCGCCAGCCAGGGCGACCACCACATGACGCTGACCGCCGACGCAGCCGGCGCGATCACCTTCACCGATGGCTCGACGGTGCATTTCACCGAAATGGAGCATATCAAATGGTGAGTCAGGTCGTCCTGGGCTCAGAGCGTGTCCCAGAACGATCGGGCCGTGGCGGCGCGCCGTGCAGCAGGCGGCGAAGGCACCGGATCGCGGCCGCTTGCCCCAATCAAACTTAATCAATATGATTGAGTTTGATTGCACAGGAATCTCCACCCCATGGAAACGAAAGTCCTCACGGCCCACGTCCCGTTGCCGCTTGCGGAGAAGGTGGATGAGATCGCTGCGCGGTTGGAGCGCTCGCGCGGGTGGGTGGTCAAGCAGGCGTTGACGGCGTGGGTGGCGCAGGATGAGGAGCGCAGCCGGCTCACGCGCGAGGCGCTGGCCGATGTCGATGCGGGCCGGGTCATCGACGCGGAGGCTATTCAGGCATGGGCCGACAGTCTGGATGATGAAAAGCCGCTCGCCGCGCCGCGATGATGGCGCTGAAATGGACCTCCAAGGCCATCGCGGACCTGGAGCGTCTCCATGCATTCCTGGCTTCAAGCAACAAAACGGCCGCCGCGCGGGCCGTGCATACGCTCACGGCGGCGCCTCGACGCCTCGTTGAGCACCCGCGCATCGGCGAGAAGCTTGACGAATTCGAGCCGCGCGACGTTCGCCGCCTTCTGATCGGGCCGTGTGAGATGCGCTACGAAATACAAAGCGAGACGATTTTCGTCCTGCGCTTCTGGCATACGCGCGAAAGCCGGTAATCGGGCGCGGCGCCCTCCCCTCAACGCACCCGCAGCCCCTCCAAAAACAGCGCCTCGATCACCCGCGCGGCGTCCTCGAACCTTCCCTCCCCGCCGCGATCAGGGCCTAGAACCGCGCGCACCTGCACGTCGAAATCGGCGTAATGCTGCGTTGTCGCCCAGATAGCGAAGATCAGGTGGTGCGGATCGACCTTGGCCAGCCGGCCCTCGCGCATCCATTGGCGCAATATGGCGGCCTTTTCGTCCACCAGGGGCTTCAGTTCGCCGGTGAGCATGGCCAGGACATGCGGCGCGCCTCGCAACATCTCATTGGCGAACAGGCGGCTTTCGCGGGGAAAATCGCGGGCCATCTCGATCTTGCGGCGGATATAGCCGCGCAGCTCCTTCAGCGGGTCGCCGGCCGCGTCGATCTCGCGCAAGGGGGCAAGCCAAGTGTCGAGCAGCCGCGTGAGCAGCGTGCGGTGGATGTCTTCCTTGCCGCGATAGTAATAGAGGAGATTGGGCTTCGACATGCCGGCGGCCTCGGCGATCTGATCGACGGTCGCGCCGCGAAAGCCGTGCGTGGAAAACACCTCCAGCGCGGCGTCGAGGATGCGTTCGCGCTTCTCCCGCTGGATGCGGGTGTTCGGCTCCGTGGCGGGCGTTTCGGCCGTCATGACTCGCGGTACTTTTCGCGTGGTTTCTCAGCGCTTGCAGGACGCTTGCGACGCCTCGCCGTTTACAAGAACTCTCCCCTTGACCGCTTGACCGGCGGTGCTAGGATTTGTCCAATCGGTCAAAATTCTACAACAGACCAGCGCTAGGGCCAACGGCCAACGGTGGGGAAACAGGGCCTTAGACGAACGGCTTTGCACGTCTGGGCTCATCCGCTAAGCGCTGTAATTTTTACGGTAAAATTTACGGCCAAAGTTAAAAACGGAGATAATAAAGAGTCTCGTGTACGCCAATAGCGTAAAGGAGACAACCTCATGTTTGAATTCGCATTGATGAACGAGGTGACATTCGTAGCAACGGCAGTATCTGGCATAGCAGCCGCGATCTATATCATGCGGACATTTGTCGGAGCCGTTAGATTACGAAGGACGAAACACCAACCGAAGGCGTAACTACAATTTCGAGGGAAAGCACGGTATGGTGGCCCCGGGACAGAACCTTCGCATCAACGGCGTCCGGCTTTGGGACTCCATCCATGAAATGGCCAAGATCGGTCCCGGCGTCGCGGGCGGCAACAATCGCCAGACGCTGACCGACGAGGATGCGGCCGGCCGCGCGCTGTTCCGCAATTGGTGCGAGGAAGCGGGGCTAGAAGTTGGCGTGGATGCGATGGGCACCATGTTCGCGACGCGCCCCGGCACGGACCCGCAAGCGCTCCCCGTCTATGTCGGCAGCCACCTCGACACCCAGCCAACCGGCGGGCGCTATGACGGCGTGCTGGGTGTGCTGGGCGCGCTGGAGGTAGTGCGCACGCTGAACGATCTCGGCATCCGCACCAAGCACCCCATCGTCGTCAGCAACTGGACGAATGAGGAAGGCACGCGGTTCGCGCCCGCGATGGTGGCCTCGGGCGTGTTCGCGGGCGTCTACGACCTGCAATGGGCCTATGATCGCACGGACGCGCGTGGCCTGCGCTTCGGCGACGAGTTGGAGCGCATCGGCTGGAAGGGGCCGGAGGCGGTCGGGGCGCGTAAGATCCACGCCTTTTTCGAGCTGCATATCGAGCAGGGGCCGATCCTGGAAGCCGAGGGCAAGGATATCGGCGTGGTCACGCATGGCCAGGGGCTGGTCTGGCTGCAACTCACCGTCACCGGCACCGACGCGCATACCGGCTCGACGCCGATGCCGATGCGCAAGAATGCTGGGCTGGGCATGGCGCGCATTCTGCAACTGGTCGATGAGATCGCCTTGGCGCATCAGCCGAATGCGGTCGGCGCGGTGGGCCATATCGAGGTTTATCCCAATTCGCGCAACGTCATCCCTGGCAAGGTGGTGTTCACCGTGGATTTCCGCTCGCCGGATCTGGCGGTGATCCAGGACATGGACAAGCGGCTCCGCGAGGGCGCCAAGGCGATCTGCGACGCGATGGGGCTTGGTCTCGCGGTGGAGCAGGTCGGCGGCTTTGATCCGGTGACGTTCGATGCCGCTTGCGTGGCGCGCGTGCGCGAGGCGGTGGAACGGCTGGGCTATTCCCACCGCGACATCATCTCCGGCGCGGGGCATGATGCCTGCTGGATCAACCGTGTCGCCCCCACCGCGATGATCATGTGCCCCTGTGTCGGCGGCCTGTCGCACAACGAGGCTGAGGCGATCTCGCCGGAATGGGCCGCCGCCGGTGCCGATGTGCTGTTCCACGCGGTGTTGGAGACGGCGGGGATCGTGGAATGAGGCTCGGCGAGCCGCCACCCAACTTCGCTATGTATATTTGCGAGGCATATTTTCCGCGCCAGCTGCGACGTGAAGCGCGTGCTATTTGAAGAATAGTCGAATTAAATGCCGGTGAGGTCAGCAAAGCCGAGATGCATCATCCGCACATCCGTCATCCCCGCGCAAGCGGGGAGCCAGTAAACGCAGGAAACGCTGCGGAGTACGGAGCGAGGGTTTATCCCGAGCGACCAAGCAAATACGCGGTTCCCGCTTTCGCGGGAATTACGGCGGAGAGGATGATAGCCGCCTGTTTCAAACGCGCCCTGTTTGGAGAGATCGCATGAACGCCGCCACACTGCTAAGCTTCGCCATCATCGCCGGGCTGCTCGTCATGACGCCGGGGCCGAACGGCGTGCTCATTGCCAAGACCGTGCCGACATCGGCGCGGCTGGTGGCCTTCGCTAATGTCGGCGGCTTCGTCGCGGCGTATTACCTGCATGGCGCGCTGTCCTTCTTCGGCATCGCCTTGCTGCTGGTGCAATCGGCGCAACTTTTCATGGTGGTGAAGCTGCTGGGTGCGGCCTATCTGTGCTGGATCGGTGTGCGCGCTCTCCTGGATGCATGGCGCGGCCCGGCAGCGGTTCAGCCCCAGCCCGGCACCGCCCCGCCCGCCCGGCGGCGGACACTGGCGGCGGCCTTCATCGAGGGCTTCGCCTCCAACGCGCTGAACCCCAAGGTGTCGATGTTCTACCTCGCGGCCTTCCCGCAATTTCTGCCAGCGGGCGAAGCATCGGCAACGAACACCTTCCTGTTGGTCTTCATCCATTCGATGCTCAACCTCGCCTGGTTCACCACGCTGATCATGGTGTTTTCCCGTATCTCGGCGGTGGCGCGCGGCGGAGCCACGCAGCGCTGGATCAAGGGCGTGACCGGCGCGGTCTTCCTGGGCTTCGGCTTCAAGCTCGCAACCACTCGGCTTTGACAACGGAGCGGCGATTCTCATGTCCACTGTCATCAAAAACGGAACCATCGTCACCGCCGACCGCACATGGCAGGCCGACGTTCTGGTCGAAGGCGGAACGATCACCCGCATAGGGGCCAACATCCAGGCCAACGTCCAGCTTGACGCGACGGGATGTTTCGTCATGCCCGGCGGCATCGATCCGCATACGCATCTTGAGATGCCCTTCATGGGCACCTACTCCTCGGACGACTTCGAGAGCGGCACGCGGGCGGCATTGTCGGGCGGCACGACCATGGTGGTGGACTTTGCGTTGCCGAGCCCCGGCCAGTCGCTGATCGAGGCGTTGCAGATGTGGGATAATAAATCGACCCGCGCCTGCTGCGACTATGGTTTCCACATGGCGATCACCTGGTGGAGCGAGCAGGTCTTCAATGAGATGGAGGCCATCGTCGCCAAAGGTATCAACAGTTTCAAGCACTTCATGGCCTATAAGGGCGCGCTGATGGTCAATGACGACGAGATGTATGCGTCGTTCAAGCGTTGTGCGGAACTCGGTGCGCTGCCGCTCGTCCATGCCGAGAACGGGGATATCGTCGCCGAATTGCAGGCCCGGTTGCTGGCGGAGGGCAATAACGGCCCCGAGGCGCATGCCTATTCGCGCCCGCCCGAGGTGGAAGGCGAGGCCACGAACCGCGCCATCATGATCGCCGACATGGCGCGGGTGCCGGTCTACATCGTGCATACCTCCTGCGAGCAGGCCCATGAAGCGATCCGCCGGGCGCGGCAGAAGGGCATGCGGGTTTATGGCGAGCCGCTGATCCAGCATCTGACCCTCGATGAGAGCGAATATCAGAACGCGGATTGGGACCATGCGGCCCAGCGCGTGATGAGCCCGCCCTTCCGCGATAAGAGCCATCAACACAGCCTATGGGCGGGTTTGCAGGCCGGATCGCTACAGGTGGTGGCGACGGATCATTGCGCCTTCACCACCAAGCAGAAGCGCTTTGGCGTGGGCGACTTCACCAAGATCCCCAACGGCACCGGCGGCCTGGAAGATCGGCTGTCCATGCTGTGGACTCACGGCGTGGCGACCGGCCGGCTGACCATGAACGAGTTCGTCGCCGTCACCTCCACCAACATCGCCAAGATCCTCAACATCTATCCCCGGAAAGGCGCCATCGCCGAGGGCGCGGACGCCGATATCGTGGTGCTCGACCCCGCCAAGGGCAAGACGATCAGCGCCGCAAACCAGCAATCCGCCATTGATTACAACGTGTTCGAAGGCCGCCAGGTGATAGGCCTGCCGCGTTACGTGCTGACGCGCGGCAAGCTCGCGGTGGATGACGGCGCACTGAAGACCGAGGAAGGCCATGGCAAATACGTCGCCCGCGAGCCGTTCCCGGCACCGGCCAAGGCGCTGTCGCAGTGGAAGGAGCTGACCGCGCCGCGCAAGGTGGAGCGTGCAGGAATACCGGCGAGTGGGGTTTAGTGCGCGGGCATGTCGCCAGAGACAGAAGTCGCAAATGATATCGTCATCATGAACCTGGAAGCGATGGCGGTCCTTGTAGGCGTTCTGCTGCTCATGTGGCTGACTGGCCGGTTTGTCGGGCGATGGGCCGCGATTGCGCTCGGTGTGCCGGCCGTGGGCTTCGTCGGTTATGTGATGGTCGATAGCTACTACGGCGTTGAATGCGGCTTTCCGACGTTCGGTCCGATGATATGCGACGCGCCGGCACCCGCCATCTATTATCTTTTCGTGTGGTTTACTGGTCCGCTTGCGATTGCTCTACTCCTCGTCGCCATGTCATTCCGGTATTGGCGACTTAGTGGCAAAAATAGCGGAGTGTAGCGTTCGGCTATGTTTTGCGTTTCCTGGTTGATTATACCTTTGGCATCCGTGGAGCTCGAAATGGAACAAGACGACGCGAAATTCATGGAGGAGGCTTACCGCCTCGCCAAGAAGAGCTTCGACGAGGGTGGCTTGCCGATCGGTTCGGTGCTCGTCCGCGCGGGGCAGATCATCGGCGCGGGGCACAATCAGCGGGTCCAGCAGGGCGATGCCATCGCGCATGGCGAGATGGACGCGATCCGTAATGCCGGGCGGCAGCGCACCTACCGGGACACGGTGATCTACACCTCGCTGTCGCCCTGCATGATGTGCGCGGGCACCATCGTGCAATTCGGCATTCCGCGCGTCGTGGTCGGTGAGAACACCACCTTCGGCGGCAATGAGGAGTTCCTTCGCCAGCGCGGCGTCGAGGTCGTCATCCTGAACGATCCGAAATGCATCGCGCTGATGGAGCGCGTCATTCGCGAGCGGCCCGGCGACTGGTTCGAGGACATCGGCGAGGACGAGCACTGAGCGTCTTCCGGCAAGGCGCATGCCGATTTTCTGCCGAAAGATGAGGCAAAACAAAGCGTTGGCATCTCGCCCCAACTGAACCGGCAGGGCGTTTTCAACCGTGTTCATCCGTTGGGACGCCCGGGGAAGGCATTACGTCGGATGCGTCAGCGTGTCCAAGATGGCGGTGAGCGAGGTGGCCAATTCCGGCGTGCAGGCCATCAGGGAATTGCCCTTGCGCAGGCCGTCATTGGCCAGGAAGTCGTTGACCACGCCGCCAGCCTCGGACACCAGCAACAGCCCCGCCATCGCGTCCCAGGCGTTGATGTGCAGCTCGGCATAGCCGTCGGCGAGACCGCATGCCACCTCGGCCAGCCCGAGCGCGCCGGAGCCGATGCGGCGGAACTCGATGCGGGCGGCGTTGAGCCGGCGGATCAGCTCGAAATAGGTATCGAGGGAACTGCGCTCCGACCAGCCGGCCTCGATCACGGGAACCGCGCCGTGGCGCAGGCCGCTCACTTTGATGGGGCGTCCGTTGAGGTGGGCGCCGCGCTCGCGCCGCGCGGTGAACAGCCGGTCGGTGGCCGGCGCGTAGAGCACGCCGATTTCGATGACGCCGCGCACCACAAAGCCGATCGACACGCACCAGCGTGGCGTGCCGTGAATGTAGCCCGTGGTGCCGTCGATCGGATCGACCACCCACACCGCGTCGCCGGGCTCGCCGCCGAATTCCTCGCCGATGAAGCTGTCGCCGAAGCGCTCCTCGACCTCGCCGCGAATGAGCCGCTCCACCGCCAGATCGGCCTCGGTGCAGAAATCGATGGCGCTCTTGGCGTCGGCGGGGGCCAAGTCGTTGCGCATGGTGAGCGCGAGCCGGCCCGCGCGCAGGGCGATATCGAGGGCGAAGGCTTCGCGTGCGTCGAGGTCGGTCATCGGCTTCTCGTCTCCGCTGAAGGTTTTGGTGGCGGCGCCAGACCTATCGCCTCTCGCCGCGACACGCGCGTCACGGCGAAAGGCGCGGCCAAGTTTGCGTCACCGGTGAATCTCGGCCTCGATGCCGTCCGGCGCAAGGGGTTGTTTCTCAGTGATGTGGGCAACGCCGGATTTCCACATGGTTGGCGATTTCGTGTGCGTGATGAACGATGGCGGTTATTGCCCGGCACAGATGTGGCTCCGCGCCAGGCAGCTAATCAGAGTTTCGAAAGACGGCCTTCCCGGTATTGGGAAAAAACGCGCGCGAAAACAAAAGGAACCTAAGCAAGCATTCGTCGGGTTGCCGAGGAATGTCTGCTTAGGCGATGTGGCAAGCGCCGGAGCGCGATCAGGAAAAGTGGGCACCGGTTTTCCTGCAAAATCGCGCGACCAACAGAGAATCTAGAGCGGCCACCGACCTGTGGCGCTTCCACCTGAAGTGATCCCGCTCTAGTGCCGCTATTCCAGGCCCATGCAATTGGCGTAATAGGTGACGGTCGCGGGCCAGTCCGAGAAGATGCCCTTGATTTTCACGTCCTTGGCCAGCACGTCGAGCAGCCTTAGGATATCGCCATCATTGTTGATGCCGTCCTTGATCGACTGGTAATAGAAGCCGCCGCCGCCGTTTTTCAGCGGGCCGGAGCGCTCCAGCGTCCAGGTGATGATGTCGAGCCCGGCCTCTTTGGCCGCCTTGGCATAGGCGGAGGGCACGATCTCCTTCTTCTCGTTCAGCGTGACCAGCATATGGGTCGGCGGCGCGATGATCTTTACGCCCTGGTCCGCGATCTCCTTCATGGTCGGCTTCCAGGTCTCCGGCTTGTTGGCGCTGAAGCCAGGCAGCTTCTCGTCGCGCTCGTCGAGGAACACCGCCTGCTTGCCGAATTCTGGCGCGTTCTTGAGCCAGTAAAGGATCGATTCCAGCCGGAAGGATTGCGCGAAGACGTCCTTGGGGTCGATGCCGGCCGCCTTGTACTCATCGACCAGCTTCTGGGCGTAATCCGCCTCGGTGAAGCCGTCGAACGGCATCGTCACGCTCGGCTCCTTCAGCTCGGGGGTGAACTTGACGCCCAGCTCCTTGAACAGCTTGATGCTCTCGGCATGCGTCATCAGCGTGCCGCCCGCGCCGACATAAAGGTCCGTGCGCCAGCTTGGCGTGCCGCCCATATAGGCTTCCACCGTGGTGGCGTTCTTGTCGGAGGCGTCCATCTTGCCCTTGAGCCGCCGAAACTCGGCGAGGGTGATGTCGCTGGTGCAGCATTTGGCGCTGGCCTCCTTCTTCGCCGCCGGATCGGCCGGCGTGAAGGGCTGGGAGCATTTCGCCGCCAATCCGGGGATGGCGAGGATGTTGGTCGTCGTGTGCAGGTCGCATTGCGAATGCCGGCAGACGAGTTGTTTGTCCTTGGTGAAGATCACGTCGCATTCGACGATGCCCGCGCCCATCCGCGCGCCGGCGCGATAGGCTTCCTCGGTATGCTCAGGGAACTGCATGGCAGCGCCGCGATGGCCGATGGAGAAGGTGGTGCGCTTGAAAGGACCGGTCGCGCAGGATTTCAGCTTCTCTTTCAGCGGGCCTTCGCTCAGCTTGTCGACGAGATAAAACGGGCGCGGCCCCAGCTGTATCGCCTCGTCGGCGAGGACGGGCGCGACCATCGTCTGAAGTCCGGCAAGGACCGTGGCCAGGGCCAATATTCGTCCATGCATGTGCATGAGAAACCTCTCGCAGGGTTAGAGTCGACAAACGACACGGAGCATCGGAATTTCAGATGACGGGATGGCGACAGTTCGCGGCAATTTCTTGGAAAAGCAGCCCTTTCGCGAGTGCAGTGGCGCATTCACATGGTTCATGCGCCATTGCACTCGCTTTTTTGTTGGTGCATCGATCCAAACTCCGGCTTT